>Ga0154020_10007333_pt1 | contig 12885 bp, 12 predicted proteins | sample Klosneuvirus_201_FD_109709 | JGI IMG/M metagenome (GOLD analysis project Ga0154020, IMG submission 109709) | Active sludge microbial communities from wastewater, Klosterneuburg, Austria - Klosneuvirus_20160825_MG | ecosystem: Engineered > WWTP > Aerobic digester > Activated sludge | place... | reverse complement strand
TTAATCGCGTCACGAGGGTGATATCTTTGTATAATCACCTGTGACCGAACACCTCGCCTGAAGCAGGCGAGGAGATTGATTCCACCTTGAAAGGACTTGATTCAATGTCTCAGTACTTTATTGCTCTTCGCAGAGTGTCGCTCCTTGTCGCCCTGGCAATTCTTACCAGTCTTTCGTCAATGACACTTGCACAGTCTGATCCGACCCGCACGTTAGTCGAGAACTATCTTACCGCCCAACGCAGTCTCAACTGGAAGTCGGCTGCTTCGTTTATCGCTCCGGCCGATCTCGCAGCGTTTAAGAAAGACTGTCAGGCGGTTCTCTCGGGGATACCAGGACAGATTGATACCACCATTCTTCGCCCTGCTTCCTTTGGAAAGAAGGCCGCCACAGAGATCGCTTCCACCGATTCGGTAGCATACTATGCTGGGATTTATACGACGATATTTGAGCTCTACCCGGTGATGCGGGAGATGTTCACCAACGCCAATAACACAATTTTGGGTTCAGTGAATGAGGGCGATACCCTGAAACACTTCACCTGTCGCGCCAAGACAACTGCCCAGAAAGAGAAAGTCAACAACATCGAAATCATCACCCTTCAGAAAGTCGGCGGCAAATGGTATGTGATGGCCAAACGCTCGCTGGAGCAGATGGTCGGGCTCTTGCGGCGGTCTATCAGATAAGATCCTTCGGGTCGAAATTCGTATTGCATCGTCGGACAAATTTCGTATTTTCCCGCGTTGTTGCGCATCACTTAATTGAGGTTCTTCTTTTTCCAAGGAGTAAGCGTTGAACTTCGTACCTAAAAAGCTATTCCTGACGAAGGGCGTGGGCAGACACAAAGAGAAGCTCGCCTCTTTCGAGCTGGCACTTCGCGATGCCGGTATTGCCTATCTGAATCTTGTCAACGTGTCGTCGATCTTTCCCCCGCACTGCAAACTGATCACACGTCGTGTCGGCCTTAAGTATTTTCGCCCCGGGCAAATCGGCTTCTGTGTCATGAGCCGCGATGCGACTAACGAACCAAACCGCTTGGTTTCGTCCTCGATCGGCATTGCCATGCCGAAGGACAAGTCGAAATTCGGTTATCTTTCCGAGCACCATGGTTTCGGCCAAACGCAAAAGGTCGCCGGCGACTATGCTGAAGATCTTGCCGTACAGATGTTGGCGACGACGATGGGATTGGAAATCGATCTCGACAAGTCGTGGGATCAAAACAAAGAACAGTGGAAACTCAAAGGCGAAGTCGTTTATTCGCGCAACATCACCCAGTCAGCTGAGGGTGAAAAGAATGGCATGTGGACAACGGTGATTACCGCTGCCATGCTGATTCTCAACGATGATATCGCTGAAGACGAAGACGACGAATAAATTTCAATTGAATGACCCCGATGCCCCGGTGATTTCATAAATCCAGATCACCGGTTGCGTATAAACACCGTTTCCAACGACAACAATGAGCGATTGCGAATGATGAAGGAAATTACCTGGAGACACTGGCTCGTTATAGCCCTTCTATATCTGGCGCTTCCGTATATCATCGAGACAATCAAGTCTGGCTCTTCAGCCAACGACAACACCAATGCGTCTCAACACCCGGCTTGGGTCAAGAGCTACTTCCAGTCGCGCACTGGCGGGCAATTTACTGTGGAGCGCGGAGGCTGGATTGAGTGAAACTGCTCATTCTGACTCATTGTTACCCACCGGACGGCGGACAATTCATCAAAGTTAGAGCTGACGGACTTGGTGCGACCGTGCTCAACATGGCGCGACCATTGGGGCTGAGCAGTTTCTGGAAATTTCTGAGAAAATCGATAGCACAATCGCGCAACCACGAATTGATGGAAGCCCATTGGCTCTATCCGGCTGGACTTGCAGCGCTGATTGCCTACAAGATCACAGGAACCCCCTATCGCGTTTACTGCCACGGCACTGATGTTATTATGGCGGAACGTTCGTGGTTCTGGCGCATGGTGGCAAAGAGCATTGCCAAGAATTGCAAGGATAAGATCTGTTTCGTTTCAGCGTTTCTGGCTCGCCGTGCGGTTGTGTTTCTTCCGGCCAGCGCAAATGTCGTTATCGACCCAATGCCGGTGGACAACACCATTTTTCATAACCGTGGCGAAGAACGGACTTATGATGTTGGCTATATTGTGAAGAAGAATACCGGTCGCTATCGCGAAGCTCTCCGAGTTGTCGAGGATAATCCGCGCTCGATTCAGATCAATTTCTTCGAGCAGAAAACCCAGGAGCAGTTGGCAACGATCTTCAATCATTGTAAAGTAGTGATTCTTGCTTCCGAGAAAGAGGGCTATGGCCTGATTCTTGCCGAAGCCGCCGAATGTGGCGCACAGATCATCGGCGTTGACGATGGCGGGATACCGGAAGTTGTCGCGAAGTATAATGGTCATATATTCGATGGAACTGCGGCAGACTTGAAAACCAAACTAACGGCGCTATTGGCCGCGTAATGCAAATGAGTAATAGCATTGATTTTTCGGACTATGTAATTTTTGAATAGGTGATACAAATGAGCAACGGTGAAATAACGAAATTCCTGAAACATCACTATCGGCACTTCAACTCCGCCGCCCTGATTGATGCTTCGATGGCGTACAAACAGCATATCGCGAGCGGCGGCAAGATGCTCCTCTCGCTTGCCGGTGCGATGAGTACGGCAGAGCTGGGCATCTCATTGGCAGAGATGATCCGCCGCGATCAGGTGCATATCATAAGTTGTACCGGCGCGAATCTTGAAGAAGACTTGTTCAATTTGGTTGCTCACGATTACTACGAACGCGTCCCGCACTATCGTGATCTCACCCCGCAGGACGAAGCGGCATTGCTCAATCGCCACATGAATCGTGTAACCGATACTTGCATCCCCGAAATGGAAGCTATGCGCCGTCTCGAAAAAGCTCTCGTCGATGAATGGACACGCGCCGACAAAGCCGGTGAGCGCTATTTCCCGCACGAGTTTATGTATCGAATCATCAAATCGGGCGTTCTCAAGCAGTATTACCAGATTGACCCGAAAGACTCCTGGATGATTGCTGCTGCCGAGAAGAATCTCCCCATGGTCGTCCCGGGCTGGGAAGATTCGACTATGGGCAATATGTACGCCGGGCACGTTATCACCGGCGACGTCAAGAATGTCCACACAGTCAAAACCGGCATTGAGTACATGACGTTTCTTGCAGAGTGGTATACGCAGACATCAAAGAAGTCCTCGATCGGCTTCTACCAGATCGGCGGCGGTATTGCGGGCGATTTCCCGATCTGTGTCGTCCCGATGCTGCATCAAGACCTGCAGCGCGATGATGTTCCGGTTTGGGGCTATTTCTGCCAGATATCTGATTCGACGACCAGCTATGGCTCATACTCCGGTGCGGTACCTAACGAGAAGATCACCTGGGGCAAGCTCGCCGTGGATACGCCGAAGTACATCATCGAGTCCGACGCTTCCATTGTCGCACCGCTGATGTTCGCCATTATCCTCGACTGGTAGTCTTGATAAGCGGTTACTTCTGACAAGTTGGTGCCTTACGGCTTATGATTGGTGACTCACTGTCATCAATCCGGCTGGTCCAGTCACCCGGTGCCATCTTGAATTCCCCTCCTGTCGAAGATCCCGCTTGCGGGAAGAGGGGTGCCTTGATTGCGTGAGGAACGAATGCAATCAAGGCGGGGTGTGTCGTACCCGAGTAGGTCGGAACGTTGGCCCCCAAAACCCCGCGCTTGCAATCTCCGCTAATCTCCCTTACATTTCTTCCATGCCGCGCATCACAAAGCTCGAACCGCAGGTTAAGCACCCCAGCCGTTGGTCAATCTTCGTCGACGAGCGATTCTTTGCCGGCTGTTCCGAAGAGATGATGGCTTCGTTGAACTTGCACGTCGGCGACGACCTTAGCACGCAGCGTCTCGACGAAATCCGCGAAGCTCTTGGCATGACCAAGGTTCGCGACTCGGCTCTGCGCTATCTCGCTCGCCGCAGTCGCTCTGAGTCGGAGATGCGTAAATATCTCGAACGAAAGGGATATGATTCCAGCCAAATTGACACGACGATTGCCTGGCTACAGGAGAAGAAGTATCTCGACGACACGCAGTTTGCTGAAGCTTGGGTACGCAACCGCCAACAGCTTGCCCCGCGCGGCAAACGGCGGCTGATGATGGAACTCTTTCAAAAGGGAATCGATCGCGATACTGCCACGCAGACTGTGCAACGAGGCATTTCACCCGAAGAAGAAGCTGAAGCTACCTACAAAGCCCTGCAATCGCGCAAGAATCGCTATCGGGGCATGGAAACACTTGAAATTAAGCAGAAAATCTATAACTTTCTTAGCTACCGTGGGTTTTCCTCCGATGCAGTGGAATCTGCTTACGAGCGATTCATAAAAGATCTGGCATCGTAGGGGCGCGGCCCAAGGTCCCGCGTTTGTCGCGAGTTCCCGCGCCCGCTGAAATGGCGCAAATCTGGACGCCTATTGAATAGAACTCTCGCAGAGAAATAGCAGAGAGCAACACAGGAGACAACTTGAAAGCATCCGAAATAAGAGAAGCATTCTTAGCATACTTCGAATCGAAGGACCACAAACGCCTGCCTAGCTCGTCGCTGATTCCTCAGGATGACCCGACTTTGCTGTTTACCAATGCGGGGATGAATCAGTTCAAGGATGTCTTCCTCGGCCAGCGCAAGGTCGACTACAAACGCGCCACAACTTCGCAGAAGTGCATTCGTGCCGGCGGCAAGCACAACGATCTCGAGAATGTCGGCGAAACTGCGCGGCATCATACGTTTTTTGAAATGCTCGGCAATTTCTCCTTCGGTGATTACTTCAAGGAAGACGCTATCAAGTTCGCGTGGGAGTTTGTCCGCAAAGACCTTGGACTTGCGGCGGATCGTCTTTACGCTTCAGTATACAACGACGATGATGAAGCCTTCGCGTTGTGGGAGAAGATCGCGCCGGAACTTAAGAACGGCCATATTTTACGCTTCGGCGAGAAGGACAATTTCTGGTCGATGGGCGAAACCGGTCCGTGTGGGCCGTGTTCGGAGATTCATTATGATCGCGGCGAGCAGTATGGCAAAGACGCAACCGTCAACGATGACGGCGACCGCTTTATGGAAATCTGGAATCTCGTCTTCATGCAGTTTGACCGCGATGCTTCCGGCAAAATGACGCCGCTGCCCAAACCCTCTGTCGATACCGGCGCCGGGTTGGAGCGCATCGCGATGGTGATGCAGAAGGTCAACTCGAACTACGACACCGATCTCTTCACGCCGATGCTAAGCGCCATCGTTGACCTTACCGGCAAAGAGTATCATCAAGACAAGCGCGGTCTCTCGCACCGCGTCGTCGCTGACCATATCCGCGCTTTGACTTTCGCCATCGCTGACGGCGGAATTCCATCCAACGACGGTCGCGGGTATGTATTGCGCAGAATTCTTCGTCGTGCCGCTCGACACGGCAGACTGCTCGGCAAACACGATCCGTTTATTTACAAGCTCACGTCGGTCCTTGTCGATTCGATGGGCCATCAGTTCCCGGAGATCAAGTCACAGGCCGAGCACGTTGCGCTGGTGATCAAGTCCGAAGAAGAGAGCTTTGGTGAAACCCTCGATCGTGGTATTGAGATTTTTGACAAGATCGTCGAGCGCCTCAAGAAGCAGAACAAGAACACCATTCCCGGCGACGAAGTATTCAAGCTCTATGACACTTTCGGTTTCCCTGTCGACATGACGGAGGTTATGGCGCGTGAACAAGGGATGAGTATTGACATGAAGGCGTTCGACGCTGCGCTCTTACAGCAGAAGCAGCGTTCTAAAGACTTGGGCGCTTCGGGACCATCACTCATCGTTCCTGAGGCCAATATCGCACCCACGCGCTATGTCGGTTATAATGATTCGTTTGAGTCGAATGCCCGCACATTGAGTGCTAAGAGTGCAGAAAAGCAACTCCAAGTCATCCTTGACACCACGCCATTCTACGCTGAATCGGGTGGTCAGGTTGGTGATACCGGCACTTTGAAGATCAATGGAAATTCGTTGGCAGTCGTTGACACGCTAAAGACCGGCGATTATGTCGTCCACATCGTTGAAAGTGGTTCGGTCACATCTGATAAGCTTGTCGCAAGAGAAGTCACTGCCCGCGTCGACGGCGTCCGCCAAAAACACACCCAGCGCAACCACACCGCAACGCACCTGCTTCACAAAGCACTGCGCACTGTACTTGGCGACCACGTCCAACAGAAGGGCTCACTCGTCGACCCGCACAAACTGCGTTTCGATTTCTCGCATTTCAAAGCTTTGAGCGAGGATGAGATCAAAGAAATCGAACGCCTGGTCAACGAGCAGATTCTGCTCAACCGCAAAGTCAGTTGGCAGAATTATCCCATCGAAGAAGCCAAGAAACTCGGCGCAATGGCACTCTTCGGCGAGAAGTACGGCGATATCGTGCGCATGGTCGAAGTCGACGGCTACTCCCGCGAACTCTGCGGCGGCACCCATGTGCAAGCCACCGGAGAGATTGGATTATTCATCATCACCGCTGAAACAGCGATTGCTGCAGGAATTCGCCGTATCGAAGCCTTCACCGGCGACGGCGCTTTCAAATATCTTCGCGGCGTGAAAGAACGTCTCGATGCGACGGCACAAATTCTCAAACAGCCTGAGGACAAGATCGTCACCCGTGTAGAGGAACTGCTCGAAGAGTCGAAACGCCTCAAGAAGGAACTCGAAAAGACTCAGGCAGAATCGGCTTCCGGTGAAATTGAAGGTCTGTTCAAATCGAAGGCCGTCGATATCAAAGGCGTGAAAGTGCTCATGCACACGTTCGACACCAAGGATCAGCTCAATACATTTGCAGACTACACCAAGTCGCTGAATTTTCCGGCATCGGGAATCTTCTATAATCCGGCTGGGCAGTATGCGATCACGGCATCCGATGCCGCGATCAAATTGGGATTGCAGCCGCGCGAGATGATCAAGGACGTTAACACGAGTCTTGGCGGGCGCGGCGGCGGGCGTGAGTACTTCGTCCAAGGCGCAACAACTCAGTCGCTCGACGAAGACAAGATCAAGGCAACAATCTTGCCCCTGATCGAAAAGGCAATCAAATAGACGCGGCTTCACTGGCGCGCTACATAACTACGATTAGGTTCCCAACTTTCCCCTCTCCCTCTGGGAGAGGGGAAGGGGTGAGGGCCTTAAATGAGGAACGCTTGACCAAAGTTCTCGACCATCTTCTCAACGTCGCCCATACCAGAGGCGCCGGATTTTTGACCCTCATCGATCCGAATGAGCATCCGAAATCGCGGCTGATCGACAACGCCCAGCATGCCGAGGCCGGCGGCGCTGATGCACTTCTGATTGGCGGGTCGTTGGTGTTGACTTCGCGCATGGAAGAGGTCCTCCGCGAGATCAAACAGCGCGTCACGATTCCGTTGATCATCTTTCCCGGCGGAGCCAGCCAGGTCTGTCGCTATGCTGACGCCATCTTGTTTACGTCATTGCTATCGGGACGCAATCCTGAGTTCCTTGTCGGCGAGCAAGTCAAAGGCGCCCCCCTGGTCAAGGAATTTGGTCTGGAGGCGATTCCAGCGGCTTATCTGCTGATCGAATCTGGCACGCGCACATCGGTCGAATATCTTTCTCACACACATCCAATTCCGCGCAATAAACCCGACATCGCCAAAGTCCATGCGCTCGCGGCAAAGTATATGGGTATGAAATTGGTTTATCTCGAGGCGGGCTCTGGCGCCATTCACTCGGTGCCGGAAGAGATGATCACTGCTACTCGCGACTACGCCTCGCTGCCGATAATCTGCGGCGGCGGAATCAAGCACCCTGAGGACGCTGGACGCAAAGTCGCTGCCGGTGCCAGTTTTGTTGTCATTGGTAATCGTTTCGAGGAAAGCAATCCTCTATCGCTTTTCGTGGAATTCGCGGAGGCAATTCATCAGAAATCAACCGCATTTGTAGACAGGTCACATGACAAGACGTAATCAGATTATTGCCGATGCAGTCAGCGATTCGTTGGCACTTCGTTATGTAGCGAGTGAAGAACGCTCCAAGTGGCTGCTTGCGGCTTCGGAAAAACTTGCCGAGGCTCTCAATCAAGGCAAGAAAGTTCTGATTGCCGGTAATGGCGGATCAGCCGCCGACTGCCAGCACTTTGCCGCTGAGTTCGTGGTGCGATTAACCTCCGACAACAATCGCCGTGCCTTGCCGGCTATCGCGCTGACGACCGACACTTCGATACTGACAGCAGCATCGAATGATTACGGTTTCGATTATATCTTCAGTCGCCAGGTTGAAGCGCTTGGATTAAGCGGTGACGTCTTTATCGGATTGTCGACATCCGGGAAATCGAAGAATATCCTTGAGGCATTTCGTGTCGCCAAATCACGCGGGCTAACCACATTTGGACTCTTTGGCCAAGCGGGATTGGCAGAACCGGAACTATGCGACTTGCCTCTTAACGTGCCAGCGACAACCACGATGCGCATTCAGGAAGAGCACATTTTTGCGCTTCACTTATTGGCGCTTCTCACCGAGTCGTTGATACAATAACCTAACAGCTACTGCATGGCGCTGGGCCGCCGCCGAAGATGTGATTTATCACGTAAACGGCATCGGAGATACTGACACCACCACTGCAATTGGCATCGCCGGTCGCCAGCGGATGTGGTGCCGGTCCTCCTCCGAAGATGTAACTGATCACGAAGACGGCATCAGAAATTGAGATTCCCCCGGAGCCGTTGGCATCGCCGCAAATCGCAGTGCAACCAACTCCCTTCGCACCTAATAGAATCCCGCACGCGTTGTTTTCAGGAGCGTTTGGCGAAGTGCTGTAAACTCCCCAATTACCTGATGCGACGTCGCAATATTGCGGGTCTTCGGAGATATTATTTTGAAATCCAGTTAGATCCGTCGAGTCCTCCGTCCAGTAGTTGCTTCCGTTGTCCCAGACGTTGTTGCACGACACCAGCAGTTTTCTTTGATCGAATAGCGTTAGATAAGTGAACTCAATTCCGGTTTTGCAGCCTGAAATGGAGTTCGCGCGGATGATCGGTATTGATTTGTGCATTCGATAGCGTATACCGGTGTTGAATTGCGCCCCAACAGCGCTGATAAATGTGTTGTTCTCGATAGTACCGTTGACCCCGCCATTGGCAAAAGCCTGTTCGTCGAGGTTGATTCCCCACAGTATAGTCTCGAATATGTTGTTGCGGATGTCCGGAGTGATGGGACCCTCTTCAAACGGGATGTATCCATCGATTCCGTAGTAGCATTCCGTTATGTAATTGGATTTCACTGAGACGGAGGAATTTCCGTCGTACAATATCGCTGTTTCTCCGTCACGAATCGTAAACCCTTCAATTAGGGCCGTCGCTGCCGTTACGATCGCTGTTGCGCCATTGCCGTCAATGATTGTAGTCTCGAAACCTGACCCAACAATCGCAATTTGGTCTTCCATCACGATGCTGCCGGTATAAGTACCAGGCAGCGCAAACACGGTATCGCCGGTTGAAGCTTCGGCAATTCCTTTGGGAATCGTCCGGTATGGCGACGCAATCGTTCCGTTGCCGCTGGTGTCGTTTCCTCCCGGCGAGACATACACCTTCGTCGCATAGGCGGTGCTCATTGCCGTGGTGAAGACAAAAGTGAAAACTGCGAAGTATCTCCCGATCATCCGTGGACGCATAGTTCCTCCATGTTGGCGTGATAGCAATCCCTCTAATTAAACACCAATTGAGATTGAAAAATCGAAATTGAGTGGCAGATTCTGTAACACCGTCTTGGACTTTGCGAATATGATTGCAATTTCCTTAGTATTCTACATTTTGAAAATATGCACATCACCCGCGTCAAATTGGTCAATTTCCGCAATATCGCTGATTTAGAATTCTCACCGGAGCCTTCGGTCAATCTCATCGGCGGACCCAATGGCGCCGGGAAGACCTCCATAATCGAAGCCATATTCTTCGGCTGCACTGCCCGGTCATTTCGCTCGGCAAGCGACGAGGTTCTACTGCGTAAAGGGGCGGACGTTTGCCGCATCGAGATTGATGGTGTGGTCAACGAACGCGAAACGACTGTCGAAATCGCCTGGGGACGCGCCCACAAACGCCAAATCAAGGTCGACGGAATCAAGTTGACGCGCGTCGCCGACTTGTTCGACTATTTCCACGCCGTTTCCTACATCCCCGAGGACACGGAATTGGTCTACGGAGCTCCCTCGGTACGTCGCCATTTGCTGGATCTGTATCTTTCCCAAGCAGACAGATCATATCTCAATGACTTGTTCGAATACAATCGCATCCTCGCCCAACGCAACTCGTTGTTAAAGGAGTTCGAGATCGGCGAGGATTCTCCCACCGACTATGAGATGCTGGATGTCTGGGACGGCCAACTCGCCGGTGTGGGTGCTCGAATAAACGCCAAGCGCATTGGCATGATTGCCGACTCAGCCGAGCAATTGGCGCTATATTACCGCACGATTGAAGCCGGCGATAGCGTCCTCTCCTGGAAGTATGAATCTTCCATCAATGACGACCCATCGTCGGCGACTGCGTTTCAACAGAAGCTTGTCTCATCGCGCCGCCGCGACCTCTATATGGGTTCGACGTCGGCAGGGCCACACCGCGACGATGTCAGCATCAATCTCAATTCTGAGCCGATGCGCGGTTATGCCTCGCAGGGAGAAGCCAAATCGGCGGCTCTGGCGATTAAATTCGCCATTTATGGATTCTTAACCAAACGATTGCACGGAGCGCCGATACTGCTTCTCGACGAAATCTCCAGCGATCTCGACCCAAACCGGCTTGCTTCATTGATGAGCACCTTGCCGAAACTTGGGCAAGTTTTTCTCACTACCGCCAAACCAGCCGAACTGCGGGAGACCGCATCAATACAGGCTGAAATCGCTGTTGTTGCAGGTAAGTTACAATAAGCCGACAGTTGCGAAAATCAAACATGGACTTCGTGGAACGCTTTTGCAATTCATTGCGCGACAATGCGTTACAAAGACAAAAAAGAGTCTCCGGCGGGAGTTTTATCTTGCTTGTTGAGGTTACAAAATCGTATATTAATAGCTTATTTAGCGGTGGGAATTGATGTTACGGCGCGCAGAATCTATCAACAAAGTCCTGAAACGGACAATCACAAATCTCGGTTTGGACCGCAAAATCCGCGAGTTCGACGCTGTTCGCTTGTTCGCGGAAGTTGTTGGAGAGAAGATCGCGCAAAAGGCACAGGCAGTGAAAATTGATCGCGGCACGCTCACGGTGCGTGTGGCATCGTCGGCGTGGCGACAGGAACTCAACTACACCAAAGCTGAAATGATCGACAAGCTCAACGCCGCATTAGGCGACAATATCGTTACTGATATCTATTTTACTTAAGATAAGAGGAAGCAATGGCCGAAATCGACGAACTTGATCCCAAAGCCAAAGACGGCTCTAACTATGATGCCAAGACTATTCAGGTGCTCAAAGGTCTCGAAGCTGTCCGCAAACGCCCGGCGATGTACATCGGCGATACCGGAGCGCGTGGACTGCATCACCTCGTCTACGAAGTTGTAGATAACTCCGTTGACGAAGCACTCGCCGGCTATTGCGATCTTATCAAGGTCGCAATCACCAAAGAAAATACCATCATCGTCGAAGACAATGGCCGCGGTATTCCCGTTGATATGCATCCGACACAAAAACGTCCCGCGCTCGAAGTAGTCATGACGATTCTTCACGCCGGCGGCAAGTTCTCGCACGATTCATACAAAGTCTCAGGCGGTCTGCACGGCGTCGGCGTCAGCGTGGTGAACGCACTTTCAGAGTGGTGCAAGGTCGAAGTCAGCCGCGATAACAATATCTATTTCCAGGAATATCATATCGGTGTTCCGGCCGGCGACATGTCAATCATCGGCAAGTCCAAGAAGAACGGCACCAAGACGCATTTCAAACCAGACAAAGAAATCTTCAAGAAGGTTGAATTCTCCTATGACGTCCTCGCCGGACGTATGCGCGAACTGGCGTTTCTAAACAAGGGACTGCGCATCGAGATCACCGACGAACGCACCGACAAGACTGAAGTCTTCCACTACAAGGGCGGTATCGTCGCGTTTGTGCAATATCTCAACGAGAACAAAGTCACAGTCCACAATAAGCGCTACTACTGCGAGAAAGAGCGCGAGGGCGTCACTGTCGAGGTTGCTCTGCAGTACAATGACTCCTATGTCGACAACGTGTTCTCCTTCGTCAACAATATCAACACCGTCGAGGGCGGCACGCACATGGTCGGTTTCAAGACCGCGTTGACCCGTACAATCAATAACTACATGACCAAGAACAACCTGTTCAAGTCGGGCAAGGATAATATCGACTCGCTTACCGGCGACGACGTCCGTGAAGGCTTGACAGCAGTTGTTTCCGTCAAAGTTCCTGATCCGCAGTTCGAAGGTCAGACCAAAACCAAGCTCGGCAACTCCGAAGTTAAAGGCATTGTCGAATCAGTCGTTGGTGAAACGCTTTCCGAATGGCTCGAAGAAAACCCGACCGACGGCAAAAAGATCGCCGACAAAGGTCTCGGCGCAGCTTACACCAGAGAAGCTTCTCGCAAAGCCAAGGACCTTGCCCGTCGCAAGACCGCTCTCGATTCGGGACGCTTGCCCGGCAAATTGGCAGACTGCTCATCGCGCGATCCCGAGCAGTGCGAGATCTACATCGTCGAGGGCGACTCGGCAGGTGGCTCCGCCAAACAAGGCCGCGACCGCCGTACGCAGGCGATTCTCCCGATCAAGGGTAAGATTCTCAACGTCGAGAAAGCGCGCCTCGATAAGATTCTGTCCAACGACGAAATTCGCTCGATCATCACCGCGCTCG
>Ga0154020_10007332_pt1 | contig 12885 bp, 16 predicted proteins | sample Klosneuvirus_201_FD_109709 | JGI IMG/M metagenome (GOLD analysis project Ga0154020, IMG submission 109709) | Active sludge microbial communities from wastewater, Klosterneuburg, Austria - Klosneuvirus_20160825_MG | ecosystem: Engineered > WWTP > Aerobic digester > Activated sludge | place... | reverse complement strand
TTTACAGCCATTCGATAAATGCGATCGGCATCTTTGTTCTGCTTGTCGTAACTCAATTCGAAAAGCACAAACAAGGTGATGAGAATGCAACAGGCCATGCCAATGGCAAGGCCAACAATATTGATGGAGGCGTGCAGTTTATTCCGTTTAAGGCTTCGCAGGGCAACAAGCAAATAATTAGAGATCATAGATTTAAGGCGTGGTTGAGTCGATGCGCGGGTTGCAATTTCAATACCATATTAAAATATACTCCTCAGGTTAAAAAATGGAATGTAGCTTTAAAGCATTGTGCATTAACGGACAAAAAAATGCCCGATAGTGGAACTGGATAAGGATTCGGTTTTGTCCATTATCTTAGTGCAAAGAATTAATTAACGTGAAGCGTACTATTATTTTATATAGCCTTGCCTTAGCGGCATTGGTGTTTCTTTTAAAATTTCTTGAATACCGATTCATTATTCGAGATCTATCTTTTGAATTCTATTTTGGGATTGTAGCCATCCTTTTTACTGCTCTTGGAATCTGGGCTGGTCTTAAGCTCACACGTAAAAAAATAGTACTGGTCGGGCCACAATTTATTTTGAATGAACCTGAATTACTTCGACTCGGCATCAGCAAACGAGAGCTTGAGGTGTTAGAATCAATTTCCCGAGGATTATCCAACCAACAAATAGCCGATAAATTGTTTGTGTCGCTGAATACCATTAAAACTCATTCTTCAAACTTGTTTTTAAAGCTAGAGGTGAGCCGCAGAACGCAGGCTGTTCAGCGGGCTAAAGAGCTTAGACTTATTCCATAATTTTCTACTTGAGCATTAAGAAACAGAAATTGAAGCCAAACTTTCGGGTGATTTCGATTAAATTTCAGAGAATCATACTTTCGGGTGATTGATTTGGAGTTCGATTGCCGTTGGTTTAGGCAAAAATTATAAAGCAAATGAAAAAAGTAATTCTGGTTTATGGCTTGATTGCCGGTTTAATTGTGGGAGCAATGTTCTTTGTAACGGCTCCGTTTTACGATAACGGTACACTCAATTTTGACAATGGTATGTGGGTGGGCTACACCTCTATGGTTATTGCCCTTTCGCTTATACTTTTTGGAGTAAAGTCTTACCGCGACAATTATTCTGAAGGTGTGATTTCTTTTGGCACTGCATTCAAAATCGGAATACTAATAACGTTGGTAGCCTCAGTAATTTATGCTTTGTCGTGGGAGGCAGCCTACAATACAGTTTCAAAGGGATATAGCGAGGCGATGAGCAAACACTACATTGAAAAGGCGAGGCAGGGAGGTAAGAGTGAAGCGGAAGTAGCTAAGGCAACTGCCGAGATAAAAGAATTTACAACGATGTATGAAAACCCGCTTATCCGTTTTGGAATGACCTTGTTAGAAATTTTTCCAGTCGGTCTGATAATTTCATTAATAAGCGCAGGCTTGCTTCGCAAAAAGGAGTTTCTTTCATCACAATCTTGATTAAGCAATATTTATGCAATCCAAATCCAAAACAGCAACCGAATATATTAAAACGCTACCACGCGATAGGGCCGAAGTGATCGGCAATGTGCGTGAAGAAATTATGAAAAATCTACCAGAGGGATTTGAGGAAACAATGCAATACGGCATGATCACCTACGTGGTGCCTCATCAACTGTATCCGGCTGGGTATCCTGTAAAGCCAACCGATCAATTGCCGTTGATGAGTCTAGCTTCGCAGAAAAACTACATCGCATTGTATCACATGGCGGTGTATGAAGGAAAGTTGCGCGATTGGTTTGTCGATGAATGGATGAAAATCTCAGATAAAAAACTGGACATAGGTAAGGCATGTATCCGGTTTAAAAAAGCAGAAGATGTACCTGTAAAACTAATTGGTAAACTAGCCTCTAAGATGACACCTAAGCAGTGGATTAAAATTTATGAAGAGAAAGTAATGGATAGCCGAAAGCAAAAGTAATCATAGAAACTCGTTATCTTGTTTAACAAACTAACCCTAATCCTTTATGATATTTTTATACATCTTTATTGCACTGATTTTGAGTTTGCTGCTCATCGCAGCCATTATGCCCAAAGCCTTTACGTTAACAGCAGAAACGATAATTGATAAACCCAATGCTGAGGTTTTTAATTTTGTAAAACAGATTAAAAATCAGGAAAACTATAGTGTTTGGGTAATGGCCGATCCTAACATAAAAATAAACTATCAGGGTACGGATGGTACCGTTGGATTTATATCTAGCTGGAGTAGTGATAATAAAAATGTGGGTGTTGGCGCACAGGAGATTAAGAGTATAAAGGAAGGCGAACGTTATGATGTGGAGCTGCGATTTGAAAAACCTTTCAAAGCTACTAATCAAGCTTATACCACAACAACACCTGTGGGTGATAATCGCACGAAAGTGACTACGGTATTTTCAGGAAGCAACCCATTTCCAATGAACCTGATGATACCCATGGTTAAAGGGATGTTACACAGGGATATGAAAAAGAATTTCACCAATCTGAAAAATATTCTGGAACAAGCTTAAGAACTCAATTATTTAAAAGAAGGATGCCCAACGAAACAATAGCAACCGCCAGACCTATAGCGTGAGTGATCAACGCGATTCGGTTTAATCTGCTTGAGCCATCGCGTTTGCCAAAGTACCAGAAAATTATGCCGATGATACCAACCGGAAATGAAAGAATTAAATTGATTAACCATGCCCAATACCAGCTGGTGCAGGCAAACCAAACTCCGCACACAATGGAAAATATGTTAAAGACTTTGGTAAAGGTTTGTCGTTCCATGAATTATTTTTTTTCAAAATAGGAATTGAATTTCATACAAAACAATTAAAACACAAATATTATGAAACGAGTTACAGGATTGGGTGGTGTATTTTTTAAAACGGCTGACCCTAAGAAAATTAAAGAATGGTATGGTAAGTATCTCGGCTTACCTATAGATGAATACGGAGCTTCATTCAAGTGGATTGATCCGGATAACAAGGAAGCCGTGCCTGCGCAAACGGCCTGGAGCCCATTTAAAGATGACACCACTTACTTCGCGCCAAGCAAGAGAGAATTTATGTTCAACTATCGTGTAGAAAACTTAGTAGAGCTACTAATAGTATTGAAGGAAGAAGGTGTTGAGATTGTGGGTGAAATGCAAGAGTACTCATACGGAAAGTTCGGTTGGATTATGGATCCCGATGGCAATAAGGTTGAGCTATGGGAGCCAAAGGATGAATGATAGTAGCCTTAATTATTTTGCTGAACATAGCTTTTGTTTGACGAGAACGGTGTGTAACTTCCGATCTTAAACGAACTATTTTATGCAATGGCGAGGACGAAGACAAAGTGGTAATGTTGATGATCAACGCGGAAGTGTTGGTGGAGGTGGTTTTGGTGGTCTACCGATAAAAGGAGGAATAGGTATTGTTATCGTCATTGTAGTGATCGGTTTGATTACGGGTCAAAACCCTTTATCTCTTTTGCAACAAATACCGATGGATAGCGAGCCTTCGGTTTCGCAATCCACACCCTATCAATCTACCCCGGAAGAACAAGAGTTAGTAGACCTCGTTGGTGTGGTGTTGGCGGATACTGAAGATGTATGGAATAAATTGTTGGATGATTATCGCGAACCCCACTTAACAATTTTTAATGGTACGGTTCAATCAAGTTGTGGTAATGCCGATGCATCAACTGGCCCGTTTTATTGTAGTGCCGATGAACGCGTATATATTGATCTTAGCTTTTATAAAGAATTAGAGAGTCGGTTTAATGCACCTGGCGATTTTGCCCAGGCCTATGTAATTGCGCACGAAGTTGGACATCATGTGCAACATCTTTTGGGTATCACCGATAAGGTTCACGAAATGAAAGGCCAACTCAGTGAAGCCGAGTATAATAAACTTTCCGTTAAGCTTGAATTGCAAGCCGATTTTCTAGCTGGCGTTTGGGCGCATCATGCCGATGCGATGTTTAATATAATTGAAGCGGGTGATTTTGATGAAGCCATGAACGCAGCCAGCGCTATTGGTGACGATCGTTTACAAAAGCAAGCTCAGGGTTATGTTGTACCCGATTCATTTACACACGGCACATCCGCCCAACGGCAACGCTGGTTTAGAAAGGGCTACGAAACGGGCGATATAAATCAAGGCGATACATTTAATGCTACCGCTCTTTAGGGTTTGGGTAAGATGAACAGGCGTGTGTATCTTTGAAAGATGAGTGGCGAATCAACACCTTTATTTTTTCAAATTTTACTATTCTTTTCGAGTGGGGTGCTATTTGTAGCATCTGCGCTGTTGGTTTCTCGGTTGATAAGGCCTAATCGGCCAAACAAACAAAAACTAATGTCTTACGAAAGTGGCGAGACACCACAAGGCAATGCCTGGATTCAATTTAATCTTCGCTTTTATGTGCTGGCGTTGGTTTTTATTTTGTTTGAAGTAGAAGTTGTTTTTCTTTTTCCGTGGTCTGTTGTTTTTGCAAATAAAGAATTGATTGCCGAAACCGATGGTGCGTGGGGTTGGTTTGCCTTTGTTGAAATGTTGATTTTCATTTTCATATTGGTTTTGGGGTTAGCCTACGCGTGGAAAATGGGACACCTGGATTGGATAAAATCTTCACCCGATATTAAGGATGTTGAATCACCCGTTCCTAATTCGCTTTACGCGGACTTAAATGAAAAGTATAAGCACCATAAAGTTAACATGCCATGAAAGGGTTGTTGGATCAGCAGTTTGAGCATGGAGGCGTCATCATCACAAAAGTGGATGACTTATTAAATTGGTCGCGTCTGTCATCCTTGTTTCCCATGACGTTTGGGTTGGCTTGTTGTGCGATAGAATTTATGAGTACGGGTAGTACAGTTTATGATATGGATCGGTTTGGCATGGTGCCGCGCGCCTCTCCGCGCCAATCCGATGTTATGATTGTTTCGGGTACGGTAACTTTTAAAATGGCCGATCGCATTAAGCAACTCTATGAACAAATGTCGGAGCCGCGCTATGTTATTTCGATGGGCTCATGCTCCAACTGTGGTGGTCCTTATTGGCAACACGGCTATCATGTTGTAAAAGGTGTTGATCGGATTATTCCAGTGGATGTTTATGTGCCTGGTTGTCCACCACGACCGGAGGCTTTACTTGGTGGAATTCTAAAACTCCATGAGAAGATCAGGAATGAAAGCCGGATGAAACCTACGGCTATTGAACAATTAATTGAAAAGGAATCTCATGTCTGACAAGAAGGAAGAACTGATTGCATTGATTCGTCAGGCTTCTGACGAGGTTATTGAAATTGCCAACTCAACTCCTTTTGGTGTTAACATAAAAACTGAGTCGTTACTTTCTGTGTGCGAGTTGCTCTATAAAAATCCAGCTGCCTATTTTGATATGTTGAGCTGCGTTACAGGTATTGATAATGGTGTAGAAGCGGGAACGATGGAAGTCATTTATCATTTGTATTCTATTCCGCTCAATCAATCGATCGCATTGAAAGTAATTTTACCTCGCGATAATCCGGAAGTTGAAAGCGTAAGTAGTATTTGGAAATCGGCAAACTGGTTGGAGCGTGAAGTGTACGATATGTTTGGAATCAATTTTAAAAATCATCCGGACTTAAGAAGAATTTTAATGCCAGCCGATTGGAAAGGACATCCACTACGTAAAGATTATAAACACGAAGAGTATTATCGCAATATCAAAATTGAATACTGAATTTTGAAAGAGCAACAATATTTATATAAAGAAGACAACCTAATCGACTCTGAGCCGAACAAGTTTAGTGAAAGCGAACTGAAGTCGGAGGAGATGATTATTAATCTCGGTCCACAACATCCGTCCACACATGGTGTGTTGCGCTTGGAAGTTTTGTCGGATGGGGAAATAATAAAAGAAGTTGTTCCGCACATTGGCTACTTGCATCGCTGCTTCGAAAAGCATGCGGAGAGCCTTCCGTACAATCAGGCGATTCCGTTTGTTGATCGCATGGATTATGTAGCGGCCATGAATTCAGAACATGCCTATGCGATGGGTGTAGAAAAGATGCTTGGAATTAGTGAGCAAATTCCAAAGCGCGTTGAATACATCCGTGTGCTGGTTGCTGAAATGAATCGCATTGCATCGCACTTGATTGCTGTTGGTACGTATGGATTAGATTTGGGTTCATTCACTCCATTTTTTTGGATCATGCGCGACCGCGAACATATTCTTCGTTTGCTTGAGTGGGCGAGTGGCGCTCGGATGCTTTACAATTACATTTGGATTGGCGGCTTGTTTTATGATTTGCCCGTTGGCTTCGAACAACGGTGTAGAGAATTTATTACTTACTTCAGACCAAAAGTCGCAGAGTTAGAAACAATCTTAATCGACAATAAAATATTTATTGATCGCACGGCTAATGTAGGTGTGCTGCCTTTGAATCTCGCGATCAACAGCGGCATCACCGGGCCCATGTTGCGGGCTTCGGGTTTGCGTTTTGATTTACGTAGAGTGGATGGTTATTCTGTTTATCCAGAATTGGAGTTTGAAATTCCTATTGGTGAAGGGAAGATGGGTAAGGTTGGTGATTGTTGGGATCGAACTTGGATACGCGTAAAAGAAATTTATGAGTCCTTAAAAATAATGGAGCAGTGCCTCTTAAAACTTGAAGGAGAACATAAGCGTACCCGCGAGTTTGATCCGCAAGCGTTAGTCCCCAAAAAGATTCGCCCCAAGGCACAAGAGCTTTATATGCGTGCCGAAAATCCGAAAGGTGAGTTGGGATATTTTTTTAGAGCCGATGGAAAAAGTGATATTCCGTTTCGTTGCAAAGCCCGCGCGTGTTCATTTGTCAATCTCTCCATCTTACCTGAACTTAGCCGAGGCGTGTTAATTGCAGATTTGATTGCAATCCTTGGCTCTATCGATATTGTTCTTGGTGAAGTAGATCGTTAAACTATGATTAAAATAGTATCAGCAGAACAAATTAAAGCCTGGGATGCATTCACCATCCGCGAAGAACCTATTGCTTCTATTGATTTGATGGAGCGTGCGTGTCAGGCTTTTGTAGCTTGGTTTGTAGAACGCTATGATGCATCAAATAAAATAGGAATTGTTTGTGGCACAGGTAATAATGGTGGTGATGGATTGGGAGTTGCCCGATTGCTCAATGATTGGAATTACCCGGTTAAAGTCTGGATTGTTCGAGGTTCCGGTACAGAGTCAATTGATTTTGTTACCAATCTTAAAAGATTAGATCCTAAAATTCCTGCGTTGGATATTACTTCCAATGCCGACTGCGAGTTATTTGCCGATCGTACAATTTTGATTGATGCAATTTTTGGTTCGGGACTGAGTAGACCAACCGAAGGAATTTATGCGAAGGTGATAGATTGTCTCAATAAAGCGAACAAGATTAAAATCGCCATTGATATTCCTTCCGGCTTGCGTGTCGATCAGCATTCAACAGGTGCTATTTTTAAAGCGGATCAAACCGTATCCTTTCAAATTCCCAAGCTGGCTTTTCTTCAACCGGAAAATCAGGAGTGGGTAGGAGAGTTGTACTTGGTTGATATTGGTCTTAGTAAAAAATATTTAAAGGAAGTTGAGGCAACTCATTTTCTTATCATCCTTAAATCTGTTAAGAAAATTTTAAAGCCACGTTCCCGTTTCGATCACAAAGGAAAATTTGGCCATGCCTTGCTGATTGCGGGCTCAACCGGAAAGATGGGCGCGTGTATTTTATCAGCCCGGGCAGCCTTGCGTTCAGGATTAGGATTGTTGACCATGCATGTACCAGGTAATGGCTATTCAATAATTCAAACGGCTGTGCCGGAAGCGATGGCGACAACTGACCAATCAGAAGATTTTTTTTCAGGTCGCGAAGTGGAAAGTTTTTTTACTACGATAGCCATTGGTCCGGGTTTAGGGCAGGCCAATGAAACTGTTCAAGGGTTCGAGTATTTGTTAAAGAGCTTTAAAAAACCAATGGTTATTGATGCTGACGCCCTTAATATTTTATCCTCCAACCCTGAATTACAAAAGCTAATCCCGGAAGGAAGTATTTTAACACCGCACCCGGGTGAGTTTGCCCGATTAGTTGGCGAATGGAAAAATGATTTTGATAAACTTGAAAAGTTGAAGGAGTTTGCTGCCCGCATCCAATCTATTGTAATCTTAAAAGGAGCTTACTCGGCTATCGCGAGTCCTGATGGAAAACTATTTTTTAACTCTACCGGAAACCCAGGCATGGCTACCGGAGGAAGCGGTGATGTTCTCACAGGTATTTTAACCGGATTGTTAGCGCAAGGATATTCTTCATTAGAGGCCTCTATTACAGGGGTTTACATTCATGGATTGGCTGGAGATTTGGCAGCTCGTGAACGGGGTGAAATTTCGTTGATTGCTGGCGATATCGTTGATTATTTGCCTGATGCCTTTAGAAAAGTGCATTAGAACGATCCACCACCATATTTATTTTAAATTATATTAAACTTTTGGCTCACATCTTGCATCTAAATGATACAAAATAACGTAAACACAGGTAATGACTCTGAATAAAGCTATACTTCTTTTACTCACCCTTACCCTGGCGGTCAATCTAAGCTATGGTCAAGGCAGGGAAGAAGTTTTTTATACGGGTCAACCGGATCCAGTTAAGTCAATCCAGATTTATCCTAACCCGGCTACAGAATTTTTGAATGTTAAGCTGGAAGTGCCCCATGCGAAGCAAGTGAAACTTACCTGTCTTAATATTTTGGGTAGCACCATGGAAATGGAAACTGAGATCGTGGATGATTTTGAAATACGAATTCGGGTAAAAGATCTTACTTCTGGCTACTATTTTATTTCTGTGCAGGATGAAAAACTAAAAACCAAAAGCACGTTCAAGTTTTTGAAGCGATAATCTTCGCATTTTATTAATCCCCCCTTTTACTTACTTTTCTGATTCATTGACCTTGAACCCTATTGACTCCTTTTGTCCTTGCTATTGATATTGGTACCACCAGCACAAAGGCTCTTGCCGTTCTTCCAAACGGTAATGTTTTAGAAAGCCGTCAAAGATTTTATCCAACACGTTATCCTAAGCCTGGGTACGCAGAGCAGGATCCTCAACAAATTCTGGAAGCAGTAAAGGAAGTTGTCAATGGCACACTCGGCTATATTGCGGAGACCTACACGCTAAAAGGGATTTGTTTTAGCAGCGCTATGCACAGCCTGATGGCGGTGGCGATAGATGGTCAACCTTTATCCCCCCTTATTATTTGGGCCGATACCCGAAGTACCTCGCAAGCCGGGCATCTTAGAAATACAGAACTCGGTCACTTGCTTCACGATCAAACGGGCACACCAGTTCACCCTATGTCGCCTCTTTGTAAACTTTTGTGGTGGAAGGAGCATGACCCTGATCAGTTTCATCGTGTACATAAATTTATTTCTATTAAGGAGTTTGTTATTCATCACTTATGTGGAAATTTTTTGATCGACCATTCGCTGGCTTCAGCAACGGGTTTGTTCAACATCGAAACTTTAAATTGGTCTAACGAAGCGTTACAACTGATAGGCCTAACCGCAGACAAACTTTCTGAACCTGTCTCCATTTATCACAACTCCAAAATGAAATCACTTAAAGATCTACATCCCTCTGCTATGGGTGTGGATGTATTTATGGGAGGGAGTGATGGCTGTCTTGCTCAGTTAGGCAGCGATGCGATGAGTGATGGTGATATGACGATTACGCTGGGTACCAGTGGTGCAGTGCGAAGGGTAGCAGGAACGCATTTTCAGGATGCTGAAAGAAAACTGTTCTGCTATCTGCTGGACCCCGATGTGAAGATTGTGGGGGGAGCGTCAAATAATGGAACTGTAATTATGGATTGGTTTAGTCGGGAGTTCATGTCAACATCCAGTCTTTCAGAACTGGGAAAAATTGCCATGGGAGCTCCCGCTGGTTGTGATGGACTGATTGCCTTGCCGTTTTTATTGGGCGAGCGGGCACCCATATACAATCCGGAAGCCAGAGGTGTTTTCTTTAATGTAGCACTCACTCATACCCGCGCACATTTTGTTCGGGCACTCATGGAAGGAATTTGCTTTGAGTTATTAAGTATCGTAAATAGTTTGGAAGCCAGTTGTGGGCCATCCAAAAAAGTACTCATAAGCGGTGGTATAACTCATTCGCCAGACTGGGTTCAGCTGCTCAGTACAATAACAGGCAAAGAATTAATTCTTTCGGGCGATTATGATGCCTCGGCTTTGGGGGCAGCCGCTATAGCTTTTAAGGCCTTAAATATCCCTTACAATTTTAATCGATCGAATCGAACCGTATTTATTCCGGATCGCTCATTAAGTGGCATCTATCAGCAACAGTTTGAGCTTTTTGAAAAGCTCTATCTTAAACTGGAAAGTCAATTTGGCCAGATGGAATCGGGCAAGGGAGGTTAAAAATTACTCTATCAGACGGTTGTAGAAGATAATTCTCGATTCTAGGGAGTTCAATTCTTAATAATGCTTATAGAATTGCTTAATTTGTTGAACCTGAAAATCTTTACATTTTAATCAACCCCCCTCACAATGCAAATTGGCTTAATTGGATTGGGAAAAATGGGCTATAACCTGGCCCTTAATTTCAAAAGTAAAGGGTATGATGTTGTAGCGTTTGACGTAAACAAGGCGGCAATGGAAAGAATCGCCCATGAAGGGGTGACTACCGCACCCACTATTGGAGATTTAGCTTTGGCTATGACGGGTAGACGCGTGGTTTGGCTCATGGTGCCAGCCGGCAATGTTGTTGATGTTGTACTTAGCAATCTTAAATATCACCTCGCGCCTGATGATATTGTAATCGATGGCGGTAACTCTCACTTTAAGGATACCATTAGCCGTGCCCGGGACTTAGAAAAATTAGGGATTCACTTTTTGGATTGTGGTACCAGTGGGGGTGTAGCGGGGGCTTTGCACGGGGTGTGCACGATGATTGGCGGTAAACCCGAAGTATTTCAGTATTGCGAATCGCTCTTTAAATCTATTTCTGTACCCGATGGGTATTTGTATTGCGGTAAAACAGGCAACGGCCATTTTGCCAAAATGGTGCATAATGGCATTGAGTATGGGATGATGCAAGCTATTGCGGAAGGTATGGAAGTGATGCACAAACACGATGCAGAGGTTAACCTGGCAGCTATTTCCAAGGTTTGGAATCATGGTTCGGTGGTGCGAAGCTGGTTGATGGAGCTTACCCAGCACGTGTTCGAAAAAGATAAAAATCTTGAATCGATTAAAGGGATTATGCATTCATCCGGTGAAGGTAAGTGGACCGTAGAAACAGCTTTGGAGATGGGTGTTCCAATCCCTGTCATTACCCTGTCTGTGCTCATGCGCTATCGCTCGCAACAAGAAGACACGTTTTCAGGAAAAATTGTGGCCGCCTTACGCAACGAATTTGGCGGGCATTCGGTTGAGAAGAAAAAGGAATAATTGACAGTTAACAAAGGCACAAGTGACAAAAGTTTGAATCCTAAATTGTCAATTCTTTGATTTGTCAACTGTCAACTTTTGAAATCAAAAAGTAACATCGAGCGTAAGCACTTCATTCTTTCTCTTAACCTTTACGGATGTAGTTTGGCCTTTCTCAAATTTACCTAAGGCATCCATATAGTTTTGAATGTCCTTAATGGGATATTCTCCAATCTGAATGATAATATCACCTGTTTCAATTCCAGCTTTTTGTGCCGGACGGCCTTCGGTAACACCGTCAACCAATAAACCCGCTGCATCCGAAGTATAACTTGGCATCACACCCAGCGTCACTTTAAACGACCGAGAAGAATCCATCGATTTATTTTTAGTTTCCAGAAATGCCAGCTTAGGTTCGTCATTTAATTTTTCAATCAGCGCAGTAATCAGTTCCAAAACTTCTTTTTCACCAGCATAATTAATTTTATCCCAGTCATCAGAAGGTTTATGATAGTCGCTGTGCGATCCGGTGAAGAAATGTAATACGGGAATATTCTTTAAGTAAAAGGAGGTGTGATCGGAGGGACCTATTCCGGCTGAATCAGTTTTAATAGAAAGCTGCGTTCCGGAAATGCTTTTCAATGCGGGTTCCCAAACCGGACTGGTGCCCGTACCACTTACAGAGATACTTTTCGTGGTAGGATTAAGTCTTCCTATCATATCCATATTGATCATGTAGTTCACCTGATTTAGGTCAAGGGTGGGGTGTTCGCTAAAATATTTTGATCCAAACAGACCTAACTCTTCCCCGCTAAAACAGATAAAAAGAAAATTGCTTTTCTCTTTCACTTTGTTTGTAGAAAAGTAACGAGCAAGCTCAAGCACTCCGGCCACGCCCGAGGCATTGTCATCGGCTCCGTTATGAATTTTTCCTGCCGGGTTTGCATCTAATGAACTACCGTATTCACCTAAACCTAAATGATCGAAGTGCGCGCCAATGATAATTGTATTGGAAGCCTGATTATCTAAGTAGGCAACTACATTATGGGCTGTGCCTTCTGTACCCGTGCCATGCATACCTCCTTTAAAAGGAAATGATTGTTCGAATGTTGACGATTCTCCTTTTGGCGTAAGATTTAATTTTTTGAATTGCTTTTCAATATACTCCATGGCCATCTTCTCTCCTTCCGATCCGGTTTGGCGGCCTTGCATCGCATCGTCTGCTAAAACTTTGATATGGGCTTTAAGATTTTTTTCCTCAATCTTTTGGCTAAAGGCCGAATAAGAAATGGTGATCAAAAGGAAAAACAAAAGAAGGTTGCGGGTTTTCATAGGTTGCTAATTAAATCAGGTGCAAAGTAAATCCCATTTGCTCTACAAAGTGACGACATCAGGATTTTTTTTACCGAAATCAAACCAAACCTCGTAATTTTGCATTCGACTAACCAACTATCGA
>Ga0154020_10007331_pt1 | contig 12886 bp, 6 predicted proteins | sample Klosneuvirus_201_FD_109709 | JGI IMG/M metagenome (GOLD analysis project Ga0154020, IMG submission 109709) | Active sludge microbial communities from wastewater, Klosterneuburg, Austria - Klosneuvirus_20160825_MG | ecosystem: Engineered > WWTP > Aerobic digester > Activated sludge | place... | reverse complement strand
GTCACGAGCGATTCGTCGGATTCAATCAGTTGCTTGATACGATCGGAAGACAACACGGTCTTCCAGAGAACCTTGCAATTCAGTCACCAGTCGGCCGTAAAATGCACAATGGCGATCCGGCCGCTCGCCTTGACGCGAGCGAACGCTTCTGGATCGTAATCTCGCCATGCTGGTGGACGAAGTTGGAGGGTCTGTTCGCCCGAGCCGGATCGCACGGCTTCTTCCATCTGTGCGACATAAGCTTTCATGGAGTCTTCTTCGTTCTGGTCCATTTCCGTGGCCTGCCACGAATCGGCGGTCTCACCGTTCGACCAGATGGCCATTCCCGCGAAGAGTGCCAGTGACATCAGCGAATATCCAATTCTCTTTACGGGGGACTTTGTGATGCGGAACGTCTCCAGCGTCAACCAGATCGACATGGCTCCCACAAATGCAGTCGCGATCCACCAGTGCAGCACGGGGCCGAGATAGGGATGCTCCTTGACGAGACCGAGGACTCCGGTGCCTGTGAAGAATGACGCCACCGCCAGCATCAGCAGTCCCATGACTTGTTTGACCAGCACGCTGCCAGGTCCGGTGCGAGGCACCTTGCTGACGAGTTTTGGAAACCACGACAACAAAACGTACGGCCACCCCATTCCCACCGCAATCGCTGCGAACACTGCCAGCACCAACGCGGGATTGTTCGCCTTCGTCGCCCACGCCGCCGCGCTTCCCATGAACGGTGCCGTACAGGGCGTCGATAGCACGGCCGTCATCACGCCGAACAGAAAAGCTCCGTGCAGCGTGTCATGTTTTGGATTGATGCGATGGACGGCCTGAGGTAGTTGTATGGCCATATCGATCAACATCCCGACGCCCATGAAGGCGATGAACAGCCCGACCGTGATCCCGAACACCGGTCGTTGAAACAAAGAGCTGATACTGTCGAAGCCACTCACAAACGAAATGGCGGTGCCGATTGCCAGCCAGAACGCCAGAATCCCCAAACCCATCAACACACCCAGCACTTTGGCTCGGTGTGGATCGCCAGCTGCCGACTGAGTCAGTCCCATGATCTTGATGGGGATGATAGGCAGCACGCACGGCGTCAGGTTGAGTAGAAATCCGCCGATGAAAGAAAACAGCAACAGCAGCGGGACGGCAAAGATGCTGTTCGCGGAAAACCCAAACTTAGCCCCAAACAGATTCGTTTGAAAGTCGCCCGCGTCACGAGTCGGTGGCGTTGTTGTCGGCGAAGTCTTCGTTGGAGCTTCGACCGGGGTGATCTCCTGCACCGCGCTGGAATCCGTCTTGCTGTCTGTTTCCTGTTCGGTCGGCGGTGCTGGTTTTTCGACGACGGCGGTGGCGGAACCGAGCTTGCCGTCAGCGACATTGACCTCAACCGAGAGTGACAGCGTCGTCGGCCTCAGACACGTCGATGCGCAGGCCTGGTACTTGATGCTGACTTCGATCGTGTCGCTTCCGTCAGCCACGGCTTCGGTCACGTTGACGGGAATGGAAAACGTCGTCTCACCATCATAGGCGGGCTGAGGATTCCCTTCGGCGTTGATGACGATCCCGGGAGGCGGCCACACGATTTCACCGACGTCAAATCCCGGCGGTGCTTTCACCCTGATCGAGGTCGGCACTTCGATGCCGTCATGCTCTTCCTTCCGAGGATAAAAGTGCCAGTGCTTGCCAGTTTTGTCCGGCAGAGGATCGACACTTACTTGCAGTTCAAGTGTCAGGGACTGCGAAGACGCCGCGCCTGCTGACAACGAAGAGAGAGTCGCCGTGATCGGCCCCTGCGTCGCCGTATCGTCGGACACCGAGACGGGCAGAACCCCCGGCGCTTGCCCGGGCTGAGCCGCGAACACGTTTGCATTATCACAGAATACAGTCAGCAATATCGCCGCAGCGAAGCGGTATCGGTTCATGGCGTTTCCTTATGGAAATCCTGTTCGAAGGCGATCGGTAGAAAAACAATTACCACTGAATGAACTGGACGTTTGCGAGTTCCAGCTGATCTGATCAGACGCTGGGCGCTAGCCCAATGGTACTCGATTTACAAAGTAGAGCTCACTGTCCGAGTGAGGCAGGCCATAAAACGTGGCCTTTGGCATTCGTCACTCAGAGAGTGACGGCTACTTTAATCGCAAGTCGCGTTCCATTGGGCGATCATTCGATCCAATAAATCTGAAGTCTCGTGGTCTGTCAATCCTCACGGCTGAAGTTATAATCGACAACGTCGTGAGATAACAGCCGACGGCTCAGAAACAAGGGAGTCTGTCAATCGCGCCCAACCTTCAAGGCGTTCGAATTATGCCAATTGTCGTCACGTTTTCTCTTTTGGCAGCGAGCCTGATGCATCGGAATGGCTCCACAGTTTGTGGACTTCAACGCCGATGGCCATATCGATATCTTTACCGGAACCTTCGACGGATCACCACACGTTGCCTACAGCAGCGCTGAGGGATTTCAATCTCCAGTAAGACTTCTGGACGCGCACGGCGAATGTGTTCTGCTGACGCAGTTCTGGAACTACGACACCAGATTTCTCGCGACGAAGTTTAGAACTCGCCGATGACTTCTCCACCATTCATCGTCCCCAACGCACGCCACAGGTTTAGGTCGATATTTTCGGAGACGAACCTGACCGTTCCGTCACCTAATGCAACCTGAACGCCTCCCACATGCATGCTGCGTGATGCAAACATGGTGGGGTTTGTCGTGTTTGAAACATCGCACGGCAGATTCCTTAGGGGCTCGTTATTGCAGTAGCCAGCCGTATAGATGCGGTCAGGAAGATTCGAGTTGGGGCCAAGGTAAGTCGTAAACTGAGCGGCATCTCCCCACCATCCAAAGCCACGCAGATCCGTGCCATTGCCCTGGATAACCTCTGCGACCAGCAGAGTGTTGGACGTTCCGTCCGTTAAGTCACGCATCCTGAATGCTTTGAGGTTGGCGAATGGCGCTCCACCAAATACGACACCGTTCAGGCTCGCCTGTTGTGCATAATCCGTGTTGCCAAAGTTTACTGAATAGTTGTGACTGGTGATTCCGGAAAACGGACGGTTGTCTTTATCACTCGGGCACGACAGTGCCGCAATCCGTTTCGCCGTGACGGCCAAATTGCCACCATATCGCGGCCCGGTCGCATCGTTGCCTCCGCAGTTTTGGTACAGTTTGAACAGATTCGCCTGTTCGATGTAGGGCAGAATCGGCACCTGCCATGTTCCCCAGCAGCAATTGTGGACACCGATCGGAAACGTCAGAAAGACATCGTGATAGTTGTGCATCGCCAGACCAAGCTGCTTCAGATTGTTCTTGCACTGAGTTCGGCGGGCCGCTTCTCGAGCCTGCTGGACGGCTGGCAACAACAGAGCGATCAGAATGGCAATGATCGCAATCACCACCAACAATTCGATGAGTGTAAAGCCCCTGGCAGAGCTTCCGGTTCGTGTCTTCATGATCGTGCCCCTTTTCACTTAGAGTTAAAAAAACAGAAAACCTCACGCAATTGGCCCCTATTGAGGAACTTCAATGATCAGTTTGTAGACGTTTTCTTCGCCCGCTTTCACGGTGAAGGTTTCGGTACTGTCGGTATTGTATTGGGCAGGGATCAGTTCGGCGGCAATTGCCCTTGAATCCCCAGGCATCTCAACCGCCTCAGCGGTCGCGTCTGAGGCGCTGATGCGCACAAGATATTCGCCGGGAGGGAGACCTTTGTCAGCAGGAATCGAGAACTTGCCGTCCTCAATTTTGGCACCAGATGCCTGGCCCGATGCTTTGGGCGTAAATTCAATCGAACCCTGAGCAAGCGGTGCGGTGCCAAGCGTAATCTCACCGGTAACGGCTTGGCGGTTGAGCGGATTATCGGTGCCGCAGCCAGCGAAAAACAGGGATGTGACGATCAGGATAGAGTACGTCTGTCGCGCAAACATTTGTCGGTCTCAGATAGGGTGGAATTGAAATTCAAGTCAGAATAACGTGCAATATACTCCGCGCGGCTTGAAATGATGCCCTGCCATTCCAAACTCCGGTGATCTAGGTTTGAATTGTTTAACCCGTGGCCACAGGCCAGGCTTTTAGTCCCGGCTACCCCACGGCCTGGCCTGCGGCCACGGGTTAAACGAGGATTTACGGCCTCTTTCTGAACCGTGCGGAGTATAAATCCAGAGCACTGTACACCTGGACATGAGTAGGCTAAATGTCAACGTTTTTTTCAATGCCCCGCTTCCGAGCGAAGATGGATTCTGGAGTGGCCGCGTCGTCTGCAAAAAGAAGTGCGAGATTCGGAGCCGCGCCCGTCAGGAAGCGGGGTTGACGTGCGCTCCCTGACGGGCGCGACTCCTCGGATTTGTTTTTGGACAGGGACTTAGCCTTTCAGCGGGCCATTGTTTTTTTGTCATTGTAAGGACGTGAGAATCGGATTCCAATGATCGAGAACGAAAAATTGTCAAGAATAAATGGCACAGTCGGAAGATGTCGTAGCACGCAGTCTGGCCTTGGATGAGGCGAGTTTATCTTGTGATCTCAGGTCACTGGAGAGTGCTGATGCATCGCGCCGATGTGTTTCTGTGGAAAACGAAAAGGTAAATCCTATGGTGATTACGGGTAAGTCCATCGGTCGGAAGAGACCCCTATTTGCAGACTGGTCGATCCCTTTACCACCGGACTGGAATGGTGACGGCGGTGATGGCGGCGGAGATAGAGATGGTGACGGCGGGCCGACTCTGCGCGACGTTATCGAACGAATTGTTCGTGTCGAAGTGAATGCCTTCAAAAAGCGACAGCACGATCGACAGTTTCTGCGGGCTCTGACAGAGCGTGAAATTGAGGCGGCTGCCGAACGAGGCAAAATAGAAATGGGTGGCAGCGAAGTCGGCATTCAGGAGGTCGATGAGGACACTGCCGTCGCAACTGCACTGCTCGCCTTTGAAGACGGGATTTATCTTGTCGTGATCGACGATGTCGAACAGCGCGACCTGGACCAGCAAGTCTACATGCAGCCTGACAGCAGAATCACATTCATTCGGCTGACGCTGCTTTCAGGCGGTTGAATCCTCGCAGCAACTGCCATAACCTGTTCCTGAAATCCCGCACGATTCAATCTCCGCGCGCGAGGCCTATCGACATGACCAAGCTGGAAGCCGTTCAGAAACAACTTCTTCAATATCGAGTGGACACCGGAAATGATGACGACGACGACGACGATTCCGTAAATCGTGTCACGACAGCCTTCAAAAAGCTCCCGAAGAATTTGAGAGCCATCGCGATGGCGCTGCTGGACCTCAACGAAGCTGGCAACAGAATCGACATTGACGACGATGATGACGAAGCAAAATCCAAGGCCGCTCAACAGCAGATTCAACAACTGCAGAAAAAACTGGAAACGCTGAGTGCCTCTGATCGCAAGAAGATTTTTTCCAGTGCGATGCCGAAGCTTGCGGATTGGACGGAGAAAGCGTGGCAACATCTGAAGCGGGTGCCCTATCAAGCAGGCTATGCGGATCGAGCATTTCGAGCACCTAACGATCCCGAGATTTCGTTTGCGAGCCGGTTGAACTGGCTCGTCGGATTCATACAAGCGACCTCCGTGTATCAGCCCGAAGCCTTGACACCAGGCTGGCTGGCACAGTGGGCTCAACATGCCTTCAGTTATCGCTCCCAGACCGTATGCCCGATTCTGATCGCCGCACTGGACAGTAAGACAAAAGACGGCGACGAAGTTTTTGAAATCCTTCGTGCCACAGTGCTGCGCGAGCATCCGATCGGGATCATGGGCGATCATATCATTGCATCGCTGCTCGGTTCATCTCGACCCGAAGGTTGGGAATTGATGGAGAAAACGCTGCTGGCGGCTCAGCGACAGGAAGGACTTCGTCAGTCGATCGTCAGCGAGATTCATACCGCGCATCCGGACGCCTTTGTTCGAATGCTGCGATTGATTGTTGCGAAAGACTTGATTCGCTTCAGCAGCGTGGCACGGTCAGTCAACATGTGGTTCGGACTGTTGTGGGATTCGGTGAGTTCCAAAGTGCTGCAGAAATACGTTGAAGAGATTTTGCAGTTCATCGAATCACCAACCGATCGAAAAAAGGCATTACAGAGCGATCAGCCTGAAACGGTTTACCGCGCGTTGTGGGCGGCGGCTTACGAAGACGTTTCGGTCGCAACTGCCTCTGCGGGGAAACTGCTAAGGCATAAGTCTGATGAGATTCGCTATGTCGCGGCATGGTCTCTGACAGTCTTCGGCACTCCGGCTGCGGAGCGAACAAAGTACGCCGCAATCACAGACGACAACCTGCAGGTCGCTCTGATGGCGGCCGTCAGCACCAGCGGCCTGAGTCTGAGCGAAGAGGCGAGTTACAGCGCAAGCAGCGACGTGGAGTTAAAGGAGAAATCCACGTTCGATTTGCTCGAAGAACTCTGTGAGCGGCTGCCTGAGAAACCTGAAAAACTGAAGCCGATCGTCTGGCCCTGGACCGAACGTCGCATTGAACGATCGATGCTGATCGGAAATCTGCTGGAGCAACTTGGTGACCGACCAGCGACGCGGATGTTGCCGTATCTGAAATCCATGAATTCATGGCAGCAGCGATCCGTGATTGAGTTGCTTGCAGCACAGAAGAAGTGGGACAAGCTGACTCGATCAACTCTGTTTGAACTTGCCGGGCACGCTTCGGCCGATGTTCGCAGCGCGGCATTCGATGCGCTCGAAAAGCAGTCGCCACAGAATGAAGAGTTGCTCTTGATCGAAGGATTTCTGACTCGCAAATCAGCAGATGTTCGAGTGAAGTCTGTGGAGATGCTTTTAAAAGGCAAAGACTCCGAGGTATTGAAGAGTTCGGAACGGCTGCTAACATCGCGCGATCGCAATCAACGACTCGGCGGACTGGAAATGCTGCGTCAAATGACAGAAGCAAGACGGTCACGTACACGCTGCTGCGAACTGGCAGCGGAATTCGTCGGTCGCCATAAGAAACTGCTGAAGGAAGAAGAACAGCAGTTGGCCGCCATCACTGCCGCAGACCGCGAAGTGCTGACGCTTGACAATGCACTGGGGCTGATGAATTCTGCCGGCAGAAGTCCGATCGTTCCGCCTCAAAAGAAGAAAGTGCCGCTGCTCACCAAAGCCGCCGCCGCGTGTTTGAAGTCGCTTGATGATCTGATTCATCAGCATCGCGAAACGCTTGTCGAATACAAATCGTGGCGTGGCAAGGAGACCGGGCCGCTGGGCGAAGTCAGCCACCTCCCCGGCCTCAATATGAAAAAGCCACTGGCACCGCAGATGAAAAAGATTCCATTGATTGACGTTTGGCAAAAGTGGAATTCCAGCCGCCCGGCTGCGACCAAGGACAAAGATGGCCTGGAATTGCTGCGTGCATGGGTGCTGCACAATGTCCTTGACTACTACGACTGGCGGTACAAGCCACACATGAAAACGCCGGCGGCCAAAAAGATCGCGGCTGCCGTGATGGGCGAGTTTTCGATGCAGAAACTGCGGTATGAATCTCTGGTGGGATGTGTCGTGCAAATGTTGTTTCTTTCGCAGGTTCCCAAACAGACATTCGACTATTTGATTGACTGCATCGAAAATAGCTACGCTCATGTGACCGACGACATGAACAAGTTGCTGATTGCCGAGACCAGCACGAAAAAGAAGCGACACTCGTACTACAATGAAGACGACAATGACTGGCGAGAAAACCCGGTCTTTGAGTTGTGGAGCCATTTTTTGGACTCAATGATCGGGCGGCTTGAGCCAAAATTCTCGATCGATCAGCACCGTCGCTTCTGGCACTTGCGGCGATTCTGTGACGAGCCGATTCCCGGAGCGACTCGCCATCGTCCAGATATCAGTGCAGTGGCAGATGCGTTTCAAGACAACCTCGCGACGCGCGACGACTTGATCGATCACTTGCTCGGTGGTGGCCGTGGCAACCATTGGCGAAGTGGTTTCAATGGTTTGCAGCAGTTGACCAATCGTCCACTGGGCAAGCCAACACAGAAGTTGCTGGACGCCACCAAAGGACTCACCGAACTCGTCGATTTATGTCGCGAGAAAATTCTCGAAGTTGAATTGCAGCGAGGCGAAGCGGTGACCGCCGCGACGGAACCTGCGAAGGCGCTGCAGAGTCTGAATGGAGTCAGCACGCTGTTTCGAATTCTGGCCGCACTCAACCGCGAAAAATTCAAGATCGACAGTACTTACCGCGACGGCGCGGGGTTGGGGCGGTCGGCGTCGCTGACACATCTGACAAAGATCACGTTTCCAGCTCCCGAAGACACTGCTGCGGACTTTGCGAAGCTGGCTTCACAGGCTGTCAAAGACGGCTATCTGAACGAAGATCGGCTGCTCGAACTGTCGTTTCTGGCACCACAGTGGTCGAAATTCATTGAAGCATTTCTGAAATGGGACGGCTTCAGTGAAGGTCTCTACTGGTTCATTGCACACATGAATACATGGGCGTCCGATGCTCGCGACGCTGCGGCTGATGCGGAAGGACTTCAGGCTGATCAAGATGATGACGATTTGGATCAAGACAAAGATGATAGTGACGATGATGAATCGGACGACAAGGCCAAGGCCGATTCAATCCCCAAGCCGAAAAAGCTGTCGGCATGGGAACGGCTGCTGATCGAACGTACGCCGATCACGCCCGAGCAACGAGCCGAAGGTGCAGTTGACGTCAACTGGTTTCACCGTACGTGGAAGCAACTGGGCAAAACACGCTGGCTGCAACTCGCTCAGGCAGCTCGTTTCGCCGCCAACAGCGCGCAGGCGAAGAAGGCTCAGTTTCTTGCCGACGTGTTGTTAGGAAACACGCCTCGCCAGGAACTTGTGGAGGGGATTGAGAAGAAATATCGCAAGGAGTTTGTACGACTTCTCGGACTGCTGCCGCTTGCAACCGGAGCGAAGCGGGACAAAGATATTCTGGAACGCTACGAAACTCTTCAGCGTTACAAAAAATACGCGAGGACACTGTCAGGTCTGACCAAGCCAGACGCGATGCGCGCGGTGGAAATCGGGTTCCAGAATCTGGCGGGACTGGCCGACTATCCCGACCCACTGCGCTTGGAATGGGCGATGGAGGCCGAATCGATTCGCGATCTGGCAAAGGGACCGGTGTCTGTCACAAAGGATGGAATCACGGTCACGCTGAGTATCGATGCCGACGCAAAACCACAGTTGTCGATCGCTCGCGGCGACAAGCCTTTGAAATCTATTCCGTCGGCGACGAAGAAAAAACACGCGGACATCGCTGAGCTGGCTGATCGCGGCAAGGAACTGCGAGGCAAGACCAGTCGTATCAAGCAGTCCCTTGAAGCGGCGATGTGCCGAGGCGATGCCTTTTCCAGTGCAGAACTGGTGCAACTCTTTGAACACGCGCTGCTTGCGCCGCAGATTTCGCGACTGGTCCTGATCGGTGATGGCATCGCAGGTTACCCCGACAAAGGTGGCAAAGTGCTGCGAAGTCATAACGGTAAACTTGAGCCCGTGAAGAAGGGCGAAGTTCTGCGGATCGCGCATTCGGCGGACCTGCTGGCTCGAGGCGACTGGGCTGAGTGGCAGCAGGAATGCTTTCACGCGGAACGTGTTCAACCATTCAAGCAGATCTTCCGTGAGTTGTATGTCGTGACGAAACAGGAGAAGAAGGACGCAGTCGAATCCGCTCGCTTCGCTGGCCACCAGATCAGCCCGCGTCAGGCGATGGCACTGTGGAACAGTCGCGGATGGAACACTCAGGAGGATGTGTTCAAGATGTTCCATGAACTTTCTCTGATGGCTGAGGTCAGTTTTCAATACGATTACGGCACCGCAGCCGAAGTCGAAGGTTTGACGTTGGAGAATATTTCGTTTCGGAAACGTGACGAGTCCAAACCACTCAAACTGGCGAATGTGCCGCCGATCGTCTTCAGTGAAGTCATGCGCGACATCGATCTCGTCGTCAGCGTCGCTCATCGCGGCGAAGTTGATCCGGAAGCCAGCGCCTCGACGGTCGATATGCGTTCTGCGCTGCTTCGTGAGACATGCCAGTTGCTTGGACTGAAGAATGTCACGCTGAAGGCTCAGCACGCGATCATCAAGGGATATTATGGAGACTACTCACTGCATCTGGGCAGCGGCAACATTCATCGGATGCCGGGAGGATTTCTGGCGATCCTGCCGGTTCACGCTCAGCATCGCGGTCGGCTCTTTCTGCCGTTTGCTGACGATGATCCGCGTACGGCGGAAGTCATTTCCAAAGCACTTCTGCTGGCCCGTGACGAAGAGATTCTCGACCCGATGATTCTGGACCAACTCGGTGCTGCTGCTGATCGTCGCAAAGCCATCACCCTCGTCGCGCCAACTGGCAAGTCGAACGCGAAGTCGGCCACGCCAGGAAAGACCGCTCAGGAGCAATCCTCATCCGCAGTTCCGGGATCGACGATTCGGCATCTGGAATTTGTCGAAGGCAACTCGAAGAAGTTTTGGGAGATTGAACTCAACGGCCACACGGTGACGACAAAATGGGGCCGCATCGGAACCGATGGCCAGTCAAAAACCAAAACCTTTGCTGATGAGTCCAAAGCAGAAACCGAGTACGATAAGTTGCTCAAGGAGAAGATCTCAAAGGGCTATTCGGAAACGTAGTTTGCTTCCGCCCCAAGCCCGCTCCTGCGGCACGAGTCCGGGCAAAATGCCCACAGTGTGAAAGCCCAGGGCAACGCTCAACGCCGTGAAGGATTTTTGGCAGTGTTTTCTGAGCCTTTTCGTTTACCGCGGAGCGGTATCAGATATTAGCCGGTGGTAAGCGCAGCGCCACCACCGGACAAGAGCCCGTTCAGCGTTTGCATCCTGAAGGGATGCCAGAACCGCCGCAATTCTGGCATCCCTTCAGGATGCTGGACAGCGTTTGTTTGTGACTTGTGGTGGCGCTCCGCTTAGGCGAGCGGAAGAAACAGGATTACCAGAGATATTGCGTCGCCCAGGGAATCCGACCTGAGACAGGTCGGACTACGTAGGCAGATCTGTCTCAGATCTGCATCCTTTGGCGTGGTTCAGTCGCACGGGTCCGCTCGGCCTTAAGACTCGCCGATGGTAAATCCTTTCCTGCCGCTCGCCTTACCACCGGCCAATATCTCAAATCCATCCGGGATGAATCGCAAATACCCTGTTTTTACTGCCAAAAGTCCTTCACCGCGTTGCGTAACGCTCTGGGAAATGGTTTCACGCGGTGATTTCCAGCCCCAAACGGCATCGCCTGTCAGTATTTTTTCGTATGTTTGTCGGTAAGCGTACACCAGTGCAAAACTCCTTTCACGAAGCAAGAAACCAGCTCAACATCCGTGCATAAGTTATTGAGCATAATTCATTTATACTCCACGCGGCCTGGAATAAGGCTGTCAATTCTCGTTCCAGGGCTCCAGCCCTGGAACGCACTGCACTGGAGGCTCCTGCCTCCAGCGACAAGCCCGCGAGGCAGGAGCCTCGGGAGCAGTGTGTTCCGAGGCAGGAGCCTCGGAACAAGGACATCAATCTGCACCACTTGAAATTTAATTCACAATCCCGGCCGCAAGCGGAACTCCGCCGGACGTGACCAGATGGATGGCTCGCAGATCCATCAACGCTGATTGAAGTTCGCCCGCTGGCCGAATGACGAGTTCTGACGCACCTTCACGAATGCTGACGCGCCCGATCCGGATGAGCTGATAACGATCCCAGCCACCGGTCGATCGTACCGTACCGTTGAGCGCTGGTTCAGTGCCGTCGATGTGGAATTTATTCCCGGCTGAGCCAGGAGCGCAGGCCCATTCGGCCCAGAGGTCAACCTGACGAATCCCGGCGGAATGAATTCGCCAGCGAATGAAATCCTCTTTGCGATGCCAGAAGCCGACATTTTGGAAGGGAAGCTCAAAGGCAATATCGTCGCCGTAAATCTCCCCCTGTGATGCAAGCAGCGAGACATTGCCACGCTGCGGAACCTCAATAAGTTCCGGTGTGTTGCCTTCCAGTGTTTTAGGTGGAGCCTGGAGCGTTTTGAAGAACGCCCACAGATGATTCACATCCTCTGCCGTTGCGTTTTGTTCGAAGCCTTCTGGCATTAGTGACTTGCCGGTACTGCGGATTTCTTCGATTTCTGTACGGAGCACCGATTCTCGTTTTCCTTCGGCGGCCAGCAGAGTCAGGCTGGATGCCGACTCTTCAGCGATCAATCCTGTTACGCTGCGACCGTCATTGAGCACGACAACGTAGGATTGATAACGCGGATCGACCGCCTGGTTGGGATTCAGCATGGCGATGAGCAGCGATTGAGCGGGCTTTCCACTGTATCCCGCGATGTCAGGCCCGACGATGTGGCCAGTGTCCTGCAGCCGATGGCAGATGGAACAGTGCTTTTGAAACAACAACCGACCTTTGCCGGCATCTCCGCTGTTGGTAAGCGCTGCATTGTACCGATCGATGACCTGCTGACGACTGACGGATGTTCGTGGTGCGAAGCTCTTTGCCGCCGCTGTCCGTATGGATTCGTCCGAATGGTCGAGGAGCTGCTGTTGCTGAGACAGATCAAACTCGGCCGACGAGACTGTTCCATCATTCATCGCGCTGAGCAGGCTTCTTGTCCATTCCGGTCGCGAAACCAGTAACGCAATCAGTTCTTTTCGCAGACGTGGTTCGCGACCGGCCCAGTCTGAAAGTGCGACCTCCGCGACACGTGTACTGCCATCTTTTCTGAACGCGGCTACAGCGGCAGATTGCAAAACGGGCGGCGTGCGAGGCGTCAACAACCCGGCCAGTGATTCCGTATGCGGCTCACCCAGAAACGGCCCCTCAGCGACAAGCCGAATCGCCGCAGCTCGAAGATTCGTCGATGCACCCTCTGATTCCACGATCCGCACCGCCGCATCCATCGCG
>Ga0154020_10007330_pt1 | contig 12887 bp, 6 predicted proteins | sample Klosneuvirus_201_FD_109709 | JGI IMG/M metagenome (GOLD analysis project Ga0154020, IMG submission 109709) | Active sludge microbial communities from wastewater, Klosterneuburg, Austria - Klosneuvirus_20160825_MG | ecosystem: Engineered > WWTP > Aerobic digester > Activated sludge | place... | reverse complement strand
GCCTGATCGAAGGATTGCGCTGGGCCATCGACGCGCGGGCCGACGTAGTGGCTATGCTGATCGACCTGCCCGACATGGGCGTACAACAATTGGAAGAACTTCAAATACTGGTTAACCGGGCCATCGATCAGGGTATACTGCTGGTGGCTCCGGCCGGCACTTCCGAAAATAAAAAACCCGAGTCAAGTTACCCCGCCCGCCTCACCGGCGTGCTGTCGGTTGGCGCGCACGACCATTATGGACAGCGATGCAGCTTTTCAGCCCGGAGTTATGATCTGGACCTGCTTGCACCCGGTGAAGGGCTGCTTACTTCGACGCCCGGCCGGCAAATCGTGACCAACCTGAAATCCACGTCCGTTGCCGCTGCCTTTACTGCGGGTTTCCTGGCGCTTGTCCGGCAATGGCAACGGGAAAACGATCAGGCCGCAGCGCCGGCTTTAGTATTCAATCTCTTGTGTGAAACTGCCGCTTCCCGTCGCGCTTTCAACAAGGGAGAAGATGTGGAATACGGGCATGGCCTCCTGAGCCCGATCGAAGTATTGAGAAAATTAGACGGCGCCGATCAAGGCTCAGACGCCGTTTGATCACCTGTTCATAATTCCCATTAAAACACCGAATACGATGGCTGTATTGATACAACAACTCATAGAACGCGGGCAAAACATTTCCATCAGCGACCTGGGACAACCCGCCCATACTGCGCTCACCTCAGAGATTCAAACCCAACTGTGTGTGTTGGGTTTGCTGGACCCCGTCATCGACGGCAACGAGACGATGCCTTTCTGTCCGGTGCGGCTCGCAAACGGCCAACTCACGCTGGATACCCGCAATGCCATCATTGCTTTTCACCAACATGCCGGCCTGCCATATATTGACAACTTGCTGACGCCGGATGTGCTACAAGCGCTCAACAACACCCAGCCGGCCGGCTTTCTCCCTGTTCAATTCGACAATCAGCCAACGGACACCCGATCTACCCGCCTGGCCAAACGTATTTTGCGCTATATGCACAGCAAGGGCTATTGGATCGCGCGAGCGCCTGATATGTATAACATCGTGTACGTGGAAGGCGTGGACCCCGACGGGCGCCCCAATCCCGACCGTTTCAACGAATGGAACGACCGCCGCATCGTTATCCGGATCGCGCCCGGTGGCCAACCCGAAATGATTGTCAACGATCAGGCCACCACCGAGCCGGGGCGTTTCTACACCATGAATCCCCTGAACCCGATGGGCGCCGCCCGTATCGCTTTCGGCCAATACAAAGCCTGGGTAGATGGCTTTCACAGGGGCAACCAACCATCACTGGTACAAGCCGGGCGACTCCGCCTGCACCGCGACCGCAACAAAGACGGCAAGCGTAGCGCCGGCGACCCCATCGATATCGGCGCCGCGTTCCACATAAACCAACATTCCACCGGACGCGATATCACGCCGGCTTTCGTGGATAAATTCAGTGCCGGCTGTCTTGTGGGCCGCCGCTATCGCTGGCACCTGTCGTTTATGCAAATCGTCCGGCAGGATTTCCGGTATGTGATGAACAAGTCGTACGTGTTTATGAGCACGGTGTTGAACGGGGAAGAGTTGGCAAGGCAGGAACCGGCTTGACGACTTACGATTTACGACTTACGACTTACGGGAGAAGCGCAGGGCACACAGGTTTTGAGGCACAGATGCCTGTTGTTTCTGGACATTTCAAGCGTAAAATATTTGGATTGTTTTTCAAGTGTTTCTAATTTTATTGCGTCTTCAGGGTAAGACGTATTTCTTTCACCACCCTTCCTTGTATGCGAACCATTGAATCAGATAAAACAAGCTCCCGGGTTCAGGCAAAAGCGGAACAGGAACAACCGTTCTTTGCGCCATCCTTATTTAACCGGCAAGCGGGCGTGGGGAAAGTACAGCGCCAGGAGGTGGAAGAGGAGACGCCTATCCAAACTAAATCCCTGATGCGCAAATCTTCAGACGGAGGCTACCCGGCTGCTCCCCGATTTCAATCGCAACTTAACAGCAGCAAAAACAGCGGGAGCCCTTTACCCGGCCAGACACTTGCCTCCATGAATCAGGCCTTTGGGGCCGATTTTTCCACCGTACGAATTCATACCGGGAGCCAGGCGGCAGAGATGAGCCAGGGGATACAAGCAAAAGCGTTTACACATGGAACGGATATTTATTTCAATCAAGGGCAGTACAATCCGGAGACTTCAGCGGGTAAAAGGCTGCTGGGGCATGAATTGACGCATGTGGTGCAGCAAAATGCACCTGGAAAACACTTCGGTACAAATGGCTCAGATATACAGAGAACTGAAATGGATACAAAAGAGTTATGTCCCATCTATTGGAGATATAATAATAAGGCCAAAGTGGAAAAATACAACTGTGCAGGCCTCTCTCACAGGACTTATTCTTATATCGGCGCCAAAGAACTTATACCGCTGTTAAAGAATGGAAGGGCGGACGAAAAATGCAAATCGGGAGAGGTGAAACATTGGCTTTGGACTTTTGAGTTTCACCTTGAAGACCATAAAGGCAAGAAGACAGAAGGTCCCTGGGCGGACTTTCATACGGTCGCCGGAGTAATAGATAAACAAGGAAACGATCCTACAGATGTTTATTCTAAAAACGGGCCGCGCAATGTTGAAGGTCCGGGAACAGGGCCGGGTTTCAAACCTGAGCCTAAAGAGCACGCAAAAGCGAACACGCCTAAAGGAGAGCCGATTTATGACGATAAAAAAAATCCGGTTTATAAGATTCGCAAAAATATCGAGGAATGGACTTTTTGCCTGCCGTGTCCGAAATCGTAGTTGATTTAGGCGCACATTTACCTCGCCGGCCATTGGCCCGATGCGCAAAATAAATACCCGTTCATGCAAACCACCGAATCAAGTAAAACGACCTCCCGGGTCCAGGCAAAAACGGAACAGGAACAGCCGTTTTTTACACCTTCTTTCCATACGCGGCAGGAGGGCACTGCAAAGGCATTTTCAGGTGGCGACAACGCCAGCAACCCTACTCCCGCTCACCGCCGGCCCGTTATCCAACCAAAACTCACCATAAACGAACCCGGCGACCAATACGAACAAGAAGCCGACGCCGTGGCCGACCGGGTGATGCGCATGACCCCGGCGCCTGGCGGTGGAGATGAAAAACCGGTACAAACCAAACCTTTGCTTGTCTCCTCGCTGCAACGCAAATGCGCTAACTGTGACGCGGAGGATAAATTGCAACGGCAGGAAATGGAAGAGGAGGGGACCCTTCAACGAAAGGCAATAACTGCCGGTGGTTTTGGCGGAAGCGACCCCATAGCCATTCAGCGTCAGTGCGCGGGCTGCGATATGGAGGATAAGGTACAGCGACAGGAAATGGAGGAAGAGAGGCCCCTTCAACGAAAGGCAATAACTGCCGGTGGTTTTGGCGGAAGCGAACCCATAACCATTCAGCGTCAGTGTGCCGGCTGCGATATGGAGGATAAGGTGCAACGACAAGAAATGGAGGAAGAGGGGCCGATCCAGGCAATGCCCCTGATGCGCAAAGCTTCGGATGGCGGCTACTCGGCAACGCCGCAACTACAATCCCAACTCAACAGTTTCAAAGGCGGCGGCAGCCCATTACCCGGGCCGACATTGACCTCCATGAGTCAGGCCTTTGGCGCCGATTTCTCCCAGGTGCGTATACACACGGACGCGCGGGCGGCGGAGATGAGCCAGGGCATACAGGCGAAGGCGTTTACGCATGGGGGGGATATTTATTTTAACCGGGGGCAGTACCAATCGGAATCTTCGGAGGGTAAAAAACTGTTAGCGCACGAGCTGACGCATGTGGTGCAGCAGAAAAAAACACATGATTTAATTCAATGTAGCCCGAAAGAAGACCCTAAACGATTTTCATACCCTTGGACTGGACAAATTACGGAGACCTGGAGTGCCGCATTACGAAGCAGCCCCAAGCAAGGTACCGGAAACACGCTTTATGATTTGCCGCGTGGCACAAAAGTAACCGTTGTCGATCGAAAAAGTGGATGGCTGCACGTACAGGTTACTGCGGAAGGGAAATCCTATACTGGATATGTCTCGCAAGAATTAGTGGCCTATATACCTGCCTCCGCTGCGCCGACTGCGCCTTCCGCTCCTGCAATAACTCCGACTCCTACGATGGCTACTCCAAGTGTCACATGTCCACCTACTTCGGCCATTCGCGCTAATACACTCGCAGAATATATTGATTTGGTTAAATGTGCCGAAAACGCCACCAATTTGCAACCGCTTAATATGCTAAGTGCACTTCGACAATTGTATTATGGTAGTGAGAGTTGGTCTGCTTCAAAAAACAGTCTTTGGGATACTGTCATTCCATGTAAGTTGAAGTATTCCTGGCCACCGTCACTTGAATATCTTTATAAATCCTTGCAGCAAAGTCAGGTGGTTGACGGTAAAGATATCGGTCATATTTTTACGGGATTAGAATCTATGGTTTGCCCACAAAAAAATGTCACGATCAGTAAAAGTAAATTTGGCATAGGCGTCACCTTGCCGACAAATATTTCAAACGAGTTGTTTGCGACATGGGTAGGCGATTTTGGTTCTGCAGTTGGACGATACAGCGCTTGTTTTGCGATGATCGGTAATGCTACTCCTCAAGACCTGGACAATGTATGTGATATTAAAGCAGCTGACATGAGTGATCCGGTTAAACTTATGCAGAACAAATTAAATCTATTCTATCATATCAAAAAGTTTGCTCCAAATACGGATATTGAAGGAGATATTGGCGCTTTTGTTATTCGAGCGGCCGAGAATAATATTCCTTGCAGTAATTCTCAGATGGTAAAGTTGAATATAAACCAGCCTGTATCAAGCATGCTGGGGGGATATTTTTTCAACCTAAATCCTGCAAAAAACAATAATAATAGAATTCAGTGTTTTGTTGAAATAATTGGCGGAAGTATTTCAAATAAGAAAATAACAAACAAAGGATATTTAAACCGAACCTATGCAACTCAGGTGAGCTACTTTGCACAGCTTGCCTATGCAAATGATGTTAGAATAAAAGGGAGTCATATACTTCAGGGACCATTATTGCAGGGATTGAATAAAAATGTTGATTTAATCTTAAATTATTTTTGGACATGGCTGGAGCAAAGACTATAGATTTAATATTTTTACACTATAATATTTGCCTCAAGATAGCTTCCTTATTTCTCTGATTCTTCGGACATGCAAACTTTCGAATCAAATAAAACGAACTCGCTGCAAAAGGTAAATTCGGAACCGGAACAATCGTTTTTTGCACCGTCACTCCTTTTCCAACAAGAGGGTGTCGGAAAAGTAAATACTGAAGGCGGAAATGCACATAAACCTTCCTTCTTCCCCGCCCGCCCACAGCCTGTTATTCAGCAAAAACTCACCATAAACGAGCCCGGTGACCAATTCGAGCAGGAGGCCGATGCGTTGGCTGAGCGGGTAATACAGATGAACGCACCGCCGCCGGCTGAAGAAGGAAGGATGCAAACCAGACCACTACCTATTCCTGTAGTCCATCGCAAATGCGCGGTCAGTGCAGAAGAAAATAAAGCGCAGCGGCAGGAGATGGAAGTTGAGGGTGCCCCTCAAGCCATCACATTGATGCGCAAGGTCGCAGGTAGTGACCAAACCGCTTCCACGCAGTTGCAGTCTCAACTTAACAATACCAAAGACAGCGGCAGCCTGCTACCTGGTCAGACCCTGGATTCAATGAATCAGGCATTTGGTGCCGATTTTGCACAAGTCCGGATACACACTGACAGCCAGGCAGCGGAGATGAGTCAGGAGATACAAGCGAGAGCGTTTACCCATGGTTCGGATATCTATTTTAACAGGGGACAATATAATCCGGAGTCTTCAGAGGGGAAAAGATTGTTGGGGCATGAGTTGGTGCATGTGGTGCAACAAGGGGGAAATACCGGTTTAATTAATCGTGCTCCGGCTGGACAAAGTCAGGGTAACTCCACTTCACCCGCCACCAATTATTCTATTAACCCCAGTCAGAAAGTAGCTGATCTGCTTTCCTATTTACCACACATAAGTTGGATTGACGGTTTAGTACAAAATGACCTGCGCGACCAAATTGATCAGGAATTTGCAGTAAGCAAAGAAACGGTAATGGCAAATAAATTCATAAAAGATTTTATTCAGTATAGCCAATTACAGATAGATTTATCTCAGGCGGATGACAAGCGAAGGAAGGCTATAGAAGAAAAAATCCGGCGTTTGGAGCAATCGATGGGTACAAAATTACAGACTTTACAGGGTGCCCGTCCAATAAAAAAAGGAGAATCCATCATTATACCAGATACGGCTTCACCTGTTTCCTGGGATATCGGGCGTTTAATCGCGAGAATGAACTTTATGGGGATGATGGTACCTCTTTTAGGCTCGATTGATAAAGTAAAAACACATTTTAGCGGGGTTCGCGAAGTGAGTTTTAACAAGAACCTTTTCCTATCCAAAGACGCGGCCGGAAGATTGGAAAAAGCGAAAATTGCTTTTGAGGACAGAACCAATTTTAAATTCCCCCGCTCCACAGTCGGACAAAGCCTCCGTGGAAGACATCAAACACGACAGTCCAAAGGAATGCTCGGCCATCCCCTCGGTTTTTCTATTGATTATTTTGCTTATGAAAATCCACACTTAAAAGAATCGAGGTTCTTTATTGAAGAGATCACCGGACGAAAAGCTATCCTGGAATTTTTTGACGCTGAAAATCAACCCCTCAGCTATAATGATAGACGCAGTATGATATTGAAAATTGGAAAGGAAACTGTTGCTGGTACATCCCGGTCAGAATCCTCAGATCTGTTACTGGGGCAAATAGAACAAGCGCATGCAGCGTTTGCAGCGACTTCAAAGGCCATTCAGGACTCGCTTTCGCCGATGGCAAAGGAACGCCTTCAGGAGCTCGCGGTTCAGGAATATTGGAGTAAAAATTTGCCAGCCCAAAAATCACTTCAAAAACTGGAAAAACAATTGAAACAGGCCAGGGCTAAAGCCGTCCGCAATTTAAGAACAGAACTTAAAACAACTTACAAAACTAATCTACAGGAGTTAGAATCCGAAAAGAGACAGCAAGACAAGGCTTATCGCGAATCGGTAAAACAACTAAAAAAGGAGAGAGATCGGAAAATAACCGACCAGGAAATTAATAGCAATCTGCTTATGATTGATCTTCTTGCCCAACAAGAACAGCTGAAATTAAGTGAAGGTTCCGCAAGTGAAATAAGGAAAACTAAACGGGAAATCGATAAGACCAAACGGTCAATCATTCGGGATATTAAGGCTCAACGAAAAAGCGAATTTCAAGCCAAACTCCAAGAACTTGACGATCAAAAGAAAAGTGATCGAACGACCTATAGTACATCAAAATCGGAATTAAAACAACAACGTGATCGGGAAATACTATCAGATGAAGTAGACGAATTTATTTTATCGCAACAAGATACTGCGGACGCCGTGCTATTACAAGATTATCAGGAACAAAAACGAGCGTTTGAAGAAAGTTCTGCAAACTTGAAACGCGAACTTGAAACGTTGTTCCAGCCATATTTTGAGATATTAGGTCAACGAAAAAGTGACGCCCTGGCGGAATTCAGCGACGTCAATTTTAGTGAGTTGCCCACCCAAAAAGAATTAGATCAGATTGCCAGACAAATTAACAAAATAAAATTGGGGAAAGTTACAACCCGGAATAAAGAACGGAAGGAAGCAGACATGCGAATAAAACTTCTGGCAATTCAGGAAAAATACCCTAAAGCGTTTCCCGCTACACCGCCTCCGATCCCCGACGAATCCGCAACGCCAAGCCAGCCCGATTCCCTTCAGGGGAGTATGGAAACAGTTGATGTAAGCCAGTTGAAATCCGAAATGCTATCCAGAATTAGTTATCTCCAGGAAGCAACAAAATCACAAACCTACCATGGCTGGATAGAGCAATTGGAGGGTCGGTTAATCAATGACTTTGCCTTTGTATTTGGCGAACCAAAATATGCCCAAGATTCATCACCCTCGCTCGACCTTACGGTTGACAACCCTTCCGTGCTTCAAATACTTCAAAAAGGAATAATTCGCGATGACTCCACATCAGGAGAAACAGGCTTTAATGTTGAATTTTTTAAAGTCATGATTGAACATGGATTTGACCCCGGCGCTACCTGGAATGCCGTAGATACTATGCATTTTGATTTTGTGGAAGGTTTTGCCTCTTTAAAAGCCGGCATGGGTTCATTCGGCCCGGAAGGGTTTAGTGAATTAACTCCAGCCAAATATCAAACGCAAAGACGGAAGGAGTAAAATCAAAACACCTTTGTGTATGCAAACCACCGAATCAAATAAAACGACCTCCCGGGTCCAGGCAAAAACGGAACAGGAACAGCCGTTTTTCGCGCCGTCCTTCCATAACCGGCAGGAGGGTGTGGGAAAAACATTTTCAGGTGGAAAAAACAGTGACAGCCCCACCTTTATCCCCGCCCGTTCAAAACCCGTTATCCAACAAAAACTCACTATAAACGAACCCGGCGACCAATACGAACAGGAAGCCGACGCCGTAGCCGACCGGGTCATGTGCATGACCGCCACGCCTGGCGGCGGAGATGAAAAACCGGTACAGGCTCAAACATTACCCATTGCTTCTCTCCAGCGCCAGTGCGCCGGCTGTGATATGGAGGACAAGGTGCAGCGGCAGAAAATGGAAGTAGAGGAGCCTCTTCAACGAAAGGCAATAACTGCCGGTGGTTTTGGCGGGAGCGAGCCCATAGCCATTCAACGCAAATGTACCGGATGTGAATTGGAAGATAAGGTACAGCGCCAGGAAATGGAAGATGAGGAGCCGGTGCAACGAAAGAAAATAACTTCCGGCGGTTTTGGTGGGAGCGAGCCAATGGTAGTTCAACGCAAATGCGCCGGCTGTGATATGGAGGATAAGGTACAACGGCAAGAAATGGAAGATGAGCCGTTCCAGGCAATGCCCCTGATGCGCAAAGCCCCGGATGGCGGCTATGCGGCTACTCCGCAACTACAATCCCAACTCAACAGTTCCAAAGGCGGCGGCAGCCCATTACCCGGGCCGACATTGACCTCCATGAGTCAGGCCTTCGGCGCCGATTTTTCCAGTGTGCGGATACATACCGACAGCCGGGCGGCGGAGATGAGCCAGGGGATACAGGCGAAGGCATTTACGCATGGGGCGGATATTTATTTTAACCGGGGGCAGTTTAGTCCGGAGTCGGGGGAGGGGAAGCGATTGTTGGGGCATGAATTGACGCATGTGGTGCAGCAAAACAGTATAAATAGGAATTTGAAAGAAAATTGGTATCCAAATGAAAGATTGATTCAAAAACAAGAAGCAGATAAAGAAGCCCCAAAAAAAACAATAACTCGAGAAGAAGAAATTAAATTATCTCAAATTTCGGAGGGTAAAACCAAGGGAACAGCTAAACCTTTATCAATTAGCCTATATAATTATGCTATTAACGATTCCAATTACAAAAAATCACATCAATCTCTATTAACTGAACTCAGCGATTTCCTGAAAAATGTCAAATTGGCAGTTTTTAAAATTTTAGTTGCGGGACATACCGACTCTTCCGGAGAATTTGATGCTAATGAGAATCTTTCTGAAAAACGGGCGAAGAAAATATTTAAAAGTCTGAAAGGTCTCACCAATATAGTTGTTGAAATGGCTTGGCAAGGTGAAAATAATCCAATTACTGAAAATGAAACTGTTGAGGGTCGCAGTCGAAACCGGCGTGTTGACATAGAGTTTTGGCCAATAGTCTCTTATTATATTGGCCCGCATTCTGGAACTGGAAAATCTTTTAAAGAAAAACCTGCGGAAACGGAACCTCAACAAACTACCCATGCAGAACCCAAACAAGAAGGTAAGACAGACCAACCAGAAACTACAAAACCTGGAATGCCAGAAAACCCTAAGAAGCAATCGATACTACAACCTGATACACTTTGTCAAAAATACCCTGTAATATGTAAAGCATTCAAGGAAAAAGAGCAAGGAGATGATGAATTCCCATTCGTGCCATTCTTGCCAATTCTTTATGGGATTGGTGTCTCTACCGGTGGGGGACTTTTGACTGGTATTGGAGGAGCTATTGGTGGGGTTGCTGGAGCATTAAGAAAAGGGATAGGATCTTTGTATTGCGAAGTTACTGATTCTTGTGATAGTTCTGAGCCACCGGATAAAGAGCCACCTGATAAGGAATCACCTGAATCTGACGAGCCCCTTCCTATTGTTAAATTTGGGCCGATAAATGGTACTGAAACCCCAAACGGCATGAATGAGCGAATCCCTCCTCGGAAGGATACTTATGTTGATATCACCATTTCAGGTTGGAAGGAAGGTATGTTGCCAATAAGCATTACTATTGTTGGCGCGGGCTCCATTAATGGAACTGCTTATATAAATGGGACAGATAAAATTGAAATGATTAAATCTGGTAAGATAGCGGTACGGGGAGATATACAAACTGAGCCTGGACATCGTGGTGGTGTGCTTCAACTTATTGCAAGTCAAGGATACAATAAAATAGGAGAGGGAAGCAATTATTTTGCTGTAACCTCCATCATGCATACTATGAGTGCAATGTTAAAAGAAAAAGTCACAGATTACCGTGGAAATTCTGTAAGAGGGATGATATCTAATATGTCTTGGAGGTCTGATAGTGGTGTGATTACTGATCTAGATAGAGTAAAATATAGTGAAAAAATAAAAGATTTAGGCAATTGGAACGGCAATAGATTGGGAAGCATCGACTCTAGCAGGGAATTTAATCCTTCTGATAAAGAGCCTCCAGTAAAAGAAGATAGGCATCTAATGTCTTTGAGCCTTCTAAATAGACCTGCAAAGTTAGAAACTGATCAAATATACGTTTTTATAGATAAACGATTAGATCCAACCCAAAAAGTGCTTTACCCAGTGAAAAATTCGGGGTTTCGAATCACAAGAGAACTAAAACAAGACGAGGAACTAAAAAAAAGTACCAATGGTAAGTATTGCTATTATTTTATTGTTTCTAAGCAAGGCTTAAAGGTAAACATAGATTCAATTGAGTCTGAGGCAGGAAGAACTTCCCCGGAAAGTCCAATAAGTTCTAAACAAGAAATTCCATGTAAACTACCAAAACCCCCTAAACCAAAACCGCCTAAACCTACACCACTAACTCCTGAACCTAAAACTCCTGAACCTAAAACGCCTGAGCCGCCTACGGCTCCTCCTGCAAGGCCACAAACACAACCTCCCTCCCCTTCTGATGGACCTACTATGAGAGCGGCCCCACCTCTCAAAGGACCACCGCCTGTTTGGTGTGGCGATATCGGTTGTTCTACTTGGGCTTTGTACCGAAGTTTAGTAAAACAGAGTTATTCTATGCTAACAGAAGCCGGGGCACGGGAACTCATTGAACATGAACTCCATTTATTGTTGATGCATCGCCCTGCTGCTCCTCCTAATACCGATCCTTACGCACAGCCTACTGTGCATCGCCGATACACATTACTAAAAATTGAAGCTCGGAGGCGTGTTCTTAAAGCTTTTGCATTGGAAGGGCTTATCAATACCAATTATGCAAAATAAGATTTGAGTCTCCTGTGATTTTTAGGTCAAAATTTTCGCCCTACTTGATATTTTTTTCTTGCTGCACTTATGAATTTACAACTATGAGTACAAATATGTGGAGTGCCAAATAAACCAAACTCCGTCGGACGAATCAAAAGCGCTTGCTTTGCCCATTATTAAAGCATGTTTTTACACACCAAACCATATCCAACTTCATGTACACTACCAAAACCAAAAAAAATTCAACTTCCCCACAATCTTCCAAACCGTTTTTCGCCCCGGCAATTTTTCGGCAGAAAGAGGCAGGCGAGGTATTTCCAGGCGGCCCAAACACACCGTTTACCCAACCTGGATCGACATATTCTAATTGTTCACGGGAACAGGAAAAGGCGATCAAAACCTCGGTTAACCGGGCGCGCAACTTGGTGAATAATGCTATTAACCGCTTGAATCAAGGTGTTGCCGTTGGATACAGTACGCATTTTGGCTCGGCTCCAATGCAGGTGGTAGAAGCCAGATATAGAAATATCTCTCGTGATTTAGGAAACAAGAAGTTTATTTGTTCCGACTGTACAAATGAGGATAAAGAAGCCCTGGTAAAAGAAGAAATCCCATCCGGCCAACTCCTGGACCCCACCCATATTTGTGGAATGGGTCAATGCCCGGGAAATACGATAGTTTTATGTCCAGACTTCTTTTCATCTGTTAAAAAAGAAAATGAAAGCAAAAAAAAGAACAAAAAACCCAGGGCGCCGCTTAATCTGCCTTGTCCGCCGGCGGCGACCATTATCCACGAAGCAGCGCACAATGACGGCGCATGTGGCGATATAGAACCTGTCCCTCCAAATTATCCTCCGCCCAATGCTGAAAACAATGCTTATTCATACGAAATGTATGCAACAAAACCTTGATTGACAAACCTTACACCCGCCATGCACCCACCCGCCCTCCTCGACGAATACAAAACCCTCCGCGACGACATCAAGCAGCGCATCAGCTTCCGCTTTCAATTGTTCAACCTGTCCTTGGTGGCCTTAGGAGGCATACTTTCCGTGGGGATCGGACAGAACAAACCCATCGTTCTGTTAGTGTACCCGGTATTATCCTTTTTTCTGACCCTGAGCTGGGTACACCAGGGCGTGGTCATGATCAAATTGTCGCGGTATATCCGGGACGAACTGGAACCCAAAATACCCGGCCTGGCCTGGGAGTCTTACATTAACAAAAATTCCAAACGCTTCTCCGGTTTTAGCCTGATCGGCTTGTTTGCCACCAGCGGGTTCATTCTT
>Ga0154020_10007329_pt1 | contig 12887 bp, 11 predicted proteins | sample Klosneuvirus_201_FD_109709 | JGI IMG/M metagenome (GOLD analysis project Ga0154020, IMG submission 109709) | Active sludge microbial communities from wastewater, Klosterneuburg, Austria - Klosneuvirus_20160825_MG | ecosystem: Engineered > WWTP > Aerobic digester > Activated sludge | place... | reverse complement strand
TCTTACTTGTTCAACACCAGATAATTCTGGCAAACTTCCATTTTTTGGAGCTTCTTGAGCCGATGCCTGAACAGATTCAACTCCAAAAACATTTCCACCCCAAAATGATCCTAGGGCAATTACGACTCCCTTAATAAAACCTCTTCGTCCATTTCTTTCATTGTTATTGTTTGTATTTGAATCTTTGTCTGGAGATGTGATAGCCATTTTGGTTAGTTGGATAAATTTAACTTGTTAGTATTTAGTATTATACCCTATAGAGTGGATATATACAATTATTTGCCTTCTAAGTCAAATAAAAGATCTCTAAGTTTAGCAGCCTTTTCGAACTCCATCATGTCTGCATGTAGCTCTATTTGGAATCTTAGCTCTTGTAAGAATTTCTTTCGCTGAGACTTATCCATCAGTTTAAAACTCTCTGCTTTCTTCTCTAGGTCTATCTCATCAATATCTACTTTAGCTTCTTCAGATCTTTCTAGTGATACCCTAATGTCTTTCTTAATACTTACAGGGGTAATTCCATGTTCTTTATTAAAGTTTTCTTGTAGTTTCCTTCTTCTTCTAGTTTCAGCAACTGATGAGACAATAGACTTAGTAACGTTATCTGCATACATGATTACCCTTCCCTCTTCATGTCTAGCTGCTCTACCCATTGTTTGAATAAGGGATACATGAGATCTAAGGAATCCTTCTTTATCAGCATCAAGAATGGCTACAAGAGATACTTCAGGTAGATCAAGTCCCTCTCTTAGTAGGTTAATACCAACTATCACATCAAAGTGTCCAAGTCTTAAGTTATTCAGTATCTCTACTCGCTCAATAGCGTCTCTGTCAGAGTGAAGATACTCTACCTTTACATCTTTTTCTTTTAAATAGTTAGTTAGTTCTTCGGACATACGTTTAGTGAGAGTGGTTACTAGTACCCTTTGTTTCTTCTTTATGGTTGCTAGTATTTCATCTACTAAATCATCTATCTGATTCTTACACTCTAAGGTATTACTTAGTTTCATACTTGGAATCAAAAGATTTTCTTTTTCTAAATTATCCTTTAAAGTCTTAGCATTTTCTTTAAAAGCTGGTCGTATATCTACCACTGGGTCAAGTAGTCCAGTAGGACGGATTATCTGTTCAACTAAACCAGTGTAGTCTTCTGGTAGCTTAATATCATTTCCTTTATGATTCATCACCTCATTTCTACTTAGATCTAGCTCATATTCATTAGGGGTTGCTGAAACATATATAGTCTGATTCAGTCTTTTATTGAACTCATCAAACTTAAGAGGACGGTTATCCATAGCTGATGGAAGTCTAAATCCATAGTCTATTAAAGTTTGTTTTCTGGCTCTATCTCCAAAATACATTCCTCTCACTTGAGGAATACTCATATGTGACTCATCTACAAAGAGTAAGAAATCATCTGGAAAGTAGTCAAGAAGTGTTGAAGGTGGTGTACCAGCAGATCTTCCTTCTATCTGACGTGAGTAGTTTTCTATTCCTTTAACAAATCCAATTTCTTGTAATACTTCTAAATCAAAGTTTGTCTTTTGTTCGATTCTTCGTGCTTCTAGAATCATTCCTTTATCATTAAAGTACTTTATCCTATCTTTCAGTTCTTCCTGTATCTTAGGAAAACTAGCTTTTAGCTTCTCATCTGTAGTTACATACTGTTTAGCAGGAAATATCTTTACTTCTTTAAGTACTTCTTTCACTTCCGCTGTTAGAGGATTAAAGAGAGAAATCTTTTCAAGCTCATTACCAAAGAACTCTAGTTTTACAGCAGTATCTTCTGAACTAAAGTATATGTCTAAGATATCTCCCCTAACTCTATATGTACCTGGTTCAAAGTCATAGCTGTCTCTTTGATATTGAAGATCATTTAATTGAGCTAAAATCTTTTCCCTAACATAACTTTTACCCACTTCAAATACACGAGATAGAGCAAGATAGTCTTCAGGATCACCAAGACCATATATACAAGATACTGAAGCAACTATGATGACATCTCTTCTACTTAGTAGAGCTTGAGTAGATGCATTCCTATATTTCTCTATTTCTACATTAATATCTGCATCTTTCTCAATGTATAGGTCTTTAGATGGGATATATGACTCGGGCTGGTAGTAGTCATAGTAGGAGACAAAATATCTCACAGCATTCTCTGGAAAGAACTCTTTAAACTCTCCAAACAATTGAGCTGCTAGTGTTTTATTGTGAGCAAGTACTAGCGTAGGACGATTAAGAGCATGTATAATACTAGCCATTGTAAAAGTTTTACCTGTACCAGTAGCCCCAAGGAGAGTTTGGTGTTTTAATCCACTAAGTACTCCTTTTGTAAGGTAATCAATTGCATGTGGTTGATCTCCATTAGGATTAAATTTTGAATTTAATTTAAATTGCATAAGTAATTATATCATTATGGAACTACAAGATTATCGACCGAAAATACCAAATGACGAAAGTTTGTATTTTCATGTCTTAAAAAGAGATAACATGCAAACTATGCAACGATATCTTGCAGATGAATCAATATTAAATTCTACTATGAAAAAGGGTGAAAGAGTTTTAGGAGATAGAGGGATGGCTTTTACTGATTGTGATAATTTAGGTAATGCATTAGTTGTTGGAAAAAGATATACAACATCAAAAGGTGAAATATTTATTGAGATATTACTTAGGCGAGGTTCTTTGAAGGCTGGTGCAGATATAAAAATTACGGGAATAATAGATGGCATTGATTATATTTACTTAGCAAGGGTGGATAATAATGGAATTAGATATTGGTATGGAAAAACTGAAAGATCAGGGTTTTACTCACTTAAGAAACCTTTTAGAGAATTAGAAATACTTGAAATTAACGATAATGATTTAATCACGCTTGAAATTTATGACCCAAATGATAGTGGTTTTGAGAAACTTACTTTATGTTTCGATTGGCAAAAGTTATGTGAATTTTCTAAACGTGCTCAAAAGATTTTACTTTATGATGGAATTTTAACTAGATTACTTAGAATGCACTCTTTAAGAGCGAATGTTACAACTGTATCTGTAATTTAATTTGTAATAGTGATTATATGATTATTGAAGGATCTAGGGTTATTAAGAATCCATTTATTCCTTTAATTCAAGGCCAAGACGGGGATGTTATTGTTTGGGGTGGATTACAACAAGTTGGAGGAGAGTCACAAAATGCTGGGGGTACTAAATTTCCAATAATTAGATCAAATATTATGACTTTGGCAGGAGAGGTTATATCAAGACGTATAGAAATTGGAAATAAAAAAACTACATGGGAAGCAGAAATAAATTATGATGAAAGTTCATTAACATCTCTCACAATTACTAATGGTTTTGAATATGGTGGAATTTCTTCATTAACAAATATTAAACTAACCAAACGGATAATAAATAATGGAGTAATCAATTATGAAATGAATATCTCAACATTTATAAGATTTAGAGATATTTATATTCCACATTTTATGACTTTTAGATACGCCCCAGAAAGAAATGTATTTCTAAAATCTGAGGAAATATTAGATGGAAAACGTATATATAGATGGAAAGAAAGTTTTGATTTCTACGACGAAAAGGATAATATTCTTTATCCAAAAGATCGATTTATTGATTTTCCAGTTTATAACCTTTTACTAACAGAAGATAGTATAATTCTAGTCCCTAAAGGTGATTTAGTTGAAAATAAATATGGCATCTTTTATAACTACTCTCCTTTTGAATTAATGAAACAAATGATTGATTTTTACACTGGTTTTCAGACTACTAATGAAGAAACTCTTGCAGCTTCGGAAATGTTCTTTGGAGAATCCGATTTTATGATATTAATGAAAGGAAAGTTTTTACCTATGGGGATAACTATTTAAGGGAATTATAACTTTCTAAATTAAGAAGTGTAGCTATCCTTAATGAGTTTGTATCTTTTATTCTAAATAGATAATTAAGATATGCTCTAGTAGTATTTCTAAGTTCTTCTATTTCTGAATCTTCATTTAAAGGAGTTTTATCATCTCTATACTCAGATCTTGTAATCTTTAGTTCCTCTACCTCCCTTGTTTCTTTATTTAAGGAATATAATAGTCCATGTCTTGCATTTCGAGTAGGTACTACACAATCAAAAAGATTGTATCCCCACTTTATACATTTAATAATGTCTTTAGGATATCCTATCCCCATTGCATAGTTATACTTGCCTGTTTTGTTCGCTAGTTTTGCATTAAACTCTACTATTTCATCTAAAAACACATTGTCATCACTTGTAGGCCAACCACCAAAACCAAATCCATCAAACCCTATTTCGTTTAGTTCATTAAAAGATCTCTCTCTAAGATCTAATTCTTGTCCTCCTTGAATTACACAAAAGATTAGGGGATCATATCCTGGATCTTTGTCTTGTATTTCTTTAATTCTTAAAGTGAAATATTCTTTACACTCTTTAGCCCACCTTGTAGTTTTTTCTACTGATTGTTCTACTCTTTCTCTACTTGAACTAGGATGTAAACAATCATCTAATACTATTACTACATCAGTTCTTAAGTTAAGCTGAATATCTATTGATGACTTAGGGGTTAATATATGTTTACTACCATTTCTAGGATTGATAAACTCGACTCTATCATCAAACATCTTTCCTAATCCTCTTTTTACTAATGAATATGCTTGAAATCCACCTGAATCTGTAATTACTCCTCCATCCCATCCAGTAAAACTTTTAAATCCTCCTAAGTTATTTACATGCTTATCGTCCGCATTCATTGACACATGTAATGTGTTTGTGACAATAGCTTCTGTACCTACTCTTTTAAGATCAGAATAACTCACGGAGTTTACAATTCCATATGTAGCATCAGGCATGAAGATTGGTTTTGTTAGTTTTTGTCTGAAATAGTTTGCCATAGTTGTTTCCAAGTAGATATTTCTATATCTTGAGGTCTTGAGAGCTCTGATATTTTAAGATCTTTCATAATCTCCTTAATATTTTCTACATGTTTAAAGTTATTCGATAAAGTTTTTCTTGGTGATAGAAAACCTGACTTAATGAATCTTGCCACCTCTGACCTATTTAATATTTCTTCTTTACTTAAAGCATCTACTTCTACTTTAATAACTCCACCATCTACTTTAGGAACCGGATAAAAGAAATCTTTTAAAATAGTCATACAGTAAGTACATCTACCAAATAGCTTTATGTAATTAGAAAGAAAAGATGCTCGTGGAGGATTCTCTGCATAGTCTTCCGCTACTTCTTTTTGAAGTAGGAACACTAACTCGTACTTTATACCCACTATTTCTTCTAAACACTTCTTAATAATCTTTTTAGATATGTTATATGGTAATGATCCTACAATCTTCAGGTTCATTGAACTCTTCGTGTCCTTTAATATTTCTTTCAAATCTAGTTGAAGAAAATCTGAGTTTTGTATTTCTACATTAGGATATTTCTCAAATGTAGACTTTAGTGTAGGTACTAAGTCCTTATCTATCTCAACACATATTACTTTAGCATTACTTTTGGCTAAGAAGTGAGTAAGTACACCTTCTCCTGGACCTATTTCTATTATTAAGTCATCTTGTTTAGGATTAATATGGCTAACAAACTTTATTAGCTCTTCATCTGAAGTTAAAAAGTTTTGACCAAAATATCTTTTAAAGTTGTGATCCATTTATTTCGTTAAATAACTTATTTGCATCATTAATATTACTCTTAATTTCATCTATTGCCATTTTCCATATGTGATCTTTATCTCCTGTTAGTTTCTTTATTACTTCACTTGTTGGAAGTGATGTTCCTGTAGAAAGAAATTCTTTAATATTTCTTAAGTACTTCTTATCCTTCTTATATTTAGCTTTCATATACTTAGCTATCATGAGTCCCATTGAGTATGAATATACATAGAAGTAGTATCTAAAGTGAGGTACATACATCCACCAATTTTCAGATCCTTTATCTTGCGATACTGAAGAACCCATGTATGAACTCATATGCTTAGTAAATACTTCTCCAATTTCCTTATTTGACAGGTAGTGCTTAGTTTTAAAGAGTGCATGAACTTCTCTTTCAAAGTTAAAGAATGCAACTTGTCTAAATATGGAAGATACATCCATATCAATCTTTTTAAGTAAGATGTTTAGTTTTTTAACACCTTTAGAGTTTTCTATTAAGTCATCTACTACCATATCTTCAAAGAAAGTAGATGCAATCTCTGCAGTTGCAGGAGGTGTTGAGAAGTAAAGAGAGCTTTGACTTTCTTTCATCATCTCTGAGTTTATTCCATGTCCTGCTTCATGAGCTATTGTTAGAAGATCTTGTAATTTGTCATGATGATTAAGGAGTATAAATGTTGGGAGAGATTTAGATACGTTTATACAGTATGCTCCTCCTGATTTACCTTTCTTTGATTCTGAGTCTATACTTCCACTTAGGAACTTATGAAGTATACCTTCAAACTTAGGATCAATTGTATTAAATACATTCTTCACAATATCTACACTTTTCTTTAGATCAAATTTCGATTCTCCTTTTTCAAATGATAATCCTCTTTCATGATATTTTAGTTTCTTGAGCCCCAGTACTTTTGCTTTTAAACTGTAGTAATCCTTGGAGACAGAATTATATTTCTTTACATACTCACACATATCTTCTACAAATTCTTTTTCAACATCGTCCGATAGATATCTACTTTCTTCAGGATACGAATACTTCTTTATCTTATCCATCTTCGCTTTGTATTGGAGTGTGTTATTAAACTCAGCTTCAGCTACTTTAGAATGTTTAAGTAGTATTTCATTAAATGCTATGCTAGCGTTATCTCTTAATACTTTATCAGGGCTATTAAATCTATCTGTTAGTTTTTCAAAGTTAAGAGAATGAATTTTTCCCATAGAGTCTTTAACTTTTACTACTTCAGAAGATAAAAGAGATTCGAGAAGTCTATTCCAAGCTCCACTCGCCATGTCTGATAGCTCATTCACTACTTCCTCCTTATCTGAGGGTAATATATGTTTACTAAACTTAAAGACATTTCGTAAATAGTTTTTGAATACTAAAAGAGATGGATCTCTTAAAATCTCTTTTTGTTTATCTTCAGGAATCTTAGAGAGTCTTACATATATGAAGTGAAGAAGACTTGAAAGCTCTACATTTAGTTTCTCTATTTGGGAATATCTGGCCTTTACTTTTGTGCTTTCTTGGTCAAGGAATTGATTAAGGTAGATATAGTAAGAGGGCTTACCTCCATATGAGTATTTATCTTCAAACTTCTCGATGTCTATTAATAGAGCTTTAAGGGTGGATATGTTTGTATCAAAATCTGAAGATAAATACTTGTCGTGAAGTTTTTTACCTTCTTTTAATACTAGTGCAATATCCTTATCTATGTTCTTATCATCAAGTGAAGTATAAAACTGATTCAAATCCCATTTAAGAGTAAACATTCTTCATATTTCCTAAAGTAATATATCTATATATGTATTTTACAGCATAGATATACTCTTTAAGTAGCGATTTAAAGATCTTAGAAATATATATCGATCCATATGAGGCACCTACTCCTATGGAAGCTAGTAATATGAGTTTAGAGATAAAGCCAGAGTAACTTTCAAAGAGATTTAGATAGCTATCCATATTGGGTAAGCTTAAAGCGATACCAGGGTAAGTAGATATAACTGAACTCTTAATAGTATCTGGTAATATTTTAAAGTCTTCATTGTCTATTATAATATTTAGAGTACTTCTAGCGTAAACAAATATCTCTTTGTTGTTTAATTTCTTTCTAAGTCCATTAAATGCCTCAATATATATGTCTGCCCTACTATTCATAATATATATCTGATTAGTACATAGGTCTTGAAAGGAGTATCCATTTTGATCGGTTTCTCCAACTAGACTATATATCTTTTTTGTATCTCTATCTTTAATAGAAAGTAGATAAGATGTTTGAAGGTTTAGATTCTCAACATCTTTCCCTCTACTAAACTGAACTATTAACTCACAAGCATATACCTGAGCTGAAACAGTAACACTGTTTGAAACAGACTCTGCACTAACTTTATTACCCTTAAAAGAAAGTGCCAGGAAAGCAAATATGAAGATAAAAGTAGTAAGGAGAAATAGTTTTTTAAAAGTTCTTTTGATAGACATAAAAAAACCTCCTGAAGCCACCTAAACACATTTATGTGTTAGGCAGAGTCAGAAGGTTAACTTCTTAACAGTAAAGATAGTACTACTTTACTACCTCTCCATCAACAGCTTCTTCAGCTTTGTCGTCTTTCTTTGGTTCATCAGCTTTTTTCTCGTCTGTCTTTTTATCTTCAGGTTTAGCTGAAGCTTGAGAATACATTTTTGTAGAAATATCTTGTACTATTTTAGTTAGTTCTTCTTTCTTTTTAGCTAACTCTTCTTTGTTAAAGTCTTCTTTATCACTTAATTCTTTAAGAGCTTTAGCTTTTTCTTCAATACTTTTCTTTTCATCGTCTTTTAGTTTGTCTTTAAAGTCCTTTAGTACTTTTTCACATTGGAATACTAGAGATTGAGCATCATTTCTTATCTCGGCTCTTTCTTTAAACTCTTTATCTTTAGCGGCATTAGTTTCCGCAGCTTTCACCATCTTATCTATCTCTTCTTCAGATAGTTGAGTTGATGCTGTTATGGTAATGCTTTGAGATTTACCTGATGCCTTATCTACTGCATGAACATTTAGTATTCCATTAGCATCTAGTTTAAAGCTAACTTCTATTTGAGGTATTCCTCTAGGTGCTGGTGGTATTCCGTCTAGGATAAAAGTTCCAAGCACTTTGTTATCATCAGCTTTAGGTCTTTCTCCTTGTACTATCTTTACTTCTACTGCTGGTTGGTTATCTGCTGCTGTTGAAAATACCTGAGACTTCTCTGTAGGTATTGTAGTATTACGAGCTATCATTGGAGTAGCAACTCCACCGTATGTTTCTATAGCTAGAGTTAAAGGAGTAACATCAAGTAAAGTAATATCTTTTACATCACCTGTTAATACTCCACCTTGAACAGCTGCACCAATTGCAACTACTTCGTCAGGGTTTACTGATTTATTTGGATCTTTACCAAAGAAATCTTTAACTGTCTTTATAACAAGAGGCATTCTTGTCATACCACCTACTAAAACTATTTCATCAATATCTTTAACATCCATCTTGGCATCAGCTAAAGCTTTCTTAACTGGTTCAATTGTTTTTTCTACATATTCTTTAATTAGATTTTCAAGCTCAGCTCTAGTCATATTCTTATTTATATGTTTAGGTCCAGATGCATCTGCTGTAATAAAAGGAAGATTAATAGTTGTAGTTTCTGATGAAGATAATTCTATCTTAGCTTTTTCAGCTGCTTCTTTAAGCCTTTGAAGAGCAATAGGGTCAGACTTTAGGTCTATTCCATTCTCATTTTTGAATTCAGTTGCAAGATAGTCAATGATTTTTTGATCAAAGTCATCTCCACCAAGGTGAGTATCACCATTTGTAGATTTAACTTCAAATACACCATCTCCAAGTTCTAGAATTGTAATATCAAATGTACCTCCACCAAGATCATATACAGCTATTACTTCATCTTTCTTCTTGTCTAGTCCATATGCTAATGCTGCTGCTGTAGGTTCGTTTATGATTCTTTGAACATTAAGACCTGCAATCTTACCTGCATTCTTTGTAGCTTGTCTTTGAGAGTCATCAAAATATGCTGGAACTGTAATTACAGCTTCAGTGATAGGTTCTCCAAGGAAAGATTCAGCATCAGCTTTAATCTTAGAAAGTACTTTAGCTGATATTGCTTCTGGTGGAAGATATTCATCTCCAAATTTAATTTCTATACCACCTTTATCTGATTTACGTATATCAAAAGGAAGTAATTTAACATCTCTTTGTACTGCAGGATCATCCCAACGTCTACCAATGAGTCTTTTGATAGAGTAAAAGGTTCCTTTAGGGTTAGTTACCATTTGATTCTTAGCAGGTACTCCTACAATTTCTTTGCCATCTTTAGATAAAGCAATTATTGAAGGGATTGTTCTTCCACCCTCTTTAGAAGATATTACAGTAGGTGTACCACCTTCCATAATAGCCATACAAGAGTTTGTAGTTCCTAAATCTATTCCTAATATTTTTGACATAAAAAAAGAAATAATAAATATATTTTGTTATTAGCAAAGTCTACGCCCGAGTGCTAATTTTGTCAAGTATAAAATTAAAACTTGTTGAGTAACTTTTGTTAGTTCTTCATTTTCTAAAATTTCTTCAATATCATCATATGGAAAGAAATGAGGCTTATATTTCTCAGAGCCTTTTAAATTTCCCATTACCCCTTGATAATCTAGAAGAATTACATTAAGCCCTTCTTTTTGCCTATCTACTATTTTTACTTTTCCACTATTACTAATATCTAGTCCATATTTCAAACCAATCTTTGTTAATATGTCATCGTCTAATGCAGTCCTAATAGAGGGTAGAGATAATCTTCCATTACTGTTTTCAAAAAGAAGTACTGTCTGTCTGGTAGTACTTTCATTAATAACTTCTAAAAATCGAATTATAAGGACAATTTCTTGTGGTCGTGGTTCCCCTTCTATCATTTCTTGCCGATTATAACTCGGGCAGGCCTAACTAATGTATCTTTAGTTGCATACTTATATCCCTTTTGAACTACTACTTTTACTGTATCTAAGTCTTTATCTTCTGTCACTGGCATTGTACCTACTGCTTCCATATTATGTGGATCAAATTTATCACCTACACTAACTGGTATTTCTTGTAATCCAAAATCTGTAATTACTGAGTTTATCTTTGTATGTACACTTCTATATGCTTCTCTTACTTTATTGTGATCTTCTTCTTTAAGAACAAATTCATCAGCTCTTAAGAAATCATCTGAAATATCTAGTAGTTTTGAAGTTAGAGTTGTATTTGCAAAGAATTGAATACTTTCTTTTTCACTTTCTACTCTTTTCTTAAGATTTTGGTAATCTGCTAATGCTCTTAATGCCATACTCTTATGTTTCTCTAGTTCTTGAACTAAAAGCTCATTTGAATCAGACACTACCTCTTTAATATTTGGATTAGTTACTTTAAATGGTTGTTCTATTCCATTTTCTTCTCCCACTCCTTTTGATCTAAACTCAAAGATACAATTTTCAGATCTCCACTTACATAGTTTTACATCACCAATTTGTACTTGGTCATATAGATCCATGTCTAGTTCTTTTGATTTACTTAAAAATTCCTCATAGTTAGAAGGGATAAAGGATAGATGATCGATCTTACGAGTTACATCAACTTTTACAGGTTTAGGTTCAGCAATTTCAATGTATCTTAGTTCAAGATTTCCAACTTTAAATACTTCCTTAAGTTTCCCAATTGTTATTCTTCTTCCTGAGTGTGGAATTTCTTTTGTTACTTCAAACCATTCTTTTATATCTTCCAATGTTTCATTGTAGTCATCACTATTGGAACAAAGAAAAGAAATATGGTCTGGTTTAAGTGGGATTATTCCCCTTACTGTCTTAATGTCAGCAGTTGCTAAATCAATATATTCTTTTAGCAGTTCTTTTAAATTTAGATTTTCTGTTGCACTCATAATGTTTGTTAGTGAAATTAAATACCTTTTGTAGCATCATATAGATTCTTTTCAATATACTTCAGTGCTGGTAATACTTTTGAGTATGTCATACGAGCAGGACCTACTACACAAATGAATGCATCCTCTATTCCATGTATTCGAATTCTAGAGAATGCTACAGCAGCTTCTTTCATGCTCTCTATTCCAAGCTCTTCTCCTATTAAAATATATACATCTGATTCTCCTTTTGCTTTTGAGAATATCTTTCCCATTGTGTGTATATCTTCTAAGACTAGGAGTAGTTTATGTAACTGATCAAGATTTTTAAATTCAACATGGTCAAGTAGTTTTGTAATACCTGAGTGGAATATATTTCCATTTACTATACATAGAGTTGTATATCCAGAGAAATCAGAAAGAGCTGATATAGCTTCTTTCATTAATTTCTCTAATGAAAATTTAGAACTAAATAGTCTTTCTCTTGCTTCAGCACCTTTTACTGTATTTACTTCTTCTTCATCTAGAGCTTCTGTGATATAGAATCTCCAGGCCTGAGTGGTAGGTATTCTTCCAGCACTCTGATGCGTCTTGTATAGATATCCTCGCTTAACTAAATCAGCCATTTCATTACGTATAGTTGCTGGAGATAGATCAAAATCATATCTATCTGAAATCTCTACAGATCCTACAGCAGTAGCTGTATCCATAAACTCTTGTATTACCGCGAGTAATAATTGTTTTTGTCTGTCGTCTAAGTCATTCATAGGGGCAAATGTATTAAATATCTTAGAGGATTTTAATATATCCTATTAGCAAACACAAGAAAAGTGTGATAGTTTAATTCTTACTCTTAAAGAATATTAAAACACCAAGTAGTGAAAGTATAGATGTAGCAATAGCTCCAAAGAAGAATATATTTCCACGAGAATCATCTGTATATAGAAGTGTAATAAGACCTACAAAGTACGTTGCTATGAATACTACAAATGAAAACTTTGTAAACCTGTGTAGATCTTCTGCACTCTTTACTTGATATTTTGTATCAATAGATTTCATGACTGTAGTACAAAACTCTTTTGCATATTGAAGCTCTTCTGTTAAATATGTCTTTTTATAGTTAAGAGTTGTTTGTTGTCTAGTTGTGGTATAGCTTTCAATAAGAGTTAGTAGTTTATTCTGATTACTTGTTATTAATGTAAGTGTAGATATGTTTATCTGACTACTTGTTAAGTCTTTTATTAGTTTATAGTTATCTACTCCTACAAAGTAGTTTTTTCTTATCTCATTAGTATCGGATAAG
>Ga0154020_10007328_pt1 | contig 12888 bp, 8 predicted proteins | sample Klosneuvirus_201_FD_109709 | JGI IMG/M metagenome (GOLD analysis project Ga0154020, IMG submission 109709) | Active sludge microbial communities from wastewater, Klosterneuburg, Austria - Klosneuvirus_20160825_MG | ecosystem: Engineered > WWTP > Aerobic digester > Activated sludge | place... | reverse complement strand
GAGGTTGCCGGCGTCCAGCCCATGCTGGTGCTCCTCGGCATCGCTACAGCCGAGGGCCACACCGAAAAGGGCCACCACCAGCAGTCGAATCGTCATGTCTCGGAGCTCCATGATCACGGCGTCCCGTCGCGGAACAGCCCGCGCAGGTGCGCCACCAGTGCCCAGCCACCCGCCTCGGACAGGGCGTCGGCGTAGGACGGCATGGGCGTGCCGTCGAGGCCGGTGTGCAGCACGCGAAACAGGTCGGCGGGTGTGCTGCCGGCCTTCAACTTCCAGCCCCGCGTCAGATCGAAGGGGTAGGTGCGGCGCCGGCTGTCGTCGACCAGGGTGCGCGCCTTGACGCCGTCACCGCGACCATCGGGGCCGTGACACTCGCCGCACATCATCTGCTGGTAGACCAGCTCGCCACGCGCGCGCAGCGCCTCTGTCATGGCCGGCGGCTCGGGCAGCGGCAGCGGCAGCGGCAGCGGCGCCGCCTTGCGCGCGAAGCGGGGCGACAGCGCTTTGATGTGGTAGACCAGCTGCCAGCGATCGGCGGCGGACAGCCCCGACCACGCGAACATCGCGGTGCCCGGGATGCCCCGGGTCAGGGTGCGGAAGATGTCGTCGTCGGTGGGCAGCGCGCCGCTCGCGGTCGAGCGCAGCTTGTAGACCCCGCGCGTGAGATCGCGGGGCCGCGGCGAAAGCTCGCGCGCGATGGAGCCGTCGCCGCGACCGCCGGTGCCGTGGCAGATGGCGCAGCGCTGCTTGTAGAGCCTGGCGCCGCGCGATGGATTGGCGGCGGGGCGCGCCGGTGCGGGCGGCGCTTCGACCGTCGCGGGCGCAGTCGATGGTGACGGCGATGGCTCCACCGTCGCGGGCGTGGTGGATGGTGATGGTGACGGCGGTGGCGGTGGCGATGGCTCGACCGCCGCGGGCGCGGTGGATGGCGATGGTGACGGTGATGGCGATGCTTCGTCAGCGCGCGCGCGCGTGACCCCGAGTCCCAGCACCGCGAGCGCTGCCAGCGTGGGCACGACCCTAGTGCACATGACCACCTCCCGAGGGCGACGGTGCCGGCGCCCCGCCCGCCTGGGCGTCGCGGGCGTCGCCGACCAGCAGCGCGGTTGCCTGTACGCCCTGGCTGAAGGTGCCCAGCCTGACCGCCGCGGTGCGCACCGCCCCCAGCGAGCGCTCGCCCACGTTGCCCGAGCTGAACGACAGGTGCCAGGCGCCATCCGACGCGTTCCACGCCATCACCCCGGCGATCACATGCTCCAGCGTCTTGCCCTCCAGGGCATCACGGTCGGACGCCGCGAATCCCAGCGTGACGATGAGCTGCTGATCCAGCCCCGGGTCGGCCAGGCCACGCGCGATGACGCTGCCGCTGTCGCCATGGACATCGATGGCCACCGCGCCGCTGCCGCCCGGCCCCACCGGCTCGAGCGCAAACGCCATCGAGCGCACCCCGACCTCCTCGTGCTGGCACCCGCCCAGCGCCAGCGCGAGCAGCAGCACCAGCCGCCCCCGCGCCCTCAAAACGCCACCTCGAGCAGCGCGCTGGCGCTGAACTGCTCGGCATGCTGCACGTCACCGCGCACCACCACGGTGCCGAGCACGTTGCTCGCGACGACGTGTGAGGCGTGCGCCGCCAGCTGGCTGCGCTCGAGGTCGTGGTCATCGGGCGACAGGTTGGCGTCCAGCGCCAGCCCGGCCACCATGTGGCGATTGACGCCCCAGATCAGCTCGGCGCGAATCGTGGTCAGGTCGACCGCGCCCCCCGCCGGCGTCGCATCGTCGTGGCGCGAGAAGAAGCCGCGCGCCATCGCCGTCACCGGCCCGAGGTCGAGCTCGAGGTCGCCCCCGGCCAGCCAGAAGTCGTCGCGATGGTCGATGGTGATGCCGCCGACCTGGCTGACCAGCGACGCCCGCCCGAGGTAGCCCAGCACGCCGACCTCGAGCTCGTGCGGCGTGTCCAGGAAGAAGGTCCACGACACCCGGCCGAAGACGTCCTTCCACTGGTCGGGATCGGCGCCCACCCCCGGCGGTCCCGACACCAGCGCGACCTCGTAGCCGAAGCGCCCCCAGCCCGGGCGCCCGTACAGCGCCAGCCCCAGCGTGCTGTCATCCAGCACGAACGGGTTTTGGCCCACCGCCACCCCCAGCGTGGTGCCCGGCGCCAGGCTGCGGTGCGCCGGCCGCTGCCCATCGAGCAGCAGCAAGAGGCCCGCCTTCACGTTGACCGCCCCGGCGCCCAGCGCGCGCGCCCCCAGGTTGTGCAGCCCGACCCGCGCCTGGTGCAGCAGCGGGGTGGGCGCCGCGTTCCAGCTGAAGAAGAACGACACGTCGCGCGCCACCGAGCCGCCGCCGGCCAGGCTGATCGAGACCCGGCTGTCGTAGACCGGGGCATGCTCACCGCTGCTGCGATCGAAGTCGGCCACCGCCTGCGCGCGCACGCTGAGCGGCAGCTCGCGGAACACCGTCAAACGGTCGGCGATGGTGCCCGGCTCGAGCATGCGCCGCGCCCGCGCCGGATCCTCGGCGCCGTCAGGCAGCTGGTACCCGTTGAGCATGAAGCGAGTGCCGAACGCGTTCAGCCGCGGGTAGTGGTACTGGTGGCAGGTCCCGCACGACACCTCGTAGCGCCGCGCGAACGCCGGTACGGCGCCCGCGGAGGCGGCTGGCAACACCACCGCCCCGACCACCAGGAGTCCAGCCAGCCGACGCGCCCAGGACATGGGGGCACCCTAGGCGCACCCACCGTGCCCTTCTTGACGGCTGTCAAATGTGCGGGGCGGAGGGAGCGGACTACTGACGCAGAATCGCGGTCGCGGCGACGAACCGATCCGTGCGGGCCTGGACGACCTTGCGGGCGCCCATCTTCTTGACGTGGCCCTGCAGCTTGCTGATGCGGGTGCCGGCCTTGGGGTGGGTCGAGTAGAAGCCGCCGCCCGAGCTGGTGCCCTCCCGCTTGCCCATCGACTCCAGGTAGCGCACGAAGGCGGCGGGGTCGTAGCCGGCGCGCAGCATCAGGTTGATGCCGACCTTGTCGGCGTCGAACTCCGACTCCTGCGAGTAGCCCTTCACGGTCATACCCGTGATCATGTCGTCCATCGAGCCGCCGAAGGCCTCGGTCAGCTTGGTCTGCTGGCCATCGGCGCCTTCGACCTTCACGGTGTCGAGCGCGCTCTTGGTCAGGCCGGCGAAGCGCGCCGACTTGATCGTCCCCAGCGCGTGGCCACGCACCACGTGGCCGATCTCGTGGGCCAGGATGGCGGCCAGCTCGTCCTCGGTCTTGGCCAGCTTGACCGCGCCCGAGGTCACCAGGATGAAGCCGCCCGGCGCCGCGAAGGCGTTGATCTCGTCGGGCGCGTCCAGCACCAGGAAGTGGAAGCCAGCGATCGGCGTCGGCCGGTCACCCTTGCGCGGCACCTCGATGGCCTTGGCGGCCAGGATGTTGCCGACGCGGCTGACATACTCGGTCAGCCCCTCGAGCCGGCCGGCCAGGATGGCCTCCTTGTCGAGGTAGGCGTAGTTGTACTTGCCCATGATGTTGGTCGCGACCGAGCGCCCGACGTAGTACTCGTTCTCGGGCGTCAGGTCCTCGTTGGCGCTGATGATGGCGCCCAGACCCGGCACCTTCTTGAGCGCCGCGCAGCCCATCACCGCGCTGCCGGCCACCACCGCGGCCAGCGCCACGCGCGCCGCCAGCCGGGTCCGCATCCGCATCGGCGTCCTCACTGGGCACCCGCCAGACGGCCGTCGTTGACGAACGCCTGCAGCTGCTCGACGTCGACCGCGGTCTTCTCCAGCGCGTCCACGTGGGTGAAGTCGAGGTTGGGGTTGGCCTGGCGATACTCCTTCTCGGTCTCGGGCGTGAAGCCACGGCCGGCCAGCTCGACCTCCTTGTCGCTGGCGCCGCCCGAGCTCTGCCCGGCGGCGGAGCTGACCTTGATGACGCTCTCCGAGACGTTCGACTTGTGCAGCCAGCCCGCGACCGGCGCCGAGACCTGATACCAGTCGCCCTTGGCGGCCACGAAGGTCAGCGCGTCACCACGCGACACCGGGCCGGCGGCGGCGCCGATGAACTGCGGGTTCTTCATGATCTTGGCGCTCATGACCCGCACATAGATCTTCGCGTTCTTCTTGGGCGCGGCACCGGCGCCGCTGCCCAGCGCCAGGCCTGCCACCAGGGTCGCCCCCAGGATCCACTTCATACGCATGTCTATTTCTCCTTCATGTGCCAGACGCCATCCCAGTCCTTGGACGGCGGTTCGGCCAGGAAATGCCTGCACCGTTCGATATACATCTTCGACGGCCCGTCTTCGGGCCGGATCACGAGGGCCTTCTCGAAGCTCGCGATGGCGTCCGTGAACTGCTGCGCCCGGTACTCGAGCAGCCCCTTCTCGTAGATCGCGATGGCGCGCAGCGTGTCGGCGTCGGTCTTGCCGGTCTCGGCGAGGACCTCGTACACCTTGACCGGCTTGTCCTTGCCCTTGACGGTCATGTAGTCGAGCTCCCGGGTGTCCACGACATTCATCACCAGACCATACGTGAACTCGCTGATCATCAAGTACGTTCCGTAGGGCTTGTTGGCTCCCTCGAGCCGGCTGGCAAGGTTCACCATGTCGCCCATCACGGTGTAGTTGAACTTGTGCTTGGACCCCATGTTGCCAACAACTGCCGTGCCCGAGTTGATGCCCGCGCGGGCGTGAACCACATGGCCATACTCGGCCTTCCACTTGGGGCGCATCTCGTCGCACTTGGCGCGCATCTTGATGGCGCACAGCACGGCGGCCTTGGCGTGATCGGGGCGCGGCAGCGGGGCGCCCCAGAACGCCATCACGGCGTCACCGATGTACTTGTCGACCACACCACCGCTGGCCAGCACGATGTCGGTCATCTCGGTCAGGTACTCGTTGAGCAGCGCGACCAGGCGCTCCGGCTCGAGGCCCTCGGAGATGGTGGTGAAGCCGGCGATGTCCGAGAAGTAGACCGACATCTCGCGCCGATCACCCCACTCCAGCGACAGGTGCTCGGGGTGGGCGATGAGCTCGCGCACCAGCTCGGGTGAGGTGTAGCGGCCCAGGGCCTCCTGCACGAAGCGCTTGCTGCGGCGCTCGATCGCGGAGGTCACCAGGATGGCGACGAAGGTCGCGCCGATGCCGCCGAAGGCCGGCACCGTGACCCCGATCCAGGTCCCGCTGGAGTCGTACAGGTAGCTGGCCAGGTACCAGTAGCCGCCCAGCACCACGCCGGTGACCGCGATGACCGCGAGCAGCGCCAGCGCGGGGTGCTTCACCGCGCTCCAGATCAGGACCACCGCCATGGCCAGCAGCAGCGACAGGTTGAAGGCGATGATGGCGTCGACCCACGGCTTGGTGCGGGTCACGAACATGCCGCTCTCGAGGTTGTCGAGCGCCTGGGCGTTGATCTCGGCGCCGAGGTGCACCTGCGACACCGGGCTGACCCGGATGTCGCGCAGCGCCTGGGCGGTGGCCGAGATGAAGACGTACTTGCCGGCGAAGACCTCGAGCGGCACCACCGGCGGCTTGCCCTCGGACATCAGCGCGAACGAGCGCAGCACCTCGTAGGCGGGGACGTGCTTGTACAGGCGCGCGCCGTGGTAGCGGATGCCGGCCTGGCCGCTGGGATCCAGCGGCACGCGCCGGCTACCCAGGACCAGCTCGCCATTCTCGAACTTCGGCTTCACCGTGGGGTGCGCGATCTGGTAGGCCGCCAGCGCCAGCGACGGGTAGTAGCGGCCGTTGTACTCGGTCAGGTAGGCGTGGCGCCGCATGATGCCGTCGGCCTCGGGGGTCTGCGTGATGACGCCGAGGTGAGCGGGCGCGCCGGCCAGCACCGACAGCGGCGGGTTCATCGAGCGGCGCGAGGGCGTGTTGTGGCGGCTGGCGATGATCCAGCCGTCGCGCTCGGCGACGATCTGCTCGGCGGTGTACTCGAAGGGCAGGTCGGCGGCGGCCATGTCGCGGATGACCGGCTGGGGCGGTGGCAGCGGCTCGGGCTCGGGCGCGGGTTCGGCGCCGTCGGGGACCGGCGCGGGTGCGGGTGGAGGCTCGGGCGCGGGCGGGGCGAAGAGGTCGGCCAGGGCGCCGTCGCCGGGGGTCGACACCGTGGTCCAGCGCGCCATGAACGACTCGCGCGGCAGGCCGCCATAGCTGACGGTGAAGCTCTTGTCGGGGTTCTCGCGCACGAAGACGCGGAAGTTCCACGCCAGCAGGCGCAGCGCGACGGCGACCGCGGTCTTGCGCTCCGGGTAGACCGCCAGGTCGGCCAGCATGCCCGCGGCGACCCCGGCCGGGCGCGGCTCGCGGCTCAGCGCCAGCCCGAACACCGAGCGGCCGTTGGCCATGAGCTCCCGGGCGAACTCCTCGGCGTCATTGACGCTGTAGCCGCCACGATCCTGGAAGATCCAGTCGAACACGACGGCCTTGGCGCCGGCCTCGGTCAGCACGTGGGTCAGGTAGCCGTACACCGAGCGCGGCCACGGCCAGCTGACGCCCTCGAAGTTGGTCTCGACGTTCTTGATGTCGTCATCGGAGATGTCGATGACGACGATCTGCTGCGAGGCGTCCTCGGCATGCGCCGCCGTGCGCGCGCGCTGGTCGTAGGTCCACCACTCGCCACGCTCCAGCGCGCTGGGGCGCAGGAAGGCCAGCAGCGCCGCCGCCAGGCCGATGCCGAACCCGACGAAGGCCCCCACCAGGAGCTTGCGCACACGTGCAGAAAGGCGGGCCCACATGCGGCGAATCTAGCATGTGGGCGCACAGCGCGGTGATTGCGCGGGACTACTCGGACTACTCTGTGACGTCGAGGGCGAGGTCGAAGGCCAGGTCGCTCGAGGTCAGCCAGGCCTGGTGCACCTCGACCGCGAGCAGGTTGGCGCCCGGGACCAGGTAGCCGTGGAACGCGCTCCAGTCGGCAGCCTGGTAGGCGGCGCCGGTCTCGTAGCCGGGCGCCAGCGTGGTCGGCCCGATGCTGCCGGTCGGCATGTGCAGGCGCGAGATCTCGTGGCCGTTGAGGTAGACCACCACACCGTCGTCATAGATCAGCTCGGCGCGCAGCAGGGTGGCGGCCGACGGCGCGGCGACCGTGAACCAGCGCCGGAAGTAGGTGGTGATGATCTTGTCGTTGGGGTCGGAGCCGTACGAGATCGGCGTGACGATGAAGCTCTCGCCATAGCCGAACGGGCCGGGGCCGCTCGACCAGCTGGAGTCGTCGAGGCCTGGCGTGGCCCACGACGCCGACGGCGCCGCGGCGTGGTCCCAGAAGCGCCACACCGAGCCGCGCGCGATGTCCTGCCCTGCCGGGGGCGGCGGCGGGGGCACGCCGATGTCCAGCGTGAGCGCCAGGTCGAAGGCGAGGTCGCTCGAGGTCACGCCGGCCTGGTGCAGCTCGACGGCCAGCACGTTGGTGCCGCCGCGCAAGGCGCCCCGCCCCGCGCTCCAGTCGAAGGCCTGGTAGCTGTTGCCAGCCTCGTGGCCAGTGGCCAAGGTGGTCGAGGTGATGGTCCCGGTCGGCATCGCGGCGCGGCCGAGCTCGACGCCGTTCAGGTAGACCACCACGCCGTCGTCATACATGACCTCGCCCAGCATCGCGGTCACCGCGGCGGGGTCGGCGACCGAGAAGTACTTGAGCAAGTAGGTCGTGAGGTACTTGCTGCTCGCGCTCGGGCCATACGAGACCGTGGTCGCGAGGTAGCTCTCGCCATAGCCGAGCGGGCCCGGGCCGACGTCCCAGCCCGTCCCCGGCGCCGCCAGCGTGCGCCACGCAGTGCCCAGGTTGCCACCATCATCCCAGTACCACCACGAGGTCGCGCGCGAGATCCCCCCGGCCTCGACCGGTGGTGGCGGGGGCGGTGGCGGCGGCGCGCTGGTGTCCAGCGTCAGCGCGAGATCGAACACCAGGTCGCTCGAGGTCACGCCGGCCTGGTGCACCTCGACCGCGAGGATGTTGGTGCCCGCCACCAGCAGGCTCTTGCTCGTGGTCCAGTCGAAGGCCTGGTAGAGGTTGCCGGCCTCGGTGTTGTTGGCCAGCGTGGAGGACGTGATGGTCCCGGTCGGCATGGCGCCCCGGCCGAGCTCGACGCCGTTCAGGTAGACCACGACGCCATCGTCATACATGACCTCGCCCAGCATCGCGGTCACCGCGGCGGGGTCGGCGACCGAGAACTGCTTGAGGAAGTAGGTCGTGACGTACTTGTTGCTGGCGCTGGGGCCGTACGAGACCGTGGTCGCGAGGTAGCTCTCGCCGTAGCCGAACGGGCCCTGGCCGACGTCCCAGCCGGTGCCCGGCGCCGCCAGCGTGCGCCACGCGGTGCCCAGGTTGCCACCGTCATCCCAGTACCACCACGAGGTCGCGCGCGAGATCCCCCCCGCCTCGACGGGCGGGGGCGGCGGTGGCGGCGGCGGCTCGGCGTCGCCGTCCACGCTGAGCGCGAGGTCGAACACCAGGTCGCTCGACGATGCGCCGGCCTGGTGCACCTCCACGGTGATCACGTTGCTGCCCACGACCAGCGCGCTCCGCTGCCCGCTCCAGTCGAAGCTCTGGTAGCCGGCCTCGGCCTCGTGACCGCTGGACAGCGTGGCCGCGGTCACCGCCCCTGACGGCATCGCGGGCCGCTCAAGCTCGACGCCGTTCAGGTAGATCACGGCGCCGTCGTCATACATGAGCTCGCCGAGCAGCGTGGTCACCGAGCTGGGGTCGGCGAGGGTGAAGCTGCGCCTGAAGTACGTGGTGATGTACTTGCTGGTGGCGCTGGGGCCATAGCCGACCGTGGTGCCGAGGTAGCTCTCGCCGTAGCCCAGCGGGCCGGCGCCGCTGGCCCAGGTGCTGTCGCTGTAAGATGGCGAGCGCCAGGTGGTGCCGAGGTCGCCACCTCGATCCCAGTAGCGCCAGGTCGAATCGCGCGCGATGACGGCGATCATGTCGCCAGGCACCGAGGCGTCGGCGTCGGGCCAGGTGGGGGGGCCGGCATCCACCATCGGCGGATGTGGCAGGTCGCTGGCGTCGCAGTAGCCGATGGGCAGCGTCTGGGTGGCGCCGGCGCCGCCGGTGCGTGTCGGCGCCGGGCTGCAGCCCTGACCGGCGGCATCCAGCGCCACACACGCGGTGCTGCCCGGGACGGCGTCGATGTAGCCGATGACGTCACCGCCGTACGACTCGCCGCTCGCCGCGCGCACCCCGGTGACCGGCACGCTGACCGATCTGCCCACGTCGATGACCAGGGCGCGACCGCGGAACAGCGTCGCCCGCACTCCCGCGGTGTCGAAGTTGATGCGTCGTGCGAAGCGCTGTCCGGTCTGCCACATCGGTGGCGTCTGCACCGGCACGGTCAGGCGCGCCTCGACCTTGTCGAGCGTCGCGTCCAGCAGTTCGCCGATGATCGAGTGGGCGCCGTCGTAGGCGCGCAGGTTGGCCTGGTGGAACATGAAGGGGTCGAGGTCACCGCGCAGCACGAAGTGCAGCAGCACGTCGCTCTCCTGATCGATCACCTGCTCATAGGTCGAGTCGCGGCCCCAGTCGTCGGCGTGGCCGGCGTTGTAGCGATCGACCCACTCGTCCGGGGTCGACACGTTCCACGCCATGTTGGTCGGCCGGCGCGGCAGCAGCAGGATGCGGGACTCGAAGCCGTTGTAGAAGGTGGTGTTGGGCGACGGGTTGCCACAGCCCGGCCGTGAGGTGTCGGTCACCGCGTAGCGGATGCCGACGTCGGCGGCCGCGCGCATGGCCTCGCCGTTGATGAGGCCGGACACGCTCGGCGTGACCAGGTCGCGAACATCGAAGCCGTCGAGTGGCAGCTCCTGGGCCAGCTGCACGTTGCGTGACAGCGCGGTGGAGGCGCTGCTGTAGCTCACGGTGTCGAGCCCGCCGTGGCCCCAGGTGTGGTTGATCCAGTACCAGTCGCCGTTCTGGGCCACGACCTCCTCGGTCAGGGCGTCGCCGCTGTCGGCGCCCGAGCCGTTGAAGGCGAACGAGACATGGAAGTCGGGGGTGATGGCCGAGCCGCGGCGCTGGTCCAGCCAGGCGCGCGCGGCCTGCATGTCGCCGTCATCGAGCCGGAAGACACTGCCATCGGCGAGGCCCGCGCCGAAGAACATGTCGTCGAGCTGCGCGCTCAGGGCGAGGCGGCGCTCGCCGAGGTAGCTGCCGCCGGTGACCCAGCCCAGCACGCCGTGCAGGAAGGTCAGCGAGTGCAGCCGGTTGGGGTGCTGCCTGAACGTCAGCAGCAGGGAGTCGCGGCCGTCGCTGCCGGCGCGAAGGGCGGCCAGCGCATGGCCGGAGCTGTCGGTCAGGAGGGGCGTCAGCACGCCGCTGCTGGCGGACGCGAGGTAGGCGATGTCGCCGTCGAGCTCCTGGGCGTCAGCGCAGTTGACGTCGCGGAAGACGGCCTCGCCGGCGCTGGTGCAGTGCACCGTCAGCGGAGAGTCGCTGGTGTCGCGCTGGCTCGCGCTGCCGAAGCCGAGCGCCGGATCCGGCCAGGCCGCCAGCACCGCGCGGCGCACGTCGAAGGCCTGCTCGTAGTTGGCCAGCACCGCCCACTCGGCGGCGCTCAGCGCGGAGCTGCCCGAGATGGCCAGCGACGACGTGGTCAGGATGATGCCCTGATACAGGCCGCGGCTGCCCGACTGCAGCTGGCTCGCGGTCAGGGCCGAGCGCTCGGTGGCGATGAAGACGTCGTGGGGCACGCCCCGGTAGGCCAGCATCGCGCTCATCGCCGCCAGCTCGGGCTCGGCGCCGTTGGCCGAGATGACGAGCAACCGGGCCTCGACGGGCAGCGTCCCGTCACCAGGTGCCAACGGGTTGCTGGGGCGGTCCATGCTGGCGACCGAGACGGCGGGGACGGCGCCAGAGTCCTCCGCGGTCAATGCCGCGGGGCTGTTTGCGACAACGTGCGCGGGCGCCACAGGCGGTCGCTGGTCACCGTCGCCATGACTGCAGCCCAGGAGCCCACTTAGCACCACCATCGACGCCAGCACAGACTTCGTGGTCAGCATGACCACCGGTCGTGCAAGTGAAAGACCAGCTGCTCGCGTCGCGGTTTGCTACAGCGGCTTGTGATAGAGGCCGTAGCGCCGCGTCATCTGGTGCGCCCAGCCCATCTTGACCGAGTGGTTGTCCTCGCGCATCAGGGCGCCGATGGTGCCGGCATAGCGGGGCAGGCCGCGCGCGAAGGTGCCGTAGGCCAGGGCGTTGCCGATCCCGCGCGAGCGATGCTGGCGTCCGACCCCCAGCGTCTTCAGGATCTGCAGCACCGGGCCGCGCGCCGCCAGCAGCGGGAAGTGCTCCGCGAACGACAGCTTGCTGGCGGCCACGCGCGCCGCGCCGGCGCCCTGCACCATCACGGGGCCATAGTGCGGATAGACGATGAAGACGCCGGCGATGCTGCCGTCGGGTGCCCAGCAGATGGTGCTGGCGTCGGGATCGAAGCGGGCCGCGAAGTCGGCCCCGCACAGGGCGTCGAAGGCCGGGCGCGAGATCGGCGTGTAGGCGAAGTTGCCGGCGAAGATCTGGTCCACCAGCGGGAACAGCCGGTCGGCCTCGGCCAGCCACAGCGCCGGGGTCAGGGTCTCGATGCGATAGCCCGCGGCCAGCGCGGCGTCATGGCCGGGGCGCTCGTGCTCCATGGTGTGCTCGCGCGCGGCGGCGTCGGCGTGGCCCGACATGTAGCGACGCACCACGGTGAAGCCCAGCGCCTCCAGGCGCGCCGGCGTGCCCGCGCGGGTCCACGGCTCGCCATGGAAGGGCAGGGCGCCCGGCTCGGCCTCGAGCAGCACCCGGTAGCGCAGCGCGGTGGCGAAGTCGATCGGCCCGTACAGCCCGGTGGCGCCCTGCGCGCGCGCCCAGGTCTCGACCGCGGTCAGCACGGCGCGGTCGGCGTCGGGGTCGCCGATGCCCTCGAAATAGCCGAAAAATGCGGCCTGCGCGCCCTCGACCGGTTGCGGCCCGAAGAAGCCCGCCATGCGTGCGCGCCCGGGGACGCAGACCGTCAGCGCCGACCCGCCGCGAAACCAGGGGTTTTCGCCCGAGAACGCGCCCGCCACCTCGGCCGGCACCTCGGGCACCCAGGTCGGGTCGTCACCCCAGCTGAGCGGCGCGACCTCGATGAAGCCGTCGGCCACACCGCCGCCCGGGCCGCCCGCGCGCGTGGCGACCTTCACGGCAGCCGCTCGACCACGCCGGTGCCGCCATCGAGGCGCACGCGCTCGCCGTCGTGCACCCGGCGCAGCAGGTCGGGCACGCCGACCACCGCCGGGATGCCCAGCTCACGCGCCACCACGGCCGAGTGCGACAGCGTGCTGCCGCGTTCGACCAGGATGCCGCTGGCGGTGGGAAACAGCGGCGCCCAGCCAGGATCGGTGCGCAGCGTGCACAGGATCTTGCCGGTCAGGTTGAGCTCGTCCTGAGGCGACATGATGACCCGCAGCGGCGCCTCGACGATGCCAGGGTAGCAGCCGGTGCCGCGCAGGGTGCGGGCGTCGAGATCGGCCGGCGTCGCGGCCGAGGGCGGCGTGACCAGGGCGTTGCCGTGATAGACCGCGCCCACGGTCTCGAAGTGGTTGGGCATGTCGTCGCCCTGGTAGCCGGCGTACTCGGCCTTGCGCGCGCGCGCCAGCGCGGCCAGGTCGGCCGACACCGCGCGCCCGTCGAGGTAGTCGTACAGCTCCTCCAGCGCCAGGTAGAACACGTCACGCGGGGCGTCGAGGCGGCCGGCCTCGTGCAGCCGTGCGCCCACGGCCAGGAAGATGTCGCGATACAGGCCAAAGCCGCGGGTGCGCGCCAGGCGCATGTTCTCGCGCCACTTCACCGCGCGGCGGGCGTCGCCGAGGATGCCACCCAGGCGCAGCCGGTCGCGCCAGGGCAGCGCGGCGCGCACCGCGGCCTCGG
>Ga0154020_10007327_pt1 | contig 12890 bp, 7 predicted proteins | sample Klosneuvirus_201_FD_109709 | JGI IMG/M metagenome (GOLD analysis project Ga0154020, IMG submission 109709) | Active sludge microbial communities from wastewater, Klosterneuburg, Austria - Klosneuvirus_20160825_MG | ecosystem: Engineered > WWTP > Aerobic digester > Activated sludge | place... | reverse complement strand
GCCTACAGCGACACCTCGAAGATTACAAAATACAATTTTGGGGAAGAGAGTCAGGTAACCGTAATCAGTCCACAAACCTTCTATTACCTGAATGTTCCTTTGCGTTTCTCCTGGAACTTCGGCAACAAACAATCGGTGGGCACAGCGCTTGAGTTTGGCTATTTGCTTAATGTGAAAAGTACCGTGGAAACATATGAGGAGTCGTTCAGCACCGGCGAAAAACAAAAGACCAAAGAACTTGGTTACACAGAAGGTGTAGCGCCTTTTAATTTTCAAATGGGTTTCTTTTACCGGCGCGAATTGTTTAAAAATCTCTATATACAACCCGAACTGTTTTTTGGTTTTGTTGATCTAAAAGACGATGTCTTTTTTAAATACAGTGGAAAAGAAAGAAGTTCAGGACTAAAACTCACACTACTCTATTCAATCAAAAACAGATAAAATGCATTTTCTACGCCTCTTTATACTCTTGTTTCTCTTAGGGCTGTTCAGCGCCTGTGAGAAGAAAAAATACCCCGAGTCGCTTACTACCAACGAACCCGAGTTTTATGTTGACCTCAAAGGCAACACGGTATCAAGCTTTATAGAAGCCGGGAAATTAAATTACAGGCTTTATTCCTCCTATACACAGGATCAAAATGGCATGTACACTTACATCTCTGAATTTCGTCAATCGAACTGCCCGAATGCCTGCCCGAACAGTGTGCGTTTTGAGATCAGTGATTCTAAAACCAGTGCAGCAGGTTCTGCAGCCAATATCGGTTCAGCCATTTACCCAGGTTCATACCCCTATGCTTCACCACAATGGCTGGTAAATTTTAAGTCCTCGTTTAACAAAGCGGTTTCATCTTATAACTGGCGGTTTGGTGATGGTGAAGTGTCATCGACTGCAAACCCCTCACACATTTATAAAACAGGAGGCGTGTACAATGTGTGCCTAACCATTAAATCCATGAACGGTTGCGAAAGTTCAATTTGCAATACAGTAGCGGTTGGTTTTGCCCCTGACTTTTGTATGGCTTATGTGAGCGATTCTGTAGCCGGTGTAAACGCTATCCGTTTTAAGGCCAAGACCTTCGGCACCGCTCCCTTTACCTACCAATGGGATTTTGGAGATGGCAAACATTCGCAAGAATCCTATCCCCTCCACACCTACGCATTGCGGGGGGCCTATCCCGTAAGGCTCAGTTTATTGGATTCAAAGAATAATCTTGCCGTATGGAATTACAACACGATTACCTATGGCGATTCCTCTTCCTGCGCATCTAACTTTACGCCATTAAGCACCGTGATGCAAAATGATTCACTGCCCTTTTCTAAGGTGGTGATAAAATACACCGATGCCAGTGGGTTGGAGTACACTTCTGAAGCATACGCCCAAGATCCAAACAACAGCTTTGAAGTTTTATCGGTAAGCGATTTTGAACTGAACGAACGCGGCGAAGCCACTAAAAAAATGAAAGTACGTTTCAGTGTAAGTGTTTACAGTGGAACGAAAAAAATAAAATTTGAAAACTCAGAGGCCGTAATCTGTATTTCGTACAAAAAATAAAATTTGACCCAACCTTCCCCTAAATCGGGATGTACAGTTGTGTAATAAGGGGCGTAAGCTGAAAATCCCAAACAGAGTAAGCAGAACTATATTTCTAATACATGAAAACAATTACCAAACACTTAAAATTACTAATCGCACTGGTTGCCCTTTTGGGACTCGGCAAATCTTTTGCCCAGGGCTGTTTTCCCAACTTTACGTACAACATTAACCCCAACGGGGTGGTGAGTTTTACGAGCACCTCGGCAGGTGTGAATTCCATCACCACACAATACTATTGGAGTTTTCCGGGTGGGAGCCCAAGCACCTTTACCGGTACCGGTGGGGCAGGCATGATAGCTTCAACCACATATTCATTGCCGGGTACCTATTCTGTTTCCTTATTTATTTTGAGTGCACCAAGTTGTTCCAATCAGGTGACTTACACCCTTTCCATTAACAACCCAACGCCTAACTGTTCGCTAAGTGTAGGCACTACGCCAGCAACCGGAACGGCCAATTGCAACGGTTCGGCAACAGTTACGAATGTAACCGGACTTTGCGGAGCACCTTCTTACACCTGGATTCCAGGTGGTTTGACTGGCGGCTCAGTGGCTGGATTATGTCCAGGTACGGTTTACACCGTTATCGCCTCGGCTGGAACAGGCACCAATTGTTGCCCTACTGTGAGTAATACATTTAGTGTTTCGGCGACCAATTGTAACGTTGTGGCGAACTTTACCTACAATGTTGGCGCTAATGGTCTGGTGAATTTCACCAATCTTTCAACTGGCACCAACTCAATAGTGACCACATACAGCTGGACCTTGGGGAACGGACAAAGCAGCAATGCTCAAAATCCGAGCACCACTTACACTGCTAACGGTCAATATTGGGTGTCGCTTTGGGCCAGTAACGGGCCCACTTGCTGGGATTCTACTTCGGTTCTGGTTAATGTGAATACTGTTACCGGAGGCACCTGCAACCTGAATGCGAACTTTAGTTACACCTATGGCCCCAATGGTACGGTTAGTTTTGTGAATACAAGCACCGGTACTGTAAATCCTGTTTTTTATACTTGGAACTTTGGTAACACACAAGGAAGTAATCTGGTTAATCCGTTCACCACTTATACTGCAAATGGAACCTATACGGTAAAACTTAAAGTGAGCAATGGCAACACGGTGCCACTTTGTAAAGATTCCATCTTACAACAACTAAACATTACCAATGCTGGCGGCCCATGCAATCTATCTGCAAGTTTCACCCACACAGTAGGAGCCAATGGCGTGGTAAATTTTGGTAACACCTCTACCGGCACTGTGGCCAACACCGTTTACTTTTGGAATTTTGGTGATGGAACCACAGGTTTAGGTGCAAACCCAGGCCACACCTATCCGTCAGCAGGGGCTTATTTTGTGCTGATGACTGCGATTAATAATTCACTCAACTGCATGAGTACGGCAAGCATGGCCATTAATGTTACCGGCATCAATTGTGTGGCCAACTCTAACTTCAGCGTGGCGCCAACAAACACAACTCAATACTGGACAGCAACGCCGGCCTTCCCATGGAACATCTCCAACGCGGTTTGGTCATGGGGCGATGGTTCAAGCAGCAATGGCCTTTATTCTTCACACAGCTATTCTGCTGCAGGGAATTACCAGATCTGTTTGAGTGTAAGCGTTTCGTGTGGATCTACTTCTTCCACCTGCGCAACCTATTCCATTTCAAAAATGAGTGCTGCCAATGCCATGATTCAAATCAATGTGGTAGCACCTGAATTGGTTGAAGTAGGTATAGAGAGCACAAGCCAAACATTAAATGGCTTAAATGTTTATCCAAACCCCAATAACGGTATTTTGAATCTTGAGTTAAATTCGAACACAAATTCACCATTGAGTTTGCAAGTAATGAATGTTAACGGCAAACTTGTGTATGAAACACAAATCGAAAATCCTTCCGGTCAAAAAACAAATCAGTTGAATTTACAGGAACTGCCAAATGGTATATACCTCCTTCAATTTAAACAGGCGGATCAGCGCCTGCACAAAAAGCTGGTCATTACTAAAGATTAGTTGAGTTCTAGTTCTGTGTGCAAAGGGAGGGGAAACTTAATTGCGACCCCTCTTTTTTGACAAACAAGTATAACCACTTATATAACCATTTGAATGAACCGCTAAATACATAAAACCATTTGCAAACTCAAAATTTAGGCAATGGTATTTTAAAATAACTTGCAGAATACCTTACGTCAATCAAAGTTTAACGACTATAAAATCAATCATGAAAACTTTTCAACCCTTTTTGTTCAAAGTGCTTTTAGCAATAGTATTGGGTTTTAATCACAATCCCATTACGTCTCAGTGCTCGGCCAACTTCACTTATAACATTGGCGCCAACGGGCTTGTAAATTTGTATAGCACTGCAAACTTCACCGCTATTGCCAACATGTCGTTTTATTGGTATTCCAATGGTGTGTTAAGCTATACGGGTGCTGCCTGGGCCGGAACGAGCACCAGTATTTCCTATACTGCAAATGGTACTTATACAGTTACCCTTATGGTTATTGGTACCGCACCTTCTTGTTCCAATTCAGCCAATGCCGTTATCACGGTGACCAATGCATCAGGATGTATATTAAATGCATCCTACTTTGCCAACAATTTAGGTGGCGGGAATGTGAACTTCACAAGCAATTCCACAAACACTCTAGTAAGCAGCACCTATACCTGGTCATTTGGGGACGGTTCTACCGGAAGTGGCGCGAACCCTTCCCATACCTATACTAATAATGGTATTTACACGGTGAGTTTAACCGTGAGCAACTCCGCCACCTGCATTTCTACTTATGCCGGAACAATCAGTGTATGTCTCAGTCCGGTTTCGGCAGGCTTCAACTATTCTTTCGGGCTGAATGGACAGGTCACTTTTACCAGCACATCAACCCCTTCAGGTTCCAACATAGTTTACAATTGGACCTTTCACAATCAAGTACCCGGATCCTATTCAGCCATAGGTGTGCCAACAGCCACCTGCACTTACCCAGCAAACGGCTTTTACACCGTATCTTTAAGTTCAGGCGTTTTGGGTTGTTCGAGTTCTACTAGCCAGTCATTCTTTATCAATAACATCTGTAACCTGAATGCCTTTATTAATTATTCTGCACCCTCACCTAATGGCCTTGTTAATTTTACCGGTGGTTCTGCAGGAACGAATTCTACCACCACTTATGTTTGGGGTTTTGGAGATGGTAGCGGTGGTACGGGTCAAAGTCCGGCTCATACATACACAAGTCCCGGCGTATATAATGTTACGCTTACCATTACCAACACCGGAACCTGCAATGCCACTTCAACTACCACCAGCAACGTGCAGGTTTGTATGATGGGGGCAGGATTTAGTTGGGTGCCTGGTAATAACGGATTGGTTACCTTTTATAGTACCTCCACCGGAACCAATGCTGGCACTTCTTATACCTGGACCATCAACAATTGGCAAAACAACATTTCCGGCGTAAACATGCCCACAGTGAGTCATACTTATTCTTCCAACGGCACCTATACGGTGTTGCTCACCATACAAAATGGCCCCGGCTGCACTTTCGTTTCCCAGCAAATGGTTAGCGTAAACAATGCCTCCTGTATTGCAAACTCAAATTTCAGCCTTGCACCAACCGCTACACCACAAGTGTGGTATGCCATTCCTGCATCTACAGCAAACATAAGCAACGCTGTTTGGCATTGGGGAGATGGATCCAGCAGCAACGGCCTCTTCAGTTCTCATACCTACTCTGCTTCAGGTAATTACAACATTTGTTTGAGTGTTACGGTGAATTGCAGCTCAACTTCTTCCACGTGTGCCACCTATTCTGTATACCGCTCCAGTAATTCGCTCATACAAGTGATTGTGGTCGACCCTTCGGAGGTGCTTGGTGTAAACGAATCACGGGCCTCTTCACTTGCACTGGAAGTGTATCCCAATCCGGTGAAGTCGTCGCTCAATATTCAAATCAGTGGCGTACAAGCCAAGGCTTTCACTTTACAAGTGTTGGATGTACAAGGTAATTTGATACTCTCCAAACCTGTTAAGCAACAAGATGGAACCCTTTTGCAGATGGATGTCCATAATTTAGCGGAAGGCATCTATTTCATTAGAATAACAGAGGATGGAAAATCCCACAACAAAAAATTTATAATCTCTAAAGATTAGTCGAGTTCTCGTTCTGTGTGCAAAGGCAGGGGTCAGTTTATCGGCTCCTGCTTTTTTATTGCTCATTTCAATTAACAACTCAAAAAATTCTACCAGATATAAAGCCAATCTGGTATTCTGTCAGCAAATGAAAATTCTTTGGTATGATTTTCAGAGATTGCAGTGTGGAGTTAGTTTGTGCCACCCCCTGAAATAAGGGGATAATTGAACTGAATTGTAGATTAGTTCCGTTCTCGTTTTGTGTGCAAGCAAGGGTCAGGTCATCGGCCCTTGCTTTTTTTAAAATTCACAGTTTTTCGGGGTCCTCGGGAAAGGAATGACATCACGGATATTGGTCATCCCGGTGACAAATAACACAAGGCGTTCAAAACCCAAACCAAATCCGGCGTGTGGGCATGCACCATACCGGCGGGTATCCAGGTACCAACTTAATTCTTCAGCGTGAATTCCCATTTCCTTCATGCGCGCTTCTAATAGATCCAATCGCTCTTCACGTTGCGAACCCCCAACTATCTCCCCAATGCCCGGGAATAAAATATCCATGGCAGCAACCGTTTTTCCATCCTCATTCTGGCGCATGTAAAACGCTTTGATTTCTTTAGGGTAGTTGTATAGTATAACAGGTTTCTTAAAATGTTTTTCTACAAGATACCTTTCGTGTTCACTTTGCAAATCCACACCCCACTTGTCTACCAGGTATTGAAACTTTTTCTTTTTGTTGTGGTTGCTCTCGCGCAGGATTTCAATGGCCTCGGTATAACTCAAACGAACAAAATCGCTGTCTAAACAAAATTGCAGTTTCTCCAATAAGCTCCACTCGCTTCTTTCTTGCTGAGGTTTTTGTTTTTCTTCCTCTGCCAAACGGGTGTTTAAAAATTCAAGATCTTCTTTATTGTTGTTTAATACATGTCGAATCAAATACTGCAGCATGTCCTGAGCCAGGGCCATGTTGCCCTGCAAATCACAAAAGGCCATCTCCGGCTCTATCATCCAAAACTCGGCCAAATGTCTGGCGGTATTGCTGTTTTCAGCCCTAAAGGTAGGCCCGAATGTATATATGTTACTGAAAGCCATAGCCGCCAGTTCCCCTTCTAATTGCCCGGATACAGTAAGGTTGGTGGATTTTCCGAAAAAGTCCTGAGCAAAATCAATTTGGCCGCCTTCGTTTTTTGGAGGATTGTTTAGATCCAGGTTGGTGACCCTGAACATTTCGCCTGCCCCTTCCGCATCGCTTGAGGTGATGATGGGGGTATGCATGTATAAAAAACCCTTTTGCTGAAAAAACTGATGCACTGCAAAAGCAAGACTGTTGCGCAAACGAAACACTGAACCAAAGGTATTGGTGCGAAAACGCAGGTGCGCGATCTCACGCAGAAACTCAAGGCTGTGTTTTTTTGGTTGTAAGGGGTACTTTTCAGCATCGCTATCGCCAATGATATCAAGAGTTTTAGCTTTAAGTTCAACTGTTTGGCCCTTTCCCAATGAAGGGATTAAAATCCCCTGTGCACGAATGGCGGCGCCGGTGGTAATGCGTTTTAGCTCCGCCTCCGGCATATTTTGAAAATCCACCACCACCTGCAGATTGTTGTTGGTTGAACCATCGTTCAAAGCAATGAACTGGTTGTTTCGAAAGGTTCTCACCCAGCCGTAAACGGTTATTTCCTGTTCTTTTGCTTCGGTTGCCAGCAATTCACTGATGCGTTGTGGTTTCATGGTTCTGCGTTCAAAAAATAGAGTGCAAATTTAATAAGATTTAGGGATCCGGGCTGCTATTCTTGCAGTATGGCCTCGTAGTCCTTTTCGCTGATCTCCAGGGCCATTTCAGAAAAATTCAGCACCAGATCACGGATAAAAACCATTTCGGGGAACTGTTCAGCTTTAATGGTTCGGATTTTTTTGAAACGCCCGATGAGCTGAATCTCCTCAAATTCATGGGGGTTCAGAATTTTGAAATAAGTCTTACGGTTTTTATAACAACGGTAAACCGGAAAGTTTATATCTTCAATTTTCATGGCAGTTCCTTTTCTTAAACAGGTGGCCGATCACCTGCTCACACAACACAAAGATACACTTGAATCCTGTTGTGTGGTATTACCCAACAAAAGGGCTGCGCTTTTCCTTAAAAAACACCTGGCTGCGGTTTCAGGTAAAACCCTGTGGTTACCTAAAATACTGGGTGCCGAGGAGTTTTTTTCAGAACTCAGCGAGCTCATCGTACTTGAAGAAATCGATCTGGTGTGCCGATTATACGAAAGTTATCGTGCTTATTACGGTGAAAAAGCCGAGGCCTTTGATTCCTTCTCCAAATGGGCGCAACTCATCCTTCAGGATTTTAATGAAATTGACCGTTACCTGGCCGATTCGCATCAGCTCTACGAAAACCTGCGTAACATTAAAGAAATTGAGAACTGGAGCCTGGGTGATGAAGAACTTACCGAACAGCAAAAAGAGTACCTGGTTTTTATGGCCAGTATGGGCCAGATTTATACACATTTTAATGCCCAATTAATTAAGGACAATAAAGCTTATCAGGGCATGGTTTACCGTAAAGCCATTCAAAAGTTCGAAAATTCAGAGTTGATCTCTGCTTACAGCAGATTTATTTTTTGCGGATTTAATGCCATGAATGCCGCTGAAGAAAAGATCATTCATACCCTCTACCTCCGTGGAAAAGCGGAACTGCTTTGGGATACAGACGCCTATTACATGAAGGACCCCGAACAAGAAGCCGGACTGTTTCTGCGCCGTTTGGTAAACCTCATGCCGGATGCCAGAAAATGTGAAGCCGAAAAAAATTACAGCTCAGCCAAGGACATTCATGTGGTTTCGGTTCCAAAACAAATGGGACAAGCTATGGTGGTCAAGCAAAAAATTGAAGCCTTTCTAAAAGAAGGGGCTTCTCCCGATCAGATTGCTGTGGTGCTGGCGAATGAAAAATTGCTTTGGCCCGTTCTTCAGCAGCTACCGGATACTATTGAACAGGTGAACATCACCATGGAATACCCCATACGATTTACGCCTGCTTACAGTTTATTGGAAAGTTTAATTCAATTACAAACCTCTTTTTCCCGACGCGGAAAAGGAAAAACCGCAGTGTATTATCAGGATTTTATTCAAGTCATAAAGGAGCCCTTGTTTCTCACTTATCTTGAATCCAAATCTTCCGCCCTCGATCCTGAAAAAATACTCAATCAAATCCGTCAGCGTAACATCAGTTTTTTAAGTACAGCATTACTAAAGGGGTATTTCGGAAATGCATATCCTCATGTTCAATCGTTTTTTGAGCCCTGCGCGGACTTCAGCGACTACACCGGCAAGCTATCGGTACTGCTTGAATCGGTGTCTGCTTATTTAAGAGAACACAAACCTTCATCCACCGGCGCGCTCGAACTTGAATTTATACAACTTATCCTGAATCAGTTTTCCCGTTTGCAGGAACTCATACTTCTTTACCCCTATTTTAATCAGTTAAACAACTACAGGCAATTATTTCATCAGGTGATTGGTTCGGCAACAGCTCCTTTTTCCGGTGAGCCACTGCAGGGTCTTCAAATAATGGGCATACTTGAAAGCCGAACTCTCGATTTTGAGTACCTTATTCTTGTTAATGTAAACGAAGGCGTTTTACCTTCAGGGAAATCATCTCACTCGTTTCTTCCAAACGATCTGAAACGCGCTTTTGGTTTGCCCCTTTACTCCGAAAAAGATGCCATATATGCTTATCACTTTTACCGTTTATTACAACGCGCCAAAAAAGTGTGCATCACCTACGATAGTGAGACCGATACCTTTGGCAAAGGCGAAAAAAGTCGCTTTGTTACGCAATTGGAACTGGAACTTCCTTTGTATTCTGTAGAAGTCCTCCTGAAAGAAGAGATTGCATCCTACACCCAAATGCCGGAGGAAAAGGACTACAGTATTCGCATCAACAAAAGTGAAGAGGTGCTTACAAAACTTCGCGAAAAAGCCATCAGCAATGAGGAGTACAAAGGACTTTCACCTTCCTCCCTTCTAACATTCAAAGACTGTTCCCTTCGTTTCTACTTCAGGTATTCTGCAGGATTAAAAGAGAGTGAAGAAGTTGAAGAAAGTGCCGAGAGCAACACCATGGGTTCTATTCTGCACCTGAGCCTCGAAACCTTGTATAAGGATTGCTGTGGTGTACCTCTGAGTAAATCCCTAATCGATGAAAAAAAAGACCTCGTTCCCGCCGTGGTGAGGAACAGTTTTGTTTCTTTTTTCGACAACAATGAGCCCAGTGGGAAAAGTTTACTTCAGGAAGAAGTAATTAAAGTGTATGTGAACAAACAATTAAAACAGGACCTGAGCTCTATTGAGAAGTTGGCCGCAGCAAAAAAATACATGCGCATAGTGCATCTCGAACATGAACTCAGCGCAATGTTGAAATTGCCCCCAGGGAGTGAGCCGGCTGAGGTGTATATCAAAGGTAAGGCTGACCGAATTGATTTGTACGGGGAGGATCTGCGCATCGTTGATTACAAAAGCTCAGTAAAAAATACCGACAAATTTGAATTTATATCATTTGAAACATTGTTCAGTGATTCAAAACATAACAAACAATTGCAGTTGTTCATTTACGCCTGGCTGAGCTACAAAAACAAACTTGCTGCTGCCAACAAAATTAAACCCTGCATTATTGCCTTTAAACAGTATAGTGAAGAGCCCGAGTACCTTCTTTTAAATAAGGCCCCGCTTGTATTTTCAGAATCGTTTTTTCAGGAATTTGAAAATGCCCTCTCAGCTTTTGTCGCCCGTATTTTTAATAAAACTGAGGATTTTCATCAAACAGAGGATCATGACCTATGTAAATACTGCGCATATAACCCAATCTGCAACAGGTTATAGGTACTAAATTTCTTTTTCAGCAACCAACACCAGACTTTCCAATCCAGCGGTTAATTTAAGGTGTCCGAAATTCAGCACGGCTTTGTCGGAAAGAAGTTCTTCTACCACACCTATTTCTTTTCCGTTCAACACCCTTACTCTGCTTCCCACCTTCAGGCTTGATTTCAATTTCTCGACTTTTTTAATTGCCTGCTTTTCTCTTTCACCAGATTTTTCATAGGCCTCCATCTTTTTTGTCTCTGCCGTCAGTCCATCGATAAAACGTTTAATCACTATTTTACGTTCTTGTTTGTTTTTCCAGTCCTCCAGCAAACGCAGGTATTTCTGGCCATACAGCGCTTGCTGCCGAAGTTCGATGCGTTGTTCCTTTTCTTTTTCCTGTTTTTCTTCCCAGGTCTGGTATAAGTTTAGGTACTTTTCCTTGGCGATTTTCATTAAAAACGCTTCATGGTCCTTTTGCTGAAGGAGTTCTTCCAGCTTTGATTTCTGATCCTGAACTTCAGCCAGAAGGGTGTTGAGTTTAAGTTTATCTTTATTTAAACGGCTTTTTGCCCGGGTAATCAGGTATTTTGGAAAACCAATGCGCTCTGCTACTTCAAAAGTGTAACTGCTCCCGGGTTTGCCCACGCTTAAAATAAATTTTGGTTCTAATTTTTCAAGGTCAAAGAGCATACAGGCATTAAAAGACCCATTCAGCTCTTCAGCCAATAGTTTAACATTACCAAAATGCGAGGTGATTATGGCCTTGGTTTGTGAGTTCACAAGACTTTCAAGAACAGCCTCAGCGATGGCGGAGCCCAATTCAGGATCTGTACCGCTTCCAAACTCGTCCATTAAAACCAAACTGCTTTCGTTGGCTGCTTCCACAATGCCGGTCATAGAGATTAGCCGCGCGCTGTAGGTGCTCAATTCGTTTTCTATACTTTGTGTATCGCCAATGTCCACAAGAATTTTCTCAAAGATGGGAAAGGAACTGCTCTCGTGCACCGGGATAAGCAATCCACTTTGCAACATCGCCTGAAGAAGGCCAATTGTTTTTAAGGCAATGGTTTTTCCTCCTGCGTTAGGTCCACTGATCACCATCACCCGTTCCGTATTGTCGAGATGGATGTTTAAGGGCACCGTTGGTTTATTCAGCCGTTTATTCTGCAGATAAAGCAAAGGGTGGTAAGCATTCACGGTTTTCAATTCGTACACTGTATTGATCTGAGGCAGGGTAGCGTCAATGCTTTTAGCAAACAGGGCTTTCGCTTTTTGTACATCCATTTCAATCAGAAACTCATAAGCTGCACTCAAATCGGGGGCTGATGGCCGGATGTAGTTGCAAAGTTCGCGTAAGATGCGCCGGATCTCCCTCAGTTCATCAATCTCAAGTTCCCCGATTTCGTTGTTGATCTCAATGATGGAACTGGGTTCAATAAAAATGGTTCTTCCGCTCTCACTTTTGCTGTGCACAAAACCACTCACCTGCGATTTGAACTCACTCATCACGGCCAGGGTTCTTCTGCCGTTAAAATACCCTTCCTCGTTATCGCGCAACACCTCCAACTTTCTAAATATATTCACTGCATGGTAAAACCGCCTGTCGCTCTCTTTTCTTTTTTCACGAATCTGTTGCCTTAGGGAAAGCAGTTCGTCTGAAGCTGAATCCTTAACACCGCCATCTTCGTCAAGTATGCTGCTGATCTCATGAATCACCCGCTCATTCGTTTTCAGGTTTTTGGCCAAAACAAACAGTGCCGGCAATTCCTCCTGTTTGCCTTTTAGGAACCGGATGAGGGAATCGGCCACCGCGGCCGTTTTCATGATGGCCAGCAAGCGGCTTTCTTCCAGCACTGAGCCATCAAGACCCAAAACCCGAATGTCGTTTTCAATGTCGTTGTGTTCTACAGAAGGAAAATACAAACCAGAACTAAAGATGTTTTTTAACTCCAATCCCTGATGCAGTAATGGTTGTAAGACTTTGTAGTCGTTTTGTGGTGATACCGCTTCGCACCGTTTTGCAGCAGCTTTACTGAAACAATAGGTTTTAATTTGCTGCACTACCTGAGAAAACTGTAAAAGTTCCAGGCCTTTCATTTCAATCATGGTTAAGGGCGAATTACAAGTTACAAAAATCATAATAAAAAAACAATCCCTGCAAATTTTTGATACCCCTTGAAATGCCTTACTTTTGGAGTCCTCAGAATTGACTAGAAGATGAAAACTGAACTGATTCAGAAATTAGAAGAACTGCTCCTGAAGGATGCAGGTGAAGTGGCTACCGATGTGCGCGCTCTGC
>Ga0154020_10007326_pt1 | contig 12891 bp, 9 predicted proteins | sample Klosneuvirus_201_FD_109709 | JGI IMG/M metagenome (GOLD analysis project Ga0154020, IMG submission 109709) | Active sludge microbial communities from wastewater, Klosterneuburg, Austria - Klosneuvirus_20160825_MG | ecosystem: Engineered > WWTP > Aerobic digester > Activated sludge | place... | reverse complement strand
GGACCCGTACTTTCCACCGGATACGGCTTGGACGGAAACCGATCGACACCGGCTCGTCCCCAGCGGACAGCTCATCTCGCAGGTGGTCAGCCGCGCCGTAGCCGCGAATGCCGGTCTACTCATCGTGCATTCGCACCCGGACAGCCGTCATCCCACCGGATTCAGTTGGGTCGACGACCAAGCGCTGGATGCGCTCTCGCGGACTCTCGTGGACCTGATCGACGGTCCATTCGTGGCCGCGGTTGTCGGACCGAAGGGCTGGGTCGCTCGTCGGTATCAGGGAGATGCATGGGAATCCATCGAACGCATCGCGGCTGCGGGGCGCGGCATTCGCATCCTCGACCCCCTACCGGACCCACAAGCGATGGACGCCGACCTAGACGACCGACAGATCCTGGCCCTGGGTGACCTGAACGCTCGATTGCGGAGCCTCGATGTGGCCGTGGTCGGCGTCGGCGGCCTTGGCTCGCCGCTGGCGGAGACGCTTGTTCGACTCGGCGTTCGCGGATTGACCATCATCGACCCGGATCGCCTCGATACACAGTCGAACCTCCGACGCGTCTTTGGTGCCAAGAGCAGTCAGCTTGCGGGGCACCCCTACAAGGTTGACGTTGTGGCCGAGCACTGCGATGGGATTGGGCTACCAACGAAAATCATCGCCATCCCGGGGGATGTGCGACGTGAAGACGCCTTTCCTCACGCTCTCGATGCTGATGTCGTCTTCACGGCGACCGACTCCCAGTCGAGTCGCGCGGTGATAAACGCGGCGTCCTATGCCTTTCACCTTCCCGTTATCGACTGCGGCTGCCGGATCAGCCGTCGTGAGCCCAGTGGCCTGGCCGGGCTGCTGAGCGAGGTTCGGTTCATCGCACCGGGTTTGCCGTGCCTCTTCTGTCGACGCACACTCTCACCCGACGCAATTCGCGCGGAGATCCTCCCTGCCGACGAACGGCGGGCACTCCACAAGGAGGGGTACGTCGTCGGATCCGATGCTCCGGAACCGAGTGCGGGCGCACTAACCGTCCTCGGGGCTGGGATGATGGCCTCGAGCCTTCTCGCCTACCTTTCCTCGGAGAGCGAGACACTCCATGGGGGGTATCTACTCGATGCGCTCATGGAGGACATACCCAGGGCGGCATCGGCAGAGCGATGCACCGACGGTTGTTTGAGTATGCGCGGTGTCGGACGGGGATTCCAGGCTCCGCTCGGGCTGCTCCCGCGATGATCGAGGGATGCGGGTACACCTGTCGCCCCGAAGACGCCGACGCTTCGCATGCCAGATCCATCACGTAACCTCCCGGCGAACCCCGTCGACTGCCGCTGTGGAACCTTCCTGGCAATCGCGCGCCAGGAACATCACCCAGGCCTCGCAACGTAGTCCCATCGCCGCTTCACCGGGCCGGCGCCTTCCGATTCGAAGCCCTCGGTTCCCGCCGTTCGCAACGAGAGGCTCGACAATCTGGCCCGGATCCAGGCGCCGATCTGGGACGGCCGGTGGTTGGTGTCAGCAGAGCGCCTCGCACCAGGGGCGCGCGCCGACTCGGCGCTCCGACGAACACCCAGCGCACCCAAGCACCAGAGAAGGAGCCGAACCCCGACAGCCCGACAGTGCGCCTCGGCACACGCCCTGGCCTGCCCAGCCCCTGGGGGTGTCCGACAGGCCGGGACCGTCGTCGCGGGGGGAAGCAACGCGAGAATCCGGCAAGGGCGTTGACGGCCATTTACTCGGGGTCCGGGTTTGGCTATTCTCCTCGCCGCATGTCCGCATCGAGAGTGAACGGATCTTCCCGAACTCTACACTTCATTCTATTGGCTCCTTGCGATGCTGAGCGCCGCGCGACCGACCGTCCGGAATCCAACTCCGCCGTCTTCCGTCTCGGGAAGCAGCGCGCTCCGACGTGTGCTGCTGCACTCCTCGACCGCTTGGTTCCAAGCTCCCCCGCGCACTGCCTTCCGAGTCCCGGTATTCGGCGGTTCGTGTGGTGCCCGGTACGGACCGAACCAATCTGCTGTCCATTCCGCCACGTTGCCAAGTAGGTCAGAGGCCCCGTACGGCCCCGCATTGTCTGCCGTCGAGAATCCGTCGTGCGTCGTGCCGTCGTAGAATCCCACAGGGGTAGTTCGAATGGTCCCCGAGTGTTCGTACGGATCGCCGCTGTCGAGGAAATTGGCGTGCTGGTTGGTTAGCTTGGCTCCCCACGGGAACGGCATTCCAAATCCAACCGTGATTTCCGTGCTTGTCCCGTCAACCAGCACCACGAAGGTGCTGTCCTTCACCACAGGCGTGGTGCCCCGCGCGGTCTTCTCCCACTCTGCCTCACTCGGGAGTGCGCGACCAACGAACCTCGCGTATGCCTCCGCGCCAAACCAGGTCACCCCTGTGATGGGGTGATTCTCCCAACCTGCGTCGACGACCACGCTCTCGCGCCCAGGACCAAGACACAGATGGGTTGTGCCGCGCCATGGCTCCAATGTGATCACTCGCAGGTTCGTGTCCGGAACCCGAACCTCGTCGCCAACGAGAACCAACCCCCCCGGCCGGTTCAGGCTCAGAGTGAGGAAATCCGCATACTGCTGGTTCGTCACCTCAAAGGCGTCGATGTCGAAGGATGGCATGCGGATCGGATTCCCGGGATGCGACTCGTCCACTCGATTGCCCATGATGGAGAAACCCTCCTCCACGACGTAGCGGAGGGGTGCAACGGTGAAGGCATGGATGTCCGAAGCGACACCGGCCCCGACAGCATCCTGTCCGAGCACGCGCCACTCGTGCCGTTGTCCGGCGGCCCAGGGGAGAGGTGGAATGAGAGTCTCCCGATTAGTCCCGGTAGCGACGCGATTCCACGACCCGCCGCTGGGTCTCAGGTACACGTCAAACCGAAGCGAATCTCCACCTGGGTCCGCGCACTGCCAGCTCAGTTCCTCGTTCGGGAGTGCATCAAGCGCTCGATCTTCGGGAGAGAGGAGTCGAAGCGGGCCCGGAGTCGTTGTGTCGCGTGCCCGGCAGTGCACTTCATCGGAGGGCGCACTCTGCCAAATGTCACCCCTGGCGATCACCCGATATCGACAGTCGCTATCGGGCGTGATGGTGGTGTCCGCGAAACTCGACTCGCTGAACGGACCGACGTGGACCGTTTCGAATCGAAAGAGCGGAGCGGTCGCTCTCTCGACGACAAACTCCGCCGCACGGTCCGAAGCAGACTCCCATTGAAGCTTGATCCGTCGCGCAGAGACTTCGGGCGCGCGCACGAACAGCGGCTTCTCGTCGAGCAGCAGCTGCGGATCTGGTTGTGTACCGAGCGGCTCCGATGCGCAGCCGCTCACGAGCAGCACCCCGCACAACACAGCGTGGGCGCGGACGCCGGTTCGGCATGCCGCGCCGCTCCGGCGGTGTGTGGTCACCTTCATCGCAGAAGCACCAGCGTCTTGTTATCCGTCCTGGAACCTTCAACCAGCCGGGCGAAATAGACGCCTGCACCCACGTGGTGCCCCTGGTCGTCGCGACCATCCCAGCTCACGGCCTGTGTTCCGTGCTCGCCGTTTCCTTCGCTCAAGGTGCGTACTAGTCTGCCGCCAACATCGTAGAGCGACAATCGGTGGCGTGCTCCTCCCTGCCGGTTCACGTACACCACAACACTCCCGGCGCTGGGATTTGGCACGATCTGGTGTATGCCCCACACCCATGGTTCCGACTCCACTGGCGGATCCGTCAGGGCCTGACTCGTGCGGGAATAGCTGCCGCGGAGGCGGACAATCATCTCCCGCGTCTTTCCGGCCGCGAGCGCAGGGTACGCGAACGAGAGCGTCACGTACTGGCCGTAGTCGATCGTCGTCGAGGTTCCACCGACCGCGGATACTGCCGTCGTTACGTTCCCATTGGCGCTGTGCGTCGCCGTCGACAACGGCTTGACAACGATACCGGACCACGGCTCCACGTGCTCCAGTAGTGCGATCTGGTCCAGTTCGTGATACTCGCCAATCGCGAGCTTCAGCGTGTCAGGGATGCCATCCCCTCGATGCACTTTCGGGCTGTCGATCACTGCCGGCGAAAAGAGCTTGCGCGGCATGACGACATCGCCCGCCCCGATCGTGTAGGTGGGTTCGATGCGAATACCACGAGGGTACTCGTCCACCTGCGCCCAGGTGTAAAGATGCGGCTTGCCCTCGCCGTAGATCACCACCGCCGCGTCGGACGGCGTTTCCGTCGTGTCGGAGAACACCACAACCAGACTATCTCCGCCGCCCACACCAAACGTGTTGTCGTCTCCAACTTCCTCCAGCTCCTCCAGCAAGGACGGACCGCCTTTCATGCGCGCGATCGTGGGTAGGCGCACCGCAGTGCTCTGAATACGTTTTCCCTCTTGCGTACTCCAGACGTTTGTAGAGGTCGGATGGTCGACCACCCAGAATTCCGCGAAGTCGAGCGTCGTCCGTTCACCCTCCGTTGCTTCCTTGATCCGAAACTGAATCGTGGGGCTTGTCGCCGCCCCAACGGTCTCTTGTACCCAGTACCAGTCGTCGTCCACGATGGCCTCCGCGGCATACGCGGATTTCCCCAGAACGCTGTTTCGGTCCTGCCATTGTCCGTTCTTGAACACTTGCAACACCGGGCAACCCCCGCCGCCCCCGCCGCCCGGGCTGTTGCACGCGAGCGACCCGGCCAGTTCGATCGAGTAGGGAGCGCTGGCGCCGCTCACCCACATGGGTACTGCCCGCTGCGACGACGACTCGACGATGCTCGGGGCGCGACCGTTCCCTATGTGCGCGACTCCCTCCCACACTGTGCCAATGCGGGGCCGCGTCACGCGCGCGATGCTCCCTCCGCATTCCCACAGGAGGTTCACCCTTCCGCACTCCCCGTCGATCGCCAGCGCTGGCTTCGCGACCAGATGGTTCGAATGCGTGAAGTAGCTCGTTGGAGACCACGCGCCTCCAGACCGTTCACGATACGCTATCCGGCGGGTCGCCCCGTACCGTTCCTCCCATGCGACGCATATCACTCCGTCATTGTTCACGATGGTCGGGTTCGAGGGGGTCCACCCCGGGCTCGTTAGATCGACGGCGGGCGAGCACACCGTCGGGGGCACCCAGCCGTTGAGCAGATCCGGATCGGAGAACCCCTCGACGTAAACCGATCCGTTCCGAATAAACGCGAGATCGTACCGACACCCGCCCGTGGCGCACGCCGCCGGCGAAGACGAGATCCCCTCGGTTCCCGGAATGCGATGCGGTTCCCCGGTGTCGTTCGTCTCCGGCATCTTGTAGTAGTAGATGCCCTCGTAGCCCGAAGTGCCCTCGGCCCAGATGCTCGCGTAGGGGTCCGGGAGGATCACGCTGGACGCCATTCCCGCTGGAATCGCCTTCACGTCCTTCCACGTGAGCCCGTTGTCCGCATTCGAAGCTCGGAACCAGACGTAGCCGTCATCGATCCACGCCACGTACACCTGAATTTGGTCTTCGTGCCCCCACGAATGGGTCGTGATCGTCGGGTTACTCGCCGCCTCGGTGCCTGTCGAGATCACCCGCTCGGGCTCCCACCCCGCGTTCCGTCGATTGCGAAGATACCAGATGGTCCCTCCCGACTCGTATACTGCGTGGTAGGTTGGCCCGACCCAGTCGAAGTCCACTGCAATCCTTCGCTCGTTCGATGCCCAGGCCGCGCCCGAAGAGGTGGTCACTCGGTGCCCTTTGAGCCGGACCGTCCGAGTCGCGTCGTGTGACGCATAGAAGTTTCTCGGATTTCGTGTGTCCCCATCGTCCCAGTTCGCAAAGTTGTACGTCACCGGTGCCCCGTTCACCGTGACGTTCCTGGGCGGAATCGTGATTGGCGTGTTGCGCAGGATCGTCACTGGGAACGTCTCGGAAGTCGCCGTGCCTCCCTCCTGCAGCGTGTAATTCACGTTGAGATTGGATGTCCGGTTCAGCCACTCCAGTATTTTGGGGCTCCTCTCGAAAGTCCGTGTTGATTGGGTTCCTGGACGTATCGTGGAGCTAGGCCCGCACTTGCAAAGCAAACGCTCCTGAGTTCCCATGTCGCCTTCTTCGACCAAGAAGGAGGGCGTCGATGGGTCATCAGGAGCAGGGTCAGACTCTCAGAGAGACGTGGGCACTGCAAGGGTTCGAAGTGGAGTCGGTGGAGATCGAGGAGAGCACCGACCGGGGCGGCCGTCCGGCGGTAAAGCTGGTTCGCCTGCACGATGTTCGAGGAGTCCATGTTTGCCCCCAGTGCGGGAAGCGTCACCGGGAAGGGCTGTTCGAGGAGAGCATGGAGCGACGCTGGCGCGATCGGTCGCTTGGCGACTTCGAGACCTACGTGGTGCTCACGCCCCTTCGCATCGCCTGCTGTGGGGGGACGCGCGTGGAGCAGATGCCGTGGGAGGTGCCCGGGCACCGCATGACCCGGCGATTCTTCGAGTTGATTGCCGCGCTTTGTCGTCGGCTGCCGGTCTCGGAGGTGGCGAAGATGGCCAAGCTCTCGTGGGAGACGGTCTGTCGAGTCGACAAGACTTCGATCGAGCTGGCCCTGGGCGGCGATCGACCCTCGCTCGATGGCCTGACCTGGATCGGCGTGGATGAGGTGTCGCGTACCGGTGGACACGTCTACTTCACGGTGGTGACCGACCTGAAGTCGGGATCGGTGGTCTGGCTGGGCGAGGGGAAGAAGGCGGAGAGCCTGCGCGCCTTCTTCGAGGAGCTGGGTCCGGAGCGATGCGCGCGGATCGAAGGGGTGATCAGCGATCTGGGTCCGGCCTACGTCGGGGTGATCGCACAGGCTGTACCGCACGCGGTCCATCTTCTCGATCGGTTCCACGTCATCCAGTGGGTGAACGAAGCGGTGAACACGATCCGGCGAGAGGTGTTCGGGGGCGCTCCCCGCGATGAGCTGGGCCGACAGTTGAAGGTGAAGAAGTGGATGTTGCTTCGCGCGCGCGAAGCGCTGGACCTGGGAGAGAAGCGACTGCTCGGGCGATTGCTTCGCCAGAATCGTACTCTCCAACGAGCCTATCTGCTGAAGGAGCAGCTGCGCGGGATCTTCCGGTACGGTTGGATCTACCTCGGGGCGCTGCGCCGAGCGTTGGAAGGCTGGTGCCGGATGGCCGTCCGCAGCCGACTGAAGCCCTTGGTTCAAGTCGGTCATCGACTGCGGGAACACATGGAGAAGTTGGTCGGTGGGTTCGAGCATGGAATCAAGATGGGCCTGGTCGAAGCGATCAACGGCAAGATCGCGCAACTTCGTCGTCGCGCCCACGGCTATCGCGATCCCCAATACTTCATGCTCAAGATCTACCAAACCTGCTTCCTCCACGACGACCCCTGGGCTCAAGTCATCCTATGAGCCTGTTCACACGGGAAATCGAGAGGAGCCTATTTTGGAGCGGCTCGCCTGACTGAGTTCGTGGTGCATGAGCGAGGTGGACTGCACCACGAAGTCGTCGAACTTTGAAGTACCCACGATATCGATGTCTCCGGTCTCATCATTGACATCAAAGTCCTGAAGATCCAACGCCGACCACGTTGGGATGTAGACGGGATTGAAGGTGATCTCCAGATCGTACCAGACATGAAAAAAGGGAATGTTGAAGATGTCCCCGTAGCGGCGCGTCGTGAGGTTCGACATCAGGCCGCCTGCGCCGCAGTCCAACTGGACCGCCGGCACATCCTTGATCAGCTGCTCGTTGATCTTCAGCGTCATCAGGTGCCGTCCGACGGATTCATAGCCCCACTTCGCCTCGAAGTTCCCGTTACTGATGGCGCCGTTGAAGCTTCGATGGGGATACCCGTCTCCGTTGAGCGCGTCTAGTTGGTTGTAGAAACTCTCGTTGAATTCGTGCCCAGGATCGTAGGTATTGTACCGGAGCATTTGCTTGGCGGCGACGGAATTGAGAGTCGCTTGCAGATGTCCGATCGCCCCCTGGCTCGGATCCTGCGCCTTGATCCAATCCTGGAGATCGGGGCTCGTGTGCGCCATCTGCTGAGGCGAATCGAACGACACGAAGAGGCCGACGTGGTGTGCATCGCCGTCATGTTCCGAGTTCGCCAACGCATGTCGGGAAATCGGCCCACCCATGGAGAGGCCGAACAACGCGATCTCGCTGTTGGGACAGATCGCGTGGATCTTCTCGAGGGCTCCCGCTACCACACTCGCATTGTCACGAAGGTCCGCCCCTCCTTCGTTGAAGTTGAGGAAGAAGACCTCGAACCCGGCCGGATACAAATCGCTGTTGATGAGATCCCACGTCAAGATGTAGTACCACTCGGGAAACTTGTCGTTCAGAGGGTCGAAGCCCTCCACAACTAGAATAGGGATCTTGTTCGTCGGATCCTCGTTTCGGACTTGGATGAAGGCATCGTTGTCCGCCGTGGCGAACACTCGCGGCGCGGGGAAGATAGTGACGGTCGATTCTCTCCATCTCACCACCCGCTGACCACCGGGGTTGATGAACTCGATCTGGAAGCGGACCGTGTGCAGGGCACTGAGTCCCGTCGGTTCCGGATACGTGTAGGAGGCGATCGCTTCCGGTGCCGATGTCTCCAACTCCCAGGTGCCGTCGTTGTTCATGTCGACCTTGACGTGACCAACGGTCCAGTCGACCATTCGCATCCCGGTTCGTACGCGTAGCTTGAACAGGCGGAAATCCGTATCGGACTTGATGCCGACTTCGAAGTAATCCGGGGTCCAAGTGCCGCCGCCAGAGGCTCCGGGCGCGCCGACGAAGGAGGCGTGGACTCCGCGGAAGTCGAAGGCGTCGTTCCGGACGAACGGGCTCTGCGCGGCGGAGAGACCGGGGGCGCTAAGCGCGACGACTATGACGAGCGATCCGAAAATCGGGGCAGCGAGCATTTGCAGGTTCATGCGGCCCTCCCTCGGGTTGGAATTGAAAGCGCTGCGGCACTGGAATCAGGCCGCTCCATGTCACATACGGATAACAAAGGTCACCACCTGTGCTGCGGACATTCCCCGACCATCTCGCGCAAAACACTGGACCCACACAGTGTCCACGGGCGCGTAAATGACGTTGGGATAGAAGACCCTGAAGCTCTCGCGGGTGTTGTAGAGCCAATGATTCCGCTCCCGCGCACCTTGGATGTTCAAGCGCCCGTCGGTGATCCAGTCGTACACCAGAGTGTCGTTGTCAGGGTCCGTCGCCTGGCAAACCACGAGGATGGAATCGCTTAAGCTAGCGACATCGGGGAACGCCTTCAAAGAGAGGATCGCGGGTCTCCCGTTCTGCGGAGGCGTTGCGGGATCCTCCGCACAAGAGGCCACGATGGCGGCGACCCAGAGCGTCATCCACCAACCTCCACCGAGCGTCATCGCGACACCAACGAAGGGAAGGCGACTCCCCCTGTTCTCCGAGCGTGAGAGAAGCGGTTAGCCATGCGGCCCTCCTGGTTGCGGAACCTGGGATTTGGTGCGCCCGCGGCTGGAAGAGAAGGACGATCGCGGGGCGACATGCGCACACGACACGGCTCGATGACGCCAGCGAGTGGAACTTGGATCATGACGGCCCCCATTTCAGCAACCTGCCAGCGCACCAAGCGATAAGAACTGGGACGACGAGTGCGACACACTTCATTTGCGCCTGCTTTCCACGGGACGCCGCCATCGTCGCCGCGCGTGCGTGCTGGGTGTGGCGAGCCGGGACTTGGGATACGAGGCGGCTGGAAGATGGGAACAGGTCCCGGCTTGACTCCTCGCGGACATTCGGCCTTCCTTTGGGATGGGCGTGACCCGGCGCCTGGAGCACGAAGTCACGGCAGCAATGGTGTTCACCACAAAATGGCAAGCCACTCCGCCCGGCAGGATTGGTGGGGTAGATCCCACTCCCCAAGATGGCCGATTCATCGGGGAGCGTCGGATTGAGTTCGATCTGACCGGAGATGCTGCGTTGGGGCTCAACCTGCCTAGCATCGTGCCCCCGTTTCCTGTTCGGTGCGCTGTAGTCAGCGCTGCTCCGACGCGCCGGCACGCTCCCGGTAACGAAGGCATCGGTTGGGTACCCGATGCCACCGAGACCGTTCACGCGGATACTTGAGACAAACTACTTGTACGTACTTGTTCTGTCGAGAAAAACTTCTGGCAATTCCGAAACCGATGCGCAGCGACCAGGCTGCCGGGTACGGTGCCTCGACCGTTCGGAGAGGGCCGTCTGGGTCTGCAGGCACCTCTCCTCGCACCCCTCCGACTCGGGCCCAATCCCGCCCCAGAGAGGGATTTAGCGCCGGTCCATAGCTCAGCATTGCAACCCGAGTTGCGCGGACGGTTCAGCGCGGCTCCGCTCGGTGTTCACCCAACAGGCCCGCCTTCCTCGGTATCAGGCACTTTCTCCGTGATCCTGCTCCGGGTTGTGCGTTCGAAGAGAGGCAGCAGAGTGACCTCGGTCCTGGTCGCCCGGCCAAGGGTCGAGACCCAGGACCTCCCTCCCTCTGGCCCAGGCCGCGCGTCCCCGCTATGCTGCCCTAGATGGTGGAAGACATCTCGCGTCCTTGGACGATCTCGGTCCTCGTTGCCATCTCTCCCACCACTCCCGACAGAACGCCGGCCACTGGACCCGGGTGGGATGTTCGGAGAACCAGACCTTCCAACCCTGTAAAGTTCGACGAGCGTCGCGTTGGGTGCACCACGAAGGACCAGCAGCCTTGCCGGTCACGATTGTGAACGGTTCTTCGGCTTGGATTCGCAGAATTCTGTCGGTCAGCGTGAGGTTGGAACCGAGCGCCATCACGATTTCCCGCTTCTCTGCGAGCGAAGCCCCGGCGAAGCGTTTCGGGGCTTGATTCGCGAAGATCACGGCGTTTCGCGAAGGTTCAAACCAGACCGGTCCTCTGGTCGTTTTGGCGTGGGCGAGGCGCTCTCGAGCCCGCAGTTCCTCGGTGGTGAGCAGCGCTTTCTTCGCGAGGAATTCGCCGTCGGTGAGAAGGCCTCGAAGGCGCAACTCGACGAGCTCGTCGGATCGGCTGCGGGCCAGCGCGTGCGCACGTTCAAGCGCCGGGAGCTTGGACTCACGTCCCCTAACTTCGTCGGCCGCGAGCCCGGCCAAGTGGCGGAGGGCCCAGTCCTGGTGAGCGTCCGGCAAGGCAATAGCGCTCAGGAAAGACGCGACCTGGGCCTCGAGCCGGCCGGCCCGGATCGGGCGCTGGCCGCACCTGACCCCCTTCTTCCGCTTGGTGCAGCGGTAGTATTCGTAGTGGTAGCCGTAGCGGTTCACCTGTGCCTCGGCCGTGATCGCCGCTCCGCACTCGCCGCGGCGGATGAGGCCCGTGAACGCGAATTCATGGCGTCGTCTCGGACGACTGGGCCGTCCGAGAATCTCCTGGACGCGGTCGAACTCCTCCTTGGAGATCATTGGCGGGTGCGCTCCCGGAAAGGATTCGCCATTCCGCACAATGCTCCCGTAGTAGAAGGGATTCGACAGCAGACGGTAGAAAGCGCTCCGGGCAAGTTCTGCGCCACCCCGGGCACCAATCCGGCGGGCCACGAACCCCCAGTCCTGCGTCGCACGGTTGTAGACCTGTTGCGGCACCTCTCCGGCGAGGACGCTTCGGAAGATTCGCTGCACGATCGGGAAACGCTCGGGGTCGACGATGATCGTTCGCCTCGCGCGGTCATTCAGGTACCCAAGCGGTGGCCGTCCCGGGAACCACCCTCGTTCGAGTTTCGCACGGTTCCCGCGCTTGACGTTGTCCGACAAGTCGTCCACGTACTTCTTGGCCATGCCGAACTCGAGCTGCATCCAGAACTTGTCGTCGCCGCGGTTCGAGAAGCTCTTCCCGGGAACGACGATCTCCGTCACCACTTCTTGATCCACCGCCCAGATGAGCGCCCCGCCGTCGACCGGATTGCGGGCGAGGCGGTCCAGCTTCCAGCACAAAATGCCCGACGCCTCCTTGGCAGCGAGGCGTCGCATGAGATCGGCGAAAACCGGCCGCCCCGGCGTCTTCGCCGAGCGGCTTTCAGACAGAACGCCTGCGATCTCGAGGTTGTGCGACCGCGCGTACTCACGCAGTTCGCGGACTTGCGACTCGATGGAGAGCGCTTGGCGGTCTTCGGATTCGCTGGACTTGCGAGCGTAGAGGAGGTAGCGGGGCACGGGGGTGGGAACAGTCGAGAGACGGTACAAGCACCATACGACCACCACGCCATTTCGGTCAAACGAGACGGGGATCGAACCTTTCCCGGGCTTCGGGATCTCCCGTCGGCGGTCGGAGCAGCCAGGCGTACACGCGGAGAAGGCGCCGCCCCATGGCCCACGCTTGATCGTCCGTCAATGACTCCCCTGTTTCCCGCCGGTGGAGCGCTTTCAGTTCCTCGATGGCGTCACGCGTGAGGGGCACGACTCCATTCTGGCGCGCGGAGTAGCGCCATCGTACCCGGCGTGAGGTCCGACTTCCCGGACCTCCCTCCCTCTGTTCCGCTCCGTTGAGCGGTATATTCTGTAGACATGCCACCACAGTTCACCCTCCGGAGGGGTCGGTGCCCGGTGCGCTATCCAAACCGAATAAGGGAGAACCGTCTCCGGTCCAACCTCACGCAGCGCGACGTCGCGGCGCGGATCGGCGGCAGCCGAGGGACGGTGTCGGCCTGGGAGCATGGATGTGTGCTTCCGACTGGGACGCACCTGTTCACGTGAGCATGCTCGCGCGGAGAACGAAGGCCAGGACGAGTCGGTCAGCGAGAAGTCGGAGCATCGGGTTCTCCACGAGAGACCCACTGTGGATCCGTGCGATCTCAGTCTGCTGCCTCGGAGGCGGGCAACTACTCGGGCGTCACCCCCATCGACACACCACGGGCATTCCGAATCCGGAATGGGTTGTAGAACCACGGGTCCACGCTCGCGCGGAAGAATCCGCTCAGCCCTTCGGGGGGACGCAATTCCGGCCGCACGAATG
>Ga0154020_10007324_pt1 | contig 12892 bp, 12 predicted proteins | sample Klosneuvirus_201_FD_109709 | JGI IMG/M metagenome (GOLD analysis project Ga0154020, IMG submission 109709) | Active sludge microbial communities from wastewater, Klosterneuburg, Austria - Klosneuvirus_20160825_MG | ecosystem: Engineered > WWTP > Aerobic digester > Activated sludge | place... | reverse complement strand
GAAGTGTTAGAGCTTGCATCGCAGGGAAATCCCAACAAGGAAATCGCAAAGAAATTATTCATTACCGAAGCAACTGTTAAATCTCATTTCGTCCATATCTTTTCTAAATTGGGAGTAACCGACCGCACAGCAGCAGTAACCGAAGCAGTAAAAAAGAAGATCATTAAAATACAATAGTTTTGTGTAATCCACATACTTTTCAAAGAGATTGCTATCGAGGGGTCAGAAGGTCTCGTGTGCAGGTTTAGACACTCCCCGCTGCTGGGTTCTAACAAAAATCATAAAAAGAGGGGTAGAAAATATTTTTTCATTCCACCATAGAACAACAATTGTAGTTTTCTTATGTATTTCTCAATCAATCAAACTTTTGATTGATTGAGAAATACATCTTTCACTTGATGACACCCGAATAAAAATACTCTACACTTCATTTATCAAAATCAATTTATCAAGGAGAAAGAAAATGAACACAAACAAAAACAGTGACAAACTCAACAGGAGACCTTCATCCAACTTGTGGATCGGTCTTATCTTTATTGGCGGCGGAACGATCGTCCTGCTCAATCAGATGGATGTCCTATCCTTCGAATTGAATTGGTGGGCACTCTTCATCCTTCTTCCCGCCTTTGGCGCACTTACTAGCGCGTACAACAGCTACCGTTCCACAAATGATTTATTTGATATGGGTGTAATGGTACCCGCATTGGTCGGTCTGTTCATGCTTCTGCTGTCAGTGAGCCTGCTTGGTGGCGATGCGATCAATCTCAACTTGAAGGTGTATTGGCCCATCATCCTTATTGTTCTCGGCCTGGGTTTGATCCTTGGCCGCGGGCGAAGATCGTAAGCACAAATCTTGCTGGAGCGATTTATGGAATCCATTCTCGACGTAAAAGACCTCAAAAAGAATTATGGTGGTTTTGCCGCCGTCAAAGGCATCACCTTCGATATCATGGAGGGCGAGATCTTTAGTTTGCTCGGTCCCAATGGCGCGGGCAAAACCACCACCATCTCAATGCTATCCACTTTATACACGCCCACATCAGGCGATGCCACCATCTGCGGAAACTCCATCTCGAAAGACCCGATGGCGGTTAAACAAGTCATCGGTGTGGTTCCGCAGGAACTTGCCCTTTACGAAGACCTGACCGCACGAGAGAATCTCCTCTTCTGGGGGCAGATGTACGGCTTGAGCGGCAAATCCCTCAACAGCCGCGTGGATGAAGTGTTGGAGCAGGTCGGTTTGGTGGAAAAAGGCAAAAATAAGGTCAAAACCTATTCGGGAGGCATGAAGCGACGCGTCAACATCGGCGTAGGGCTGCTCCATAAGCCACGTCTGCTTTTCATGGACGAACCCACCGTAGGCATCGATCCGCAATCACGCCGCGCCATTTTAGATACGGTCAAAGACCTCAACAAGCAGGGCATGACCGTCCTATACACCACGCACTATATGGAAGAAGCCGCCGAACTCTCGAACCGCGTGGGCATCATTGACCACGGCGAACTCATCGCGCTCGGCACGCAAGATGAACTCACCAAACAAGTCGGGCACACCGATACGCTCATATTGCACATCGGCGAAAATGAAGACACCGAAGCTCTGGCTGATTCGCTTAAAAGTTTGGACGGCGTGCTCGAGGCCATTGCAGTCGATCATGAAGTTTCCATTGTCACACCCCAGGCAGAGGATGTTCTCGCAACGGTGGTCGGCGCAGCCAACGAACGCGGCATCAAGATCCATTCCATAGATATCCGCGAGCCAAATCTTGAAGCAGTGTTTTTGCAACTTACAGGTAGAGCATTGCGTGATTAATGTCATTGCGAGGAGCGATAGCGACGAAGCAATCCCCCACTAAACAGGAGATTGCTTCGTCGGAAAAAGCATCCTCCTTGCAACGACATATAAAAAGAGTCTCTCATGATTAAATTACTCCTTATCGGTATCAAAGACCTCAAACTCATGTTCCGTGACCGCGCCGCGCTTACGTTCATGCTCCTCGCACCCTTTCTCCTCACCATCGCCATGGGATTTATCACAGGGCGTTTCAGCGGCGGCTCCACTGGGCTTTCAGATATTCCCGTCGTCATCGTCAATTTGGATCAAGGGGATTTGGGCAACGCGCTCGAAGATCTATTCAACTCGGAAGAACTAGCGGAGTTGATGGAGCCCAGCGCTTCCTCCGACCCCGAAGCTGCCCGTCAACTTATAGAAAGCGACGAAGCCTCAACCGCTATCATCATCCCAGAAGGCTTCACCGAAAGTATCATCCCCGCTAACGGAGCAACCTTCGGTCAAGATTATGTTGAACCAGAGCCCATACAAATTGAGGTATATACAAACCCATCCAGCCCCACTAGTGCAGGCATCGTCAAAGCCGTTGTGGATGAATTCATCTCCCGGGTCGAAGAGGGACGTACGAGCGGCCTGACATCCATTGTCGGGTTGATGAAGCATGGGTTGTTGAATCCGCTCAACGCTGAGAAAGAAGCGAGCGAGTTATTTCAAAATGTAGCTGAATCCGAATCATCTGCCATCACGCTCAAAACAAATACAGAAGGCGCTGACGCCGTTGAATTCGACCTGCTTTCCTATTTTGCGCCCGGCATAGCTTTGATGTTCCTGATGCATACCGTCTCCTACGGCGGACGATCCATTCTTGCCGAGCGTGCCGAAGGAACATTACCCCGCCTGATGATCTCGCCCACACAAATCGTCCAGGTCCTGGGCGGTAAAGTACTTGGCATCTTCTTTATGGGCGTTGCACAGTTAGGCATTCTGATTCTCGCTTCTGCCATTTTCTTCCAAGTGAAATGGGGTAACCCCATAGGAATCGCAGTATTGATCCTCGCGGCGGTCTTCGGTGCAACCGGCTGGGGAATGCTGATCACAGCTTTTGCCCGTACACCTGCACAGGTTGCCAATACAGGTACCATTGTCATGTTGATCTTCAGCATTTTAGGCGGTAGTTTTATCAGCCTTGAAAATTTTCCGCCGTTTATTCAAACCATCAGCAAGATCACGCCCATCGCCTGGGGTTTGGACGGCTTTACAACACTTGCCCTAGGCGGCACATTGCCCAATTTGGTGAATCCGATCACCGCCTTGTTTGTCATGGGTTCAGTTTTATTTGGGATTTCGGTTGTGTTGTTCAATCGGAATGGATTGGTGCAGCAATGAAAAAAATATTCGCAATCGCATGGAAGGATGCCATCATCCGATTTGCAAGTAAATCAGAGTGGTTATTCTTCGTTATATTACCCATCACCTTCACTTTCCTGATTGCAGGCAGAGTCCCGTCAGGTGATGATGATAATCGCATCCGATTACTGGTCGTGGATGAAGCACAAACATCCATTTCACAGCAGATCATCTCTGAACTCGAAAATTCTACCGCCGTCCGCGCAGAGATTGTTGCGCGTGAAGATGCTAAAAGCCAATTCGATAACCGCCGCGCTTCGGTTGTGTTCATTATCCCTGCGGGGATTGATATCGAGTCATTGCAAAATGGTTCAGCGGAAGTGGAGTTATTACAACAGCCGAATAACTTGAATGCAACCATCGCCGAACGCGCTGTGTTAACCGCAATTCGCAGGGTGAGTAGTTCCATCTCTGCGGCGCAGAATGCGGTCAGTGCACGAGAAGCAAAACAGCCTTTCGCATCAGATGCAGACAAACAGACCTACTTCGAGGATTCCCTGGAAATGGCGCAATCCATTCAGGAGAATGCACCAGAACGTATGACCGTCATTGAAGGCGCAACGCCCGACCAGGTTGAGTATGACCCGCGCACCAACACGTCTGCGGGGCAGTTGATCACGTGGGTGTTCATTCCGCTGTTCGGAATCTCGGCATTGTTCGCGTCCGAGCGCCAAAGTGGTACGTTACGCCGGTTGCTTACAACACCTTCTCAAAAAGCGACGTTCCTGCTTGGAACGATATCAGGTCAGGTTGGCATGGCGCTTATGCAAATGTTCCTGCTTGTTGGATTTGGCATTCTCGTGATGAATCTCAATTGGGGACGTGAACCGCTGGCATTGTTGGTTCTTCTAATTTCATCTGCGCTGGCGGCTGCGGCATTCGGCACGACCATGGGAACGTTCATCAAGACCGCTGGACAGGCTACTGGGTTGAGCATCATGTTCGGCATGCTCTTCGCCATGTTGGGCGGATGCATGTATCCGCTTGAGCTATTCCCACCTGCGATACAGTCCGCTGTAAGAATCCTCCCCACCACCTGGGCAATGCAGGGCATGTTGGATCTGGGTCCGCGCGGGGGCGGATTGGTTGACATCCTGCCCGAAACAGGAGTCTTGCTGGGATTTGCGGTGATCTTCTTTAGTGTGGGCGTGATGCGATTCAGATACGAGTAATGTTGTATGGCACTAACCGCCATCTGTTTTAGAAAACCGTTTGCCATCTCAAAATGACCTTTGAAATCCATCTGCCATAATTGGTTTGGATATTCCACCTCAAACCTTTGCATTGGATTACGCTTCATGCCTTCCTTAGAATCCAACATTTCATTGCGAACTAGAATTGCAGAATGGTGCCAGCTGCTGGAATGACTTTCACTCCATCCTGTACTAGGTCAAACCACATGAGGAATCCGCATCAACTTTGAGAGGCACTTAACCTCCCCGCCAAACCCTCCCACCCGACTTACACAACTTCAGGCTGCACAGGTTTGCCACGCCACATCAAAACAAATCAGAGCATGGATCCGCAATGGAAAACTTGAAGCATTCGATTTATCTAGATTGGAAATCATCGTTGAAGCTGGAAAACTAAACAAATTCTTGGAGCTGAGAAATTCTGGATCCAACCTGTTACTCTAATGAATTCCCACTCTTGTGTTTACTATGGTTCAGCTTATAAATTCTGCGCCTGCTCTCCTTGTTTATAGCAATTCATTCGTTTTCACAACCGTGGCAAATTCGCTGTTCAGGGTTGCCAGCGTCACCTCATGAATCTCATGCGCGGAATATTTTCGCCCATCGTGACCCATGAGTTCGAATGCGGCGGTGGCATCTGAGACAAGGTAGGTTTCAAAACCAAGGTTTCCTGCCATGCGCGTCGTCGTGGACACACAATGCGGGGTTGTGAGACCGACGATGACAAGCGAGTTACATCCGATCTCGCGAAGTTGCCTTTCCAGATCTGTGCCTATGAAGGCGCTGTTGACGGTTTTCTGGATCAGGGACTCACCCTTCCGTGGTTGCAATGCATCTTTGATGGTATTACCAGGATGAGCGGGATTCAATGGTGACATTGGCGAGAGGGACATGTGCTGAATATGGAATATCGGGCGTTTATTCTCCCGCCATGAATCCAACAACTTGGCGATATTATCTTCTGCTTGTGGATTGTTCCTTTCGCCCCAGACGGGTTCGTCAAACCCTTTTTGAACGTCAATAATGATCAGGGCGGTGTTTCGATCTATTTTTTGCATGGTTAATCCTTTCTCTTTATTTTACCTGTCTCATTCCAGCCGCACTGACGGCTCCCACCCATACGAGCAACATGAGCAGGGAAGCGAATAAGATGGCGGTAAGCATAGAGTTTACGACTGCGAAACTGAGTCCGCCAAGTAGGAGTGCCATGGCGAGGACAAAACCCAGCCAGTTGATCCATGCTGGGATGAGGCGGGTGCGAAAACCAAGGATGGATGTGGATATACTGAGCAATGCCAGTGCCACCAATTTGAAGGTGTCGATTTGGTTGACCAGTATCAGCAAAGTGCGGAAGGGGGTCTCGGCAGACGCGAGCAGATCAGCATTGATGAGGGTTTGCTGCACACCCGCCTGAACGAGTGAAATCGTGCCTGCGGCGACTCCCGCACTCATGACCACGCGGGCAAGATTCCTATCCTCTGCGGATTGGAACTGGTTGGCAATAGCCACCGCAAAGAGAAGGATGGAAATGCCAGCCACTCCGTCAATGAGATAGACCTGTATCAAGCGCGCCAGTTGATTGGCAAGAAGGACTTGTTGAAGCTCCGCATTGAACATGGACGGGGATAGCGTCCCTGTGGGGATCAACAGACCAATCGCCCAAACCAGGACGTAGATCAAACCAGATAAAGCGAGCCAGTTTCTTTTGTTCATTATTACCTCCAGATAACCATCAAAATTTTGTTGAGAATGTAGATCGAACCAAACATAAGAGTGAGATTCGTTTTACCAGTGCTGAATAATGCCCAGCACGTCAGACCAAAGATGACCAATTCCAACAGGAAGAGCCAGGGTTCTCCCAGCCGCCTAGGGGATTTCGGTGCAAGAAAAATTCCCCACACGATGGCGAATAGAACGGGGCTGCCCAATCCAAGCAGGAATTTATTTAAGGCGTTGTCGCCTGTTTTGAAGCCCCAGTATCCAAAGATAGCGAGGATGCAGAGTTCGAGCAGAAAGCGAATTCCAATATTGATCAATTTAAACAGTTCCATGAGTATCTCCTTTCAATGAGTTTGAGTTTCAATAATTTTGTTTCGAAAAAGAAGAACCGCGAACCAGCATATCGTTAAGTTCAACACACCAAACAACGCAGGCAAGATCAAATTTATCTGTCTCGGAAACATGTTTGTAAATCTGGATAAAGGGGTGTAATAGATCGCAAGTGCAATGGCAATAGCAGAAAGGATAAATATCTGAAATGCCGCACCGAGTTTCAATCTTACAGGAATGATGAAAGTAAACATCCCTAATGTTCCAGCCATCCAAAATCCCAGAACCCACATCATATGTATGAAATGAATCAACGGGTTCGTGCGCCAAAGTGTTAGATACAGTCCTGTAACGGTCACTGTCACAATGAAAGGAATAACAAGGAATAAGTCCGCGATTTGACGCAGTCGCTGCGAACCGAAATGTTCGATCAAGACGGGAAGGAAATCAGACAGCCTGTTCATCTTTATTTCCTTCAACATGCTCGTCGGCGAACTTCATCTTCAAGCACAGAATCGTCAAATTGAGATTATGCGCACGGAAGAGGATGCCCATGAGCGCCGCCTGGTCGGGCAATTCACCAGCTAGCAGGGTATTGCCGTCATCATCTTCAGCGCAGGAAAGTTCCGAGAACCACGAAGCCAGCTCAAGGTCCAGTTTGCCGCGCAGGCGGATCTTATAAAAAGTGGGGCGTCGGTCTGTGTTCATGCTCCCTATCTTATTCACGCGGGACATTTCCTTCATCTCCCAATGGAGGTATTTGTGGAGGTAGGTTCTCCCCCGCTGAAATACCCCCTTCAGGAGATGGAAAAAGAAGCCGTCTGTCCTAAACTGGACGGCAAGGAGAAAAAACCATGAAAAAAATAATCTTTGCTTTAATCGTGTTTGTGTTCGTTCTTTCTGCCTGTGGTGTGACGCCCCCGCTTGTGACGGGTTCAGGAAAAATGGTTACCCAAACCTTCGACGTGCAGGACTTCGACCAGATCCGTCTCAGCACATCGGGTGTGTTGTACATCGAACAGGGCAATGAGTTCAACCTGACCCTCGAAACCGAAAACAACATCCTTCCTTTGCTGAGCGTGGAAGTTGAACAAGGTGTTTTGACCATCCGCACTGAACCTGCCACAACCATGCTTCAACGAGAAACGTTGATCTACCGCGTCACACTCCCTGAATTGAGAGCACTCGATCTTTCTGGTTCGGCAGAGATTCGTGTGGAAAATCTTGAAGCAGAGTCGTTGAAAGTGAATGTAAGCGGCTCGGGCGATGTGGTCTTTATGAATCTCGATGCAAACTCTTTTTCGTCCCGAATCAGCGGCTCGGGCAATATGACAGTGGAAAATCTCAAAGCAGAAACCGTGTTCAGCGAATTGAACAACTCGGGCGAAATGCGCCTGGTCGGCACGGCAGACTCGCATGAAATCAAGATCTCTGGTTCGAGCGATGTGCTTGCTGACGAACTCAAAACCTCCAATGCGCAGGTCACCGTCAATGGCAGCGGCGATATCAATCTCTGGGTGCTGGAGAATCTGGGTGTCACCATCAGTGGCAGCGGCAATGTGCAGTACTTCGGCTCGCCCCAACTGACCAAGACAATTAGCGGCGCAGGGGATCTGATATCGCTGGGCGATAAGTAAATCAAAAGGAGGCGGACTTTATAAAAATCCGCCTCCTTTCTTTGACTTGAAGTTGATCCCGTCTGAAGGAGTGAATATGAAACCCCTAGCTTTGACCTTCCTACTAATTGCCATCTTTGTAAGTATCGTTCCCGTCCATGCTCAATCCACACCAACATTTAATCCCGTCGACTGTCCCATGTCCATCCCTGATGGCGCGACCATCGTTTGTGGCGAGTATCAAGTTCCAGAAAACCGAAGCAAGCCCAATGGACGAATGATCCGCATGCAGTTCGCCATCCTGAAGAGCCAAAATCCAAATCCACAGCCTGACCCTGTCGTCTTCGTCTCAAGCGGCGGACCTGGCGGCAGTTCGTTGGACGCGCTCAAGACGTATATCGACTCAACGTTTTTACAGGAGCGTGACTTCATTTTCGTAGAGCAGCGCGGAAATAAGTATGCCGAGCCAGCCCTGGAATGTCCCGAAGTGCAGATGGCGATGTTTGCCAACTTCAGCACACTGGACTCGCGTGACGTGGAGGTCGCCCGCGAAGTGGATGCGGCTCGCTCCTGCCGTGACCGTTTTCATGCGCAAGGCGTTGACCTGACCGCCTACAACAGCGCCGAAAGCGCCGCTGACCTGGAATACCTGCGTCAGTTACTTGGCTACGAACAATGGAATCTTGTCGGTGCTTCGTATTCCGCGCGCCTTGTATTGACAACGATGCGCTTATATCCTGATGGTATTCGCAGTGTGATCCTGGATTCGGTCTACAACCCCTCGGTCAACGCATACGAACAACGCGTGCCGACGCTGGCGCGCGCGCTCGAAACACTCTTTGCCAACTGCATCGCAGATACGGAATGTGGCGGTACCTACCCCGAGTTGGAGAAACATTTTTACGAGGTTGCAAAGCGGATGAATGCAGAACCTGTTCGCGTGGAAGTGACTCATCCGCTCACGGACGAACCTGTCATGCTGCAATTGACTGGCGACGATCTGATTCTTGGAATCTTCAATGCCCTTTACCAACGCAACAACATTCGCTTCCTACCGTTCATCATCGAAGAAATTCATCGCGGTAATTTGGATGTCATTGAGCCTGTGGCGCAGGAAGGTTTTAACAATATTTTTTCGAGAGCACAAGGAATGTATTACTCTGCTGAATGCAGAGAAGAATTCCCGTTTAATGACCCCATCAAGGGGGCAGAGATCGCAAGTCAATATCCGATGCTTGCGAACTTCATGCCGTCCATTTCCGAGCCTACTGTTTGTGAGATGTGGGGCGCGGGCGTAGCAGATGTGGGTGGCAATCAAGCCATCGTTAGCGACATCCCCGCGCTGGTTTTGGCGGGCGAGTATGATCCCGTCACATCGCCTGTATTCACCCAAGCCGCTGCCAGGAATTTACCCAACAGCCATTTTTATTTACTGCCGCATTTTGGTCACGCTGTGCAAGATCAAAGCAATTGCGCCAATCAACTGGCAACAGCCTTTATTCACGACCCAAGCCGTGAGCCAGATACAACTTGTTTGCAAAATCTATCGCGATTGAACTTTATAACTGTCGAGATGGATATCATTCCAACCAATCTTGTTTATTGGATGAATCGCGAAATTCTCAAGGGCGGGAGTCCATTGTTGGCGGCGGTCATTGGGCTTTGTGTTTTGGTTTTTGTGATTCAACTTGCTGTGTTTGATTGGAAGGTCAAGTCGCTCCGTTCCTGGAACATCATTCTGCCAGCGTTTACTGCGCTTCTCAATCTTGCCGCCCTCTTTTGGTTCTATCGTCTAGTTACCCCAGCAGACATGACCCTGCTTGGCTTCGGATTGCCCGCCTCTGCATTCACGTTGATTGGCTTGTGGGCTGTAGCTGGATCATCCACCCTGATGTCAATTGGCGTGCTTGCAAAAAAACGAATGACTCTTCCGCTTCTCAGCACATTGGCGAGTGTGTTTGTGCAAGCGCTGGTTCTGATCGTTAGATAAATCCCAACTCCCGTGCATAGCTCGCCGCCTTGACTCTGTCGTCCACATTCAGTTTTCCATAAATGTGTTTGACGTGCGTCTTGACCGTGCCTACCGAAAGGAAAAGTTTTTTCGCGATTTCAGGATTCGACAACCCATCCGCGATCAATTTCAAAACTTCGATCTCGCGCTCAGTCAACGGCTCGATCAAGGATGATTGATCTACGCGCGCGGATTTGCCAAACGCTGCGAGCAGATCTGCCACGAAATCATCCTTGCGTACTTTCTGAATCTGCACAAGAAGATTCTTCATCTCCGCGCCTTCATCAAGAAAGACTCGCACATAGCCGTTCGCCTTGCCGATCTCCAGAGCACGCTCAAACGTCTTGATGGCAGCGGATGACTTGCCCGCCTCCTGCTCCATCAACGCGCGGACGATGTGCAGCTCCATCTCGTATTCGAGATACCCCGCCTCACGCGCCGATCGAACCTGCTCCTCAACCAGACGGCGACTCTCATCCCAGGCTTTTTGCCGCGCCAAATAGCGGATGTGCAACAACGTCTGCAATCGATATGGGAAAAATAAAGGCTGTTGAGGCGGGCGATACATCCGCGCATAGGAATCGAAGGCTGCCCAATCTTTGAGCCTGAACATTAACTCGGCGCGGACGGCATGCGCCCAGTCGATGGCATTAGTGACACCGCCGCGGTCAGCAAGAGCCACTAGATCATCGGCAGCTTTACGGGCGGCAGATTCGTTCCCGTTGAGCAGTTCAAGTTTGGTCAACAATACATACAGACGCAAACCGACATCTGGCAATCCACCTTTTTGTGTTTCCAAGTCCAATGTCTGGTTTGTTTCCAACCAGGCATTTTTCAGGTCGTTGACGAGATAGTGCACCCTTGCCTTGTTGATGTGTACCCAGCCGCGGACAAGGCTTGTGCTGGTTTTTTCACGTAATCCATTCGCCATTTGCTGGCTGAACGATAATGCACGTTGCAGATCGCCACGATCAAAGATCAGCTGGGTCGTTGCACAGGCAGCCATCAGGGCAGTGATCGAATCTCCACCTTGCTCACATAAACGAATAGTCTCCTTGTACGCGTTCTCGCCTTCGATCAGATTACCCGATGAATGCAGGGAAATGGCAAGACTCATGTTGGCGAAACCGCGCCAGAGAGAATCGTCAGCGGAGAGTTGGCTCAGGGCAAGGCGAGCAAGCCGAACAGAGTCTGAGGCGTTGTTATCCCGAATGCGAACGATAAAACTGCGGATGACGTTGAAGCGCCCCAGCGCGGAGTCCGATTTGATCCCCAATTGTTTTTCAGCACGGTCAAGCAATGGAAGAATCCGTTCACTGCCATAGCCAAGCCAGAGCCACGTCCAACCCAGAAAGGCGCTGAGAGCAGGGTATTTTGCAAGGATGGGTTCGGGCAGGGACTCAATGCGGCGCATGAGACTCGTGAGTTCAGCCTGCCCCCAGCTATGAGCAATGGAATGTTCCACCAACGAAGCCACACGGTCAGGCTCATCTGCCGAGATCCAGTGGCGGATGGCGTCAAGGATGAAATTATTATTCTCGAACCATTCTGCGGCGCGGCGATGAAGTTCAGTAGTCTCGTTTTGAGAACGGCGTTTGAGCAAGTCGGCGAAGAGATGATGATAGCGATACCAGTTGGATTCCGAATCCAATGGAATGATGAAAAGGTTGGCACGATTCAAGTCTGCGAGAATGGTCTCTGAATTTTTGGTTTGAAGAATGTGATCACATAACGAAGCGTTGAAACGTTCGAGGATGGATGTCTTCAGCAGGAATTCACGCAACGTTTCGGGCTGGCGTGAGAGGACTTCGTCGGTGAGATATTCTGCTACATAGCGGTTGCTGCCCGCAAACGCGGAGATGACTTCACTTGGGTTCAAGGCGTTTTTTAATGAAAGCGCGGCAAGCTGCAGACCTGCCACCCAGCCTTCGGTGCGGGCTTCCAAATTTTGAATATCCTGTTCGGTAAGCGACAAGCCCATGATCTGATTCAAGAATTGCACAGTTTCACTTTGGTTGAAACGAAGATCATCGGCGCGGATCTCGGTCAACTGTCCGCGCACACGCCAGCGTCCCAGTGGGAGAGGCGGGTCAACGCGGCTGATGATCACCAAATGAAGATTGTGTGGAAGGTGATCAATGAGATATGCAATTGATTCGTGAATAGGTTGTGTTGTAACGTAGTGGTAATCGTCCAGCACCAGGACGATATCTTCGAAATCGCACTCCATCCAGTCGTTAATCAAACTAGTTACAATGTCACGCGGATCGGGCGAACCAGTTTTCAGCGAAGATTCTGCCGATTGAAATGAGTCAGGTTCAAGGGTTCGGATTGAAGCGATGATATAGGAAAAAAAGCGGACGATTTCCCCGTCATCTTCATCCAACGAAAACCAGGCAACGCGTTTAATATTTCCATCCGCAAAGGCAGTCGAGAGCAGGGTTGTTTTTCCAAATCCAGGCGGAGCGACAACGGTGGTTAACGGCCCACGAAGGCCTTGTTCAAGGCGGGCGTTTAATTCAGCCCTGAAAACCAGATTGTTTTTGGCTGGCGAAGAGAAGAGTTTGGTGGAAAGGATTTTGGATGGCATAAAAAATGTTATGCGCCAGGAATTTCAAAAAGTATAACATTCCAAAACCATATCTGTAAACATTTCCGTCAAGCTTAACTTTCCAGGAAACCTCTTTTTCATTCAGCATAATTATCTCCATCTATAAATAACGGTTTTTACGATCTGGCAGGCAGACTAAACTCTTTCAAAGCTCGGGGGTCAACCGTTATCAATGTATCTTCCAATTTTAAAGAATATTGCACATTCCATGTG
>Ga0154020_10007323_pt1 | contig 12892 bp, 10 predicted proteins | sample Klosneuvirus_201_FD_109709 | JGI IMG/M metagenome (GOLD analysis project Ga0154020, IMG submission 109709) | Active sludge microbial communities from wastewater, Klosterneuburg, Austria - Klosneuvirus_20160825_MG | ecosystem: Engineered > WWTP > Aerobic digester > Activated sludge | place... | reverse complement strand
TAATGAGTCCCGGATCATTGCGCAAACCCTGGACGCACTGCTAGTTCAAAATACCAATTTACGTATTATCGTCATTGATGACCAGTCAGAAGATGACACCGCAGTAATTGCCAAGCAGCACGGCGCCAGCGTTATAACGGGTACGACACCACCACCAGACTGGAGTGGAAAATTATGGGCGTTACAACAAGGATTACAAGCGGTACAAACCCGTTTTACTCTTTTACTGGATGCAGATATTACTCTGGCACCCGGCGCTCTGGCAGCACTTCTGCTTCATGCGCGAAAAAATGATCTGACACTGGTATCGTTAATGGCTACTTTGCCGGTAAAGTATTTTGCGGAACGTTTACTGATCCCTGCATTTATTTTCTTCTTTAAATTACTTTATCCATTCAGTCTCGCCAATAAGTCGACCTCACGTGTGGCAGCAGCAGCAGGGGGTTGTATTCTGGTTGAAACCAATGCGCTGAGATCTATCAATGCATTTGAAAGTATTCATGACGCACTGATCGATGACTGCACTCTAGCGGCCAAAATCAAACAGGCTGGTCATAAAACATGGATTGGTCTGAGCCACGGCGCATACAGCCACCGGAACTACGATAATCTTGCACAAATCTGGAATATGGTTGCCCGAACCGCGTTTACACAACTGAACTATTCTCTGGTTCTGTTGCTGGCATGTACCCTGATCATGATCAGCATGTTCTGGCTGGCGCCCGCATTAGTGATCATTTGCGCTGATATTCCTTGCCTGATTGCCTGGATACTCACCTGGACAGCCATGTGGATAGCTTTCACGCCCACACTCAGGTTTTATCAACGCTCTCCATTGTGGACAGCCACTCTACCACTGATTGGCACACTCTATTTACTGATGACCTGGACTTCAGCATTGCGTTATTGGCGTGGAGAACGCGCGCAATGGAAAAACAGACGATACGGAATCACCAAACATGATTAAAAATATTATTTATGCACTAGGATTAATTGGCCTGCTGCTCGGTTCCACAGCAGTATCAGCTCAATCCGGAGAACAAAAACATACCGAAGAACCCCAGCAAATTATTGCCCTGTTACAAAATATGCTGATCAAAGCCATGCAACAGGGTAAAGAAATGAGCTACCAAGATCGTGAAGCCTTTCTGGCACCTGTTATTCAGCAAACGCATGATCTGGAAACCATTGTGCGCACCGTATTAGGCGCACACTGGGCAGGTCTGGATAAAACGAATCAACAACACATACTCACCACATTTACACAAAATAGCATCGCGACCTATGCTGACCGCTTTGATCAATACGATGGTGAGCGTTTTGAAATTATCGAAGATCAACTTCTGCCGCGCGAGCGTATATTGGTTCGCAGCCGGTTTATTAAAGCTGACAAAGGCGTGATCAGCTTTGACTATGTTCTCCACCAGCAAAACGAACATTGGCAGATCATCAACATTGTAGTTGATGGCGTTAGTGATCTTGCTCTTAAGCGCGCAGAATATAATGCCATCATTCAGCAGGAAGGAATCCCATCCCTGATTAGCATTTTGCAGAGTAAAACCAATCAGATCAAACTTGATCATCAGCCGTAATTTCCTTTGTCAACAGGACTGATATCCAGAATATTTTTTGCTGATCACCAGTTCTCTTTAGCACAAGCATGACCATACCATCCGAGCAGTCCACATTATCTCCTCAAAGCAATCGTTTTCTTTCTAACTGGATTACTTTTGTTTATCGTCATGCTGTGTGGATCATGATGGCAATGTTATTGAGCGCTATCCTGGCAGCTGGCTATACCATGCGAAATCTTGGCGTGGATACCGACACTGCGGATATGCTCTCTGAAGAACTTCCTTTTCGTGTCAATCTTGCCCGTTTTGAAAAAGCTTTTCCCCAATACGAGGAAATACTGTTGCTGGTTCTGGATGCGCCTACGCCAGAACAAGCCCATCTTGCTGCCAAGCAATTGAATGCCTACCTGTCTGAAAATCGGGATACTGTTGAATCGGTACTGCATCTGAATGGTGAGCCGTTTTTCCAGACGAATGGGTTACTTTATAAATCTCAGGACGAGCTCCGGCTGCTGGGAGATCGACTTTCCAATGCGCAGCCATTGATTGCCAGAATTATCCGTGACCCTTCCATGTTTACTTTTATCAGTCTGCTTCAGGAGGCTGTAACAGAGTTGCATACTGGCAGAAAACTCGAAATAGACGCATTACTGCACGCGGTAGCGTCAACGATTGATACTAATCTTGACGGACGCAGGCAAGCGCTATCCTGGCAAATCCTGCTGCAGGATGAAGCCAGTCAATACCCCTACCGCGAATTTATTGTTTTGCGACCCAAGCTGGATTTCGGTCAGATATTTCCAGCAGAGCTGGCCATGACCACCATTCATCAGGCCGCTAAATTCCTCGATCTGGAAAATCAATATGGTGTTCGCCTTAGAATAACCGGTGACGTTGCACTGGCACATGAAGAACTCACCAGTGCCATGCTGGGTGCCCAGAATGCAGGCGTCATTGCATTTATCGGTGTTGCCATCATTCTGATGATCGCGCTGCGTTCTGCCGGTTCAGTTGTCACTATCCTGGTCAGTCTTTTGCTTGGACTAATTTTAACCGCCGCTTTCGCCACACTGGCTGTAGGTCATCTTAATCTGATTTCGATTGCCTTTGCCGTGCTTTATATAGGTCTGGGTGTCGATTATGCCATTCACCTGCTATTACGCTATGCTGAACTGGGCAAAACCGACCTATCCCAACTTGACATGCTTCTGAACGCGGGTCGCGATACCGGCAGATCACTGGTGGTTTGCGCCATCACTACCGCCATCAGTTTTTATGCCTTTATTCCGACTACCTATCAAGGCATTGCCGAACTGGGAATAATTTCGGGTACTGGCATGCTCATCAGTTTGATAGTCACACTCACTATCATACCGGCGCTACAACGCTATCTGCCCATCCAGCCGCAATCTTTTCAACCTGAAAACACCTTATCACGATTACCCGGTTACTGGCTTAGCTATCCCAAAACCGTATTACTCATCTCGGCTCTAGCCGGAGTGGGATCCATCATGGCACTACCGGAAGTAAAATTTGACCATAATTTGCTCAATATGAACAATCCGGATGGAGAGGCAGTACAAACATTTCGGGAGCTGCTGGCAGATCCGGAACAATCCCCCTGGTTTGGTGCTATACCGGTTAACAGCCAGCTCGAAGCAGAAAAATTGACTCAACAACTAACACAATTACCGGAAGTAAAAAAAGTCATCAGTCTCACCGACTTTATTCCGGCGGAACAAGCCGCAAAACTTGCGTTGATCGATGAGATTTTATTGACACTCGGTCCGGATTTTTTTGCCCCGATTCAACCGGCAAACCAGCATCACACGGTTGCGCAACAGCGCAGCACGCTCATCGCTCTCCTTCAATCATTACAACCATTCGTACAGAATAAAAATCAGACTGTTATTGCCACTACAGCACAAAAACTGACAAATTCCCTACAAGCACTATTATCAACTTTGGACGGCACCAGCACCGCTGACAGCCAACGACTGCTCGCCAATATCGAGCAAGATCTACTAGGACTGCTACCCGAAACATTGGCGCGTCTGCAGACTGCACTGACTGCCGAGGAGGTGAATATTGATTCCCTTCCCGAATCGTTACGCTCGCGCTGGCTGAGCCCAGGAGGCGAGTATTTAGTCGTAGCTTATCCTGCCAGCAACATCGATGATAACGAAGCATTACGAAAATTTGTACGCACCGTACAGCGTTACGCGCCACAAGTCAGCAGTGCTCCCGTTATCATTCTTGAAGCGGGTGAAGCAGTAGTTGATGCCTTTATTCAGGCTTTTACACTAGCCCTCATCGGAATTCTGATTGCACTGTGGTGGTTGCTGCGTAATGTGATGTCAATCTTTCTGGTTCTAATTCCCCTGCTACTGGCCGCTCTATTTACGGTTGCCGCCACCGCCGTACTACACATTCCTTTCAATTTTGCCAATATCATCGCCCTACCGTTACTACTGGGCATCGGCATCGACAGCAGTATTCACATGGTTACACGCAGTCGATGCCAATATCTGACTAGCGATCATCTACTCCATACCAGTACCGCGCGAGCTATCTTTTTTAGCGCCTTGACAACCATGACTGGTTTCGGCAGCCTGATACTTTCTTCGCACCCTGGTACAGCAAGTATGGGTTTGCTGCTGACCATCGGCATCACCTTCATTCTATTGTGCGTATTCCTGATATTACCCAACCTCATTCAGCTATTCGGTAACGACTCACTCCACACCAGATAACAGATAAGTTTGTCCCACTATAGTGATTTAAATGGTGATCAACGGATATTGAGGCAGGGAGCATGGGAGCATGTCGCCATCTCATCCCTCATCAATACCGACGCTCCATGACTGAGTATGTTAGTAAAGCTGATTTTCCATGTGATCATCGATTTTAAAATCACGAAAAAAATAGTCAGTTTCCGGTGGAAGCTGTTCATGGTAGAAGTATTCATTGAGAGTACCATCCCGGTCTCTCATGCCGGTTTCGCCACTGATCTTTGCAACCACTATTCCCTCTGGGGGTGTCATTTTCTCAACAGGAATTTCTTTCAGTGCAACCGTCATGTAGTCTATCCATATCGGTAATGCCGCACGTCCCCCAGTTTCATTGCGCCCCATTGAGCGGGGCTCGTCATAACCCATCCATGCAGCCGCTACAAGATTTTTCTGATACCCACAGAACCAGGCATCAACATAATTACTGGTAGTTCCCGTTTTACCCGCTATATCCTGGCGGCCGATGATCTTGGCGCGTGTAGCCGTTCCGCGTTGAATAACATCCTGCATCATGCTGGTCATCAGGAACGCATTGCGCCGGTCGATCGTTTGCTTCGCATTTTTACCTGCAACAACCGATTTTGCCTGCTGTAACACATTGCCATTGCTATCCTCGATTCTCTGGATAAAATAGGGATGTACCTGATATCCGCCATTTGCAAAAACCGCATATCCCGCCGCCATCTGCATCGGCGTTACTGAACCCGCCCCGAGCGCCATCGGCAATACGGGCGCATGCCGGGATTCATCAAAGCCAAAGCGCTTGATATAGTCCTGCGCATAGCGCGGACTGATTGATTGCAAAATACGAACAGAGGCCAGGTTCTTTGAGTGAGTTAACGCGGTACGCATTCGGATTGGCCCACTAAACTTACCATCAAAGTTTTTAGGTTCCCAGGACTTGCCACCAGTTTGAGCGCGATCAAGAAACAAGGGCGCATCGTTGATAATAGTGGCCACCGTAAATCCTTTTTCAAGCGATGCCGAGTAAATAAAAGGCTTGAAACTAGACCCTGGTTGGCGCCAGGCCTGCGTTACATGATTAAACATGTTCAGCCCGAAATCAAACCCCCCTACCAGGGCGCGAATGGCTCCATCATTCGGATCCATAGCCACCAGCGCGGCCTCAGCTCCAGGCAATTGCGAAATCCTCCATTCATCTTTTTCTGTTTTTTTCAATCGAATCAATGCGCCAGGGCGAATCCGCTTATCCGAGATTTTGGGATCACTGCTCAAATATCTCTGTATAAATTTCAGGCTGTTGCCAGTCAGCTTGACCGTTTCTCCACTTCTAAGCATGGCCTCAATAGCACTGCTGCTGGCGGTAATGACCAATGCAGCCAACAAGTCATCGTAATCATTGAATCTGCTTAATATCTCTTTCAACTGTTCACCTGACTTAGGCAAACCAACAAATGCCTCCACACCGCGATAACCATGGCGTTCATCATATTCGAGTACGCCTTTACGCAAGGCGCGGTAAGCCGCTTCCTGATCAGGTTTCGTAACGGTGGTATAAACCTTGAAACCGCGCGTATAAGCTTCTTCCTGATACCGCTGATAAACAACCTGGCGCGCCATTTCCGCAACATAGTCTGCTGGCATGGCATAAACCTTTACTGGGCGATAAAGGGTAATGATGGTCTGCTTTGCCCGTTTCAATTCATCGGCGGAGATATACCCCAATTCATGCATTCGATTGAGCACATATTGCTGCCGACCCTGCGCACGTTTGAAATCAGCGACCGGGTTATACAAAGAAGGGGCTTTGGGAAGACCTGCCAGCATTGCCGTCTCCGCCAGATTAATCTGCGTGAGCGGTTTTCCAAAATAGGTTCTGGCTGCAGCAGAAAATCCATAGCTGCGTTGACCCAGATAAATCTGGTTAATGTAGAGCTCAAGAATGCGGTCTTTCCCAAGAGAGTGCTCTATTTTAAATGCGAGCAAGGCCTCGCTGAATTTACGCGTCATAGTTTTTTCCTTGGTCAGGAAAAAATTACGGGCTACCTGCATGGTAATGGTACTGGCTCCCTGACGGATACCGCCAGCAGAAAAATTGGAGCGCATTGCACGTAGCACCCCGATAAAGTCAACACCATAATGCTGATAAAAACGATCATCTTCTGCAGCGAGAATGGCCTGCTTCAGAGCAGCAGGCACCGCATTGATTTTGACGAAATCACGACGTTCCTCGCCAAACTCACCTATCAGCAATCCTTCCGCACTATAGATACGCAAGGGTATTTGCGGGCGGTAATTTGTCAGAGTATCCAGCGATGGCAAAGTTGGCAACGTTACCAGTGCAGCAAAAACCAGCAACATAATGGCAATCACACCCAGTGCCAGCAAGGCAAGAACAGAACGGAAAAACCAGCGTAGCAGCATTAAAAAAGGGCAGTTAAGTGGTATGAGAAGAAAATTATTGCTGAATTATAAAGGGTATATCAACTGCTATTAGATAAATTAAATTGCTGGACCATCTGTCAGAATCTGCCCTCATTAGCTTACAGATGAATTTTCCCTACCAGGAGGAAGGTTCATGAACAAGTCAACTGTTTTATTGACGTGCTCTTTGGTTGGGCACGAATGGGGGCACCAGCAGAATGAGTTCAAATATAGCCTTAATCAGCAAATCGCTGTTCAAGCGACCGAATATCAATTTTGATATTCGCCTGTTTTCCAGTAGCTCCAGGTTGATAGGAGTTGATATCAGCGCATCTTCCGTCAAGATGGTGGAGCTATCTAAACTAGGCAAGGATGTACATGATCTGCGACTGGAAGGTTACGCGATTGAGCCGATGCCAGCTGAAGCGATTATCGATGGCAATATTAATAATCTGGAACAAGTAGGCGAGTGTATCTTGCGTGCTTGGAAAAGAATGGGTGCCAGACAAAAAAATATCGCCCTCGCGTTACCCTCAGCTTCAGTAGTGACCAAAAAAATTAGTGTCCCCACGGGATTGCGCGAAGATGATCTTGCTTTTCAGGTAGAAACCGAGGCCAATCAATATTTGCCATTTGCCATTGATGAAGTCAATCTTGATTTTCAGGTAATCGGAGAAATCGCGGATCATCCCGAGGAAACAGAAGTACTGATTGCTGCCGCCCGGAAAGACAAGGTTGAAGATCGTGTTGCTGCGGCTGCAACTGCGGGTCTCAAGGTAACCGTCATGGATGTCGAGCAGTTTGTTGCGCAAGCCATTGTCTCTCGAATTATTAGCAACCAGTTACCGGATGGCGGCAAGAACAAGGTAGTGGCACTTGTGGATATTGGTTCGAGCAACACCCGAATCAATGTGCTTTATAACGGTGAAACCATTTATATGCGCGATCAGTCGTTCGGAGGCAATCAACTGACGCAGGAAATACAAAATCATTTCAATCTCTCTGCAGAAGAAGCGGAAACTGCCAAGCGCAAGAAGACTTTGCCAGAAAATTATCAAACCGATGTACTGCAGCCCTTCCTGGAAACCCTGGCACTTGAGGTATTTCGGGCATTGCAATTCTTTTTCACTTCCACTCAGTTTGCACAAGTAGACCACATTTTTCTTTCCGGCGGCTGCGCTTCCATCCCGCACCTGGAAGAAATCGTGTCCACACGAACCGAGGTAATCACGCAAGTCATCAATCCGTTTGCGGGCATGTCACTGTCCAAGCGTATTTCATCCAGACAACTGCAAGAAGACGCACCCATTTTATTAATTGCCAGCGGGCTCGCCATGCGGGGGGTTGACTAACATGATACGGATCAATTTACTGCCGCACCGGGAACTGAAACGTAAAGCACGTCAACAGCAATTTGGTGTGATGTCAGGCTTGATGGTCGCAACCGGCATACTGATCGTTTGGGGTGTGCATGAAATGGTGGTGGACAAAATTAGTCAACAACAGGCCAGAAACCAGTATTTACAGAATGAAATTGCATTACTCGATCGGCAGATTGCCGAAATCAAACTCATCAGGGAAAAGATACAGCAATTGGTTTCACGCAAACAGATCGTGGAGTCGTTGCAGGCCGATCGGGTCAAAGTCGTGCATATGCTCGATCAGATGGCACGACGAATTCCGGATGGGGTAAATCTCAAGAGCTTCAAACAGGCTGAGCAGCATCTCCATCTTTCCGGTTATGCCCAATCCAATGCCTGGGTATCTACCCTGATGCGCAACCTGGATGCTTCACCCTGGTTTGAGTCGCCGCTGTTAATAGAAATCAAGGCAGTAACCATCGATGGCAAGCGAGCCAATGAGTTTGATATGAGTGTCAGGCTTTCCGAATTGCCAAAAGATGAGGAAGCAGTCGAGATTATTGCGATTGCCGACAAAACGGGAGAACGATAATGGACTTATTGGAAGAATTGCGTCGCATCAATCCCAATGATCCCGGTAGCTGGCCTGCTCAAATCAAGGCGGGGGCGTTATCAATTTTATTGCTGGTCATCCTTGTGGGTGGTTACCTGCTGGATTGGCAGGAGCAATGGGAAATACTGGAACAGGCGCAGACAGAAGAAGCCACACTCAAGCAAACCTATCTAGTCAAAAAAGCAGATTCCATCAATCTCGACGCCCTGCGTCAGCAATCTGCTGAAATTGAGCAATCACTCGGCGCCCTGCTGAAGCAGCTACCAAACAAATCCGAACTGGATGCCTTGCTGGTAGACATCAACCGTGCTGGTCTTGGGCGAGGCTTACAGTTTGAACTTTTTAAACCGGCTGCCAGCGAAACCTTGCGCGAATTTTATGCCGAGTTGCCGGTTTCTGTCCGCGTAACCGGCAGTTATCACGATATCGGGGCATTTGCCAGCGATGTTGCCCAATTACCGCGCATCGTGACTTTGCATAACATGGAAATTACACCTACAACCGATCGCCAGTTAGTACTGAATGCTGTCGCCAAAACTTTTCGCTATCTGGATGAAGACGAAATCAGTAACCAGTTGCAAGGAGCAAAATGAGCAAAATTCATCAATTAGGGTTATCCATGGCGTTAGCCGGGTTGGTGTCAGCCTGCGCCGATGGTGAACACGGAGACTTACAGGAGTTTGTCAAAAATGCTGGCGCTGGAATGCAAGGAAAAGTAGACCCCTTGCCCGAGATTCGGCCACTGCAGCAGTTTGTTTATCAGGCTTTTGAGATACCGGACCCTTTTAGCGCCAGTAAAAACAAGCAAGACAATTCCAGCCAGAATGAGCTCAAACCAGATTTGAAGCGCCAGAAAGAAATTTTGGAAAATTATGCGCTGGAAAATTTATCAATGGTTGGAACATTACAGCGTGGTCAACAAATTTATGCCTTGATCAGAACACCGGATAACACGGTTCACCGCGTGAAAAATGGCAATTATCTCGGAAACAATTTTGGATTAATCACCACCATTTCTGAGGAAAACATTACCTTGAAAGAAATGATTCAGGAAAGTGGCCAAGCCTGGGTCGAACAGGTCGGCACTCTCAGACTGCAATCCCAGGAGTCAAAAAAATGATTGGATTTAATTTATCAGGGTGGTCTATGCGTAATCAAACAAAATTCAAACAATTTGGCATGTATTTATGGCCACTTTTAATTGGAATCATGATCTTTCCGGCAAATGCCGCTGTTAAACCTTCAGCTCAGAACACCATTCTTGGTATGGATGTCACCGCTGATACCAATGGCGCAATTATCACAAAAATAATCTTTGATCGCCCGCTGGCATTCATGCCGACGGGTGTCATGCTGGACAGCCCTTCCCGGCTCTACTTCGATTTACCCGGCGTAGACAGTTTAGTCGAAAAACGGGGAGGCCTGACGGGTCAAGGCGTGCTGCGCGATATCCAGATGGCCAAAGCCGAGAACCGTACCCGTCTGGTAATGAATTTACATGAAGTAGCTACCCATGAAACGAGAATAGACGGCAATGCTTTGCTGATCACGCTCACAAGCTCCATACGCTCCACCAGGAATGGCCCCAGCCAACCGCTGATTGCTCGCCCCAATGTTGGCCAACAGCTGACACAGTTGAGTCTGGTGGATCTGGATTTTCGCCGTGGCACGCAGGGAGAAGGACAGATTAAAGTCGAATTATCCCAACCAGGTACGGTAATCGATGTCAATCGGCAAGGAAATAAGCTCTATGTTGAATTCATACAAACTTACCTGCCCTCTAATCTGAAACAGCGACTCGATGTTGCTGATTTTGGAACACCGGTACGCATCATTGAAACCCATGCAGATAAAGATCGCGTCAAAATGCTCGTTGAGCCCCAGGGTAACTGGGAGCACTCCGCTTTTCAGTCAGGCACAAGCTTTGTGCTGGATATCCGCAATGTTGCCAGTGGCGAAGCCATGCCTGTTCATAAGAAACTCGCCAGCGGCGGTTACACCGGCGAAAAATTGTCACTGAATTTTCAGGATGTCGAAATCCGCTCTGTTTTGCAGGTTATCGCCGATTTTACGGATTTAAACATCATTGCCAGTGATTCCGTCAAGGGCAATCTGACCATAAGGCTGAAAAACGTGCCCTGGGATCAAGCACTGGATATCGTGCTGCAAAATCATGATCTGGACAAACGCAGAGCCGGAAATGTTATTTTCGTCGCACCCAGAGAAGAAATGGCTGCCAGGGAAAAATTGCAGTTGGAGCAACAGCAGCAGATTTCAGAGCTGGAAGTTCTACAAACCGAAACCTTCAAACTCAATTACCGTACTGCCAGTTCGATTGCGCTCAAAGGCATCATGAGCCAGCGGGGAACGATTGAAGTGGATGACATCAGCAACACACTGACCATCACCGATATCCCGGCCAGATTGGCGGAAGTGGCTAAACATATCTCCAATCTCGATACCCAGGTACGCCAGGTCATGATTGAAACGCGAATCGTTGAAGCGACGGATACCTTCAGCCGCAATCTTGGCGCTCGCTTTGGTATACAAAATGCCACCCGTATCAGTGATCGAAAACTCGGTGTATCCGGCAATCTGGGCAGTTCCAGCGAACTGGCAGCCGGTGCTTCCCCCAGTCTTGATGGACAGAATCTCAATGTCAATCTTCCCGCCGCCGCATTGGCTGGGGTGGCAGGCGGCCCGGCAGCATTGGGACTAAGTCTGATCAAGATCAACAATGGCACCCTGATCAATCTCGAATTATCGGCACTCGAATCCGACAGCAAGGGGCGTGTCATTGCCAGCCCTCGTCTGGTAACAGCCAACCGGGTGGAAGCCAGCATCGAACAGGGTACTGAAATTCCCTTTCAAATCGTCAGTGCAACACGCCCGCAGATTCAATTCAAAAAGGCTGTGCTGGGACTGAGAGTGACCCCGCAAATTACACCAGACGACAATATCATCATGAAACTGAAAATCAATCAGGACACCCGTGGTGAGAACACCCCCTCGGGTCCGGCGATCGATACCAAACAAATTGTCACTGAAGTTTTGGTAGAAAACGGTGGAACCGTCGTAATTGGTGGAATTTTTGAACAAACTGAAAAAAATGAACGTAACCGAGTGCCATTCCTGGCAGACGTACCCTTATTCGGCAATCTGTTCCGCAATACTGCGAGACGTAATGACAAGCGCGAACTGCTGATTTTTGTCACCCCTCGGATTCTGAATGAAACACTGGGTGACAGCATTCGCTCTGCACTGAATAATTAACTTCAAATGTAGCTACGCACCCCCAATAGTTAAGGCACCTTATCTTAAAATTGAAGGAGATAGCATGCAACTGAACATGTTAGATTTCATTTTTGACGAAGCATATTGCGTCATTTCGGACGTCTAATTTCATGCTGGAGAACGACCAATACACAATCACCAAAGGAAGAAATCGAAATGACCGAACAAATTTCCTTCGAAACCACTGAGTTTGCCGACAACCCGGAACCGCGTTGCCCTTGCCTATTGCTGTTGGATGTATCCGGCTCGATGCAAGGGCAACCGATAGTCGAACTGAATGCCGGCTTGACCACTTTTAAAGACGAACTGGCAGCAGACGCCTTAGCCATGAAGCGAGTGGAAGTTGGAATTGTGACTTTCGGGCCTGTGCAGATCGCCTTGCCCTTTCAAGGAGCAGCGTCGTTTTACCCTCCAATGTTGGTGGCGCAAGGTGATACCCCGATGGGCAGCGCAATCAAGCAGGGGTTGGATATGGTTCGCCAACGCAAAGACGAATACAAAGCCAATGGAATTTCCTACTACCGCCCGTGGGTGTTCCTCATTACCGATGGCGGGCCGACCGATGAATGGCAATCAGCTGCCGCCGCCGTGCGGGAAGGCGAAGCCTCCAAGTCATTTGCCTTCTTCGCGATTGGGGTTCAGGGCGCCAACATGGATACCTTGCAACAAATCAGCGTACGGGAACCATTGCGGCTGGATGGCTTGCGGTTCCGGGATCTGTTTAGTTGGTTGTCGAGCTCATTGCGCTCGGTATCACAGTCGACACCGGGCATGGAAGTGCCGTTGCAGCCGCCGCAAGGGTGGGCTTCTGTGTGACGTGGCGTGTAGTGGCCGCCTCCGCGGTCGGGACATCCCACACAGTTACCGGCACGG
>Ga0154020_10007321_pt1 | contig 12893 bp, 16 predicted proteins | sample Klosneuvirus_201_FD_109709 | JGI IMG/M metagenome (GOLD analysis project Ga0154020, IMG submission 109709) | Active sludge microbial communities from wastewater, Klosterneuburg, Austria - Klosneuvirus_20160825_MG | ecosystem: Engineered > WWTP > Aerobic digester > Activated sludge | place... | reverse complement strand
TGAAGTAAAAAAAATGCTGGCCGATTTTGGACTATCAACACCATCGGTGCATTTAGATTTGGTTACCATGCGCACAAATCTGAAACCAGCCATGGAAGCGCTGAAATCGCTGGGCACAAAATACGTGGCGATACCGGCACTGAGAAATGCTGCCGAGCGCAGCACACTGGATGACTTTAAAAAACTGGCCGATGATTTCAATGCTATCGGCAAAAAGATGGCCGACTATGGATTGGCGTTAACCTATCACAACCACGGTTACGAACATTGGGTGAAGGACGGGCAAACACCCATGGAAATTTTGCTAACCAATACTGACCCCAAGTATGTGATTTTTGAATTGGATATTTTCTGGATGACTGCGGGTGGGGCAAGCCCTGTTGAGTTTTTAAAAAATAATGCAGGTAGGTATAAGCTCATGCACATTAAAGATGCTCAGGAACCTATTCGCTTTTCGGGGGATGGTGGCACGTCTGATCAGTGGATGACCTTGTTTCCTAAAATGGCCGACCCCGGAACGGGTGTGTTCGATATACAGGCAATTGTAAAGGCAGGTATTAAATCAGGGGTAGAACATTTTTACTTAGAGCGCGACCTTACACCAACGCCAATGGATACATTAGAAAATTCCTTTGAGTATTTTAAGAGATTAGGGTGATGGTGAACGCTAGTTTATAAAACGTATGCGTTTTAAAACCTACATCTTTGTCCCACGTTGCTACCGAAATTTAACAGCACGCACTTTAAGAACCAACAATACAGCATATGTTTTATATACATTGTTGTGGCCAGGTGGGTTCGTCCGTAATCGTTCGCATTTCTTTTTCAGTCGTTCGATTTGATGTCCACGAGTTGTCACCTGTGAACGAACCCAATCTCCAATTTCTTTCTCCACTGTCAGCATAGTCTAATTTGTAACTGTGCAGTCATGGAATTTATTTTCGTTCTAATGTCTGCGGTTACCTATAACCGAATGGGTGGTCGGAATATATAAGAAAAATCTCCTTTGTCTGTTCGTTGTAATTAACTCCAACATAGAGAGCTTTATTTAATGAAAATGTTTCAGTCTTTGTCGTCAGGTTGTTAATGAGAATTTTAATAACATGATTACCTTCTTTTAGATTAACATTAATTCGTCCTTCACTACAGACAGCAAGTATATTACCGGTTTGAAGTTTTCTATTCAGTACTTCTTTGTTGTCAATTGTAATTTGAACAATATCTTGATTGAAAAACGATTGAACGTCAATTCCCACTGAAATAGTATTTACGTTCTCCTCACTACATGAACTCAGCAGGTAGATGCTAATAAAATAAATAATTAGCCTTTTCATATTGCTCCTATATCTAAGTTCGACATTATTTATCAATTAGACCCAATTGTTGGGTCATAAGTTGTGATTTGGTTAATTTCTTCACGTCTCTGTCCACGGAGCTGCCCAATTGTTGCCAACGTTTGTGTTTATTGCGTGCTGGGCTTTCGAAGCGCGTCACCGTCCCAACTTGCTGAACGAAATTAAGAAATGCGAGTGAAGAAGCCGCACGCTTGCCAGCCATGTATTATGCGATTTGTTAGCTGCTGGACTTTTAGGAGCTATAATATTCTCTTCTAGTTTTTTTCTTATTTAACCGTACCTAAGAAATAAATGACGTCAAAGCTTACTTTCCTTTTGATTCCTTTGCTGACCAATATGCAAAAGGTCGAATCTTCCAACCCACAATTACCTCAGCCAAAACAAACGGGTCACCTTTTACAATTTCATCAGCTTCTTCTATTGTCTCAACTTCGAGTATCCACAATGCTCCAGAATCGTCTCCAAACGGACCAGCAGCAAATAGTTTTCCATTCTCCAAAAAAGTTCTTAAGTAATTGCGATGAGCAGTAAATGTGTTCTTTAACTTTTCCTTGTCTCCAACGTACTCTATGATTGCAGCGACTTTCATTCTATTTTAAGTTTATAGTTTGGTTTTTATTTTTCATCTAGTAAAACATATTTTCTATTCTCGTTTGAGTTAGATTGTGGAATCTGCGCTAGCCTTGCAGCTAACGTTTTGCGGAGTTAAGAAGTTGGCGATTTCGGAGCACAAAACTGTCTGCCAGCACTGCACTTGATACGAAGAACAAATGTTCATTTAACCATTGCACCGCCAATTTCTTAAACCCGCTGTTATAGCCAGTGCTTCTTGTCATTCGGTAAGTGCTTTTTTATTGTCATTTATAAATTGTTCAAATGTTGTCGGTTGTCGATTGGTGATTTTGTCCACCCAATTAGTTGTCTCAGGTTCTTTTTGAAATCTTGGGAAATAGTGAAGCATAATCATTACAAGAATAAACATTGCTGGTGTTTTTTCTTTTCTTTTTGTCAGGAAGAAACTTAAAAGGCTCGGTGATATATACTTAATATCAGTTCCTAAAATGTCGCTTAATGTTTTTGCCATTTCCGAAAAGGTCAACTTTTCATTACAAGTTAATTCATACGATTTATTGATATGCTCCGATATGTTTGTCAAGATAGTGGCAGAAACTGAAGCAATGTCACAAACGTCAACCAAAGTGAATTTTGCGTTACCCGCGGGTAGAAAAATTCTTTTTTTATTCACTAAGTCATTATGCAAAGTAGTCGTAAAGTTCTGCATAAAATAAGCAGGTCGTAAAAATGTGTATGGGATTTTACTGTCAACAATTAACTTTTCAATTTTGTGGTGTGGAATTATTTTGCTTTTCTCAACGCCCTGAACTGATAGGAAAACAATATGCTTCACACCTTTGGCTTTGCAAGTGTCAATGATAGGTTTAAAATATTTTTCAACTTCTGAAATTTGTGGTGGTCGCAATAAAAAAAGGATACTGCAACCATCTAAAGCAGTGTCATATGTCGTGGAGTCGGTAAAGTCGAATTGTGCAAATTTGATTTTGATGTTATCTAATTTATTGTCGTCAGTTGTAAGGTTTCTAACTCCAGCATAAATGTCAAGTTGATGGTCAATATTTTGCAATGTCTTTATAACTTCTGTCCCAACATTTCCTGTCGCCCCTGTAATTAAAACTTTTGTCATACTATTTATGTAAAATGTTCGTCATTGTTTTGTCGTCTGTTAGCATTGGCTATAACATCGGAATAGATGCAATTGCAGCTATTTCCTATATAGCAATAAAAAACATTAACCGAATAAGTTCAATAGATTTCAGCCGGCCAACTTAAAGATAATCGGGATCACCATTTTTTGTTTTACAGGCTTGCCGCGCTGTTTGGCAGGATTCCAGGCCGGTGTGTTTTGAATGATACGCACAGCTTCTTCATCGCAACCTGCGCCTATTCCTTTTACAACGTTTACTTCATCAATTTTTCCATCGCGCCCAACTATAAACTCAACAAACACTTTTCCTTCTACCCGCATCCTTCGTGCTTGTGCCGGATATTTTATTTGTTCGCCAATACTTTTATAAAATTCAGACAACCCATTTTTGGGAGAAGCCGAAATTTCAACGATTGTAAAAATCTGATCTAAGTTTTCTTCCACTACAGCCTGAGGTTCAATTATTGGTGCGGATTGTATTTTAGTTTCTTCGGTGACCTCAATATCAAACACAAATTTGATCTCCTCTTTTATCTCCTGCTCATCAGGCACCTCCACTAATTTTGGTTGTTGTATAATCATTTCGGGTGGGGGTGGAATTTCAGTGGCTGGCACATCTACAAGTTCTTCAAATGTATTTGTGCTTCTGGATACTAACTCAACCATGGGTTTTTCATATTGCTTCCATTCAAAGGCACTTAGCACCAGTGACAAACTAATAACCAGACTAATGCTAAGGAATAGTGAATATTTTTTCGCCAGATCGGCATGGTAATATTTTTTGAGTTCCATAACCTTGTTGTTTAAGTCTCTTTTCTTAGTATAAGGTTATCCCTATCCTACCAAAAAAATAATGACGGTTATCAGATTATGGCCTGAGATTAGGCAGCTACTTTATGCAGTGAAATTTCTTATATTCCTTACCGGAAGATAAACATCAACAGAAGGACAATGAGCAGCAGTATTGCCAACCACTTAATAGGGTTTGGGTATTCGGCAAATTCGTAATTACAAATTGGGCAGGTTTTGTTTTTTGCATCAACTTCCATGGCGCATGAAGGACACTCTTTAGTCTTCACGAGATTAATTATTCAGCCACTTCATAAATTTTCCCCACAAGGTTTTTGGTGGTGCCGACTTTATAACTGGGGCTTCCTCTGCCTGCTCATCGTATAGTCGGGTGGCCTTGGTAGGTTGGCCGGTTTTCACTTTGCCTAAGTAATGTTGTCTACGTTTTTCTTTTTCGCGCTCTAACGATTCGCGTCTTTTTTCGTCAGCTTCACGTGCCTCGCGCTCACGTTGCAGCGCTATAGGATTTTTCCAGGGCTTTTCACTTGGTTGCCTATCGCGCGAATTCGTATTGCTCCGTTTAGTTGAAGGTCGAGGCCTTACTTTCTCTTCTGTTGCTTGTTCTCCGTCAGGCTTATCTAATTCTATAGTCTCTTTCTTCTTTGGTTCAGGTAAATCTATTTTACCCAATACTTTTAAGCCGGTGAGTTCTACCTTAGGGGCTTTAATAACTTCTATCTTCTCCTCTTCAAAATTAATGGCAAGCTCTGGCACTGGAGTTTGTTCGATCAGTTCTTTTACTTCAACCACTTCAACAACTGCCGAACTTTCAACAATGGGGGCGGCTTCTTCTATGCTGATTTTTAAAATCTCATTCAATCGCTCGGGCGCGAAATAATTTACAATGGTGCTCACATGAGTATCTTCTAATCGGGCATTCGATCCTTCCTCCAGATAAATCTGTTTAGTTGATAAAAAAACTACAATCTGAGAAGGTCTTACGGCCAGTTTTCTGGCTAATTGTCCGAGGCGCATAATTTTGATTTCAATGAAAGCGTAAATATACTTTGTTCAAAATATTCTGGAAACAACTCATTCAGGCTTTTGTCGCCACTTCTTCTTTTCGCCATGCTGCTTTTTATTCTTTAGGCGAGTTTGTTTTGCGGCCTTTCCAGGTTTAGTTGGTTTTCGCGCTTTTTTAACCGTAAAGGCTTTAACGAGAAGCTGCTCTAACTTTAACAATACAGCCTCTTTGTTTCCAAGCTGTGAACGTTCGTCTTGTGAAGCAAGCACCAGAATATTCTCCTTAGTAAGTCGGGTGCGAAGTTTTTGAAGGATAACACCCTTTTGTTCTTCAGTGATAGCCGACTGCAAAACATCCCACTTCAAGGTAACTTTTGTATTAACCTTATTTACATTTTGGCCACCCGGGCCGCTGCTGCGGGAGGTTGTAAAGACTAACTCATTTGTAAAATCCTCAAGTGCTGGCGCAAAAATTTTCATGGCATTTGTGTTAACCGAATCAAAGATACGATTGCTCTTTCAGCAAAAATAGCGGAGATTGAGCCTGTAAGTTGAGTAGATTAAGGAGAAACAAAACAGATCCTTCGGTACACCCGCATTCACCTGGCTATCGATTAATTTAGGATAACGTACTTTTCCCATCCGCCAAGAAAAGAAAACATGAAAATTTTACTTTGGATTATTTTTGCCTTTTTTGCGATTGGTGTTGGCCTTTACCCTATTATTTATTTACTCATTGATGCTCGCTTCGGACTTTTAAGTTCTAAGTCAGCTGAACTCTTAGCAAATCCAATTTGGAATGGTGCCTTTTACACGCACATTTTTCTCGGTGGCCTTGCATTGCTAACAGGGTGGTCGCAGTTCAGCACTCGCTTTCGAAATAGAAATCTATCAGTGCATCGGGCACTTGGAAAAGTGTATGTAATAGCTTGCATTATAAGTGGCAGTGCAGGATTATACATCTCCTTCTTTGCTACCGGAGGGTGGATAGCCAGTTGGGGCTTTGGCGCGTTGGCAACTTTCTGGCTTGTTACAACCTTAAAGGCTTACATAACTATTCGCAATGGCGAGATTGATAATCATAAAATGTGGATGATACGCAGTTATACGCTTACGTTTGCAGCAGTAACGCTTCGTATTTGGTTACCGCTTTCGCAAATAGCAGAACTTGATTTCATCTTTGCTTATAGAATAATTGCCTGGTTGTGTTGGGTACCAAATATTTTAATAGCACAATGGATTATCAGCAAGCAGAATTTGTCGGGATCATTAAAACTGACCTAGGTCACTTACTCATCCACTCAAACACCTGATAGTGCTCGCCATTCATGCCTAGTTTTTCATACACCTTTTGTGCAGCAAGATTTGTTTTGTCAACATATAAGCGAATGCCACGATAACCTGACTCAGGCGTAACTAAATTTTGAATGTGCTCATACATTTTTTTGTACACGCCCTGACCTCGATATGTTGGAATGATATAAACCGATTGAATCCAAATTACAGTGCCACTGCGCCAGTCGCTCCATTCATAGGTAGTCATTAAGCTTCCAACAACAGCACCATCATCATCAGCTACATAGTAAGCGCCCTTGGTTTCATCTTCAAAAACTGAATGCACACCTTTTGTAACGGTGTGAAAGTCTAAGGCAACATTTTCGGTTTCCATGGCCATCTTCTGTTGAAATTCAATGATGAGAAGCGCATCATCGGGCATGGCGGAACGAACGGTAATCATAGTGCTTGCTTGATATCATTAATTAAATCGGCAGTCTCTTCTATTCCAACAGAAAAGCGCACCAATTTATCGGAGATGCCCACCAGCTTGCGTTCGGCAGCAGTAAGTTTTGCATGCGAGGTAAGAACGGGAGAAGTGATGGTTGACTCCACGCCACCTAAACTAATAGCTCGCTTAATGTATTTAAGTTTCTTTATGAACTTATGCGGATCGCCTTTTACTTCAAATGAAAGCATACCACCAAAGCCGCCCGGCATTTGCTTTTTGGCAATTGAATGGCCGGGATGATTCTTCAAACCCGGATAATAAACTTTTGTAACAGCTGATTCACTTTCTAAAAATTTGGCAATCGCCAAGGCATTTAAATTTTGCTGACGCACGCGAAGGACAATTGTTTTTAAACTACGCTCAACCAAATAACATGACTGCGCATCTAAGCTTCCGCCAAAATGCAGTGCACTCTGTTTTATCTGCTCCGTAAGTTTTTTTGATGAAACCATAGCACCACAGCAAATGTCGCTATGTCCGCCAATGTATTTGGTGCCGCTGTGTGTAACAATATCTATTCCAAAATCAATCGGGTTTTGATTTACAGGACTGGCAAACGTGTTATCTATAATGGTAACGATTCCATGCTTGCGTGCAATTTTTGAAACTCCCGCCAAATCGGTAATCTTTAGCAAAGGATTAGAAGGGGTTTCAATGTAAATTACTTTTGTATTCTTACGAATAGCTTTTTCAAAAGTCTTTAAGTCTGAAACGTCCACCATCGAATGTTCAATACCGTAGCGCTCAAGTTCATGTAACGCTGCATGATGAGTGCCACCATATAAATCATTTTGAAACAAAATATGATCGCCACTTTTCACCATTGCAAAAATGGAAGTCATGATAGCGGCCATGCCCGAACTAAAGACTAAGCCTGTTTCGCCATTTTCAAGAGCCGCCAATTTTTCAACTACTGCTTTTTGATTAGGGGTATTGTAATAGCGAGGATAGCGAACTTCGGTTTCGTAATCATACGCAGCGGATGGATAAATGGGTGTAACAACGCCACCAAAAAGTGGATCACCAATTGAACCCACATGAACACTTTGAGTAAGTTTGGATGCTTTAGCTTCTTTCATAATTATAAGATCTAAAGCAAAGATAGAGGTTGAATTGTATTGCCACGAATGCGTGAATAAGTTTTCATTCACACATTTGTAAACAACTTAACTCAACTTTATAGGAAACTCACGATGCCGCTTGCCAGTAGCTGCAAAGATTGCATTTGCTAAAGCAGGAGCAACCGGTGGCACAGGCGGCTCGCCTACGCCAGTTGGTAATTCATCACTATCTACTATATGAACTTGAATCTTGCTGGGCATATCAGCCATCCGCGTGACTAAATATTTATCAAAGTTGGTTTGTTGGCTCTGTCCATTTTTAAAAGAGATGCTTCCTTTCAGGGCACCACTCAAAGAAAAATTAAACCCACCTTCAAACTGTTGTAGCACCGAGTTACGATTTACCACTTGGCCGCAATCAACAGCGTAGTGTGCCTCTATGATGGAGACTTTACCGGCATCGTCTACAGCCACATGAACTACGCACGCTACATCAGTAAGAAAACTACGATGCGCACAAATGCCCATACCCTGCCCTTTCGGGAGTTCTTTACCCCAGCCGGATTTTTCTGCCACCAACTCGATTACTTTGCGCATGCGCGCGGTGTTGGTAGGATATTTTTCAAGCGGCTCTCCATAGTTGCCAAAGTTTTTGATCAGTTCGTTGAATGGAACATTACGATCGGGGCCAAGCAAATCCATTAGGTTTTTTACAGGATCAACTTTGCGCAGCGAAGCAATTTCATCAATCATGCTGCCGATGGCAAAGGCATGTTGAATGTTACTTACCGAACGCAACCAGCCTATGCGGGTAAATGCATGTGACTCAATAGCTTCAATGGATACATTTGGAATATTGAAAGGCAAGTCGATGGCACCTAATCCCAATTCCCCATCACTAGGTTGAATTTCCTTTGTGTCAAATGTGCCTCCGATTGGAGGAAACGCACTGCGATGAGTCCAGCTGATAACATTTTTATTTTTATCAAGGCCAACATGAATTTGCTGCACACTACACGCATGAAAGAAATCTAAGGTGAGATCATCTTCACGCGTCCACATTACTTTTATTGGTGTGCCCATATCTTTTGAAATCAATGCGGCCTCTACAACAAAATCAGGTTTTGATTTTCTACCAAAGGCACCGCCAAGCAAGGTGACGTTTACGGTAACATTGGCGGCATCCATTTCAAGCGCTTTAGCAAGGCTGTTGCGAACATTTTGTGGATCTTGAACTGGCGCCCACACTTCACATTTACCATCTTTTACCAAAGCCGTGGCGTTGGGAGTCTCCATGGGGGCATGTGATAAATGTTGTGTTACATAAGTCGATTCAAGCGTAGAAGCGGCACTATTATTCGCCTTATCCACATTACCATTTGATCTACGGGCATCTCCTTTCTTTTTTACCTTAGCTTCTAATTCGTTTAGGTATACTTCTGAATCATAGGCCCCATTAACTCCATAATCCCATTCTACTTGTAGTGCCTTGCGACCACTGATTGCAGCCCAGGTTGAATTTGCCACAACAACAACGCCTCCTTGCGGTACATCCAGGCCAGCCGGAAAACCGGCAGCTTTCATTTCAAAAATCTTTACAACACCGGCTACCTTTTTTGCTTCCGTGTCCGAAAAGCTTTTCAGTTTTCCTCCCACCACCGGGCACCTAAGAATAACTGCATACTGCATTTCAGGTTTGGTAACATCCAAACCATAAACAGCCGTGCCCTTTATAATATCCGGAACATCATAAAGCTTAACCGACTTGCCGATGTATTTCCAATCTGCTTTCTTCTTTAAAACAATGTCTTCATCTTTTGGCACAGTCAACTTTGCGGCTTCTTCAGTCAAATCCCCAAAAGAAATTTTCTTGCCGCTGTTACTAAGCACTTCATTATTCGAAGCTTTACATTCGGCTACTGCAATGCCCCACTTATTGGCGGCAGCTTGTTCTAACATCATTCGCGCAGATGCTCCGGCCTTTCGCATCGGTTCAAAAAACATGCGCACGGAAAATGAACCATCGGTATTTTGATTTCCATATTTTGCTTCATCACCAACGGCCTGAATAAGTTTTACTTTTTTCCAATCTGCTTCGAGTTCATCAGCAACAATCATCGGCAATCCTGTGCGGATACCCGTCCCCATCTCTTGCCTGTGAGCAACAATCAATACTGTTCCATCAGGATTTATAGTAAGATATACGTTGGGTGAGAATGCACCCGTTGATTTTTCTGGCGAACACGCCCATTGCAAACCGAGCACAAGACCTGAGGCGGTAATACCCGTGGCCTTTAAGAAGGTTCGTCTATCAATCTTTTTTAATTGCGATTCGTGAGTAGATGTTTCAGTTGACTTCATGACATTTCGAAATTTGGTTGTTGAAGGTAGGCAAAGATTTATTTTAAAGCGAGCATTAAATTTGTCAGCGGCTAGTATCTTTCGAAAAACCATTAATAATTACCGATGAAGACTTCTTATTTAATTGTACTCGCTTTGATTTTACTTTCTTGTACAAAGAAATCACCCATAGAATCAAAATCAAAGAGTCTTTTTAATGGCACCGACTTAACCGGTTGGCATGTGGATGTTCCAGATTTGGAAAAGGATTCAACACTTCGTAATCCATTTATTGTGCGTGATGGTTTGTTGGTTAGTTTGGGTACGCCCGAAGGTCATTTAATTACAGATGCCGTTTATCAGAACTATGAAATTGAAGTGGAGTATCGTTTTGCCGGTGAACCTGGAAATTGTGGCTTGTTAGTTAATGCCTCTACACCAAGGGCACTTTATGAAATGTTTCCAAAATCGATAGAAGTTCAAATGATGCATGAAAATGCGGGTGACTTCTGGTGTATTGTTGAAGATATTGAAACAACAGACATGGAACAAAGACGCGGACCAAAAGAAAACTGGGGGATTACCGAAGGCAAAGAACGCAGAATAAAAAACCTCACTGATGGCACCGAAAAGCCTTTGGGAGAATGGAATAAAATGAAAGTACGTGTTAAGCAAGATTCAATTACGGTATGGGTTAACGATGTATTTGTAAATCAAGGCTGGCACTGCACAGCAACAAAAGGGCAAATTGCATTGCAAGCGGAAGGCGCTGAAGTAGAGTTTAGGAAAGTTTTGTTAACCTCATTAAAATAAAAAGACCGATAGATTACTCCATCGGCCTCATTCCTTTTAAAGAAAAATCTTACTGCGCCATTTGCACAATCTTGGCTAATTGAATTCCATTGGCAACCGCTGTAATGTCACCTTCTGAAGTATCATCCATCTTCAAAGTCAGTAAGGTGTTGTTCATAGGTATCTGCAATTCATAATCTGTCTTTCCGGTTTCTGTATTCACATGCTTATTAAGAATTGATTTGTAGCCCTGAACCTTTACAATTTTCTGATTCTCGTCTCGCATCATGCCACCAAGTATCGGCATGCTTAAAATAGTAGTGAGCGAATTAATAAGCGGGGAGTTATTCATAATTTCAATCGAAGCTCTTTTAGGATCGGCACCATAGTGCCGGTTTACATATAAGCCTACATAACTTCCTGTTCCCGAAACATTGTCTTCCTTTTCAACCATGGCCAATGCTCCTGCTTTGGCAGGAAGTAGTTTCAAGATTTCTTTACCGATTGCCATATCCAAATCTCTAAGAACTTGCTCCATGGCAAAGCGCGAGTCTTGCAAATTGCCAGATGAGTAGGAAGATCGGGCCGTTGCAATATTTTTATCAAAGTCTTGGGCAGTTGCGGCAATGCACGCGATTATTCCCAATCCAAGTAGTGTAATTTTTTTCATTGTGATCAGATTATTGTTCTCCTAATTCCTTTTTAATACTATCAATATCAATTGCTTCTGCTGCCTTCATCATATCAGGCTCTGTTGCAAAGTTGATTCCTTCATAAACAATGATGGAAGATTGCCCGATTGGCACACTCAATTTATAACCACTGCCTTCGTTAAACTCAATGATGGCGCGATACCCTTTCACTTTGGTTTGCTTCCAGTTTTGCTGACCGGATGTTTGTTGCGCATATCCACCCGAAGAGAGATAAGCATTTACACCGGCCATCCAAACCGAATTGTTGGCAACAATAACATTAAGTTGTTTGTCTTTAGCTCCTTTATAGTCGCGCTGAATGGTGAGCCCGGCCCAGCCCCAGCCCGTGCTTGTTACTTGATCTGCGGCTGCATCTCTAGTTAATCCAACAACGGATTCAGGAAGCGATTTTAGAATCTTGTTTCCAATTTCTAATTCAACGCCAAGCATAGCTTGTTGAACTGCGTATCGGGCTTCACCATAACTGGTTTTTTTATAGGCCGCCTCAGCATCAATTAAATTTTGTTTAACATCTGGAGGTGTAGAGATTAATCCGGCACCACCATTATTACCAGGATTGTTACCTCCGGCACCACCTTGCCCAGCACCGCCATTATTGCCGGCTCCATTTGCACCGCTATTGCCACCAGATTGATCGGTACCTGCTTTTTTCTTTCCGCCAAAAAGTTTATCAATTTCATTACCTGCTTTTTGCTCGGTTTTATCGCTAACTTTTTGCTTTAGTCGATTAAGGACCTGCGCCTGGCTAGAAAGTATGCCCAAAGCGAGCGCAACGCCTAAGGCACATGCATACTTAATTTTCATAATGAATAGTTTGGAGCAATAAAATTACAAAATTCAAAACCATTAATACGCAAAGAGTAGGCCAAAGGATTATAACTGAATTAAAATAATGGCATTTCTAAAAACCAGCCCCTATGGAAGGTGAGACTGCCTGTGGTAGGAAGGTTTATCTAAGCCTTTTTGAATTCAATAAAATTCATGCAAGATGGTTTTTAGAGAAGCTTGATGTAAAAACCATTCTATTTTTTAACTTGAAGCAGGATATAACTACTCAATAAATAATTTCTTTAACTATGAATTCACTTTTTGATTTATCAGGAAAGGTTGCGGTGATAACCGGAGCCAGTAAAGGAATTGGTGAAGCGATTGCAAAGATCTATGGTGCTGCCGGAGCCAGTGTAGTTGTTTCCAGTCGTAAAAAAGAATCGGTAGATGAAGTCGCTAATGCAATTGTGAAGAGTGGCGGAAAGGCAATTGCAATTGCTTGCCACATGGGTAACATGCAAGATGTTGATCGGTTAGTTAAAG
>Ga0154020_10007319_pt1 | contig 12896 bp, 10 predicted proteins | sample Klosneuvirus_201_FD_109709 | JGI IMG/M metagenome (GOLD analysis project Ga0154020, IMG submission 109709) | Active sludge microbial communities from wastewater, Klosterneuburg, Austria - Klosneuvirus_20160825_MG | ecosystem: Engineered > WWTP > Aerobic digester > Activated sludge | place... | reverse complement strand
CTTCGAGCAGATCGACCGCTTCATCCGCCTGACCCTGGGCGAAGAGGCGGCGACCCGCTACGAGATCATCGTCGACGACCCCGAAGCCGTGGCCCAGCGCATGCAGGGCGGCATCCGCAAGGTCCGGGAACAGCGCATCGCGCAGAAGGATTCGTTTTTCTTCAACTGGGCGATGCACGTCCCCCTGGCCTTCCAGCAGCCGTTCGCACCCACCCACGAGGCGATGGCCGCGCTGGACCTGCACCACGGCCGCAAGCCGCACGAACTCGCCGCGGACCTGCGCCGCGCGTTCTCCGGCATCGTCGCCGGCAACGTCAAGGAAGACGGCATGCGCCGTATCTAACAGTTCGTCCCGTTCGAGATCCACGGCGACCCCGACATCATGCAGGCGCTGGATGGCCTGCTGCGCGCCTTCGTGGAGCAGCGGCGGATGAAGATCGCCGGGGATTACCGGCCGTGTTACCGGGTGGTGACCTGACCCTGGTCAGGCTGCCGGGACGTCCTCGGGGATCGTCAATCGCGCCAGGTGCCGGCCATTCACCAGCCGTGTCTCCACATCCCCGCGCCCGGCGCTGAGCGCCCGCACGCGTTCGCGCGCGGAGTTCAGGCCGATCCGATGGCCATCCGTCGCTCGCTTGCCGTCGGCCGGCATGTCGTTCTCGACTTCGATGGTGATCCAGCCCGACGCGTGCCGCAGGCGGATGTCGATGTTGCCTCCCCCAGGCATGTGCTCGATGCCGTGGCGGATCGCATTCTCCGCGAGCGGTTGCAGGGACAGTGCGGGGACGTTGGCGTCCGGTAGCGGGTCCGGGAGCGACCACGCCACGCGCAAGCGGGGGCCGAAGCGGAACGATTCGATCTCCAGGTAGCGCCGGGTCAGTTCCACTTCCTTCGCCAGCGGAACCCGCTCGGGACCGCGCAAGGCGGCGCGGAACAGGTCCGCGAGGTCGAGCAGCACGCGTTCGGCCTCGTCCGGCCGAGCGTGCACCAGGGCTGCGCTGGTGTTGAGCGTGTTGAACAGGAAGTGCGGCCGGATCCGCGCACGCAAGGATTCCAGTTCAAGTTGCTTGGTGCGCACGGCAAGTTGGCGCGCGTTCCAGTAATTGCGGTATGTCAGCAGCGCCAGGAGGCCCACCACCAATGCGATGCATCCCCAGCGCAGCAAGAAGGACGTGCGCGCCTCGGGCAGGGGGACTGCAAGCTCCGCAAGCAGCACGGCGCCCCATGCGACCAGCACCGATATCGAAATGAACGACCCCAGCGCCACCCACGCCAGGCGTGCGGCCGGCAAGCGGGCCAAGTGCTTGCGCAGGACGTGGAGGACCGCCAGCGTTCCCATCGCCACCCACTGGATCGCCAACGATGCCAAGCCGAAGTGCACCAGGCGATCCGGGGAGTGCGCAGGCGACAACGCAAGGACGACGGCGAAGGCTTCGCCCACCAGTATGGTTGCAATGATCGCCTGGGGGCGGAACAGGACGCCAAGGGGCGTGGCGGCGGTCGTGCTCACGTCTGCTGAACCCCACGTTGAACCACTCGGCTGAAGGGGACTGGGCCGCTCACCCTGCGTCTTTGGCCGCCCATCGGGTATGGATGGCTTTAACGCGGACTTTCCCATAGCCTGCGCCCACTGGAAAGTGGGGGCAGTATGCGGAATCGGCAGCGATACGTGCGGGATTGGGCGCGGGTACGTGGGTTCACCGTGATCGAGCTCATGGTCACCGTGGCGGTCATTGGCGTGCTGGCGGTCGTCGCGGTTCCTGCCATGAGCGGCTTGGTCAACGCCTACCGCCTGAATGGCGCTGCTGGCGAGTTGCAGACGGCCATTCAGTTGGCGAAATCGGAATCAGTGCGGCGCAATGTCCCGGTGACGGTCTGCGCTTCGGCGGATGGCACCACCTGCTCAGGTGCGACCGCCTGGTCGCGCTGGATCGTTCGCGGACGTGACCCGGGGACGGTCAATACGATCGACATCATGCGGGACGAGACGCCCGCAAGCGGCATCGTGGTCTCGGGACCGGCGGCCGGCATCGTGTTTCGTTCGTCGGGGCGGATCGACGCTCAAGCTGCAGTGGTCGCTTGCAAGGCGGTGACCAATCCGGCGCAAAACCAGCGCGCGGTGACGGTGCTGATCAGTGGCGTGTCAAACATTACGAAGTCCAATGGTGGTGGTGCATGTCCCTAGTACGTGGCGCATCCATTTTGCGTGAACCCGCGATGCCCTCCCGGCGCCTGCCCAGCGCGTCGCGGTCACGCGTCTCAGGGCTGAGCTTGATCGAGGTGTTGGTGTCGGTCCTCATCCTGGGCATCGGGCTGCTTGGTATCGCGGCGATGCAGTCAATGGCGCTTCGCGGCGGGCAGAGCTCGCTCGAGAGCAGCCAGGTGGTGATCTCGACCAATTCGATCATCGAGGCGATGCGTGCCAACCGGGCGAACGCCGCGAACTACAACACCGGTGGCAAGCGCTGTGCGGTAACGGGCGGAGCCACCTTGGCGGGAAACGACGTGGACAACTGGATCACATCGCTGCAGACCAGCATGCCCGGCAACACGACGTGCGGAACGATCGCCGGATGCCCGAATGCCTGCGTGATCACCGTGGAATGGGATGATTCCCGGGCGCTTGGCGGCGCTGCGCGCACGATGGTGACGGAGGCTCGGATATGAAGCGTGAGCCTGCGAACCGCGCTGTCGCCCGAAGGAGCCTGGGATTCGGCCTCATCGAGTTGATGATCGCGATGGTGCTTGGCCTGATCGTGCTTGGCGCCGCGATTGCGGTGTTCCAGTCCAACCAGCGAAGTTACAGTGCGAATGAAGGCCAGAACCGCGTGCAGGAAAACGCGCGCGCGGCGTACGAGATGGTGGCGCGAGATCTCCGCGCAACCGGGGGGTCCGCGTGCTCCAGCGAGTCGCTGGTCATGGGAGCTGACGCAGAGAGTGTCTCATTCCGGGCACCCTTGGCAGGTTCGGCGACCGAGGTGACCACGACGTCGGCCGACGACCTGTCCTACCGGATCGTCGCCGGCAGTGCGTCCGCCAATTCAGTCACGCTGGTCGAGGCAACGCCCGCGGCATCCGATGTGTTCAGGGCCAACGACATCGTGATGGTTTGCAATGCCGCGATGACCGGGTTCGCGACCGTGAGCAGCGTGTCGGGTCAGACGATCACGTTCAGCGGCGCATTGCCATTCGATCCCAAGGACACCGACAACGCCGATCCGGGCAGCATTTCGATCGCGCGACTGCGTAGCAATCGGTGGTTCACGCAGGCGAACGGCCGGGATACCGGGACGTCGCTGTACATGTCCCGCTCGGGGGGCGCGGCGGAGGAAGTGGCAGATGGCGTGCAGAGCCTCGGCATTACCTACCACCAGGCGTCGGGCGGCAATCCGAACGTGTACGTCGCGGCTCCAACCAGCATGCAACGCGTCGATGCGGTGCGGATGTCGATGCCGATCAGGGCAGTCATGCCGACCCAGAACCCGGGAGAGTCCCGGAACGTCGACCGCACGATCGCAACGTCTGTGGCCATCAGGAGTAGAGCACAATGAATGCCAGGCTCGTGTCCCGGCGCCGCGCGCCAGCCCGGCAGCAAGGCGTCTCGCTGTTGGTCGTGCTCATCCTGATGGTCGTGATGTCCGTGCTGGGCATCGCGGTGCTTCGCAGTTCGGCAATGCAGGAGCGCATGTCCGCGAACATGTACGACCGCAGCCTTGCCACGCAGGCCGCAGAGGCTGCGCTGGTTGAGGCGCGCGCTTGGCTTGGCAGTGGTTCCGGTGTCGACTGGAGCACGCAGCAGCCGGCAGACGTTGCCGGCGCGTGCGCGAACTTCAGCGTCTGCCCCACCTATACGTCCCAGGCCGCAGCCGTCTGGCGACCTGGCCCGACTTTTATGGCAACCAACCTAGGCCTGCGTACCACCACCCAGTACTGGATCGAGTACCTCGGCCAGAACCAGAGCCACATGTCTTCGGGTGGCGTGGTGCCGTCGTCGGCGACAACCAGCCTGGGTCCGATGTATCGGATTACCGCGCGTAGCCAGGGCCAGGGGCGTGCCTCCGTGACCCTGCAAACCGACGTCATCTACCGCTTTCCAACGCTGTGACATCCTCCAAGGCTCCTGCCATGAACAAGCGTCGTTCCATCCCACTCAACGCCAAGTCCGCCTGGGCCCTGCCCGCCGCATTCATGGCCACCCTGCTGGGCATGCCGGTCCATGCCGGCATCACGATTCCCGATGAACCGCTGACCACAGCGAATCGGGTCGCCCCGAATATCCTGTTCATCCTGGACGATTCGGGGTCGATGGACGACCTGAACATGCCCGACAGCGTGCCGACGACGAGTTATGTCGACGTCTCGATGACGGCGTACCCGCGGAATACGCTGTCGTACAACCCCAGCGTGGCTTACCAGACCTGGACCTTGGCCGACGGCAACCGCCGGACTGGTGGCACCAGCTATACGAGCGCCTACAGCGATCTGAATTTGGCGAGCGGCTCCGTGAATCTGTGCAGCAGCACGCAGACCTTCCATTCGCCGAAGAATCCGACTAGCGCGGTTCCCGGCTACTTCGGCGATGGCCGGAATTACTATCGTTTCCAGATTCCAGCCGGCTGCACGCAAGTCGTGCGCTCGGAGTATGGCGCCGTGGTCGCGACGTCGTGGACGCCGGTGGCCATCACGCCGGCAACCGGATCGGTGAACAACTCGAGCGCAACGCATACGCTCGCTTCGATCGTTGCCGGCCGCGAACTCCAAGTGACGATCACCTCGACCAACAGCCGCCAGGCGGACTGGTCGGTGCGGGATCCAGGCAACAACTCCGTGTGTTCCGGTAGCGTGGATGATGGTGAGGTGGACACCTGCAACATCGCCCCGACGGTTGCGGGCGTCTACACGGTCCGCATGTCCCGGGGTACTACGGGTTCGTCGACCTATTCATTGTCGGCGCGCTCCCGCTCCAACAATCGCTGCCCGACCGGTGGGACGGGTAGCAATGACTGGATCAACTGTACGCCGGCGACACCGACCGGGCGCAGCGTGGCAGATGAGAAGACCAACTACGCCACCTGGTATTCCTACCACCGCACCCGCATCAAGGCCGCCAAGGCCGGCGCAAGCGATGCATTCAAGCCGCTCGGCAACCGCGTGCGCGTGGGCTACCGGTCGATCTGGGATCGCAGTAACTTCGACATCCCGGTGGGAGACGGCAATGATGGCCGTTTCGTCGACAATATCGATGACCCCGGCACCCCGGTCAACGAGGCCACCACCTCGCGCAGTACCTGGTACAACCGCTTGCACGCCGCAGTCGGCAGCGGTCGTACGCCGCTGAAGCCTGCCTTGAATTCGGCCGGACAGTACTTCCAGAACACGGCATCGACCGGCCCGTATGGCCCGCAGGCCACGGCCAGCCAGTACAGTTGCCGTCAGAATTTCACGATCCTGACCACGGACGGCTACTGGAACGACGGAACGGTGAGCGTCGGCAATGCGGACAACACCAGCGGCCCGAACCATACCGATACGGCAGGCAACTCGTTTGGCTACACAGCGGCGGCGCCACACCGCGACGGGTTCTCCAATACGCTGGCCGACGTCGCGATGTATTACTGGAAGCGCGACCTGCGCACCGAATCCAACATGGTCAACAACGTGCCGACGACGTCCAGCGATCCGGCGTTCTGGCAGCACATGGTCACCTTCGGCATCTCGATCGGCCTGAGCGGTAACAAGGGGTGGAGCACCATCAGCGACGTGCCTGCGAATGCGACCTGGGAGGACCCGAACGATGCCGAGGATGGGGATCGTATCGATGACCTGTTGCATGCTGCCGTAAACGGGCACGGTACCTTCGTGACGGCGTCCAGCCCTTCCGAGTTCACTGCGGGCCTGACGCAGGCACTTGCCGCGATCTCCCAGCGCACCAGCTCCTTCTCCAATGTCGCCACGAACGCCGCCTCGGTTCGTACCGGTGGCAAGGTGTTCAGCGCCAGCTATGTCTCCGGCTTGTGGACGGGCACCGTCAAGGCCTGGACCTTGGATGCCTACAACAATCCGACCACGCTGGCGTGGAACGCCTCGGTTCCGGGCATCGCGACGCGCAAGGTGTACACCTTCGATGGTTTCGGGGGGCAGCTGTTCCCGACCTCGTCCCAGATCAGCAGCCTGACGCGCACGGGTGGTCCCGTGGACTACCCCGTGACGGGCAGCGTCAACGCCAGTTACCTGAAGGGCGACGCATCCAATGAAGAACGGAATGGCGGCCTGCTCAGGAACCGAACCAGCGTGATGGGCGATATCGTGGGGTCGTCGCCGGCCTACGTCGACGATACATCGACCCTGTACGTCGGCGCCAACGACGGCATGTTGCATGCCCTCGACGCGGGCACTGGCCAGGAATTGTTCGCGTATGTGCCGTCGATCATCAACATGGCCCACCTGCGCGACCTCAGCCGCGGCGACTACACCCACAAGTTCTTCGTCGATGGCCCGGTTGTGGTGACTAACCGCAAGTTGACACCGGGCAAGAACCTGCTGGTGGGTGCCCTTGGAAAGGGCGGCAGGGGTTTGTATGGCCTGGATGTCTCGTCGCCGGGAACCTTCGATGGTAGCGGCGTGAAGTGGGAGTTGGCGCAGACGTCTGGCAACAACATGGGGCTTGTCACCGGCCGCCCGATTCTGGCCAAGGTCAAGTCTGGAGCGGTTGCAGCGATCCTCGGTAATGGCGTGAACAGCCCCAACGACAAAGCGGTGCTGATCGTGGTCAACGCCGAGACTGGTGCCGTGATCCGCGAAATCGACACCGGTGCCGGATCAGCCGGAGCGCCGAATGGCCTTGCTGCCCCGACCGCAGTGCTGGGTCCGGATGGAAAGGCGGTCGCGTACGCTTACGCTGGGGACCGTCTTGGCAACGTCTGGAGGTTCGACCTCACCAGTTCCAGCCCGAGTGGATGGAGCGCAACCAAGCTGTTCACGGCAAAGTCCAACGACGGCGCGGGTGCGGTGCAGCCAATCACTGGCGGTGTGACCGTGGCGACCGATCCCGCCACCTTCAAGCGCTGGGTATTCCTCGGGACCGGCAGCTTCATCACGACGACAGAAGCGGACGACAAGACCCCCTTGGCGCAGAGCATGTACGGATTCATCGACGATGGCACCGCGAGCGTGGTGGCTTACAGCGACCTCGTGAAGCGGACCATTGGAAACACGGGCGCAACCCAGGATGGCTACCCGGTGCGCACCTTCGAAGCAAAGTCGAGCCTGCCTGACAACAAGAAGGGCTGGTTCGTCAACTTGCCCGGGAATGGCGAACGCATCGTGCAGGACGCACAAGTGGTCGCGAACATCCTGGTGACCGCCAGCATGATCCCGGAAGGCGACGCCTGCGAAGCATCCGGTACCGGCTACATCAATGCGCTGGATGCGTTTACGGGCACCAGCGCAGGCTCATCCTTCTTCGACCTCGACGGCGATGGAAAGACGGATGACACAATGGTTGGTGGCGTACCGGTGGGTTCCGTCAACTTCGGTGTCGGCATGCCGACCCTGCCGATCTTCCTGGATGGCAAGCTGGTCGTCGGAGGAACAGGTGGTTCCGTGAGCGCGGAAAAGCCCGGTGCCGGCGGCATCACCCGGAAGAGTTGGGGCCGCGTGTCCTGGCGTGAACTGAGGGCCGACTGATGGAAAGTGTGCAGATGCCTGGGATGCCGCGAGCCACTGCGCGCGTGGGGGGGTTCTCGCTCATCGAGCTGATGGTGGTGGTTGCGATCATAGGGATCCTCGCCTCCATCGCGCTTCCCAGCTACAACGACCACCAGCGCAAGACCCGTCGTGCAGCCGGTGCGGCCTGTGCGACTGCGGTGGCGCAGCAATTTGAGCGCTTTTACACGAGCAATCTGACCTACGTGGGGGCGGTTGCCAACACCGCCATCTGCGATCCGGAGGTGCTGACGTTCTACAACGTCACCGCGGGCGGTGTCGCCGCCAAGACCTACACGATCTCGGCGGCGCCCACCGGCAAACAGGCGGGAGACGGCTGCGGCTCATTGAGCATCAACCAAGCCGGCACCAAGAGCCCGGCGACCGCGGGCTGCTGGTAATTCAATCGTGTGCGCATCGGTGCGAACATGAGGCCGAAAAACCCGCCGGAAGGCGGGTTTTTCATGAAGCGTGGAGCCCAGGGTGTTGTCGAAAATGCCCTCGCCAACGCGCTGGCGCCGAAACTGCAAGTTTCTCGTCGCCGTTCCCGTGCCGGTTCCGACGCCAGGCAGGGCAAGTTCGAAGGAACGCATCGAACATTGGCTGCGAAGTGGTTATGCCGGAAACGATGAAGGGCCGCCGAAGCGACCCTAAGTCATTGAAACATTTGGCGCCCGAAGTTGGACTCGAACCAACGACCCCCTGATTAACAGTCAAGTGCTCTAACCGGCTGAGCTATTCGGGCGGGGAGCGCATTGTAGACGGCCTCATCGGGGTCGGCAAGCCGCGGCGCGCGTTCCCGTCACCCGGGGCAGGGCATTCGTGCGCTGGGACGCTCGCTGCGCGGCCTGCCCATGTTGTTCACGATGACCTGGCCGAGCAGTTCCTGGCGCGAGTTGCAGATGGAAATGGTGAGGTTTGTCCCCGCGCTTCGCCCGTCCGGGAGGTAACGCAGCTGCTGCCTGCCATTGGTGCTGGTCACTTGCAGGTGACGGCTGGTCGGTTCCAGCTCCACGCGAATGATTTCGTCGTTCTTGTCCGGCTTGCGGTTGCCGTCATCGTCCAGGAACAGCATCCATCCACGACTCCAGTCATTGTCCGCTTCGCAGAAGTTGCCGTCGGCGGAGGGGCACAGCACCGCACGTCGATTGCGGCTGATGGCGCTCGTGCGCGCCAGTGCCATGTGCGCCATCAGCGAAGCCGCGGCTGCAGAGGCGCGTTGGCGTTCCACGAAGCTTCCCATCGAAGGCAAGGCGATGCCCGCGCAGATCGCCATCACGGCAACGCAGGTGGCAAACTCGATCAGGGTGAATCCGGCGTTGCGACGAAGCATGGCAAGGCTCCCGATGAACTGGGGCCAGTGTTCGCCCATGCGCGGCTGCGGCCCATCGGGAGGATCCTGAGGGCGGGGTAGGGGAATGCCGCTGCGGCGGCGGCATCCCATGCCCCCGCGCCCGCAGGGTTCGGCCCGGACCGGTAGCTGCGCGTAAACTCAGGGGTTGTCCGTTGCAGCCCCGCCGATGAGCCAGAGCGAACCGTCCGACCTCGACCTGTCAACCGCTTCCGGTCGATTCCGGCTGGTCGCGCCGTACGAGCCGGCGGGCGACCAGCCGCAGGCCATCGGGAAGCTGGTGGCCGGCTTCGAGAACGGCATCGCCAAGCAGGTCCTGCTGGGCGTCACCGGCTCGGGCAAGACCTACACCATCGCCAACATGATCCAGGCGGTGCAGAAGCCGACCCTGGTGATGGCGCCGAACAAGACGCTGGCCGCGCAGCTGTACGGGGAGTTCCGCGCATTCTTCCCGCACAACTCGGTGGAGTACTTCGTCAGCTATTACGACTACTACCAGCCCGAGGCCTACATACCGTCCAGCGACACCTTCATCGAGAAGGACAGCTCGATCAACGACCACATCGAGCAGATGCGCCTGGCCGCGACCAAGGCGCTGCTGTCGCGGCGCGACACCATCGTGGTGGCCACGGTGTCCGCGATCTACGGCCTTGGCGCGCCCGAGGACTACCTGGCGATGCGGCTGATCCTGTCGCGCGGGGAACGCATCGACCAGCGCGAACTGCTGCGCCACCTGACCACCCTGCAGTACACCCGCAACGAGATGGTTCTGGACCGCGGCACCTTCCGCGTGCGCGGCGAGACCATCGACGTGTTCCCGGCCGAATCCGACCTGGAGGCGCTGCGGATCGAGCTGTTCGATGGCGAGGTCGAGCAGCTTTCGATGTTCGATCCGTTGACCGGCGAGGTGTTGCGCAAGCTGCCGCGCTACACGGTCTACCCGAAGACCCACTACGCCACCCCGCGCGAACGCACGCTGTCCGCGGTGGAGACGATCAAGGCCGAGCTGCGCGAGCGCCAGGAGCAGCTGTATTCGGCGAACAAGCTGGTGGAGGTGCAGCGGCTGTCGCAGCGCACCCAGTTCGACCTGGAGATGATGGCCGAGGTCGGCTACTGCAACGGCATCGAGAACTATTCGCGGCACCTGACCGGGCGCGCGCCGGGCGAGGCGCCGCCGACCCTGTTCGACTACCTGCCGGCGGACGCGCTGCTGGTGGTCGACGAATCGCACGTGACCATTCCGCAGATCGGCGCGATGTACAAGGGCGACCGCTCGCGCAAGGAAACCCTGGTGGAATTCGGGTTCCGGCTGCCGTCGGCGCTGGACAACCGCCCGCTGCGTTTCGAGGAGTGGGAGCAGCGCGCGCCGCGCAGCATCTTCGTGTCGGCGACGCCGGGGCCGTACGAGCTGCGCGAGGCCGCCGACGAGATCGTGGAGCTGGTGGTGCGCCCGACCGGGCTGGTCGACCCGCAGGTGGAGATCCGCCCGGTGGCGACCCAGGTGGACGACGTGCTGTCGGAAATCCACGAACGCGTCGCGATGGGCGACCGCGTGCTGATCACCACCCTGACCAAGCGGATGTCGGAGAACCTGACCGAGTACCTGTCCGAGCACGGCGTGCGCGTGCGCTACCTGCATTCGGACATCGAGACGGTGGAGCGGGTGGAGATCATCCGCGACCTGCGGCTGGGCATGTTCGATGTGCTGGTCGGCATCAACCTGCTGCGCGAAGGCCTGGACATGCCCGAGGTGTCGCTGGTGGCGATCCTGGATGCGGACAAGGAGGGCTTCCTGCGCAGCGCCGGTTCACTGATCCAGACCATCGGCCGCGCCGCCCGCAACCTGCGCGGCAAGGCGATCCTGTACGCCGACCGGGTCACCAATTCGATGCAGAAGGCGATCGACGAGACCGACCGCCGCCGCGCGAAGCAGGTCGAGTACAACGCCGAGCACGGGATCACCCCGCAATCGATCGTGCGCGCGGTGGCCGACGTGATGGAAGGCGCGCGCCCGGAACCCGGCGAGCTGAAGGGGCGCGGCAAGCTGCGCCGGGTGGCCGAACCCGAGCTGGAATACCAGCGGCTGTCGCCCGCGCAGCAGGCGGCGAAGCTCAAGGCACTGGAGCAGCAGATGCACCAGCACGCCCGCGACCTGGAGTTCGAGGACGCCGCCCGCGTGCGCGACCAGATCCGGCGCCTGCGCGAGGCCAGCCTGTAGGGCGGGGCAAGCCCCGATCCACAGGTGCGAGCAATGCCCAACCGCCTGCCGTACGGGCCTGGCGAGCCCCGGTTGTCCGGCGCCCGCCGCCGGGCTAGAATGCGCGTCCTTCGGGCGGTTAGCTCAGCGGTAGAGCACTACCTTGACATGGTAGGGGTCACAGGTTCGAACCCTGTACCGCCCACCACGCCTTCCGGGCGTGGCAACGAATCGGAAACAAGGTGGCCTGCGGCAACGCCGGTCGAGCGTGCGACATGAGCACTACCCGCATCCAGCGCTGAACCTGCCGACGCATTCGATTCATCCGTGAATAATCGAAAGGCGCTTCGGCGCCTTTTTCGTTTTCCGCATTTCCGACGCCGGCCACGGGGCCGGCATCACCGAAGGGTTCTCCCATGATCTCGATCACGCTCCCCGATGGCGCCGTCCGTCAATTCGAAGCGCCGCCGTCCGTGCATGACGTCGCCGCCTCCATCGGCGCCGGCCTCGCCAAGGCCACCCTTGCCGGCAAGGTGGACGGCCGGCTGGTCGACGCCAGCCACGTCATCGACCGCGATGCCAGCCTGGCCATCATCACCGAGAAGTCGCCGGAGGCGCTGGAGATCCTGCGCCACTCCACCGCGCACCTGCTGGCGCAGGCCGTGCAGCGCCTGTTCCCCGGCGCGCAGGTCACCATCGGCCCGGTGATCGACAACGGCTTCTACTACGACTTCGCCTACGAGCGCCCGTTCACCCCGGAAGACCTGCCGGCGATCGAGGCGGAGATGCAGAAGATCGTCAAGGAAGCGCATCCGGTCAGCCGCAGCGTGAAGTCGCGCGATGACGCGGTGGCCTTCTTCCGCGGCATCGGCGAGGCCTACAAGGCCGAGATCATCGAGTCGATCCCGGCCAGCGAAGACCTGTCGCTGTACTCGCAGGGCGAGTTCACCGACCTCTGCCGCGGCCCGCACGTGCCGGGCACCGACAAGCTGCGCGCGTTCAAGCTGATGAAGGTCGCGGGCGCGTACTGGCGCGGCGACCACAACAACCAGATGCTCAGCCGCATCTACGGCACCGCCTGGCTGAACGACAAGGACCTCAAGGCCTACCTGACCCAGATCGAGGAAGCCGAGAAGCGCGACCACCGCAAGATCGGCAAGGCGCTGGACCTGTTCCACCTGCAGGAGGAAGGCCCGGGCCTGGTGTTCTGGCATCCGAAGGGCTGGAGCATCTGGCAGACCGTCGAGCAGTACATGCGCAAGGTCTACCGCGACACCGGCTACGGCGAGGTGCGCTGCCCGCAGATCCTGGACGTGTCCCTCTGGCAGAAGTCCGGCCACTGGGACAACTACAAGGACAACATGTTCTTCACCGAGTCGGAGAAGCGCACCTATGCGCTGAAGCCGATGAACTGCCCGGGCCACGTGCAGGTGTTCAACCAGGGCCTGCACAGCTACCGCGACCTGCCCATCCGCTACGGCGAGTTCGGCGCCTGCCACCGCAACGAACCCTCGGGCGCGCTGCACGGCATCCTGCGCGTGCGCGGCTTCACCCAGGACGACGCCCACGTCTTCTGCCGCCTCGACCAGCTGCACGACGAGATCCTGCGCGTGCTCGACTTCGTCACGTCGATGCTCAAGGCCT
>Ga0154020_10007318_pt1 | contig 12896 bp, 14 predicted proteins | sample Klosneuvirus_201_FD_109709 | JGI IMG/M metagenome (GOLD analysis project Ga0154020, IMG submission 109709) | Active sludge microbial communities from wastewater, Klosterneuburg, Austria - Klosneuvirus_20160825_MG | ecosystem: Engineered > WWTP > Aerobic digester > Activated sludge | place... | reverse complement strand
TGCCGAGTTCGGCGTGCCGGAGGCTTACGCGGCTTCACTGCCGAGCGTGACGCCGCCGCAGCCGCCCAGCCAGTTTTCCGACCAGTTGTCGGTTTCTCCGCCGGGCTCGCCGTACTACTTCCTGGGCGAGGCCAGTCCCTATACCCAGTCGGGTGCGGCGCCGTCGGTGCCGGAAAACCGGGTTGTCGCGCAGAGCTTCGGCCTGCCGGGGCAGGGCGAGTTACTGGCGCTGCTGGCGGACATCGGCAGCGAACGAAAATCGGCCGATTCCAACAGTCGACCGCTGCAATCGGGGAATTTCTATTTCCTTGATGCGGCCAGGGTGCCGGATGCCGGTCCGACGGCCCGGCCAGCCTTCGACGTCAATGCCGTGCGCCGCGATTTCCCGATCCTCAACGAACGGGTGAACGGCAAGCCGCTGGTCTGGTTCGACAACGCCGCGACGACGCAGAAGCCGCAGTCGGTAATTGACCGCCTGTCCTACTTCTACGCCCACGAGAATTCCAACATTCACCGGGCGGCGCATGAACTGGCGGCGCGGGCGACCGATGCCTACGAGGCGGCACGCAACAAGGTGCAGCGTTTCCTCGGTGCCGGCTCGGCCGACGAGATCATCTTCGTCCGTGGGGCGACGGAAGCCATCAACCTGGTCGCCAAGACCTGGGGTATCCAGAACATCGGCGAGGGCGACGAGATCATCGTGTCGTTACTCGAGCACCACGCCAACATCGTGCCCTGGCAGCAACTGGCGCAACAGACCGGCGCGAAGATCCGGGTCATTCCGGTCGACGATACCGGGCAACTGAAGCTCGACGAACTGCAAAAGTTGCTCAACCCGAAAACCAAGCTCGTTTCGGTGACGCAAGTCTCGAACGCGCTGGGCACGGTGACGCCGATCAAGCAGGTCATCGACATGGCCCACGCGGCCGGCGCCAGGGTGCTGGTCGACGGGGCGCAGTCGGTGTCCCACCTGCGGGTCAATGTGCAGGCGCTCGATGCCGACTTCTTCGTCTTTTCCGGCCACAAGATCTTTGGGCCGACCGGCATCGGCGTGGTCTACGGCAAGGCGGCGTTGCTGGAACAGATGCCCCCGTGGCAGGGCGGCGGCAACATGATTGCCGACGTCACCTTCGAGAAGACGCTGTTCCAGCCGGCCCCGAACAAGTTCGAAGCCGGCACCGGCAACATCGCCGACGCGGTGGGTCTCGGTGCGGCGCTGGACTATGTGGACCGCATCGGCATCGAGAACATCGCCCGCTATGAGCATGACCTGCTGGTCTATGCGACGCGCGGCCTGTCCGCGATTTCCGGCGTGCGCCTGATCGGCACGGCGGCGGAGAAGGCGAGCGTCGCCTCCTTCGTGCTGGCCGGCTATTCGACCGAGGAGGTCGGCCGCGCGTTGAACGAGGAAGGCATTGCGGTGCGCTCAGGCCACCACTGCGCCCAGCCCATCCTCCGCCGCTTCGGCGTCGAGGCGACGGTACGGCCCTCGCTGGCCTTCTACAACACTTGCGAGGAAATCGACCGCATGCTGGCTGTCGTGCGCCGACTGGCGCGCGGCAAGGGCAAGGTCGCCGCCTAGGCATCGCCGCCGGAAACGAAACGGGCCCGCCAAGCGGGCCCGTTTTCATTGGCCGGGATGGCCGGTTGTGAAATTTCGACCGAGTTGACCAACTGCTGCAGTTCGCCTTGACCTGATTGCCGTCGTTGGAACGGCTACTTTACCCGGAGACCTGCCTCTGGCCCAATTCAAACTGATCGGCCACAACAGCCATTTATGGCTAGCTGCTTGCCCGACCGCAACTTGCCCCATTGCAGCCGCTCGAACATGGACAACGAAGAATTCGTAGAAAAAGGATTGAGCGACTGTTATCGAAAATCACTACTCACCTTTTAGCCCCAGGGTTGGTCACCGCTTTGTTTTGGTCTCGTCTTCGGCCTTGTGAAAAGCTTGCCATTGAAAAGAACTCCGAACTTGGGGTGCTGCAAGTACGCGGCGCCCATCAGAACGCCGAGAACGGAAAGGGCCAAGCTGAAAACCATCGCATGGGCCCTCCATTTCATTGTTTGGGACGCTTTTCGAAGACATCTTTTGCGACTGGCAGCGCGGAGAACGCATTGGGCCAGCCGATGTAGAAGGCCAGATGCGTGATGACCTCGCCAGCCTGGGTCTGTGTCAAGCCTCCGTCCATCGCCTTGTTAAGGTGATACGGCAATTGCGCGACGTAGCCCGACGCAATGAGTGCGCTGACGGTCACGAGACTCCTATCACGGGGAGCTAGGTCGGGACGCAGCCACAGGTCGCGGAAGAGTACGTCGGTGGTGTACTGCACCAGCCCCGGTGCGGTCGAGCCGAAGGACTGGCTCACCAGTTGGGCGCGTTTGGCCTCCGTTGCTTCGTCCAGCGCCAGCAGTTTGGGTTCGGCGGCGGGCAACTTATCCACGCCGATTTTGCGCTCGGCGAATACCTGACGCACTATGGGGACGGCCGATAAAGCATTCGCACGGCTCGCATAGAATGCCAAGTGTGTGATGATCTCGGATATCTCGCGCGGCTTGACGCCATTGTCGAGAGCCTGATCGACGTAGTACGGCAACTCAGTGGTCTGATCTCGTGAAATCAGCGCGGCCAGGGTCACGATACTGCGGTCGCGTGGCGAAAGTTCGGGGCGCTCCCACAACTTGCACAGCACATCCTGCGAGTAATGCATAAGTGCGGGGGCGACCTGGCTGACCTCGTCTGCGTTGAAAGCGTATGCACCGCAACTGGCGTGAGCGATTGGCGCCCCCACAAGCAGCGAGGTGGTCACGGAAAGTGCGGCCAGGACTTTTAGGTTCTTCATAGATAGACTCCTTTGTATATAGCAAACAGCCATCGCGTAGCCGTTACGGTAGCTATTTGAGTTGTCATTCCTTGTATTGCTCGTCGCTGACCTTCTCCATCCACTCTACATTTTTGCCGTCCAGAGCTTCCTGAATGGCGTAGTGCGACATTCCGGTTTTGTCGGTAGCGCCGTGCCAGTGTTTGACGCCTGGAGCAATCCAGACCGCATTGCCCGGCAGGATCTCACGTCGCTCCTTACCCCATTCCTGTACCCAGCCCTTGCCGGAAGCGACGATCAGAATTTGCCCCGCTGGATGGGTGTGCCAAGCTGAGCGGGAACCGGGCGCGAAATCGACCAGGAATACGGAAGTACGTGCCGGTGCTTGCGGGGTTGCCAGCATCGGATCCACATATTCCAGACCTGTAAAGGTCTGCTGGGATCCGATGAAATGTTCGCGCGTAGCGCTGCTCGTGATGACGATTCCTTCGGATTTTGCCTCTTCGGCGAAGAGCGGTGCCGACGCCAAGATGGCGAGTGAAGACGCGATAGCGAGTAAACGTTTCATTTGTGATTTTCCTGTGCAATGACTAAAAGGGCGTGTCATGACATGTGGCCGTCGAACCAATCCAGCATCGCTTGCGGTTCGCGACCGAAGTGGTTGTAGCCTTGGAAGCGCTGGTTCGTGCCTTCGATCCAGTACAGTTTCTTGTCCGTGGCCGAGATATCGCCGTATATCTCCTCGATCAGCGAGGGGCGAATGGTGTACTGGGTAGCAACCGGGGGCATTGCGGTCAGGACGACTACGTAAAATCCAGAAAACGATAGAAATTATCCAATCATCTTGATAACTCTCGCTGGGACACCGGCGACAACTGTCTTTTCTGGGACATTCCTCGTTACGACCGCTCCGGCAGCGATGATTGAATCGTCACCGACTGTCACGCCGGGAAGTACGGTTGCGTTGGCGCCAATCCATACGTTCCTTCCGATAACAATTGGAGACGGATAAATCGTATTGCGTTGTTCGGGCGCAAGCCCGTGGTTCAGCGTACAAAGGGTGACATTCTGACCGATCTGTGAAGCATCGCCGATCGTGACACCGCCGAGGTCCTGAAAGGTGCATCCCGTATTCAGGAATACATTTTTCCCAAAGGTGACGTTTTTGCCGCAGTCCGTATAGAAGGGCGGAAAGAAAAAACACGATTCGTCGACGTCTATTCCGGTCAACAGAGAAAACAGCGCGCGAACCTCTGCCGGCTCGTGGTAGGAACTGTTCAGTTCCGCCGTGATGCGCAGAGCCTCGTTACTGAACTGCACCAAAAGCGCATGCCCCTCCGAACCAACGACAATTGGCTCGCCCTGCTTAATCAAGTCCATCAATTCGTTCTTTTCCATAGACCAAACTTCCTTTCTCTTACTCCAACTCATCGGTAATCGTTACAGTTCCGAAACCAACTGCGACAGCAAAGTGCTGGAAACTGCCCGGTTTAGTAAAGGATTCAAGCCGAGGCCATGCCGTGGGAAGATCCTTCCCTGCCCGCCTTGCGGCGCAATCCCTCGATATCGCGCTTGGGCGGCTCACCAAAGAGACGAGTGTACTCACGACTGAATTGCGAGGGACTTTCGTAGCCCACCTCAAATGCCGCGCTTGCTGCATCCGAATCCTCGTTCAGCATCAGCCGACGCGCTTCATTCAGTCGCAGCCATTTCTGGTACTGCAAGGGACTCATGGCGGTCAGCTGGCGAAAGTGATGATGCAGACTGGACGGACTCATCTTGACATGAGAGGCGAGATCATCAATTCGGAGCGTTTCCATGTAATTTACTTTCAACCAGTCGATCGCCTTGGCGACGCGATGCCCCTGACTCCCCACTGAAGCGATTTGCTGCAAACGTGCAGCCTGATCGCTCATCAGCAGGCGATAGTGGATTTCCCTTTTGATGAGCGGCGCCAAGATGGGGATTGCACTCGGCTCATCCAGTAAATCCAGCATCCGCTTGAATGGCTCAAGCAACATCGGCGTGACGGTACCAAGACCGATGACGGCACCTCGATCGCTCGAACGGTCTTCCGGCAACGGTAGTCCGCCCTGAGCGATCAATTCCGCCATGGTGCGAAGATCGAGTTTAAGGGCCAGCCCCAAGCAAGGGTTATCGGGGCTAGCCGTGACCACTTGGGAATTAGCTGGGATATCCAGCGATGTAATCAAAAACCGATTGATGCTGTAAGGGTAAGCCTCCCCGCCTGCCAACATTTGCTTTTCGCCTTGAACGACAAGAACGATGCAGGCCTCCACCAAGCAAATAGTGGGTGGCATCGGGGCTTCGCGCCGGAAAAAAGTGAGGCCAGATATTGGGGTCGAACAGTCGAACTGGCCGATGGTCCGGCGTCCAATGCTCGCAATCATCGCCTCGCGCATGGCATCGAGCGTTCCTGCGTTTTCTTGAGTGGGCATGTCATTTCTCCAAACAGTTTCTGTCTGAAGAATATCTGCTTAAATCTCAGGCGCCAACCAATAAACCGACCCAGTGGAGTATCAGGCAATAAAAACGGAGGATTGATATACCGATGATCGGTCCGGATAGAAAAGAATACATTCTGTCGAACAACCCTCTTGGCAACAAAGGACAGGAACATGGAAAACTTTACCTTCTTCAATCCGACTCAAATCGAATTCGGTACCGACAAGGAAAAACAGATCGGCCAGCATTTGGCAGCGCACGGTGTCAAAAAGGTGCTGCTTTGCTACGGCAGCGAACGGATTAAACGCGAAGGATTGTTCGACGTCGTCAGCAAGAGCCTCGCCGAGCAAGGCATCGCGTTCGTGGAATGTGGCGGCATTATCAGCAATCCAGTCATCTCGAAAGTACGCGCAGGGATTGCCCTGGCGAAAGCGCACCAAGTCGATGCCATCCTGAGCGTCGGCGGCGGTTCCGTTCTCGACAGTTCGAAGGCCATTGCTGCCGGCGTTTGCCACGATGGCGATGTCTGGGATCTGTTCGTTGGCAAGGCCCGTGTTGAGACAGCGCTTCCCTTATTTGCCATTCTGACTTTGGCCGCCACGGGAAGTGAGATGAATCCCTCGGCGGTGGTGACCAACGACGAGACCAAGGAGAAATTTTTCATCTCTGCGGCTTCGCTGTTCCCCAAGGTCTCCATCGTCAATCCTGCCCTCATGCAGGGTGTGACGCGCGACTACCTCGTTTACTCGGCATCGGACGTGATTGCGCATTTGATCGAGGCCTATTTCACGGCGACCGTCCATCCGAAGCTGCAGTCGCGTCTGGTTGAATCTCTTGTCAATACGGTCATCGAAACAACCGAGACGCTGCTGACCAATCCCGACGATTATGGAGCTCGCGCCCAGTTCGCCTGGGCAGCAACACTGGCACTGAATGGTCTGGCCTACTCGGGAGCAGCGGGCTTTGGCTACCCGAATCACGCCATCGAGCACTCGCTCTCGGCGCTCTTCAACGTGCCGCATGGCGCCGGCCTGTCGGTGATCGTCCCGGCCTGGATGCAGTGGTACCTCGACCGCAACCCGGCGCAGTTCGAACGATTTGCGCGGAACGTGTTTGGCGTCGATACCGGCGAGCAGGGCATTGCGGCGCTGCAGGCTTGGTACGACAAGATCGGCACGCCAACTCATCTGCCGCAACTGGGCATCAAGGAGGTCGATCTGCCGGCCATCGTCGAGAACGTCCAGCGCAATGTGCGCATCTTCGGCATCGCCGAAACCTACACCCCGGAAGTGGTGACGGCCATTCTGAAGAATGCGCTGTAGCCGTTCGTTTTACTATCCATACCAAGGAGCAGCCCCCCAAATGACCACCCTGCTTTCCCGCAAGAAATTCATCCAAAGCGCCATCGTCGCCTGTGCTGCCCTGTGCGTCGGCGTGCCATCCGTTCGAGCACAGACCAGTCCCACTTCAATCGGAGGAAATACCTTGAACTTGACCCAGGAATGGGACAAAACTTTCCCGAAGAGCAACAAGGTCGATCATCAGAAAGTGACCTTCAAGAATCGCTATGGCATCACGCTGGCGGCCGATCTGTATCTGCCGAAGAACCGCGGCAACCAGCGCCAGGCCGCACTGGTCGTCGGCGGCCCCTTTGGCGCCGTGAAGGAGCAGTCTTCCGGTCTGTATGCCCAGACCATGGCCGAGCGCGGTTTCGTCGCGCTCGCCTTCGATCCTTCCTATACCGGCGAGAGCGGCGGCGAGCCGCGCAATGTGGCGTCTCCCGACATCAACACCGAGGATTTCAGCGTCGCGGTGGACTTCATCGGCCTGCACGCTTCGGTCGATCGTGAGCGCATCGGCATCATCGGAATTTGCGGCTGGGGCGGCATGGCCCTTAACGCTACGGCGGTGGACAAGCGCGTCAAGGCAGTGGTGACCAGTACCATGTATGACATGACTCGCGTCATGTCCAAGGGCTACAACGACAGCGTAACTCTTGAACAGCGCACGAAGACACTGGAACAGCTGGGCCAGCAGCGCTGGAAGGATGCGGAACGCGGCGCGCCGGCGATGCTGCCCGAGTTCAACGTGCTCAAGGGCGGCGAACCCCAGTTCATGGTCGACTATCACGACTACTACATGACAAAGCGCGGCTACCACCCGCGTGCGGTCAATTCCGGCAATTCCTGGACGCAGACCACACCGCTGTCCTTCATGAATATGCCGATTCTCAGCTACATCAAGGAAATCTCGCCGCGTCCGATTCTGTTCATCCACGGCGAAAAGGCCCACTCGCGCTACTTTAGCGAAACCGCCTATGCGGCTGCGGCGGAGCCAAAGGAACTCGTGATTATCAAGGGCGCCAGCCATACCGATCTGTACGATCAAATGGACAAGATCCCGTTCGATAAGATCTCGGATTTCTTCGGCAAGAATCTGAAGTAACTCAGACGGAGGCCATCTGGGCGGAGGTGCGTGACTGTTCTCAGGTGGCCTCCTCAGGCGTCACAAATGTTTAAGAATTGGATTTTTCTGTTGACTGCGATTGTCAGCGAAGTCGTGACAACCTCTTCCCATTATTGGCCATCGGTGGTGGTCGTCGTCGGCTACGGCATCGCGTTCTATTGCCTGGCACTCACCCTGCGCGTTATCCCGACGAGGGGCGTGGTTTGCGCTATTTGGTCCGGCCAGGCCTTGCGTCGGCTTGGCCTGCTGCTGCTTCTCTTTGCGCTGTGCGCTGCCCCTGTCACCCGGGCGGCAGGCCCTACGGCGCCCACCGCCGCACCGGATGCCGCTCAGGCATCCAAGAGATCGGAGGAATCACGCATGTGGATGACCGTCGGCGAACGCCGCTTCGCCATCACCCTGGCCGAAACCGAGGCCGCTCGCGCATTCACCGCCATGTTGCCGCTGACGCTGGACATGGAGGAACTGAACGGCAACGAGAAGAAAAAGGAACTGCCGAGCCCACTACCCACGGACGCAAGCCGGCCCGGTACGATCCGCAACGGCGACCTTTTGCTGTGGGGATCGCGCACCGTAGTAGTCTTCTATCTGACCTTCGAATCGCCCTATTCGTACACCCGTCTCGGCCGCGTGGACGACCCGTCTGGGCTTCCCCAGTCGCTCGGGCGGTACGATGTGCGGGTGGTGTTTTCCAAGAACTAGCTTGCGATGAAGGACAGGGGGATTTCAATGAAGAAACCCCTAAAGGGTTGCTAAGACATTACCTCGTGGTCTGAACCAATCATCGCAACGGAGAAGCGTTTCTTCCAGCAATCCAGCCAACAAGTGGCCGTTGTCGAGCGCACTGCAGCCTTTCCCGGAGTGGCAACTGACTGTCAGGAATGGCCGAGGAGCACTCAGTAGCCCGACTGCCCGTGCGACTGCTGTACTCAGAGATCTGCCATTAGAACTCCTGAAAATCGACCGCCGGGTTGGGTCGATTCGAGCCGCTCAGGCCAGATGTGATTCAGTGGTAAGCAGAATGCGTTTCCGCATCCAGTCACGGGCAGTAGACCTGCCGCAGCAGCAGGATGACCTCGGTGAGGCGGTCGTTGGCCAGCGCGTAAAGGACGCGGTTGGCATCCTTGCGGGAGGTCAGTAGCCGGCGGTCGCTGAGGCGGGTGAGATGGTGCGAGATGTTGGGCTGCGAGGTGCCCAGCGCCTGGCAGATTTCGCCGACTGAGCGTTCGCCCTCGGCCAGCAGACAGATGATGCCCAGGCGCAGGGGATGGGCGATCGCCTTGATGCCCTCGGCGGTCGGTGCGATTTCGGTGTCGCTCCAGTGGGCGTGCATACTATCGGTGGCGCCGCCGCTGCCATGGCCTGTTGCGGTCGACGCCGCAGTAAGGGCAAATTCGGACAGGGGCGGGCGCGGAGTTTTCCAGGCCGGGTTATCGATGCGCGGAGTGTATCGGCTGCTTTCGTTTACGTAAAAGAATGAATATTCAGTTGTTTATGCGAAAACCGTCTAACCGGCGCCGGCGCGCAGCTGCTCGAACAGGCGCAGGCCTTCCGGCCATGGGCCGTGTCCGGAGTCGACGTTGATGTGGCCGGCGGCGCCGACACTGACGAAATCACTGCCCCACTGGCCGGCCCAGTATTCGGCGGCGCGGGCACTGACCCATGGGTCGTTTTCGCTGGCGACGACCAGGCTGGGGAAGGGCAGTTGTTCTTCGAGCAGGACGGCCGGTTCGCCGAAGCGCGCCGGATCGGCGGGTGCCACCAGCAGGGCGCCACGAATCCGCGCGCCGCGCACCAGCCCGGCAGTCACCGCCGCCAGGCAGCCAAAGCTGTGGGCGACCACCCACAGCGGTTCGCCGACGGCGTCGATTTCCTCGCGCACGCGGGCCGCCCAGTCGCTCAGACAGGGGCGCTCCCAGTCGGCCTGCTCGACACGGCGCGTATCCGGCAGCACGGTTTCCAGCCAGCTCTGCCAGTGTGTGGGGCCGCTGTTGCGCAGCCCGGGAACGATCAGTACCTTGCCCATCGTCGGCGCTTACAGAAGGGTGTCGGACCAGATGTTCCTGGCCCAGGCCCGGGCAAACAGCCCTTCCTCGACCGACGGCTCCTTCGAGACGCCACCCGAGCCCTCGACCACCAGCAATTGCTTCTTCTCGGGGTTCCAGCGGTGCACTGAATCGACGTGGATGGCGCGCCGTTCGTCGACCAGCGAGTAGCAGGTATTGGCCATCAGGGTCGGGCGTGGTTCGCGTCCGGAAAGGATTTCGACGATTGCCGCCGCTGCGGCCTTGCCGTGCTGGTTGGCCATGTGGCCGGATTTGGGCATCAGCGGCGCCGACAGTGTCGCATCGCCAAGGACGTGAACATTCTTCACGGCAGTCGATTCGAGCGTGACCCAGTCGACCGTCGCCCAGCGGCTGTTGGCATTGACGACGCCGATGTCGTGCGCGATCTTGCCGGCGGTCTGGGGCGGGATCAGGTTGATGACCTCGCCGCGCTCGCGCTCGCCGATTTCACTGGTGACGATATTGGTTTCGGCATCGACTTCGACCGTGTTCCAGTTCGGACGGTACTCGATGATGCCCTTGTAGTCGTTCGCCCAGTTGTCGGCGAACAGCCTGGTCTTGGAGATGATCTTGTCGTTGGCGTCGAGGACGAGAATCTTCGAGTTCGGCTTGTGCGCCTTGAAGTAGCTGGCAACCTGGCTGGCGCGCTCGTAGGGCCCGGGCGGGCAGCGGTAGGGCGCTTTCGGAATGGTGATGATGAAGGTCCCGCCATCCGGCAGGTCAAGCAGCTGTTTGCGCAGGGCGATGGTCTGCGGGCCGGCTTTCCAGGCATGCAGGATCTTCTGCTGGGCCTTTTCGTCGTAGCCGGCGACGGCGGCGAAGTTGAAGTCGATACCCGGCGAGATGACCAGGTGGTCGTAGGTAAAGTCGCCGCCGCGGTCGGTCTTGACGACACGTTTTTCCGGATCGACCGCCGTAACCGTGGCATGCACTACCTTGATGCCCCAGTTTTTCTTCAGGCCGTCGAAACTGTGCACCAGGGTTTCGAATTCCCGGTTGCCGGCCAGCACTTCGTTGGATGTCGGGCAGGAGATGAATTCCTTGTTGCGCTCGATGAGCACTACCTCGATGGCGCCGTCGCTCCATTTGCGCAGGTATTTGGCGGCCGTCGCGCCACCGAAGCCGGCGCCGATGACGACGACACGGCCTGGTTTCTTGCCCTTCTTCGGGGCGGCGAGCGCGCTGCCGGGAAGCAGCGCGGCGCCGGCCAGCGTGGCGGAGGCGCCGAAGGCCTGGAGCAGGCGGCGGCGGTCGTTGTTGATCACTGACATGGTCATCGCTCCTTATTTCTGACGGGAAAAATAGTCCGCCAGCACGGCGATTTCTTCGTCGCTATAACCCTTGGCCAGCTGATTCATGATCGTGGCCTGCTTGGTGACGGCCTTGTAGGCCTTCAGCGTCTCTTCCAGATAGGCCTTGTCGCGCCCGGCAATGGACGGGATGGCGGAATTGACCCGGCCTTCGGTGCCATGGCAGTTGAAGCAGTTGCCGGCGAAGTAGGGGAAGCTCGCCGGCAGCGCGGCCTGCGCATTCGTTTCGGCGGAAAGGACGGCGGCCGAAGCCAGCAGCCCGAGCAAAGGCAAGAGGTGTTTCATGGTTTATCCCTGTTGGTTTGGCCGGACATGGATATAGCGGTGGAAGCCCGTGCCGGCGGTCGTTTCAATCCACCCGAATGTGCTGGAAGGGTGGCGGCCAACCAACGAATTTTTTTGCATAAGCAAAGAAGGGCATCGGGCTTTGCCGGCCCCCCTTGATGCCGGCAATCACGACAATCGGGAATATCCATATCAGAAAGTTGTCGTTCGGCGGCGCGGGCTGCGGTTCTAAGCTTGGCGCTCCAATATTTCGTACAGGCAATACCGGCAACGGAAATTCCCCCCATGGTCGACGATTCCAGTGACTGTACAGATCGTGCCGCTGCCGGCGCCATGCAGCGCCTGCCGACACTGCAAAGGAACGCCTTGCGCAAGCTGTTCGACCGCCCCGAATTCACCCCGGCCGAAGTGACTGCGCTGGGTTACCGCCGGCTGCAGCAGGCCGAGGGCATCGGCCAGAAGGGGTTGCAAGCGATCGGTGCCTGGCTGCAGTGTTATGGCTACGAGCTCAAACCACCGGAACCTGCGGAAGGCGTGCAGAAATTGCACAAAAAGACCCGCAAGCACATCGAACAGGCTGTGCGTCTGCTGCGTACCCACGGTTATTCCATACGCCAGGCGGGGGAAGATCTCGGTAACTGAGCGCCATGCTGAACGGCGTTATAAGCGCGCGGCAAAAGCTATTTGCCGATCAGCGTATAAGCAAATGAATAATGATTCGTTTTGCCGCCAGCCCGCTCTTCCTAGACTCCGCTTCACCTCAACACACCGGAGTCCCCATGAAACTCAAAACCATCATCGCCGGCCTGCTCGCGGCTTCCGTGCTCGCCGGCAATGCCCTGGCGGCCGACGTTACCCTGCTCAACGTCTCCTACGATCCGACGCGCGAGTTGTATCAGGACTACAACGCGGCCTTCGCCAAGTACTGGAAGGCCAAGGCTGGCGACAACGTCACCATCAACCAGTCGCACGGCGGTTCCGGCAAGCAGGCGCGCGCGGTCATCGACGGCCTCGATGCGGATGTGGTGACGCTGGCGCTGGCCTACGACATCGACGCGATTTCCGACAAGGGACTGATTCCGGCGGACTGGCAGAAACGCCTGCCGAACAACGCCTCGCCCTATACCTCGACCATCGTCTTCCTGGTGCGCAAGGGTAACCCCAAGGGCATCAAGGACTGGAACGATCTGGTCAAGCCGGACGTTTCGATAATCACGCCGAACCCGAAGACTTCCGGTGGCGCCCGCTGGAACTACCTGGCGGCCTGGGCCTACGCGCTGGAGCAGCCGGGCGGCAATGAAGCCAAGGCCAGGGAATTCGTCGGCCAGATCTACAAGAATGTGAAGGTGCTCGACTCGGGCGCGCGCGGTGCGACGACGACCTTCGTCGAGCGCGGCATCGGCGATGTGCTGCTGGCCTGGGAAAACGAGGCCTACCTGTCGCTCAAGGAACTCGGCGACAAGTTCGAGATCGTCACGCCG
>Ga0154020_10007317_pt1 | contig 12896 bp, 9 predicted proteins | sample Klosneuvirus_201_FD_109709 | JGI IMG/M metagenome (GOLD analysis project Ga0154020, IMG submission 109709) | Active sludge microbial communities from wastewater, Klosterneuburg, Austria - Klosneuvirus_20160825_MG | ecosystem: Engineered > WWTP > Aerobic digester > Activated sludge | place... | reverse complement strand
GCCTAGCTATACTGTTGTATTATCTAAAAAAGCACAAAAGCAATTAGATGAGCCTATTATCGAAGCCATTGCAGGATTGGAAGAAAATCCACGACCTGCTGGTTACAAAAAGCTAAAGGGCAGTGACGCTTATAGGATTAGAACGGGCAATTACCGTATTATCTATGATATTTTTGACAATGTTCTACTAGTGGATGTTATTGGACTTGGTCATAGAAAAGATATTAATGAGTAAACGTCAGTAAAGAAGTCACATTCTTCCGTTTCCGATTCATGGCACAGCCAAGGCATCACTCAGATCATGTCGTGCGTGACAGGCAGTAAGTAAATACTACACCCAGCGAGGGAGATTGCTCTCTGTACTATGGTTTTGAGTTCAATAATTTGATCTTCTTTCAAATTCACTTATCACGAGTTTTCCCATTTTTTAATTCTAAGATCACATTCTGCTTTTGGCAGATTGAGCCTAACGTTTACTCTAGTATTTAATTCTGTCAATTTCACAACTGCTTCCTTTGGACTTAGCTTGCCATGTTCTACCATCTGATCAAAGACCCAGAGATGACCACGAACTGTTACATTTTTAGAAGTTGCAAATTTTCTTAGATTATTATCTGATGTTATCAACGAACCATTTATATTATTTGAACAAACTATTGCTGAACAATCTTGAATAGATAATTGAGCCTTTTCTGCCTGCAATATATTGATTTCCATTAAATCTTCAGCTGATAGGCTCAATATCTTAAATGTACCACTCTGTATGAATGGAGTTAAACATTCTATTTGTTCCGTATGCAGTTCTTCTAAAATGAAGTCTGTAGTATAAAAGACCAAAGGAAGTTCAAAAAAATGCGCTATAATATCTAGTTTTACTAAATCTATCAGTACATTGGCATCATTGACTACTACTATCATATTTCTATAAATTCGTCCCTAAAAGTTGCCAACTTTTGATTAGCAAGATTGGATGCTTTACTCATGGAGATAGCTTCTTCTGATACTGCTCGATAGAGAAGTTGTTTAAACCTATACGAGTTTTCATTTCCTTGGTATTTTCCAAATCCAATCTCCATTTTCAGATCAGGGTTTTGATTTACCTTAATACAAAAGCCTTTGTAGGTATTTTCTTTTATAACACCTAAAGCTTTTGCCCTTGCCATAATAGCCTGCATTGAAATCCCATAAACTTCTTTTACAGCGATTAATTCATTTATGCTAATATTACCACGGATTCTTCCAAATTCTCTGAAAAAAGTGTCTTCAGGTATCAACATGGCTCCCGCAAAACGATGACATAATTTTTCTACATCCTTGTGGGATAATTCTGAATCGAAATTCAATAATAGATGCCCTAATTCATGTAAAGCAGTAAATCTTTTGCGCTCAACTGAATAGTCTTTACAAATAACAATCACAGGAATATTCTCATTGGCCCATCCAGAAAAACCATCAAAACCATCAGGTGCTTTTATTTCTACTACTTTTATTTCTTTATCTTCGAGAAGATCAATCACATTTGGAAGAGCGTTGAAGCCGATTTTCCAATCAGTCAACAGTTTATTAACCGCTCTCTCTACATCTTCTCCATTACTTATGGTGATGTCAGAAATAGGGTTGTGGAATGATGAAGATATATTTAGATAGTTCTCTAACTCCAAATATCTTGAAATGCTATCCCTAACTTCTTCTTTTAGAGCATCGATATCTTTATTAGTCAATTTACTATTTTTTCTAAACTCAATGTTAGAAACTTCTACATTGTAAGGCATAAAGAAGTAGTCTGACTTCACACCAAGTACATTTGATAAAGCTAACAGTACCTTGCTGTCAGGCATCATTTCAGCATTTTCATATTTTTGAATGGCATTATGGCTTACGATGTTATTTAGAGCATCTGATAATTCACGCAACGACATCCGTGCCAACATGCGAGCTGACTTTATTCTTTTGGCTATTAATTCCTTCATGATGATTATTTTTTGATTTGGTTTACAAAGGTATATATTACAATCGTTTTGTAAACCATTTTAGTCCAAATAATTACAATCTAATACCAATTTTAACTAAATTGTTCTTAATTCTTTCTTGCAATGCTATTGATTGTTACAATCTGCTAAACCTTGTGTAATGAGTTGTTTTCAGATTTCTCCTTCAGATCCAGTAGTAGAAGTCATAGACACATGGTCTTGAGTCATTTGACTTATAAATTGGTTTGTTTTTCCTGAAGGACAAATATGTACAAACTTTGATAAAATTCTTAAAGAGATCTAAAGTATAAAGTAGATTTCACTATTAAATAAGAAAACCATATATCCATTCACCTTGCTCCTGCAAACCACCATAAAACTTGATACGATTTGCACCCTTTTCTTATAATGGAACTTCCATCCGTCAGCAAATGTAACAAAATATATTTCATCCTTACCCCAATATTTGTATGCTTAACTCATGCTTTTATTTAGCATCTCGATGTAAATGCAATTATAACGAAAATAATTGGTCCTTTTTACATATTCACAACCTCTTTGGCATAAATTCTTCTGACATGAAATCAGATGTATATTGTAATGGTAATAAATCGTATCAAGCTTTAGCATGACATGCCTTAACAAAGGGTACAAGTTATATAATTTCATTAACAATATTTCATTATATTTATTGCTAAAACTTTGGAACTCAAGTCATCACAAGTCGATATTCTAAATTTCTTCAAATTTGAATCATTATCTTTGCAGATATGAAGTTATTGATCATAGAAGACGAGCAGGAGCTTGCAGATAGTATCATTAGCTATCTCGCTGGAAACGGTTTTGTTTGTGAGAAAGCAAATTCAGTAAGCATGGCTATTGACAAAATTTCAAATTATGAATATGATTGTATCTTGCTTGACTTAATGATATGGGATGAAGATGGATTTGAAATATTAAAAGTGCTAAAAAGACAGCACAAGAAAGAAGGCGTGATTATTATTTCTGCCAAGGAATCATTAGAGACGCGCATAGAAGGATTACAGCTGGGTGCTGATGATTACCTTACCAAACCATTTCATCTATCGGAGCTTTTAGTCAGGATTCAAGCCGTGATGAGAAGGAAAAATTTGAAAGGGAATAACCTTGTGATATATAGTGAAATTATCATTGATACTTTTTCCAAAACGGTAAAGGTAAAAGATAAGAAAATAGAAATTACCAAAAAGGAAATTGATTTGTTGCTGTATTTAATAGGGAATGAAAATAGAGTGCTTTCAAAAAGTGCCATAGCAGAGCATCTTTCAGGAGATATGGCAGAAATGCTTGATAACCATGATTTTGTATATGCACACATCAAAAATTTAAAAAACAAATTGAAAGATGCGGGTTGCCCTGATTACATTAAGACTGTTTACGGATTAGGATACAAATGGCAAAATGAGTAAAAATCTTTTACAAAAAATATCAAGATCATATTTAATCTTTGCCGTATTGGTTTTAAGCTTATTGGCCCCATTATTTTATTTTGTATCTGAAAAATTATATATAGAAGATGCTGACGAGGCTTTGATATTACGTAAAAATGAGTTCTTGGCATTCTCACTTGCTCAATTGAATGAAGCTGATATCCCTGTATGGAATAAATTCAACAGAGATATAAAGATAAAGGAAACTACACATCTTATGCGAGACACCATTTTTAATACTTCCTATTATGATAGCCTAGCACAAGAAAACGAACCTTATAGAGAATTAAATTTCCCAATTTCTATTAATGGCAAAGATTATACTTATTCTGCTAGAATTAACTTGGTAGAAACGACAGACTTAATGAAAAGCGTCGCGATCCTTTTTTTCATAATGCTTTCCTTGCTGCTCCTAGGATTATATATCATCACTAAAAGATTATCTGTCAGACTTTGGAAACCATTTTACGAAACATTGCATCAGATTGAGCAGTTTGAAATAGACAAAACCAATCATCCCAATTTAAAATCTACCAGTATTGAAGAATTTAATCGATTAAATCAAAGTATCCAAAAACTGATAAATAAGAATACATCTATTTATCACAGTCAAAAGGAATTTATAGAAAATGCAGCGCACGAATTGCAAACGCCTTTAGCCGTTTTTCAGGCTAAAATTGATACACTTATTCAAAGCGTCGATTTAACAGAGCAGCAAAATCAAATTCTAAGTTCCTTAAACGATAGTGTTTCACGATTAAACCGGTTAAACAAAAATCTTCTTTTGATTTCTAAAATGGAAAATGATATTTACAGTGAAAAGCAAAAAATCAACTTGAATGATGCACTATCAAAGCACTTTGAGTTTTTTGCTGAGCAGGCGGATTCCAAAAACCTAGCTATTGAGATAAACATGAAAGAAAATGTTACCATAAATTCAAATCCAGCCTTAACGGAAATCCTCATTAGCAACCTATTCCTAAATGCAATAAGGCACAATGTGAGTAATGGAAAAATAATAATAAGCATCACGAATGATGCTTTGACCTTTTCAAATACTGGAGGAGGACAAGCTTTGGTTAGTGATAAATTGTTTAACCGTTTTTCAAAATCAAATGCATCTGAAAAAGGTAATGGTTTAGGATTGGCTATTGTTAAGAAAATTGCGGACATCCACGGTTGGCAAATTTCTTACTATTTTTTTAATAATCTACATTCATTTTCAGTGAATTTTTAAAATTTACAGACTAGTTTTTTCATTTAACCAGAATTATGGGAGGAATCGAGATATTCTATGAATATTTCAGGTTGAATTACCCTGGCCTTACCATAATTCTAAATTTCTTCTAAATCAGTAGTCAACTTTGCAGTAAATATTTTCAATCAATAAATGATACTGTAATGAGAAGATTAGTTTTAATAGTGATTTCAATGGTGATAACTTCACTCACATTTGCACAAAGTGTACATGAAAAACAAGTGCCTGCACAGGTTAATAAAGTTTTTCATACAAATTATCCCACTGCGAAAAATGTAAAATGGGACAAAGAAGGTGAAATGTTTGAAGTAAACTTTGATCAAAATAATGTCAAACATTCAGTAGTATTTGATCATCAAGGCAATATCCATGAAATCGAGGTAAAAATTGAACTTTCGCAACTTCCTAAAGGCCTTATGGAATATGTCAAAACGCATTATAAACAAGCAATAAAGGGAGCGGCTAAAATAATTGATGTTAGAGGTGCAATAACTTATGAAGCGGAAATCAAAGGAATGGATTTAATTTTTGATGCTAATGGTAAATTCATGAAAGAGATGAATAATTAAGGAGTAACCACATGTTTCCACTAAGAGACGATAGACTTATAATATTTATAAAAATGAAGATATTTTTTTTAATCTTAGTTTATATTTCTTCATATAATGTAAATGCGCAATATAATTTGACATACTATCTTTCCAATGCATTTCAAAATAGTCCAATATTAAATGAAAATAAAAATAAAAGCCAAGTAAATCAGCTTGAAATGGAGCGGCTAAAAGCTCTTTATTTTAGCCCAAAAATAGGAATCACTGCTAATTATATGTTTTCACCTATTCTTTCAAAGGATAATAATAAGACTTCATTAGCGCTAAATTCAAACGGTGCTACCAATTATTACGGCTACGATTTGGGTGCTTCTAATGGTGGGCGTTATCAGGCTTTGTTGGAGATTACCCAGCCATTGTTCAACAGAAAGCTGTATGAAATAGCCACAAAACAACTCAATATTGCATCACAATTAAATGAAAACAGTGTGAACATCAGCAAACATGAAATTGAAAAAATAGTTACCGACCAATACATTTTGTGTTTGCAGAATAGAAAAGAAATAAATTATGCCGACACAATGATGAAATTACTGACTACCCAGAAAACGATATTAGAGAAACTCATCATGAGCAGTATTTATAAACAATCTGATTTGACATTATTGAACATTGAGTATCAAAATTTCTTATCTCAACTTACTACTTACAAAGCCAATTATCGTCGAAATTTAATGGATTTAAACATAATTTGTGGGATAAATGACACTACAAATGTGCGCCTAGATGATGCAGAAATCACACTAAATAACAAGACTTTTGCGTCTAATTTTTTAGAAAAATATCGCCTAGATAGTTTGAGTTTGATCGCTCAATTGAATGTACTTGAATTAAAGTATAAGCCACAATTAAATTTATTTGCAAATGCTGGACTAAATGCGGTATATGCCCCTACTATACCCAACCGCTTCGGTATGAGTGCGGGACTGAGCTTTACCTATAACTTTTATGATGGAAATCAAAAGCTAATAAACAGAAAAAAAATACAGGTTTTAGGAACAACGGTTTCTTTTTATAAAGAGAATTTTGTCAAACAAAATCACATTCGAAAATCCAAAATTCTCGCCGAAATTCAATCCTATTATGACCGTATTGCTGTAGCTGAACAGCAATTAAAAGATTATGAGTCAGTGCTCAATAGTTACAAAAGAGAATTTCTTTCAGGGCAACTTTCAGTCATTAATTATATAATGGTATTGAAAAATATGGCTTCAATAAATCGCGATTATACACTGCTTTTTTCGCAGCAGCAATCGCTCATCAATGCCTACAATTATTGGAATTGGTAAAAAATTAGACACATGAAACCATCGATAATTTTCCTTGCAATCGCTTCTTTTTTTTGGATTATTTCCTGTAAAAGTAAGGTTGAAACACCCACAGAAGAAATCACCATTCCAAAAACACCAGTGGAAGTTGTGTCTATTAGCAATGGTTTTATCAATGATGAATTGACATTTTTTGGTACAAGTATGTATCTAAAAAGAAATGTAGTCACTGCACCTATACCAGCTTTTATCACACAAGTACATGTGAAATTAGGCGATAAAGTGAGCAAAGGTGCTGTCTTTTACGTATTGCAATCGAAGGAAAGTAAAGCTTTGGGCAATGATATTTCAAAAATAGACAGCACACTTACCAACTTTGGAATCATCAACATCAAGGCGCCAACATCGGGTATCATTACCACATTGGACAAGCAGCAGCCTGGTGATTATATCTTAGAAGGCACTCAGCTGTGTACTATTGCGGAGAGTAATGATTTGGTTTTTCAAGTGAATGTGCCATTTGAATTTACAAAATATACAAAGACTGGAAATAGTTGTAGGCTCATTTTTCCTGATAATTCTCACCATTCTGCAACCTTTACAAAGGCATTGACCACCATGAATGTGACGGCACAGACCCAGACCATTTTGGCTAAATGCAATGAAAATTTATTCCTACCTGAAAATATGATGGTGAAAGTAGGTGTGGGCAAAGGTGGCCGCCATACAAATCAGATTTTGCCAAAATCCTGTGTTTTGAGTGATGAAATGATGCAAGAATATTGGGTAATGAAATTGATCAATGACACCACTGCAGTAAAAATACCAGTTACAATTGGCAATAAAAACGCGGACAAAATTGAAGTAATTGCTCCAAAATTTACATCTATTGACAAAATAATCAGCATTGGCAATTATGGTTTGCCTGATTCGGCTTTGGTTTCCATCATATCCACAGCAGTGAATTGAGCAAGCATAATTATCATCAGATTTTCAAAAAGCCCATTCTTTTTATGGGTTTATTGCTGTTGATGGCGGGTATATTTGCATATACGCGGATGGAAACCAATCTTTTTCCTGAAGTTTTATTTCCACGTATCACCCTGATAGTCGATGCGGGTCAGCAGCCCATAGACCGAATGATGATCACGGTTACCAAAACTTTAGAAAGTGCTGTCAAAAAAGTAAAAGGCGTAAAGGTTGTAAAAAGTAGTACCAGTCGAGGCAGTTGTGTGATTGATATTTTCTTCGATTGGGGCACCGATGTGTACAATGCCAAAACCCAAGCAGAAAGCCGCATCAATGAAATCAAAAACTTCCTGCCACAGGGAGTGACGATTGCAGCTGAGGCTATGAATCAAAGCACTTTCCCAGTATATGGGTACACATTGACCAGTAACAAACATGGCTTGGTGGCGCTTCGTGACAAGGCCAATTTGATTGCTCGACCGATGTTTTCGCAAGTGAAGGGCATCTCAAATGTAGTGGTACGTGGTGGAAAAAATAAAGAGTTTGTGATCGTACCCGATCCTATAAAAATGGCGTCATTGGGCATTACACCGAACACTATCATCGCGATATTCAATAACAATAATTATGTTCTATCGAATGGGGCAGTCGAAGATTATAGTCGCTTGTATTTATCGCTCACGGACACCCGATTGATGGATATAGATGAGTTGGAAAATATTATCATAAAAAATGACGGCATTCGGCTCATCAAATTGAAAGACATTGCTAAGGTCGAGTTGCATGAGCAAGTAGAATTTATTGTGGTAAATGCAAATGGGCAGGATGCTGTATTGATTGATTTGGTGAAGCAGCCCGGGATTAATTTGATAGATTTTGCTAAAGAATGTGAAAGTAAAGCGAAAGATATTCAAATGCAATTACCCGACGGGATGATCGTCCAGCCTTATTACAATCAATCTGCTTTCGTGGGTGAGAGCATCGATAGCGTCATCAAAACCATTTATGAAGGACTTTTTTTGGCTATTATCGTGATGATCATTTTCTTGCGGTCGTGGCGGGCCAGCGTCGTGGTTATGCTCACAATTCCCGTTACGCTTGGCTTTACTATTTTAGTGTTATACTTAGCAGGAATTTCGATCAATATCATGTCTTTAGGTGCTATTGCGGCTTCCATTGGGTTGATCATTGATGATGCGATCGTGATCATAGAACAGATTTATAGAAAGCATGAAGAAAATGCCCATCTTGACCGCTATACCGCTGTAAAAGGGGCCATTCATGAGTTATTCCCAGCTATGATTGGGTCATCGTTGGCGACCATAGTCATTCATTTTCCATTCAGAATGATGAGCGGTTTGGCAGGCAGTTTTTTTAAAGAATTGTCCGATACGATGCAACTGACTATGGTTACTTCATTTTTAGTGACTTGGTTGCTACTTCCTGTTTTTCACATCATTTTTGGTTTTAAACAGCCAAAAAAATCGCACCACAAGACAGCAGAGCAAAGCATTCAACAAATAAGCTGGCTCGCTTGGTTTTTCAATAAACCCATTTTTGCATTTGGCTTGATTGCTATTTTTGGTTTTTCAGCTTGGTTGTGCTTTGGAAAATTAGAAACAGGTTTTTTACCCGATTTAGATGAGGGTACGGTAGTGTTGGATTATTTTATGCCTCCTGGCACATCCATAACGGAGACAGACCGTGTTCTGAATGAAATAGAAAAAATCATAGTCGCCGATCCCAACGTAGAAACTTATAGCCGAAGAACGGGAATCAGAATGGCATTCAGCACCGTGCCACCCAATTTTGGTGATTATTCTATCCAGTTAAAACATTCGAGAACTAAATCTACAGTGGATGTGATTGACGATTTGAGAAAAAAGATTGCGGCTTCCCACCCCGTTTTGCATATTGGTTTTGGGCAACGAATTGCCGATTTATTGGGCGATTTGATGAGCACTCCACAACCCATAGAAGTCAAGTTTTTTGGCGATGATTATATGCAACTTCAAAATATTTCGAAAGAAGCAGAAAAAATTCTGGGCAATATTCAAGGTATTGAGGACATCGATAATGGATTGAGAATAGCTGGTCCATCTATAGTTTTTACACCCAATCAAGAAGTTTTACAACGATTTGGAATATCCTTACTCGATTTCCAAACCCAACTTTCCACTTATACTGGAGGCGTAACTTTAGGTATCAATGCCAATCAACCCATTCCGTCACCTGCTCAGGCGGCTATGACAGCGGGCATACAAGTGGGGCAAATGCAAGAAGGTGAGCAAATGCGGCGAATCGTCATGCGTTTTGCTGATTTTAAAACCAATGATCTGGAACTTATCAAACGGCAATTGATTTTTTTGCCGGATGGTACTACACGTCCGCTTACCTATTTCTGTGATGTAAAAATAGTACCTGGAGAAACCGAACAACGCCGAGAAAACCTAAAATCCTGTGTAGTTCTTACTGCTCGATTGGATAACAGAGATTTAGGGAGTGCTATCGCTGAAATCAAACAACAACTCAATGCTAACTTGGCTTTGCCCAAAGGCTATTCCATCGATTATGGTGGTGCCTATGCCGAGCAACAACAATCATTTCAAGAATTGTTGATGGTTTTGATCCTGGCATCGCTTTTCGTTTTTGGGGTTTTTATGTTTTTATTCAAAGAATGGATGATATCCTTCGTATTGCTTTTTGTTTCTGTAATGGGAATTTGTGGTAGTATTATTTTTCTTTATTTTTTCAATATTCCTTCAAATGTCAGTAGCTACACGGGTATTATTATGATTGTAGGAATATTGGCTGAAAATGCCATTTTTACTGTAGCACAATATCGATACAATATACAGCAGTCCAATAATGTGGACCAATCTGTAAAACACGCCATAGCCATCAGGATACGACCAAATCTAATGACAGCCATTGGAGCAATACTCGCATTGATGCCTTTAGCTCTTGGCATTGGTTTAGGCGCTCAAATGCAACAACCACTCGCGGTAGCCGTAATTGGTGGATTTGTAGTTGGATTGCCGATGTTACTTTTGGTGTTTCCGAGTCTTTTGAGATTGATTATGATGAAATCTAAATAAAATGTTTAACTCGTGTTTTTATGGGATCGTAGCAATGTATGCGGTATAAAATTCAGATGCATACATAATAAATACAATGCCTTGCAGACCTTGCTTTGTATTAAAAAAGCCATTCAACTTTAATTTGTTGTATGGCTATTGCTTATTGGATGAAGCACAAGTTGCAAATTTATCAAGCTTTAGCATGACTTGCGTCAGCAAATATAACAAAATATATTACATCCTGATCCAAAAATTTGTTTGTCCAACTTATAGTTTTTTCCATATCACCAATAAGACAAATCCTCGCTAACCCACACATAAGTCTTATTAAAAGATAGTTCGGTCGAAAATGCAACGTTATGAAAATAAATTAGTCCTTACTTTGATAATTATTTTTACACTCCAACTCATAACATATGGGCAAAACATTTTCGGTAGTTCTTTTGACATTAATAAGCATAAATGTATTCGGTCAGTCCATTATCAAAGAACTACATGCCGTAAAGCTTACTACTAATATCAATATAGACGGTATCATAGACCCGGTAGAGTGGAAAGATGCAACCATTGTAGAAGGTTTTACAGAATTCAGACCTGTATTGAACGACCATGAAAATCCCTCAAATAAAACCACCATGTATCTCACATACAATGATCTAGGCATCTTTTTGGGTGGACATTGTAGAGATAGCCGAAATAGTATTTCTTCCGAATTAGTAGGAAGAGATGGATTTGGCAATAATGATTTTGTCGGAATTATTTTTGATACCTATCGGGACAAAATCAATGCTTTCGAATACTTTGTCACACCGCTTAATGAGCAAATGGATGCAAAATTTACCGAATCCAATAACAATGGTGAAGATTTCTCTTGGAATAGTATATTTTATTCAAAAACAGCAATTACTGATACAGGTTGGAATTTTGAGATGTTTATTCCTTTTGCCTCAATAAGGTTTAGTAAAACAGACACTCAAGATTGGGGTATCAACTTTGTGCGAAGGCGAAGCAAATCTACCGAGCAGTACTTCTGGCATCCAATAGATCCTAATGTCAATGGCTTTTTGACACAAGCTGGTGTTTGGAAAGGACTGAAGCATATCAATCCTCCACTTAGGCTACAGTTATCGCCGTATGTATCTTATTATGCCAATCATTTTCCGCAACAAAATGCCAAGGACTTAAATTCACAATTTAATGGAGGTATGGATATAAAACTTGGTCTCAATCAAGCATTTACATTAGATGCCACCTTAATACCAGACTTTGGTCAGGTGCAGAGCGATCGACAAATCCTCAATTTGACACCTTTTGAAGTGCAGTTTAATGATTATAGACCTTTTTTTACTGAAGGAACAGAACTATTTTCCAAAGGAAATTTCTTTTATTCGCGAAGAATAGGCGGTATCAATATTGATTATTCTAAACTCAAGCTAGGCCAGGAGATCATCAGCACACCTGCCGAAGCGCCACTTATCAATGCCACAAAAATATCAGGAAGAACCAAAAACGGCCTTGGTATAGGATTCCTAAATGCAATCACAGCACCAGTAGATGCTATAGTACAAGATACGCAGACCAAAGAACAATCATCCATCCAAGTACAGCCACTTATCAACTATAATATCATGGTTTTTGACCAGACATTTGGGAATAACTCCAGTGTTTCGTTTATCAATACGAATGTGCTCAGGACTGGGTCGGCCTATGATGCCAATGTCAGCGCTGCCCTATTTAATCTTAACAACAAGAAAAATACATATAACTTTTCAGGAAAACTGGCATTGAGTTTTTTCAATGGTAATGAAATAGAAAAGGATGGAAAAATGGGATATAGCCAGTCGCTTTCGATAGGACGAACATCAGGCAAGATAAATTGGAATATCTATCATGAGCTTGTGGATGATAAATTTAATAGTAATGATTTGGGGTATTTTACAAATAATAACTACATGGATCATGGTATTTGGGTAGGTACTAGATGGATGAAACCGACCAAAATATACAATCAACTGAGACTCAACCTAAATGTCTTTGCATCACATTTGTATAAGCCTATCGTGAACAATGTATCTAGATTGCAAGGCGGCGAAATCAATGTCAATGCCAATATGCAGACTAAAAACTTATGGTCGATAGGTGGCATATTGGAGTATACACCAGATACTTATGATTACTACGAACCCAGACAGTATGGCGAAGTATTCAGGCGTGGTGCATCGGTATTAAATGGCTACTGGCTCGAAAGTAACAATGCAAAAAAATACTTCG
>Ga0154020_10007316_pt1 | contig 12900 bp, 15 predicted proteins | sample Klosneuvirus_201_FD_109709 | JGI IMG/M metagenome (GOLD analysis project Ga0154020, IMG submission 109709) | Active sludge microbial communities from wastewater, Klosterneuburg, Austria - Klosneuvirus_20160825_MG | ecosystem: Engineered > WWTP > Aerobic digester > Activated sludge | place... | reverse complement strand
TCCAGCAGCTCGGCCAGGCGGTGCACCTCGGCGCTGGCGCCGGCGTGTACGACGCCCGACCCGACGTGCAGCAGCGGCCGCCGTGCCTCGGCCAGCATGCGCGCGGCGCGCACCACCTGCTCGCGCGCGGGCGGGATGGGCGCCGTCACGCGCGAGCGCTCGGGCCCGCGCAGCCAGTCGGCCGCCAGCTCGGCCTCGGCGTTCATGATGCTCTCGGGGATGTCGATGTGGACGACGCCGGGCCGGCCCTCGTACGAGATGCGCAGCGCGCGGCGGACGATCTCGGCGACGCGGTCGATCGACGGCACCGCGCAGCTCCACTTGGTCATCGGCCGGGTCACCTCGACCTGGGGGAAGAACTGGTAGGTGCCGCCGCGATCGGGGTCGATGATGCCGCTGCGGCGCGAGCTGGTGATGAGCAGCACGCGGTTGCCCTCCGCGTTCTCGACCGCGACGCCGGGCAGCACGTTGGCGACGCCGGGCCCGTTCGAGGCCATGCACACGCCGAGCTTGCCGGTCACCCGCGCGTAGGCGCCCGCCATGTGCGCCGCCGAGGTCTCGTGGCGTGGCGTCACCAGCTTGATGCCGCTCTGGCCCAGGGTCGAATAGAACCCGAAGTAGGTGCCGTCGATGATGCCGAACACCTGGGTCACCCCCTCGGCCGCCAGCATGCGCGAGACGATCTCGCCCCCCTTGATCCGAGCCTTCCGTTCGAGCAGCGCGAGTGCCATCAGCGACCTCCTGGTTCTTTTCGCGCCCACCGTGTTGCGCGACTGAGGCCACTCTGGCAGAGTGTTAACCGATCGGTCAACCCAAATTTAACCGATCGGTCAAATCCATGCCGAAAACATTGAAACTACAAGACAACAACAAGCTGGAGACAGCCGCCAAGATCCGCGCTGCCGCCGACGAGCTGTTCTGCCACCACGGCTACGACGCGGTCAGCATCCAGGACGTGGCGCGCCACGCCGGGGTCCAGAAGGCGCTGGTGTTCTATCACGCGGGCAGCAAGGCCGCGCTGTTCGAGCAGGTGCTCGAGGCCTACTACCACGCCCACCAGCAGGCGCTGGCCACCGCCTACGAGGCTGGCGGCACGCTCGCCGAGCGCATGCACCGCATGATCGACGCCTACCTCACCTTCATGGCCGACAACCTGCGCTACGCCGCCCTGATCCAGCGCCAGGTCGGCAGCCCCGAGACGCACCCGCTGATCCAGCGCAACATGGCCCCGCTGTTCACCTGGATCGAGGCGGCGCTGGCGCCGCTGACCCCGAAGACCGGTCCGCTGGCGGCGCGCCACTTCTTCGTGACCTTCTCCGGCCTGGTCATCAACTACTTCACCTACGCCCCGCTGCTGGCGTCGCTCTGGCAAGGCGACCCCATGTCCGCCGCGGCCCTCGAGGAGCGTCGCCGCCACGTGCACTGGATGGTCGACACCATGCTGGCCGCCCTCGAGGCCGCGGGGCCGGGCTGAGCCGCCCTCGAGCCGACTGGCCGTTGCTGCCAGCAGCGCTGCTCAGGGCGCCATCCCGGCGTCGCTGCCCACCGGGCTCCAGGTCTCGACGTGGTTCCAGGTGGTGTCGCTGATGCCCGTCATGACGCGCGACTCCAGCATGGTGGTGTCGCTGTACCAGCGCAGCACCGGCACTCCGCCGTACTCGTGGCGCCGCGTCGGCGCGCCCCAGCGTCGCACCAGCGCGGCCTGGGCGGCCAGCGCCTCGGCCTGGGTCAGGTTCGACACTGGCTGCAGCGATACGCCCTCCAGCTTGCCGCTCTCGAAGGCGACCTGACCCTTGGCCTGGCCGAGCTCGAACTTCAGGGTCAGGCCGTTGCTGTGCATCGGCTGCCCCGGCTGAGGATCGGCGAAGTAGGCGCGCATCTCCTCCTCCTCGAACTTCAGCCCGCGCGCGGTCAGCAGCGCGCGCGCGTCCTCGGGGCCGGCCGACCACGGCAGGCCCTCCCAGCCGCTGGCGGTGAAGTGCGCCACCGCGGCGTCGACCACGACCGGCAGCGCCAGTCCGCCGTCGCGCGCCCCGCCCGGGCCGCCCCGGCGCTGCTTGCTGCACTCGCCAGCTGCCGCAGCACCCAGTGCCAACCCCAGCCCCACGACGACCCAGCCCGACGTGATGCGCATGCACCACCTTCGCCTCGCGCCCGGCCAGCGTCAATTCAGCTCGCCGTCGCCTCGGCCAGCCGCTTCAACGTCAGCAGCTGCTTGCGCATCATCACCAGATCACCCGCGGGCAACAGCCCCGACAGCAGGCGCAGCGGTCCGCGCGGCCGGCGCACCACCATCTTCACCACCAGGCGCGCGCCCTGCGCGGCCGGCGTGACGCGGTAGGTCACCACCAGGTCGCCGAACAGCCGGCGCGACACCGCGTCGGTCAGCTCCAGCGTGAGGTGGCGGCCGACCTCGAAATCGACCAGCGTGAAGATGCGCATGACGCGCTGCCCGACCTCGAGCTGCTCCAGCCCCGGCGTCAATCCCCGTGGGCTGCGTCGCCCGAAATTGTCGACCAGATCGTAGCTATAGGGCGCAGCGCGCAGCTGACACAGCCAGCGAAACACCAGCTCGGGCGGGGCCGCGATGTTCACGGCGCGAAACAGCACGTCGTCGGGCGCATCCAGGCGCGGGTCGCACGGGAACCACTGGCCACGCTCGCTCGCGGTCGAACCCCAGTCGGTGATCATGCCCATGCCGATGGGATGCCGACGGTCGCATGTCGGCGCCAGCAGGCGTGCAAGGCTTGCCGGCACGCGCACCTCCAGCGCGGAAACCCGATCCGCCGCGGGGAAGATCAGCCATCTTGCGGGGCACATTCGATGCACGCCCGAAAAGCGGAGGTGCCCCCATGCCCACTTCAGCCGAGATCCTCGCCGGGCTGACCGCGATCGCCAACAACGCCGCGCGCGTCTCCATCGGGTGGCATGTCGTGGTCGCCGTCAGCCTCATCGCTCTGTTCATGGGCTGGCGACCGCCGCGCGCCATGGCGGGTGCCTTGCTGGGGCTACCGCTGGCGTCGGTGGCGGTGTTCGCGATGGCCTATGGCAACCCGTTCAACGCTGCCGTCTTCACCGTCGGCACCATCACGCTGTTCGCGCTGGCGCTGGGCGGCCTGCAGACGCCGGTACAGCCGGGGCCGTGGTGGGCCCGCGCCATGGGCTTCGCCATGCTGGCGTTCGCCTGGTTCTATCCGCACTTCCTGACCGGCTCGCCGGTGCGCTACCTGTATGCGGCGCCGATGGGCGTCATCCCCTGCCCGAGCCTGGCCATGGCGATCGGCTTCGCGCTGCTGGGTGGCGGCGTGGGCCCGCGCGCGTGGCGACTGACCCTGGCGGCGCTCGGGCTGCTGTTCGGCCTGTTCGGTGTCGCGCGCCTTGGGGTCATGCTGGATCTCGGGCTGCTGGCCGGTGCGGCGACCCTGGCCAGCGCCGCCTGGCGTCCGCGCACCGCACGCGTGGGCCGGCAGATCCCGCCGGCGGCGGCGTAGACTCGCCGGGATGTACGCGGTCGGACGGAATCAAATCGCGGTACTGCTGCTCCTGCTCACGACGCTCGCGGTGGCGAGCACCGGTTGCAAGCGCACGCCCCGCCGCGACGCCTCGGCCCGGCTTGCCGTCGCCAGCGCTGCCGCGGTGCCGCCACCCGCCGCGGTCCAGCCTGTCCCGAGCCTCCAGCCCGCCCCGACCCTGGCCCCGCCGGAGCCAACGCCGCCGCCGATGGCGCCTCCCCCGCCACCACCCCAGCCGACGTTGGTGGTGCCCAAGGCGCTGGTGCGGCCGCCGCGGCTCGCGCCCAAGGCGCTGCCGCCCGACGACCTCATGCCGCTGCGCAAGCTGGAGTCTCCCCCCGACGAGCCCGAGGTCATGGGCGGCGTCGCGGACGGGGTGCCCGGCGGGGTCATCGGCGGCACCGTCCCCGCCGTCGACCCGATGGACCGCGACGACCGTCTGCGCGCGCTGCCCAGGCCCGCCCCTGACAACGCCACACCGGCGTGGCCAGCCGACGCCGACCCCGGCATCACCGACGCCCGCGTGACCCTGCGCGTCAGCGTCGACCTCGACGGCTCCGTCAGCGCTGTTCAGGTCACGTCCGGCGCCGCTCCCTTCACCACTGCGGCCGTGGCCGCCGCGCGCGCCTGGCGCTTCACGCCCGCGACCGTGGGCGGCAGCCCGATCGCGATGACCATCAACATGGTGGTCGCCTTCCGGCGCTGACTACTGGACGGGCACCAGCAGCGGCCTGACCTCGTGGAGGCCGGTGTCCTCGTTGGCGATCAAGATCACCAGCAGGGGTGACTGCGGACTGAAGTACACCGTGTCCAGCGACTCGTGGTCCTGACCGTCGCTGTCGCCCACGAACAGCTCGTGGACGACCTGCTTGTCGCCGTTGTTCGAGGCCATGACCACCTTCTTGTCCTCGACGTCGACGGTGACCTGCTTGCCACCCGGGCTGGACACGCCGTCGACATCGTCGCTACACGGCAGCAGGCGGAGCGCACGGATGCGCCGGTTCAGCCCCTCGGCCTGGCCGGCATACTCGGCCTCGGCCTCTGCCTTCGCGGTCGGCCCATCAGCCTCGGTGTAGATCCAGCTGTGCGCCTCGAACGGCGGCGCCGCGCCGTTCAGCATATGAAAGGCCAGCTCGGAGCTGACCTCGCCGCCCGCGGTGCGGTCGCTCGACCTGAGCAGCAGCAGCACGCCGTCGCCGCCAGCGGTGAAGCCGAGGCAGGCGTCCAGCAGCTGGTCCAGCCGGGCGGGCAGCGGCCCCGCCAGCGCGGCGTCGGGCAGCGCCACCTGCGCCGGCAGCGCAGCATCGGCACGCGCGCCACTACCTGCGCCCCCGACCGGCCTGCGCGCGCTCTTCTTGCACCCGCCGCCCAGCACCGCCAGCGCCAGCAGCGCAGCGACCGCGCCACCACCTCGGCACCTCACCTGCTGCACTCGCGGGCCAGGAAGCCCGCCATCGGAAAGCCCGGCACCTGCACCTGCGCCGCCTGCGCGCGCGCGTCCAGCGTGCCATGCAGGTCGGAGATCAGCGCGACACGCATCCTCGGGATGCTAGCAGATCGCCGCGACACGCCCGGGAGCGGTGCTTACACTTCGGGCATGCCCGAGCAGTTCTCGCGTCGCCAGGTCGAGCTCATCTTGCGCCGTACCGCCGAGCTGGAGCGTCGCCACGACGGCGACGACATCAATGCCAGCGATCTCGAACGCGTGGCCGAGGAGCTCGGCATGTCGCAGGCGGCGCTCAAGCAGGCGCTGGCGGAGTCGCGCGCCGGACTGCTGGAGCCGCCCGCCGACCCCGGGCTGCTCGACAAGGTGTTCGGCCCGACCATGACCGAGGCGCGCCGCCATGTGCCCGGCGATCTCGCGAGCGTGCGCGCGGCGGTCGACCAGTTCCTCGAGGTCCAGGGCTTCCAGGTCAAGCGCCGGCGCGGCGAGGTGACCGTCTGGGAGAGCGCCAGCGGCGTCATGACCTGGATCAGGCGCACCTTCAAGGCGGGCCCATACCGACTGCCGCGCGACGTCGACATCGAGGTCCGCATCGCCGAGGTCCCTGGCGGCGCCCACCCGGTCCTGGTGCAGCTGAGCGTCGACGCGCGCCGGCTGCGCTCGAGTCGCGCCGGCGGGGCCGCCACCGCGCTGGTGCTGGGCACCGGCGCCGCGGTGGTCGGCGCGGTCATGCTGCCCATCCCGACCGAGCTGGTGACCTGGGGCGCGGGCGCAGCGTTGGCCGCGGGAGGCACCCTCGCCGGCCGCTCCAGCTATCGCAGCGCGCGCGACCAGGTCCACACCGCGCTGGAGAGATTCCTCGATTTCCTCGAAGAAAAGGCGGCCCCTGCGCCCGCGGGCGCCAGCGCGGCCGATCCGGTGTCGCGGCTGGTCGACTTCCTGGCCCGCCGCGACTGGTGGCGCTGAGCGACGCGCGGCTAGCTGTGGCGCGCCATCAGCGTGCCCTCGACCCCGGCCAGCAGGGTCTCGATCGACACCGGCGCCTGCGGATCGAAGCCCGCGCTGACCAGCTCGAAGGTCGGCTTGCTCACCCTGGGCCCCAGCTCGTGGGCCAGGCGCTCAGCGACGCGCGCCGACAGCGCCGCCTGGTCGAGGTCATCTTGGGCCAGCAGCGCGAAGGCGCCGGCGCCGAAGTGCGCCAGCACGGCGTCCTCGCGCAGCGCCTCGTCGAGCAGCCAGGCGATGTCACCGAGCAGCTGCTCGACCGCCGCCGGGCCGGCCTCCGCCGCCAGCCGCGGCAGCCCCAGCAGCTCCAGCCGGCACAGCACGAGCGGCGTCCCCGCGCGCTCGGCCGCGACCAGCTGCTGAGCGCCCAGGCTGGCGAAGCCGCGCCGGTTGCGCAGGCCGGTCTCATCATCGATGGTCGCCGCGCCACGCATGCCGCGAGCGTGCTCGCTCAGGGCCTGCGCAGTCCGCCGCTCGGCGGTGATGTCGCGGATGACCGAGACCGCGCCACGGATGCTGCCGTCGGCCGCGCGCAGCGGGCGCGCGGTCGCGCTGGTGATGATGCCCTCTGGGTGATCGGGGTTGCGCACCAGGAGCTCGCCGTTGTCGACCGCCTCGCCACGCACGGCGCGCTGCAGCGGGGTCTCGTCGTAGGGCATGAGCTCGCTGCCATCGACACGGTAGATCCCGTACACCGCCGAGTAGTCGCCGCCGTGGCGCTTGCCGATGCCGTGCGAGTACAGCCGCACCATGGCGGGGTTGACGATCATGGGGGCGCCAGTCTTGTCGGTGACCACGACGGCGTCACCCATGTGCTCGAGCACCGCGTGCAGCGTCTCGGTCTGCTCGCGCAGCTCGGCCTCGGCGCGCAGGCGCGCGGTGACGTCGCGGACATAGATGGTGGCGCCGACCACCGCGGTGCCGGCCATGATCGGGGCCAGGTGGACGCGGTAGTCGCGGCCCTCGCTGGGTGCCGGCAGCTCCAGCGTGGTGGTCGCGCCAGCCAGCGCGCGCTCCAGGCCGCCCTGCAGCGGCGCGCGCAGCTCGCCGGGCAGCTGGGGCAGCAGCGGGCGCCCGACCTCAAGCGCGCCGCCGCCGCCGCTGCGGTGGTGCTCCAGCCAGGCGCGATTGATCGCGGTGACGTTGAGGCCCTGGTCGACCGACAGCGCGCCGTCGCGGCTGCCGTCGAGCAGCGCCCGGTAGGTGTCCTCGACCACGCTCAGGCGGCGCCGCTCCAGCCTGAGCTCGAGCTCGCTGACCACACAGGCGGCCAGATCCTCGAGCAGCCCCTGCTCGGCGGGCGTCCACGGATGCGGCGCGCCATCGATGGTACACAGCACGCCGAGGGCGTCCTTGCGCGGGCCCACCAGCAGGGGCACCCCGGCATAGGCCACGATGCCGAGCTCGCGCACGCCGCCGTGCTGGGCCAGGTCGCGCTCGGCCGCGACATCGGCCACCAGCAGGGCGCTGCGACGCTCCACGACCTCGCGACACAGCGAATGTGACAGCGGCGTCTCGCGCCGGGTCGCCCACGGCTCGGCCAGGCCGAAAGCGCCGCTGAAGAACAGGCGCCGGTCGTCGACCAGGGTCAGCAGCGCCGTGGGCGCCTTCAGCAGCGCCGCCGCCAGCCGCGTGTAGCGCTCCATCGCGAGGTCGACCGGGCTGTCCAGCAGGCCGGTCGCGCGCAACAGCTCCAGGCGCGCGGGATCATCGAGAGGACGAGAAGGTTCGGACACGGCAGCGCGTGAGTCTAGCACCCGCGCGCGCATCGGCCCGCCGGTCTCAGGGCGCACAATGCGGTTGCGCCGGGCCGGCAGGCGCGCTCTGCTGCGGCCATGAAGCCCTTGCTGACCGCGCTCCTGCCGCTGTGCCTCGTCGCTTGCGGCTCGTCCCACAAGCCGGCGGCGCCGCTGCCGCCGACCCCGCCCGCCGCCACCTACTATGTCGGCACCAGCCAGGCCTTCATCGGCGAGCAGCAGGTCGCCGACAGCGCGGTCGCCGTCGAGCGCCTGGTCTCGCGCGGCGATCGCACCATCATCGAGCGCGTGGCCCAGGCCGGCGACGGCCACCGCCCCGCCGCCGAGTACGTCGTCACCATGAAGGTCAAGGGCACCGCCTTCACCATGACCGAGGCCAGCGGCGCCTTCACCGGCGACGGCCAGCTCAGCGGCCCCGACTGGGCCTGGACCGCCTGGCAATCGACCTCGAAGATGCCCGACGGCGGCGTGGTGACGTCGACCGACACCGTGACGAAGACCGGCCTGCACGTCGACAAGACCTACAAGGGCAACGGCATGGAGCTGCGTATGGTCGAGGAGCTCCAGGCCGTCCCCGAAGCCGACTACCGCCAGCGCCGCACCGAGATCCTGTCCCACGCGCTCGATGGCTGAGCCCGCGGAGGCGGAGCGCTACCCGGTCGCGGTGATCGATGCCGCGGGCGGGGTCGCTGTGGGGGAGCTGCAGGTGTGGGAGGAGGCGCCAGGGCAGGCCGAGGCGGTGCTGGTGCGGCTGGTGCTCGGTGGCGAGTCGGTGCAGGCGGTGGCGGAGGACTGCTTCGCGGCGCTGGTGGAGCTCCGGCGCGGGCTGGAGGCGACGGGGCGGCTGCTGGTGTGCAATGGCAGCAGCCTGGATGTGTATCCGTCGGGCATGAGCCGGAGCATGGGCGCGGGTCAGAAGGCTTACAGGTTGACAATGGGTCGCCAGGCGTTGATGGCTGATCTGGTGTCGATCTTCGAGACGGCACCCGGGGTGAGGCCGAGCCGGGTCGACCAGCAGGCGGCGTTCTTCGAGCAGTGGCTCGCGAGCCTGCAGGGCTGAGGGTCGAGGCTGAAGCTGAGGAGGATGGCTGCGATGTTCCAGGCGAAGAATGCGCGCGAGGTCGAGGATGTCGTGATTGCCTGCCCGGAGTGTGGGGAGTTCGCCACCGGGCTGGTGCTGGGGCAGCGCGACTGGCTGGCGCGCCGGGCGCCACATGGCGGCGAGCGGGTGTTCACCGACGAGGTGCAGCGCGAGCTGCTCGCGATGGTGAGAGCGGCGCGAGGGGCGGCGGAGGATGAGGATGAGGATGAGGGTGACGACGAGGGTGACGACGAGGGTGACGACGAGGGTGACGACGACGACAGCGTCGTGACGGTGGAGCGGGTCGAGGTCGATGGACGCGAGGACGACGCCATCGATTGCGATCACTGTCAGGCCAGCCTGGGCGTCACCTGGGGTGATCTCGCGGTCGCGCATGCGCGGCTGTCGGGGGGCCAGCAGGTGTGGCTCGAGGGCTATGTGCGCATGAAGGATATGGCGCGCTGTGCGCTGTTCCTGGACAACGTCGCGGTGCGCACCGGGCTGGGACTGTTCATCAATGTGACCACGCGGATACCTGGGCTGCGCGCGCAGGCGATCCCCCTGTTCGTGGCGTCGCGTGCGCTGGCCGACAAGGTCGCGCCGGGAGCGCTGGCGGACCAGGCCTTCGTGTACCGGCTGGCGTCGGAGGAGAGCTGTTTGGCCGGTGACCTCGAGCTGCAGCTGCCCACGCAGTACAACGGGCCGCGGGTGACGGTCGACCTCGAGGTCAGCGTGGGCCTCGACGAGATCGCTGCCCAGCTGCAGGCCACCGGGCGCGCGCCGCTGCGCGGGCTGGGTACGCTGCGGCGCCTCGAGTACACCTGGGACGACGACGCCGGGACGTTGATCTACCTCGACTTCGACGAGGCGCTGCGCGCGGCCGTCGACGAGGCCGTGGACGACGGCAGCGCCGACTGACGCGCGTGCGCGGTCAGCAGCGCGCGGACATGAGCCGCAGCCAGCGGGACGAGCTCGTGGGCCTGGCGCGCCAGCTCGGCCGGGCCCACGCGGGCGCCTGCGCGGCGCCGTGGCGGAGTGAATGGCAGCTGGGTGCGGTCGACGCCGTGACGACGCGCGGCGGCGGCGAGCGAATCGACCAGGGCGGCCGGCGCGCTGGTCGCGGCGGCGGCGACCGCGACGCCCTCGGGCAGCGCGGGCACCGGCAGCTCGGCCAGCTCGGCGGCGTGGCGCTCGACCCAGCGCTCGAAGGGATCGTGCAGGTAGTGCGCGATCGCGAGGGCGTGCGCGGGGCAGGCCATGTCGGTCAGCACGTGCACGGCGCGGCCGAGATCGAAGGCGCCCGCGAGGGGACCGCGGGTGCGCGCGCTGTGAACGGCACGGGTGAACAACGTGGTGCAGCGAGCGCGTGACCGCGGGTAGATGTGGCCAAAACTCGGACTGGGCAGCGCAAGCCCGGGCAGCATCACGACGTCCTCGCGGAACATGCCCAAGGTCAGCGCGGTGAGGACCGCGGGATCGGCATCGGCGCCGAGCGCGAGTTCGAGCGTCACCATCAGACCATTCGGCAGCATCAGCGCTTCGCCAGCGCCGCGAACAGCTCGCGCAGCGTGCGCGTGCTCGTGCTCGTGCTCGTGCTCGCGAGCTTGTCGAGCAGCCCGAGCTGCGCCCGCGCCAGCGCCCGCACCGCCCGCGGCGACATGCCGCTTGCTGCCACCACCTCCGCCAGCACCCCCGCCTGCAGCGCCCGCTCCAGGCCGCGCGACCTGTGCGTGCGCCGCGCGCTCATCGCGACCGCATCCGCTGCGCCAGATCCAGCCAGGCGCCGGCCCCGCCGCCGTCCATCGCCTGGGTGAAGCCACGGCAGATGGTCCAGCAGTCCTGACACTTCGCCACCGCGTCCAGCCCACGCATGCGGGCGACGATGTCCCCCAGCGGCTCGCGCCGGACATTGCCCATGTGCAGGTCGATCTTCTCGATGCACGGCGACACGTTGCCGACGTGATCGATGTTGAAGCTGGCCTCGCCGGCGCGGCAGCGTGGCAGCGCGCCCCCGGTCAGGTAGTCATCGGCGCGATCCACATACTCGCGGAACGTGCGCAGGTGCGGATGACGCTGCCACAGCTCGCGCAGCAGCGCGCTGACCGGCGCCAGCGGCGGCTGGTCCACCATGGGCAGACTGCCGCGGCGAAAACCCTTGGTCGACAGCAGCGTGATGGCGTGGCTGACCCCACGCTCGGCGCTCATCTCGCACAGCCGATCCAGACCAGCCACGGTCTCGCGCATCACCACCGACATGACGTGGACCTGGCGCCCCCCATGCGGCGCCGCGTCGCGCAGCAGCTCCACCGCGCGCCAGGCCCGCTCGAAGCCGCCCTCCAGCCCGCGCTTGGCGTCCTGCCGTGCCGCATCCGGGAAGTCGATCGACACCCCGACCTGCACCAGGCCAGCCGCGAACAGCGCCCGCGCCAGCGCGGCATCCATGTACCAGCCGTTGGTGTACAGCAGCGGCACGTGGTGCGCCGCGAACGCGCGCACGATCTCGACCAGATCCGGTCGCAGCGTCGGCTCGCCACCCTCGATCGACACCAGGAAGGTCCCCAGCTCGGCCAGCTCGCGCGACACCCGCGCGAAGTCGGCCACATCCAGCTCCTGCGAGCGCGCCACCCCGTTGGGCCAGAAGTCGCAGAACGAGCAGCGCATGTTGCAGCGGTTGGTCACCTGCACCAGGACCTGGAACGGCCGGCGTCGCGCGATGCCCAGCGCAAACGCCGCCTCCTTGCGCACCTCGCGCAGGGTGGTCAGTACGCCCATCCCTGCCTCCACTGTCGGCCCACGCGCCGCGCCACGTCGGCCAGCGTCCGCGCCGGCTGACGAAAGTCCTCCAGCACCTCGAGCACCACGTTGGCCAGGGTGTCCGTCTGGGCCTCGTCGATGGTCAGCGGCGGCTCCAGCTTGAGCACGTTCCAGCGCAGCGCCGCCGGCTGCACCAGCACCCCGCGCTCCAGCAGCTTGAGCGCCAGCCACTGCCCGAACACCCGCTCGCTCAGGCCATCGACCAGCGCGCGCGTCACCAGCCCGCGCAGCCCGCGCTCGGTCTGCCCGAGCTCGATGCCCACCAGCAGCCCACGCCCACGCACCGCCTTGACCAGCGGATGGTCGCCGAGCCCTCGCTGCAACGTCGCCAGCAGCTGCGCTCCGCGCGCCTGGCTGCGCGCCGGCAGCCCCTCGTCGTCCGCGATCTCCAGCGTCGCGCACGCCGCCGCGCACGCCAGCGCGCCACCCGCGAAGGTCGACCCGTGCAGATCGAAGCGATCCATGCCGCCATAGGCGCGGTCGTGCAGCTCGCGCGACAGCAGCGTCGCCGCCACCGGCACCACGCCGCCCGACAGCGCCTTGGCCAGCACCAGCACGTCGGGCACCAGGCCCTCCTGCTGGTAGGCCCACAGCGTGCCGGTGCGCCCGATCCCGGTCTGCACCTCGTCGAGCACCAGCACCGTGCCGGCGCGCCGACACAGCTCCTGCGCCGCGGCCAGGTAGCCCGGCGGCGGCAGCATCACGCCACCCTCGGCCTGCACCGGCTCGACCACGAAGGCCGCCACCTTGCGCCCGCGCAGCGCGCGTTCCAGTGGCTCCAGCGCGCCGAACGGCACCGCCCGCGCCTTTGCCAGCATGGCCTCGAACGGCGCCCGCATGCGCGACGCCCCCATGATCGACAGCACACCCAGGTTGGTGCCGTGGAAGCCGCCCTCGCAGTACACCACCTCGCGCCGTCGCGTCGCCGCACACGCCACCTTGAGGCCGGCCTCGACCGCCTCGGCGCCGCTCGACGACAGCAGCGTGATCTCCAGCGGCGGCGCCACCCGCTGGGCCAGCGCCGCCCCCAGCGCGCCCGCGCCCAGCGCCGGCCCGGTGTGGACGAAGTGCACCGTCTCGGCGGTCAGCACCTCGCACAGCCGCTTCAGCAGCCGGGGATGGTTGTGCCCCAGGTTGAAGGTGCCGTACCCGGCGAGGGCATCGAGGTACCTGCGGCCCTCGCTGTCGTACAGGTAGATCCCGCGCCCGCGCACCAGCACGCGCCCGTAGCCGAGCACCCCGAGCAGGCGCGAGAACTGCGGGCTGACATGGCGCGCCCACGCCTCC
>Ga0154020_10007315_pt1 | contig 12904 bp, 11 predicted proteins | sample Klosneuvirus_201_FD_109709 | JGI IMG/M metagenome (GOLD analysis project Ga0154020, IMG submission 109709) | Active sludge microbial communities from wastewater, Klosterneuburg, Austria - Klosneuvirus_20160825_MG | ecosystem: Engineered > WWTP > Aerobic digester > Activated sludge | place... | reverse complement strand
TGCGAATTCAAGATATTGGTTGCTACAGTTAATAGGATGGGGCTTTGTGGGTCTTGTGATGCTCTTTTTTGCACATGCTTATAAAGTAAACATATCTGATAAGGTATTGCTGGGAAGAATAGCCATTGTAATTACGGCGGGCATATTGGTAACTCATATTCTCAGGCTGGTTATTAAATGGCGGGCATGGATGATGGAATCCATCGAGAAAGCAATCCCCAAACTTATAATTGCACTTGTATTTGCATCGATGTTATTTAGCTTGATAGTGTTGGGAGGGTTTGATTATTTTAAACTCGGTACTGATTCTGGCAAAAAACTCACCTTTTTTGCGAGGCTGTTGGGCTCTACTTTTGATAATGGTCTATTTATCCTGCCATGGCTTTTGATATATTATTTCTATCATTTTTTTCAAAAAAGCCGTCGTCAGCAATTAGATACGTTGCGTTTAGAAACGCTGATAAAAGAATTGGAGTTAAAAACAATCAAAGCTCATATTAATCCACATTTTATTTTTAATGCGTTGAACAGCATCAGAGCTTTGGTGGATGAAAATCCTAAAAGGGCAAGAAGAGCGGTTACCGAATTGAGTAATATTCTACGAAGTAGTATGCAGTCAGAAAAAATGGAAACAGTTCCTTTCGAAAAAGAATTGTCTATTGTAAAAGATTACCTGGCGTTGGAAAACATGCGATTTGAAGACAGATTGAAAATTGAATATCAGATTGATGAAGACACCTTAAATCAACCTGTGCCACCAATGATGTTGCAAACACTTGTAGAGAATGCAATTAAACATGGCATCAGTAAACAAATAGATGGAGGCTTAATAAAAGTAATTTCGGAATTTAAAGGCGATTTTCATGAGTTGACGGTGCAGAATACAGGCAGACTTTCTGGAGAAGTAAATGAATTCGGATTTGGCCTTTCGAGTACCAATAACAGGTTGAGTCTGCTGTATGGAGAAAAAGCAAATTTTGAAATAAAACAAGTTAATGGTTCAATGGTAGAAGCAAAAGTATTGATACCAGTAACAGTTCTCTAAATAAATTGCACCCAAATTAAACGAAACAAAAACATGAAGGCGATTATAATTGATGACGAAAGACTCGCAAGGGCGGAATTAAAAAAACTGTTACAGGAATTTCCTGAAATAGAAGTTATTGATGAAGCTGCCAATGCGGAAGAAGGGATTACTAAAATTGAAAGCCTACATCCGGATCTTATTTTCCTGGATATTCAAATGCCGGGCAAAACCGGGTTTGAAATGCTATCAGACCTAGAAAAAACTCCGCAAGTTATATTTACAACAGCGTATGATGAATTTGCATTAAAAGCATTTGAAGTAAATGCGCTGGATTACTTATTAAAGCCGATAGAACCTAAACGACTTGCTGATGCAATTCAAAAATTACATTTGCCAGAAGGGAAAGAAAGCAGGTCGGAGACGGATGAGTTTGTAAATACAAGTTTACTCACTGAGCTGGATCAAGTTTTTGTAAAAGATGGAGAAAAGTGTTGGTTTGTTAAATTAGGCGAGATACGTTTGTTTGAAAGTGTAGGTAATTATGCGAAAGTTTTTTTTGGAACAAACAAGCCATTGATATTAAAGTCGCTTAACGCATTGGAAGAAAGGCTGGATGAGAAAAGTTTTTTCCGGGCAAACAGAAAACATATAGTGAATTTGCGGATGATAGATAAAATAGAACCATACTTTAATGGTGGCCTGTTGCTGGAGTTAAAAGGTGGTGAAAAAATAGAAGTAAGTCGCAGACAAACAGTAAAGTTTAAAGAGATGATGAGCTTGTAATTGACAGGCAATTCATCAAAATCTAAAATTAAAATATCAATGAACAAAGTATCAGTGATGAAGATGTTGTTAGCAACAATGTCATTTTTTTTACTTACAGGATGCGGCAATTCGCAAAAAACTACACAGACAACTGCAAATGGTATTGATGCCATAATCAATGTGAAAGAAGTGGAAAGGATTGAAAAAGTATTGGCTACCGATGAAATGCGGGGCCGAAAAACCTTTTCGCCTGAAATTGATATAGCTGCTGACTTTATTGCTGCTGAATTTAAAGCGGCAGGCTTGCAAACATGGAACAATGCCGCTGGCTTTAGGCAGGAGTTTGCTATGATAAAAGCAAAGCATATAGCTACTACTGCAAGTTTTGACGAAGTAAGAGTTGATGAAAAGAATATTATTGTTATTACTGGTCAGCCGCAGCTCATTATCAATCAGACAACCCGTTATCAAAAAGCATTTATTAAAACTGGTGAAAATCTTTTCTCCTCCGCCAGAAAATATTTACAGGCAAATGATAACTTGTTAGTATTGGTGGATAAAAGCTTCGCCAATAGTTTTGGAAACCTGAACAGGTTGAAGAATAACATGTTCAAAACAAACACCAATGTAATTTTTGTTTTGTCAGATACAGAGCCTACAAACTATGAAATAGCATCTACTCATGAAATAACAGAACAAAAGTTGGCAAATGTAGTTGGTGTTTTACCTGGAAAAAGTAAGAAAGATGAATACGTTATTTTCTCAGGTCATTATGATCATATTGGCATTGGTAAGCCAGTAAAGGGCGATTCAATATATAATGGTGCTAATGATGATGCGGCTGGTACAACAGCGGTAATTATGCTGGCAAAATATTTCAAGCAGTTAAATAATAATGAAAGAACAATTGTATTCGTTGCTTTTACGGCAGAAGAAGTTGGTGGGTTTGGTTCGCAATATTTTTCAAAGCAAATGGATGCCGATAAGGTGATTGCGATGTTCAATATAGAAATGATTGGTACCGATAGCAAATGGGGAAAGAACTCTGCTTATATTACCGGTTATGAAAAAACAGATATGGGTGAAATTTTGAAAAAGGATTTAACAGGAACAGCATTTTCTTTTTATCCAGACCCATATCCAACACAACAATTATTTTATCGTTCAGATAATGCAACACTGGCAAGGCTGGGAGTGCCTGCACATACTATTTCCACTTCTAAAATGGACAATGAACCAAACTATCATAAAGTAACTGACCATATTGAAACATTAGATATGGAAAACATGACGATGATAATTAAAGCAATTGCTCTTAGTTCGAAAAGTATAATTGCAGGAACGGTTACACCTACGAGGGTGAAGGTGGATGAATTGCGTTAAATTCTCACATGTATATTTATGCACGGTAGATATTAATCTACTCCAAATGCAAAGAGAGTAACACTTCCGTCACTACTACTCATTCCCATTCCTGAAAAGGTAAAAGCATATTCGCCTTTGAGCAAAGTTTTATCTATTACTAATTCCCAATACCCATCTCTTATTTTTTTAACACTGAAAGTGTATTTATCACCTGTCTTTTGTTTTTTACTTCCGAATGGCATGGCACCGGGATTTTTCTGCAGCAATATTTTCCTGTTACCACTTGCTGTTTCCGCTTTGTATAATACCATAGTACTGGCCGGGTCATTCATTCCGCCCATCATATCCTGCATCATATTTGGATCCATGCCGTTTGCTATCATCATAGAATCTGCCATTGAGTTAGATTTTTTTATTGATGCCCCGGTGGAAAAAATAAAAGAATTTGTATTTGCAGTATTTAACCTTGTTGTTGATTTTCCACCTTCTATAGGGTAAGCACTTTCGGAGCCGCCAAAGCCGCCTAGTTTTACCTTACTTTCAACTTTAGAAGATGTTTTCTCCAACCGCACTACAGAATTTACGCTGTCTTTTTTAAGGTAATATACTTCGTTGCTGAATTCCGGTTCGGGGTATTTTTTAAGTTCGGGCTGCGCACAAACTGATAATGTACACAAGATTGTCAAAAGAGATAAAAAATTTTGTTTCATAAAAAATATTTTTAAAATGATGTTTACTTATTTTTTCTTATATGGTGTTTGTATATATAGGCTAAGACTAATCAATATTTTTCCAGTCAATGCCAAAAGCGAAAACAGTAAATTCTTTCAGCTCCATATTTTTCACCCACACAAAACCATACTCACCTGCCTCTAACTGTTCGGGAAGCTGAATCTGATAATTGTCTTTCGAAATCATTTTTACACTGAAGTTTATTTGTTTTCCCTTTGCTTCATCCTTATCAGCGAGCATTCCCTCTTTTGAATTAATAGTTACCTCTCTTTTTTGCTCAACTGGCACAAACTGATAAAGTTTTATGTATGAAGTAAGATCAATCGCATCGCCGCTTGTTTTAATAAAGAAGGTAATATCTTTTTTTGCTGTAAACCTCACTTTTGAAGAGGCAGCATCCATCGTTAAAGATTGTTTAGCTCCTTTAAGCCCTAGGGTTTTCTTTTTGGTAACCATCAGGGCATTTGCATTTTCAAGATTGATGAGTTTGTTGCCGTCTTTATCAAAATAGCAAGGCTGATTAATATATTCGGGAACAGGCAATTCTAATTCCGTCTTTACAACCGGCTTTGCTACAGTTTTTTTTGCTGCCGGTTTAGTAACATGCTTTACGATGATGGTATCATATCTAACCTTAGGTTTAGTTTGTGCCTGTGCATACATGAAGCCAGAAATCAGAAGAAAGAGAAAGATTATTTTTTTCATAATCAATAATTACAAACCAAATGTAGCTGAATGTTTATTCCAACCTATCCCCCGAAACAGTGAAACTTATTGAACTCTTTTAAACCAACTTTACTAGAGCAAAAGTTTCAGCTGTCATTACTCTTCTATTAGCTTTTTAACTGTAATTTTTATTTCAGTAGCATCGTTATTTATTTCTAAAATAGTTTGTTCCCCTTCTTTAGCTTCAAACTTAATACGTTGTGGGTATGCCTGTATCATTAGTGCAGCCATAGAATTGGCAGTAGCATTATTGCCAGTGTACCAGTCGCCATGGCCACCTACTGGAGGGCATTTAAAGTTTAAGAGTGGCAGAATAGTAGGAGCTTTAATAAATTCTATTGCTACCCATGCATTACCATCTGGAGATTCTGGAGGTATTATTTTTATACTTTGTGCACCTAATATATGTACGGTGCCTGATCCTGATTTTAATTGAGTAACAATACACTTGCCTTTATAATCTAAACTTGCATTTGTATTCTTATTTACCTTCTCAATTATTTTAGAATTTTTTCCGTCTATTGAAATTACACAACTGCCTGTGTCCGTATAATTGGCAGCGCCTATTTCGCTACCATTGCTAAGTTCTTTCAGTTTATGCACTATGGTTACTTCATAGGCATTATCGTAAACAAGAATTTTGCTATTTAAGTGTAACTTTTGTAGTGTGATACTAATGCCATTAACTTTTGTAGTATAGCTAAGGCCTTTTAAATCTGCATTAATATCAACAGGATTTTGCTTAGGCAGTGTGGCAGGTGCTTCGTAATCTATCAGTTTTTCATTCCCTACATGTATTTTTCCGATTGTAGTTAAATTTCCGTTTACAATGCCGTTTGCCATCCAAGTTGTTGTAAAGGGCATTTTTTTTGTTTTCTTTTTAAGAGGAGCTAAATCATCGGTTTCGGCAGGGGTTAAATTTACTAATTCATCATCTTCAGAAGTGATGATATCGATAGCAAGTGGCATTGTTTTTTTAACTTTTAACCTTGACTCAAATGGGTATAATTTTATTTTCATAAAATTTGCCCAATCACTAAAGTGGTTAATATTTCCGCTGATTGTTTTTTTCACTGTATCTAATGAAATTTTTTTAAGGCTCAGCCATTGCCCCTTTTCATTTTGCATAGCAATACTCATCAGCAATTGCATACTGTCTTTTATTTCGGCTTCATCGTAATGAAAAATAAGTTGCAACGGTTTTTTAAATTGAATGCCAGATGGTTCCAGCCTATAGGCTTTGCCGTTTCCATTGGCCATTAAGTTGGTAATAGGTTGTATGCTGATGGTGGTATTTTTTGGAACAGCTCCTTCAGGAATTCTTATCTCTATCATGCCATCAGACGATTTTAAACTACTGCCTTCTCTGTTTATTTTAATTGATGTTTTTGTGCCATCGGGTTTACCTACGTCTGTAATAACTGGCCTTGTGGCAGTATCTGTGTTGTTTTGTGCTGATGCGTTTATGCAAACAAATAATAAAGCGGCAGAGATTAGTTTTTTCATAATCATTTTTTCAAACAATAAATTATTCGGTTATTACAAATATTCCATTTGCTCCGGTATAAGTGTATTCTTTAATTAAAGGTGTTGCTACGCCATTTTTAAAAATGTGTGCATTGGATGCAGTACTAGTGTTATTGTATTCAAGGCCAGCCACATACACATCTGTACCTGATACAAAAACGGAATTCATTATTAAATAATTACTACCAGCATCAAAAGATGTTGCTGCTCCGTTTTTCCAAACCTTGGCAATAAGTTTTGTACCGTTACTTTCGTAACCAGCCACATATACATCATTGCCTGAAACAAATATGGAATTTGCTTCGGCATTATTCGTTCCGTCAGTCAAAGAAGTTGCTACACCGTTTTTCCAAATTTTAGCAACGGTTTTTCCTGCTGCATTGCCTTCATATCCTGCTACATACACATCGCTGTTTAAAACAAATACATCAGATGCATTTGCATAATAGTTGTCGTTACTTAAAGATGTGGCTACACCATTTTTCCAAAGTTTAGCAACACTTTTACCTGCCGCATTCGCTTCGTATCCGGCTACATACACATCGCTGCCTGCAACAACTATTTTATTTGGACGGGCAGTATTTGTGCCATTGGTTAGGGCAGTGGCCACACCATTTTTCCAGACTTTAGCAATATTAATATTGGACGCAGTTTCATATCCTGCCACATATACATCATTACCGGAAACAAATACCGAATTAGCTCCGGCTACGCTATTTCCATTGGTGAGGGATGTGGCCACACCATTCTTCCATAATTTGGCAATATTTTCTACAGCAGTTGATTCGTACCCACACACATATACATCATTGCCGGATACAAAAACTGCATTTGCGAAAGCTTCGGTGCTTCCATTAGTTAGTGTAGTAGCTACCCCATTTTTCCAAATTTTGGCTTTGTATGTATTGCCATCTCCATCATAGCCTGCCACATACACATCAGTTTGTTTCGGTGATACAACCGTATCATTTTTTGTACAGGATAGCATTCCTAAAAGAGAAATAGCAAAAATTAGTAATGACTTTTTCATTTTATTTTTTTAATATGGTTATTGTTTAGTGAGTTTGTCTTCATTATAACTCATTTGCAAAGCAGAAGGTGACGGATTTCTTTTATCATATCCATTTCCCGGGAAAGCAATTTTTATTTTTCTTCCATCGTTATAATTAAAATGGATGCTGTAGTTTTTTACTTCGTAGCTGCCTGAACCTGTTGCAGTGGCAGGGTTTACACAATCAATATAATCATGGCACAAAACCTTTATTGCTCCATTGTCTGTAAATTTTCCGTCAGTAGTAAAATTTATAGAAGGAATTTTACCGTAGGATTGACTCATAACATAAGTGCCGTTAAATCTTGCTCCATCTACAGATTCTAATTTATAGAATGGCCAGTCTCTTTGGTTTTTTGTAATAATCAATTTACTCCCTTCTGTTCTGAATGGAATTTCACCAAAAGGCATTTTTAAAACACCTCTTCCGTTATTATATGTGTATGTTGCCCAGTCTCTTTGATTAAGTTCTGCCAGCGTACGGCTATTCACCCCATCTAATCCTTCGGTAGGAAACTTATTTCCAAAATATACTTGGCCATTTGTAAAGAAAATAGGTGAAAAAACTTCTAATCGTACACCTGTTGCTGCACCTGTTGACTGAATAGTGCCTTGCCAACTACCAACTATGCCTGCACCATTTATAGAGCCTGCTGATAATGTTGGTGAATTAAAATCAGTAAACCGTATTGAGAATAAAAGATTTTCAATAGCATTGCATAACTTGTTTTATCACTTGTATAATACCTGGAGTTTAAAGGTTTGCAACTAGGTCTTGATTCTAAGATAGCTATGCGTTCAAAACGATTGTTAACTTTTATTACAAATACTTCTAAGCCATACTCCGTTCCAAACTGTGTTTCATCATTTACCTTAATACCGCCTTTGCCACGGAGATATTCCCAGCCGTTGTAAGATTTTTGAATTGCATTTTTACTGAACTTTCCATCGCTCTGGTACATACTGCTGCCATTGTACATGATGGTTGCTTCTTCAAAACTTTTTGATAATGCCTGTTCTAAAGTACCCGATGCAGTAAGTGGTTGCATTATTTGTATAGCCAAGTGTTCGTTTGCCGGTAAGTCTAATGGTTTAAATACTACCCCCTCATCAAAAACCTGATGACTCCAGGCTGCTGGTGCAGTGTATGTCATGAAGCCAAATTTTGCTGCACCGGTATTTGATACTGTTGTTGCCGTATTATTGCTGCTTACTGCTGCTGTTTTTGTTTTATCAAATTCCATTGATGCAAACAAAGCATCAAGTGTAGCAGTATAAGAATCATCATTAATGGATGTTCTTACACTCATCGTTTTTCCGAAACCGCTTGCAACAGTTAAAATAATATAACAATCTGTACCGTCTAATTTTACAGGAGCTGCACCATTTACAATTTTCCAGCCATCTGTTATTTGTGTTTCTGTTTTTGGATTTGGTGCTGCTTTATAAGGTGCAACTACTAAATCCTTCCATTCATTGTTAAAATCTTTTTCTGCATTACCGCTACTTGCCTTGCTTTCATATATGGCAATTACACAAAAACTTCCTTTTGTTTCATTGATATTTATATAATTAACCACACCTTGTTTGCTATCTTTTTTAAAACCTGAAGGTGCCGTGTAAGTGGCAATGTCAAAAGTTTCTGTTTGGGCAAAAGCTTTTACGAATAATGCTGCCATGAAAACAGAAAGCATAAGTGAGTGACACAACAGACGATGCCCCCGCTTTGACGGGGCAGGCAATGAAATACTGCTGCTGTTAAAATTTTTAACGCCTATTTTATTAATCTGCTTCTTCATATTGATATGTTTTAGGATTCCATTCATGTTTGCAAAATGTTGTTACCATTCCATCTGTAGAAAGTTTACGGATATAACTATTGTTTCTGCTGCTGCCATCAACGATATATAAATTGCCTGCCTTGTCAAAAGCAATACCGGTGGGAGTTTGAAACAAAGCCAGTTTAGCTTTGCCATCTGTTTCTCCCGGTTCGGCTGCTCCTGCAATATTTCCAGTAAAACTTATTTTCCCATTACCGGCTACAGTGCTTACTTTATTATTTGCAATTTTTATGATGCGGTATAATCGTTCATCTGAAAAATAGATGTCACCATTTTTAGCGATAGCAATGCCGCTGGGTGTTGTGAGAACCGCCGTTTTAATATCTCCTTCTTTATAAACAGAATTATAAATTGTTTTATCGCATTGACCTGCAACGGTTGTAATAATTCCTGCTGGAGTAATTTTTTTTATGCAATGACTGGAAGAAGCACTTACATATAAGTTGCTTTCTTTATCGCAGGCCAATCCTCTTGGATATTGTAAAATCAACTTTGATCCACTTTCATTTTGCAGCGTTGTAACGTTTCCATCAGCACTGATTTTTCTGATTAAATAGTAACTGGAATTAGTGACCTTGCCCGGTGTCCAGTCTTTGCCGGGGTTGTAATCAGTAACATAGATGTTTCCTTTATTATCAATCGCAATACCTTCAAGATGCAGAAAAGTGGCTGATGAAATATTGCCATCTTTTACTTCAGCAACCAAAGTTCCTGCAATGGTAGATACCATTCCATCGGGTGTTATTTTTCTTATCCGGGTATTATCAGCAACATAAAGATTGTCAGAGGAGTCAATAGCAATGCCGGAGGTATTGGAAAAGCCAGCATCTTTTCCGAAGCCATCTTTATTATTTCTACCACCACCTGCAAACAATTCTGCTTTGCCTGCTGGAGATATTTTAATAACCTTGTTGTTTTTGCCGGTTACAAAAGCATTTCCTTTACTGTCAATAACAATTCCCGAAGAATAATAAAAAGCGGTATTGAGCTTACCATTTTGGGCGACAACTTTATTTGTTAACCAAGAAGAAGTCAGCAGCATAAACAAATTGAAAATAATCGCTTTCATGTAATTCTGTTTAGTGTAAGAAAGGATAATATTCAAATGTACCTTGCTGCAATAATGTATCTCTCACCCGAAACAGTGATTCGTCAAGATTGGGCAACAATCACCCTAAACTGGTATTTTGTAGCAATTGCTTGATTTTGTCAGGTAGAAAGCCAACCTTTATGAATAACTCCATTATTTATATATGCAAGGTTGGTCCTCATATTTTTTAAAGATTATAGCATTTGTATCGCTTTGTGTTTGCAACAATGGGTTTGCTCAAACTATTCCTGATAGTTTAATGCAACAGTTGAAACACAGTTCCAATGATTCAATAAAAGTGAGAGTACTACTGCAAATAGGTGAGTCTATTGAAATTGAAGCTCCTGAAAAAAGTATGGAATACTACAATACTGCATTATCAGTGGCGAAAAAAATAAATAACAATGAATGCATTTTTCTTACATACATAAATATTGGCAATTGTAATATAGAATTAAACAAAATGGATAGTGCAGTAGCAGGCTTTGAAAACGCAGTTTACGCCGCAAGGTTGTTAAAAGATTCGATAAAAGTTGGCAGGGCTTTCGGAAATCTTGGCAATGTTTATCTACACAAAAATGAAAGAGAAAAGGCTCTTGAATATTATTTATATGCTGCACAGCTATGGGAAAATAATAAAGGGAAGAAATATTTACCAAATTTATATAACGGTATAAATGCATTGCTTGAAGAACAAAGAGAGTCTGCAAAAGCAATTGGATTTGCAAACAAAGCTATTGCAATAGCTACTGAGATTGGCGATAGTATTGCTATGGTAGATGGCCTCGTAAATCTTTCAGTTTCTTACAATCACCTGCAAGAGTATGAAAAGTCATACCAACTATTGATACAGGCATTACCATTAGCAAAAAGAAATGGCGATATGTATCAAATCGTTACCATTTGTAATAATATGGGGGATTATTTTATGGGAAAAAATAATTTTTCAGCGGCACTCGAAAAATACGAAGAGATGTATGGGTATGCAAAACAGATGGGTAATAAATATTACTTGAGTTCTGCAACCTTAGCATTAGCGCAGGTAAATCGGAAACTTAAAAATTATTTGAATGCACTCAAGTATATAATAGAAGCCGAAAAACTAGCTAACGATGTAGGGGAAAGAGCAGAGCTAAGAGATATTTATAGTATAAGAGCTCAGATAGAACAGGAAGTGGGAAATTATAAAATATCAGCAGAATACTATTCCAAAACCGTGACTCTCAGTGATTCATTATTTAAGACATCCACAAGTGAAAAAATAGCTGAAGCCGAGGCGAGATATCAAAATGAAAAAAAACAAAAAGAAATTATTCAGCTTCAAAAGGATAAAGAAATACAATCTCTTTCAATCAAGCAAAAGTCAACACTTAATTATATTTTAGTTGGTTCGCTGGCTGCTCTGCTAATTGTAGGATTTTTAAGCTATCGCAATATTCGTCATCGCCAGCAATTAGCTAAACAGCAAGATGAGTTGCAGCAGCAACAAATAAGAGAGTTGGAAAAAGATAAGCAATTAGTGGCTGTTGATTCACTTTTGAAAGGCCAGGAAGAAGAAAGAAGCCGCCTTGCTAAAGATTTGCATGACGGGTTGGGTGGTTTATTATCAGGTGTAAAATTTTCAATAAGCAATATGAAAGACAATTTAGTAATGACCCCGGACAATATGGCTGTCTTTGAGCGGTCATTGGATATGATAGATACGTCTATTAAAGAACTGAGAAGGGTGGCGCATAATATGATGCCTGAAATGCTGACAAAGTTTGGCCTAGATGAAGCGTTGAAAGAATATTGTAATACAATCAATGCTACAAAATTAATTACAGTAAAATACCAGTCGCATGGAATGGAAGCCCGGTTAGACAAGTCAGTTGAAATAATTATTTACCGTATCATTCAGGAGTTGTTGAATAATACAATGAAGCATGCTGCAGCTACTGAAACTTTTGTGCAAGTAATACGGGAAGGTAATCGTTTAAATGTAGTAGTAGAAGATAATGGAAAAGGATTTGATAGTAATCTTGACAGTAATAATATAGGAGCAGGATTGACCAATGTTCGTAGTCGTGTAGATTATTTAAAGGGACAATTAGCTATTCATGCAAAACAGGGAAAAGGAACTTTAGTAAATATAGAATTCAACTTATAATTATGATCCGTGTCTTTATTGTAGATGATCATCCTGTTGTAATAGAAGGCATTCATTCTTTATTGCAAAATGAAAAAGATATTGAATGGGCAGGACAGGCCATGAATGCTCAATCTTGTTTAGGATTTTTTGTAAATAATACCGCAGATGTAGTGTTGATGGATATTAGCATGCCCGGCATGGACGGTGTTGAACTGTGTTCCGTTATGAAAGAAAAGTATCCGGGTATTTTTATTCTTGGTTTAAGCACTTTTAATCAGGGTTTGTATATTAAAAAAATGATGGAGAATGGAGCATCAGGTTACATATTAAAAAATTCATCGAAAGAAGAGTTACTGAAAGCAATAGATACTGTAAATAAGGGCAATATTTTTTTTAGTGGTGAAGCTGGGGAGGCATTGAAAGAATATCAGAAATCGTCGGCTAATCAATTGCCGGAGCTATCACCGCGGGAAAAAGAAATTCTGGAATTGATTGCAGAAGGATATACTAATCCACAAATTGCTGAAAAAATATTTTTAAGTTCTTTTACAGTTGATAGTCACCGTAAAAATTTATTGGCGAAATTGAATGTGAAAAATACAGCGAGTTTGATTAAGCTGGCTGTAGAGAATAAGCTTATCTAGATTTT
>Ga0154020_10007314_pt1 | contig 12904 bp, 10 predicted proteins | sample Klosneuvirus_201_FD_109709 | JGI IMG/M metagenome (GOLD analysis project Ga0154020, IMG submission 109709) | Active sludge microbial communities from wastewater, Klosterneuburg, Austria - Klosneuvirus_20160825_MG | ecosystem: Engineered > WWTP > Aerobic digester > Activated sludge | place... | reverse complement strand
TGCCGCGACAGATGGCACCCATCTCGCGCTCCAGGTTGCGCACGCCGGCCTCGCGGGTGTAGCCGTCGATGACCTCGGCGACCGACTCGTCGGTCAGGTCGAGGCGATCCGACGTGATGCCGTGCTCCTCGAGCTGCTTGGGCACCAGGAACTTGCGCGCGATCATCTTCTTCTCTTCGCGCGTGTAGCCCGGCAGCTCCATGACCTCGAGGCGGTCGCGCAGCGCCGGCGGGATCGGATCCAGCAGGTTGGCCGTCGCGATGAACATGACCTTCGACAGATCGAAGGGCACCTCGAGGTAGTGGTCCGAGAAGCTGTTGTTCTGCTCCGGATCGAGGACCTCGAGCAGGGCCGACGCGGGGTCGCCGCGGAAGTCATGCCCGAGCTTGTCGATCTCGTCGAGCATGCACACCGGGTTGTTGGTGCCGGCCTTCTTGATGCCCTGGATCACGCGGCCCGGCAGCGAGCCGACGTAGGTGCGACGGTGGCCGCGGATCTCGGCCTCGTCACGCACGCCGCCCAGCGAGATGCGGATGAACTTGCGGCCAATGGAGCGCGCGATCGACTTGCCGAGCGAGGTCTTGCCCACGCCGGGGGGGCCGGCCAGGCACAGGATCGGCCCCTTCTTGTCGGCCTTCAGCTTGCGCACCGCCATGTACTCGAGGATGCGCTTCTTGACCTTCTCGATGTCGTAGTGGTCGGCGTCGAGGATCTGGCGCACGTTGGCGATGTCGACCACGTCGTCGGTCGACACCTCCCAGGGCAGCTCGACCAGCCACTCCAGGTACGTCCGCGTCACGGTGTACTCGGCCGACGACGGCTGCATGACCTTGAGCCGCTCGAGCTGCTTGTGCGCCACCTTCTCGGTGTCGGGCGGCATCTTGGCCTTGGCGATCTTGTCCTTGAACTCCTCCAGATCGCCGCCGCCCTCGTCGAGCTCGCCGAGCTCTTCCTTGATGGCCTTGAGCTGCTGGCGCAGCACGTACTCGCGCTGGTTGCGGCCCATCTCCTCCTGGACCTGGGTGTTGATCTTCTCGCGGACCTTGAGGACCTCGAGCTGGCGCGACAGGAACTGCAGCACCTTGCGGATGCGCGCCTTGAGGTCGAAGGTCTCGAGGACGTCCTGCTTCTCCTCGACCTGCAGCTCCAGGTTCGAGGTGATGAGATCGGCCAGCTGGCCCGGCTCGGTCACGCTATCGACCAGCGCGCCAGCCTCCTTGGGCAGCTCCGGCATCAGCTTGATGACGCGCTTGGCGATGTCCTTCAGGTTCAGCACCAGGGCGTCGAGCTCGACGTCGGCCACGGTCGGATCGGGCAGCGCGGTGACGCGGCAGGTGATGAAGGGATCGGTCGCCTGGTAGTCGAGGATGCGCACCCGCGAGACGCCCTGCAGGATGACGGAGAAGTTGTCCTTGGCCAGCTTGATGACCTTGAGGATGCGCGCCGCGCAGCCGACCGCGTACATGTCGCCCTCGGCCGGATCTTCGGTGCGCGCGTCACGCTGGGTCAGGATGCCGATGACCGGGCGCTCCTTGGAGATGGCCTCCTCGACCAGGCGCACGCTCTTGCGACGGCCGACGTCGATCGGGATGATGGAGCCGGGGAACAGCACCGAGTTGCGGAGCGGGAGGATCGAGATGATCTCGGGGACCTCGACAGGTCCCTCGGTGCCGCCCTGCTTCTTCGTGCTCATGGGGTACGCCTCTCCCTCTCAATGATGGCCAACGCGCCAGGGTTTCGGTCCAAGTCAGGTGAACGTATGAGCCGCATCATACGCTGTCAAGCTGGGATGCCGTGATACGTTGAGGCCATGCGGATGCGCTTCATCGGAGCGGCACAGCAGGTCACGGGTTCGATGCACTGTCTGGAGACGGGTTCCGCGCGCATCCTCATCGACGGCGGTCTGTACCAGGGCCGGCGCGACGACTCGCGGCAGCGCAACACGCACTTCGCGCCCGAGGCGCTGGAGGCCGACGCGCTGCTCTTGACGCACGCGCACATCGATCACTCCGGCAACATCCCCGGCCTCATCAAGCGCGGCTTCCGCGGCACCGTGTACGCGACCCCGGCGACCCGCGATCTGTGCGCCTACATGCTGCGCGACTCGGCCCGCATCCAGGAGGCCGACGCGCGCTACCTCAACCGCAAGAACGCCGACGATCCGGACTGGAAGGAGATCTCGCCTCTCTACGACGAGGAGGACGCGGTGCGCGCGCTGGAGCGCTTCGTGTCGGTACCCTACGGCAAGCGCTTCGAGGTGCAGCCCGGGATCTCGGCGACGTTCCTCGACGCCGGCCACATCCTGGGCTCGGCCTCGGTGTCGGTCGACGTCGCCGGCGCGGGCCAGGACAAGAGCGGGCGGCGCATCGCGTTCTCGGGCGATATCGGCCGCAAGGGGCTGCCCATCCTGCGCGACCCGGTGTTCCCGGAGCGCCCCGACTATGTGCTGATGGAGAGCACCTACGGCAACCGCGCCCACGATCCCATCACCTCCACCAACGCGCGCCTGGCCGACATCATCAACGCCACCATCAAGCGCAAGGGCAAGGTGCTCATCCCGGCCTTCGCGGTGGGGCGCTCGCAGGAGATCATCTACGCGCTCAACGAGCTCATCCGCGACGGCCGGGTGCCGCCGCTGCCGGTGTTCGTGGACTCGCCGCTGTCGGTCAACGTGACCGAGGTCTTCAAGCTGCACCCCGAGTGCTTCGACCACGAGACGCGCGACTTCATGGAGGAGCACGGCGATCCGTTCTCGTTCGCCAGCGTGCGCTACATCCAGTCGGTCGACGAGTCCAAGCGCCTGAACGATCTGCGCGAGCCCGCGGTGATCATCGCCTCGTCGGGCATGTGCGAGGCCGGGCGCATCCTGCACCACCTGCGCAACAACGTGGAGGACGAGCGCAACACCATCCTCATCGTCGGCTTCATGGCCCAGCACACCCTGGGCCGCCGCATCGTCGAGCGCCGGCCGCGCGTCAAGATCCTGGGCGTCGAGCGCGATCTGCACGCCCGGGTCGAGATCATGAACGGCTTCTCCGCGCACGCCGACAAGGAGGAACTCTACGACTACGCCCAGCGCTGCGCCGCGGGTGGGGCGACCAAGGGCTTCTTCCTGGTCCACGGCGAGGCTGACCAGCAGGTCCCGATGGCCGAGCACATGAACCGCGAGGGCATGCGCACGGTGATCCCCAAGGAAGGCGACGTCCACGAGCTGGAGTGACCCGCGGAGCGGGATCACTCCAGCGAGTCCGGGTCCGGTTCCGTTCCGCTGCGCTCCGCCCTCTTTTTTGGCTGGCGCAACGCCAGGTGCTACCATCGCCGCGATGCGGGCAGCAGCAGCAGTGATCGGGCTCACGCTGGGGTTTTCGGCGCTGGGCTGCGCCAGCGAGGACGCCGGTGTGCTGTCGACGTCGCGGCTGACCGCGACGCATGATCGGGTCGGCCCTTACCGCGTGGTGGCCAGCACCAAGGGGCGGCCCGATGACGTGGTGCTGCACTTCTCGATCGATCGCGGGCGCAGCTTCCTGACCCTGGCGATGGACGACCTCGCGGGTGACGTCTGGGCCGGGAACATCCCGGGCGTGCCGGCGGGCACCCAGGTGCAGTACTTCGTCAGCGCCGACGACGCGCGCGATCCCCACGACGAGGCCCAGGTCTTCGCGTTCGACATCCTGCCCGAGCAGGGGCCGTGCACGGTCGACTCCGACTGCGTGCCCGGCGAGCTGTGCTCGGAGCGCACCTGCAAGGTGCCGGCGGCGACCTGTATGAATGATGATGGCTGCCAGCAGGGCTTCAGCTGCGACACCGCGCGCAGCCGCTGCGTCATCGCCGAGCGCAGCTGCACGCTGGCGACCGAGCGCAGCGCCTGTCTGCTCGGCGAGATCTGCGACGACGAGCGCGGCAAGTGCGCCCCCCGGCTGGAGTGCGGCGTCAACGCCTCGTGCCCGATGGGCTTCGTGTGCCAGACCGCGCGCTCGCTCTGTTTGCGCCGGTAGCCCCCTCGAAGCGCAGCTTCGAGGGGCGCTATTCCGCTCCGGTTCTCTTCTTGCCGTCACCGAGCTGGAGCCGGCGCTGCTCGGCCAGCTGCTTGCCCTCGCGGCGGGTGCGCTTCCTGGCCTGACGCTCGCTCTCGCCGGGCAGGCGGGTCGAGATGCTGAAGCCACCCAGCATGGCCAGGCCGCTGATGCGCAGCAGGGGCTCGTCGGGATCGGGCTGGCGCGGCGCGCGGCCCATGTCGTCGAAGCCGCCCAGGATGGCGCTGCCCTCGGCGTCGACCGCCAGCGTGGGCGGCACGATGATGTCGACGCCACCCAGCAGCGCGGTGACCTGCACGTGGGTCTCGCCGGGCGGCAGCACCACGTCGCGGAAGTCGAGCTGCACCCCGCCCAGCACCGCGATCACGCGCAGGTGACGCGGCACCCGCCAGGCGCCGCGGCGCGTGCTGCCACCCAGGATGGCCAGCACGCGCTTCCTCGAGATGGGGGCGCTGGCGCCCTGCAGCGCGGTCTCGGCGCGCACCGCCAGCGCGGTCGGTGACGCCAGTTCAGGCGCCGGCGCGACCTCGAGGTCCTTGACCAGCAGGTCCAGCCCTACCACGGTATCGGCTCCATGCGCGAGGTCGACGCGGCGCTCGAACTCGTCGAGCTCGAGCACGTCCTCGGCGAAGTGCTGGGACAAGAGCTCGATGACCTGCGCGCGCCGATCGCGCAGCGCCACCAGCGCAGGTTTGCTCTCGCTCATGGGGCGTCAGCATAGAGGAAAGCCGTGTAGTATGGCGGCAGATCGATGTCTCCCGGCCTCAGTCTCGCCCTTGCTGGCGTGTTCGTCGCGCTCAACGGCTTCTTCGTGTTGTGCGAGTTCGCCCTGGTCAAGTCGCGGGCCACTCGCCTGCAGGAGATGGCCGAGAACGGCAATACCAGGGCGCGCAAGGTGCTGGACATCCTGCACCATCTCGACTCCTACATCTCAGCGACCCAGATCGGCATCACGCTGGCCTCGCTCGCGCTGGGGTGGGTCGGCGAGCCAGCCTTTGCGCGCTTGCTGGCGCCCGCGGTCAGCTGGGTCGGGGCCGGGTCGGTCTACGTCCAGCACGTCATCGCCACCGTGCTCGCCTTCGCCAGCATCACCTTCCTGCACACCGTCATCGGTGAGATCGTGCCCAAGGCAATCGGTATCCAGAAGGCCGAGAGCGTGGCCATGAGCTGCGCCAGCGCGCTGACGATGTTCCATGCCGTGTTCCGGCCGCTGGTCTACGTCCTGAACGGCGCCGCCAATCTCTTCGTGCGCCTGCTCGGCTTCAAGCCCGGCACCGAGGGTGACGAGTCGCACTCGGAAGAGGAGCTGCGCATGATCGTGGCCAGCTCGCACCGGCACGGGGTGCTCGACGCGTCGACGCGCGACCTGCTCGACAACGTGCTCGACTACACCGAGCGGGTCGCGCGCGAGGTCATGACGCCGCGCCGCGATGTGGTCACGCTGGACGCCTCGAAGTCGCTGGCCGAGAACCTCGACAAGGCGCTGACCGGCGAGTACACGCGCTATCCGCTGGTGGATCCGACCCAGATGGACCGCGTGCTCGGCTTCGTGCACCTCAAGGATCTGTTCGCGGTCGAGCACGGCCGGCGCAAGGCCAACGGCATCCGCGAGGTGGTGCGCACCCCGGTGTACGTGCCCGAGACGCTGCCGATTGACCGGCTGCGCCGGCAGCTGCAAGGGCGCCACACCCACTTCGCGGTCGTGGTCGACGAGTTCGGCGAGTGGACCGGGATCGTGACGCTGGAGGATCTGCTCGAGGAGCTGGTCGGCGAGATCCAGGACGAGCTCGACACCGAGGAGCCCAAGTACGTGCGCCGCGCCGACGGCACCGTCGACGTCGACGGCTCGGTGCTGCTGGAGCACGCCATGAAGAAGCTGGCGCTGGAGCCGCCCGAGGAGGATCCCGGCGTGACCACGCTGGGTGGCTATGTGTTCTCGATCCTGGGCCGGCAACCCGCGGTGAAGGATCACGTGGTGATGAGCGGCCGGCGCGTCGAGATCCTGGACGTCGAGGGGCTGCGCATCCGACGCGTGCGGGTGCACCCGGCGACGCCGGTGGCGGCGGATGGCGAGGAGGAGGTCGGGATCGCGCTGGTGCAGACCGGTGGCGCGGCGCGGACCACGACGCCCCCGGGCGAGACCCCCGAGTCGCTGCCCGAGCCGATGGCCGAAAACGTCAGCGGACCCGTGCAGCGCTAGGCTGCGAGGGTCCGCGACGGCAGTACGGAGACGGAGCCGGAACAACGCTCCTCGAAGCTGCGCTTCGAGGGGGTTGGTTGAAGTGATGCTTTAAGAGTGCATCAATCGTCGGTCTTGCGGGGCCGACCGCGACCGCGCTTCTTGCCACCATCCTCGTCGAAGTCCACCTCCTCGGCGAACATCTCGTCGAGCATGTCGTCCACAGAGACATAGAGCCGGTCGAGCTTCTGAAGCTCCTCGCGCTCGAACTCCTCGAACGAACGGTAGACCCTCGGGAAAGCGTCGCGCATCTCGGTCCTCCTCAGCTGTGGCTGTCTGGGGTGGCCACCGGGGCGGCCATCACTGGCTTCGGCTTGGCCTCCGCCAATCTGGGTTCGGCGGGATACCAGGGTTTTTGTCCTTGATCCCGTCGATGTAGATACTTATCCTACATCTGCTTACAAACTACCACCAGGGTCCGAGAGGGGTCAAAAAAACCCCCAAAGAATTTTACAAGTTGCCGGAATAGCTGGATTTTGGTGGCAAAAAGGGTTGCGGCGCGTCGGCGCGACATGATAAGGAGGTCCGCTGTTCATGGCGCGAATCCTGGCAATCACGAACCAGAAGGGGGGGGTCGGCAAGACCACCACCTCCATCAACCTGGCGGCCTCCATTGCGGCGGCCGGCCGGCGCGTCCTCCTCATTGATCTGGACCCGCAGGGCAACGCCAGCTCGGGGCTGGGGCTGCCGCGGGCCGCGCTGGGCGACAGCCCGACGGTGTATGACGTGCTGGCCGGGCGGCTGTCGCTGGCCGAGGCGGCCCGCCCGACCGAGGTCGCGAGCCTGTTCGTGGTGCCCTCGACGCCCGAGCTGGCGGGCGCCGAGATCGAGCTGGCCACCGAGGCGCGGCGCGAGCACCGGCTGACCGACGCCATCGCGAACGCTGGCGCCGAGTTCGACTACATCGCCATCGACATCCCGCCCTCGCTGGGCCTGCTGACGCTGAACGCGCTGGTGGCCGCCGATGGAGTCCTGGTGCCGATGCAGTGCGAGTACTACGCGCTGGAGGGGCTGTCGCACCTGCTGGCCACCATCGAGCGCGTCAGGGCGCACCTCAATCCGCGCCTGGCGCTGGAGGGCATCGTGCTGTGCATGCACGACCCGCGACAGAACCTGACCTTGCAGGTCGAGGGCGAGGTCAAGCGCCACTTCGGCGACAAGGTGTTCGAGACCGTGATCCCGCGCAACGTGCGCCTCGGCGAGGCGCCCTCGTTCGGCAAGCCCATCATCCTGTACGACGTCGCGTCGCGCGGCAGCCAGAGCTACCTGGCGCTGGCGCGCGAGTTCCTGGCCCGCTCCGAGGCGTTCAGCGCGGCCGCGGCCGCGAGCGCCGAGGCCGACGCTGACCTGGTCGGCGCGCGTGGCAAGGAGCCGGCGTGAGCGCCAGCAAGCGGCCCGCGCTGGGACGTGGTCTGGCGGCGCTGATCGGGGACGCCCCGATGAAACCGGCGCCGCCCCACATGGGCGCGGCGGGCGCCGCCAGGACCGGGCTCGTCAAGGCCGGCATCGAGGAGATCCACCCCTCGCCCGAGCAGCCGCGGCGCGCCTTCGACGAGGTCCGCCTCGACGAGCTGGCGGCGTCGATCCGCGTCCATGGCGTCATCCAGCCGCTGGTGGTGCGGGCGCGCCAGGGCGGCGGCTTCTTCCTGATCGCGGGTGAGCGGCGCTGGCGGGCCGCGCAGCGCGCCGGCCTGACCGAGCTGCCCATCGTCATCAAGGACGCCACGCCGGCGCAGTCGTTCGAGCTGGCGATGATCGAGAACCTGCAGCGCGCCGACTTGAACGCCATCGAGGAGGCCGAGGGCTACGCCCGGCTGCACGACGATTTCGGCCTGACCCAGGAGCAGATCGCCGAGCAGGTCGGCAAGGATCGGTCGACCATCGCCAACGCCATGCGCCTGCTCAAGCTGCCCGAGCTGGTGCGCGGCCAGGTCGTCGAGGGGCTGCTCTCGATGGGCCACGCGCGCGCGCTGCTCGGGCTCGAGGGCATGCCGGGCGGCGTGGCGGCGATGGAGCGCGCTGCGCGCGAGGTCATCGCGCGCGGGCTGTCGGTGCGCCAGACCGAGGCGCTGGTCAAGAAGCTGCGCACGCCGGCCGCGGCGCCCGCGCCAGCGGGGGCCGACGCTGACAAGAAGTCGGCCTCGGTGAAGGATCTCGAGCTGCGGCTGACGCGCGCGCTGGGCTCGCGCGTCGCCATCACCGATCAGGGCGGCAAGGGCAGCCTGCAGATCGCCTACGGCTCGCTGGACGAGCTCGACCGGCTGATCGAGCGCTTCCTGGCGGACAGCCACGCGTGAGGGACTGGCCACGCAGGCACCATCGGGCACCGGCCGTGCTCGAGGTTGAATTTCGGACCGCGGGCGCCTTCCTGGTCGCCTACTCGTCGAACCTGTCGAAGGGGGGGATCTTCCTGGAGATGGATCCGCCGCTGCCGCAGGGCACCAAGATCGGGCTGCGCTTTCACGTGCCCGGCGGTGGCGAGGCCATCGAGGTCGCGGGGCGGGTGGCCTGGGTGCGCGAGCGCGGTGCGCCCGGCGAGGCGCCGCAGCCGGTCGGGGTCGGCGTCGAGTTCGGCCAGTTCGGGGCCGACATCGGCGAGGCCATCGACCGCATCGTGGGCACCTTCAGCGGCATCCGCATCGCGACCCTGGCCGAGCTGCGCGATCGCGCCCAGCTGGGGCGCATCATCAAGAGCGCGCTGTCGTGTCAGCAGCTCGAGGTCGGCGACCCCGACGAGGCGCGCCACGTCTTCGCGCAGCAGGTCGAGCTGCTGATCGCGGTGCTGACCGGGCAAGAGGTCGAGGACGACGACGCGGTGCAGATCATGCGGCTGGCGCGCGCCCACCACGGGCAGCCCATCCCGGTCATCGCGCTGGTGCACAACGCCGCTGGCCGCGCCCACGCCGAGGACGCCGGCGCCGACGAGATCCTGGAACACCCCCCCGGCCTGCCCGACCTGCAGGCCGCCGTGGTCCGCCTGATCGGCCGCCCGGCGGCGATCAAGTAGACCTGGCGCAGCCAGGTCTACTTGTCTGGTCCGGCTCCGCCCTGGCGCAGCCAGGTCTACTTGTCGGGTCCCTCTCCGTCCTGGCGTGCTCGGCGCCGACCGCGTGGGGCGCCGCGCCACAGCGCGCCGACCCCCTCATGCGCGCTTGCCGCGTTGTGCGACGCGACCAGGCGACAAGCGCAAGGATTCGCGCGCCTCAGGGTGAACCAGCCACGGCACGTGGCTTGCTGCTGCCAGCTACCATGACTGCAGCGTTGCTTCCGCGGTCACTGCCAAGGAGCGACCCATGAAGCGCGATCTCACCATGCAAGCACTGCTCGACCACGACGTCATCTCGGTGGCCGAGCTCGACAGCGCCATCCACGCGACCCGCGGCACCCGCAGCAACTGGCTGGAACAGCTGGTGCTGCTCGGGCGCCTCGACGAGGAGGCGTTCTGCATGTGCATGTCGCGGGCCCTGCTGGTGCCGCGCTGCGACCCGCGGCGACTGGCGCGGATCCCGCGTCAGGTGCTGCAGGGGCTGCCGCTGGAGACCATCCTCGAGCACCAGGTGCTACCGGTGTGGCAGGACCACGAGGGCGATCTGCACGTCGCCATGGTGCAGCCGGTCGACTCGGTGCGCTGGGAGGAGATCCAGTTCTTCGCCAGCGGTCAGCGCCGGCTGATGCGCGAGATCATCGGCCCGACCGCGATGGCCTGGGCCTTCCACCACTACTTCGGCGTCGAGAGCACCCTGTGGCCGGCGCAGCAGCACCGGCCACAGGCGCTCGTCATGGCCGCGCAGTAGCCGACAGCCCCTGGTTCCACCCCGAGCCCCGGAATGCAGACGGCGTGCCCACGGACCCCGGGGCCGCACAGGCCGTCTCGTCGCTCGCGACGGTCTCACATTGCAACGTGAGGCGATCTGCGACGTCGCATTCTGGGGGCGCCCACGCTGCGACGCTGGAAAATTGCGGGCGTACGCCACGGCACGGCTCTTGAAAAGCTGCCTGCTCGTGACGACCAACGCGCTGCGCTGGAACCCGATCGCGGCCCACCCACCCGAGGTCCCTGGCCTGGTCGGGGACTCGCGCACCGAGACCAGCGTCGCAACCGCGGCTCCCACATGAAGGCCGCCATCTACATCGACCCCGCCAACCTGCCGCGCATGCGCGCCAGCACGGTGCGCCGCATCCTCGGCCACCTGCGGCCGTACCGCCGCCAGGCCGCGCTGGGCCTGCTGTGCATCGCCGGCGGCGCGCTGCTCAACCTGGTGCCGTCGCTGCTGATCCGGCGCGTGGTCGATCACGCCATCCCGGCCGGCGACGTCGGGCTGCTCCTGCTGCTGTGCGCGGGCATGGTGGTGGGGCCGCTGCTCGCGGGCTTCCTGCAGGTCGGGCAGCGCTACCTGGCCGCCTTCGTCAGCGAGAGCCTGATGCTCGACCTCAGGGTCGGGCTGTTCGCGCATCTGCACAAGCAGTCGCTGTCGTACTTCACGCACGCGCGGCCCGGCGAGGCCATCTCGCGGGTCATGAACGACGTCCAGGGTGTCGGCCAGACCATGTCGAGCGCCGTCGTGGCCGGGGTCGAGAGCGGCCTGGTCATGCTGTCGACCGCGGGCCTGCTGCTGTACCTCGACTGGCGCATCGCGCTGATCGCGCTGCTCATCCTGCCGTTCTTCATCGTGCCGACCCGGCGCGTCGGGCGCGCGCGCAAGCGCCTCAAGCGCCGGGCCCAGGCCCAGCTGGCCGAGATCACCGGCATCCTGTCGGAGACGCTGTCGACCTCGGGCGCGCTGCTCATCAAGACCTCGGGCGCCGAGGCCGCCGAGACCGCGCGGCTGGCGGGCAAGTGCAGCCAGCTGCGCGTGACCTCGCTGCGCCAGACCCTGATCGGGCGCTGGTTCCAGATGATGCTGGGGCTGTTCGAGAGCGCCGGGCCGGCCCTGGTGTTCGCCGCCGGTGGGCTGCTGGTGATGGGCGGCTATGTCGGCCTGGGCACCGTGGTGGCCTCGGTGATGCTGCTCAAGCGGCTGTACACGCCGGCCTCCAAGCTGGCCGGCGTGCACGTCGAGGTGGTGACCTCGTATGCCTTCTTCGAGCGCATCTTCCAGCTCCTCGATCTCGAGCCCGCCATCAAGAGCCCGCCCGGCGCGCACCGGCTGGAGAACGCTCGCGGTCGGGTCGAGTTCAAGCAGGTCTCGTTCGCCTACGGCAGCGACGCTCCGGTGCTGCACGACATCGACCTCGACCTCCTGCCCGGGCGCTGTGTCGCCGTGGTCGGCGCCTCGGGCGCCGGCAAGAGCACGCTGGCCGCGCTGGTGCCGCGCCTGCAGGACGTCAACGGGGGCGCGGTGCTGATCGACGGCCATGACGTGCGCACGCTGGAGCTCGGCGCGCTGCGCGCCCAGATCGGAGTGGTCAGCCAGGACAGCTACCTGGTGCACGCCTCCATCCTCGACAACCTGCGCTATGCGCGCCCCGGCGCCAGCCAGGCCGAGATCGAGGCCGCCGCGCGCGCGGCGCAGATCCACGACTTCATCGCCGGGCTGCCCGACGGCTACGCCACCATCGTCGGTGATCGCGGCTATCGGCTGTCGGGCGGCGAGCGCCAGCGCCTGGCCATCGCGCGGACGATCTTGAAGGACCCGCGCATCCTGATCCTCGACGAGGCCACCAGCTCGCTCGACTCGCACAACGAGCTCTTGATCCAGGCCGCGCTGGTGCCGCTGCTGGCGGGGCGCACCACCCTCGTCATCGCGCACCGGCTGTCCACCATCCGCAACGCCGACGAGATCGTCGTGCTCGAGCAGGGCCGCATCGTCGAGCGCGGCACCCATCGCGAGCTGCTGGCCCGACGCGGCCGCTATGCCCACTTCCACGCCGCCCCCGAAGCGCGCGACAGCGAGGCCGCGTGAGCCCGCGCGCGCGGCGCTGGCGGCTCGCCAGCAGCGTCGGCGCCGCCCTGCTGTGCGCCGCGCTGGCCGGGCGCGCCCACGGCAAGTCGCCCGACCTGCCCGGGCAGGCCGCCAAGAAGAGCCCCATCACCATGAGCGGTCGCCTCTTCGTGCGCGAGACCGTGGCCAAGGAGGGCGATGACGACCTCGACGCCGCGACCTCGCTCGCCAGCGCCCGGCTCGGCCTGCGCTACCAGCACAAGGAGCTGCGCGCCCGCATCGAGCTCGAGGTGCGCAAGTCGGCCCGGCTGCGCGCCGCCTACCTCGAGCTCGACCTCGGCCCCGGGCGCGAGCTCCAGGCCGGCCTGTTCAAGCTGCCGCTGTCCCCGCTGGAGTTCACCTCGGCCTGGAAGCTGCCCATGGCCGACCGCGGGCTGCTCAGCACCGTGCTGCGCGATCGTCTGCAGGTGGCGGGACGTCGCGTCGGCGCCGCGCTGCGCTGGCGCGCCGGCGCGCGGCACTGTCCGTGGTGGCGTCGGCCCGAGCTCGAGGCCGGCTACTGGCAGGGCCAGAACGACACCGAGGACCCGCTCGCGGTGGGCGCCGACGCCGGCTTTGGCAAGGTCGGCAGCGCGCGCGTGACGCTGGGCCCGCTGGGCGCCTCGGCGCAGGTGCGCGCGGGCACCCCGGCGCTCCTGACCCCGGTGCGCCACGCCTGGGCCTCCGCCCTCGATGTCACCCTGGAGCAT
>Ga0154020_10007313_pt1 | contig 12905 bp, 15 predicted proteins | sample Klosneuvirus_201_FD_109709 | JGI IMG/M metagenome (GOLD analysis project Ga0154020, IMG submission 109709) | Active sludge microbial communities from wastewater, Klosterneuburg, Austria - Klosneuvirus_20160825_MG | ecosystem: Engineered > WWTP > Aerobic digester > Activated sludge | place... | reverse complement strand
GAGCGCCACGCTTGCCCAGGTCCTCGCCCAGTCAAAAGAAGGCGGCGACGAAAAAAGACGGAACGCGTTTCTCGGATCGCCGGTGGTTCCCTCACCCGGGAATCAGATCGCGTATTGGACACTCAACGACCCGGATGGGGACAAGCTCGCCGCCACCTTCTCGCTTCGTCGCGACGGGGAGGAGACCTGGACGGACCTCGCGATCGCGACCGATGGGCCGTTCGTCCAATTTGACACCACCCGGTTCAGCGACGGTCTTTATTTCACCCGCCTGGTCGTGACGGAACAGGCCCCCCGAAGTGAAGGAGATCGCCTGACGACCCGCTTCGAGACCGATGACTTGATCATCGATCGGGCCGCTCCAAAACTGATCGAAGCCGATGCGCGTATCCGCGGGGATAAACTGGTCGTGAGCATCCACGGAACCGACGAGCACTCGCTCCTCGAAGGCGCCGAGTTTCGTTTCAACAACGGTCTGACCGAGGCCGTCGAACAGCCGGTCGACGGCATACGCGATGGTCGGTCCGAGACGTTTGTCCTGGAACTGCCGCTCTCGAGGGTTGCAGGGGCCACGAGCGTGGAGGTCGTACTCTACGATGCCTTGGTCAATAGCGTGGCCGTCCGACTTGCTTGGTAAGGACTGCCAGCGACTATGCCCGCGGATGGGCCCGTTTGTAAACCTCGCGGAGCCTCGCCGCGCTGACGTGGGTGTAGATCTGAGTGGTTGCCAGCTGGGAGTGACCGAGTAGCTCTTGGACCAGGCGGAGGTCCGCGCCACCGTTCAGTAGGTGCGTGGCGTAACTGTGCCTCAGCGTATGCGGGGTCGCGTCAGCAGGAAGGTCTGCCAGCGCGAGGTAACGCTTCAGCAGCAACTGGACAGCCCGCACTGTCAACCGGGTGCCTTCAGTCGAGACCAAGACCGGCGACAAGGGCGTCATCGCGTGAGCGTGATCTGCCATCCAACGCCTCAGGACTTCGAGCGCCATCCTGCCCAGCGGACAAAGTCGCTCCTTCCGACCTTTGCCGACGACCCGCGCCACGCCACTTTCAAGGTCAATTTGCCCAAAGTTCAACGCGACCAACTCGCTTACGCGGAGTCCTCCGCCGTAGAGGAGTTCCATCACCAGACGGTCCCGCCACGCGGTAAATGGATCGAGCGTTCCGTTTTCCAGCAATCGCAAGGGACCGCTCAGAAGCCGGAGCATTTGATCCTCAGTCAGGAATTGGGGCAAGCGGCGCTCGAGTCGCGGAAGTGGTACGCCCACCAACGGATTTTTCGCCAGTCGCCCCACCCGGATCCAATAGTGGAAGAACGTTCTCAGCCCTGAGACTTGGGCGTGCAAGGTGCGGCGATCCACGCGGTGTTGGGACTCAATGACAAAGTCGCGGATGTCCCTCGGGCCCAGACGCGAAAGACCGTGTGCCCACAGTTTGCTCGCGACCAGCCACCGGTAGAAGGCTTCGAACGCCTGCCGGTAATTTCGAACCGTGTAGGTCGAGTACCGACGCTCCTTTTCGAGGAAATCGCCGAAGGGGGTCCACCATTCCGAAACAATCTCGGGAGGCAGTGGCTCAAACAGGGGGACGTTCTTGGACACGCTGCTCAACCTCCTTCATGACCCATCGCGCATGCTTGCGCAACGCGCCCTCCGGATCCAGTCCCCGTTCACGCGCAGCCGCCGTCACTTCGAAAAGGAGACGTCCCAAGCTTTGCTCATCCAATCCGTCGGCAAGCGTACGGACCCGATCGCGATCGACCGTGGCGTCCGCCGGGAGCCTTTGTTTTCCGATTTGTTTCCAAACCGCCTCGGCGAACATCAAGGCAGGAAGGCTCGGCGGGAGTGGCTTGAAAACCGCGGACGCCGCGGCGACCCCATTCTTCTTTTCGAGAGATTTGATTTCCTCCCACTTGACGATGACATCCGCCGCGGTGCCGAGCCTGGTCGATTCACCAAAAACGTGAGGATGACGACGGATCAACTTTTCATTCACCTCCCGCGCAACGTCATCAAAGGTGAAATGACCCGCCTCAGCCGCCAGCTGGGCGTGAAACACCACCTGTATCAAAACATCACCCAGCTCCTCCCGCATGTGTGGAAAGTTCAGGTTATCAATCGCCTCCACCAGTTCGCTGGCCTCGTCGATCAGACAGCGCACCAAGGATCCGTGCGTTTGCTCCTGATCCCAAGGGCACCCCCCGGGCCCGCGCAAACGGGCGATGGTCTGCCGAAGCTCGTCGATCGCGCTCATCGCCTCTGGGTAGCGCAAGAAGGCGCGGGTTTGCACGAACAAACTTCTCGGTCGATGACTTGGGACGATGACCGCGCGAGAATCGCCGCCCGCCGGGCGCGACTCTGCGGCATCGGCAAAACTCCGTTCTCGTTTTCCCGCGAAGCCTGTGTTTCGTAGGAGCCGACTCATGGCGGACAAACTCACCGAGATCATGGCCTGGAAGCGGCAGGAAATCGCGCCGCTCCTCCGGCCCGTTCCTTTGGACGAACTGCGAGAACTCGCCCAAACGACTCCTCAGCCGCCTTCGTTTGCGGCGGCCCTGCGCCGAACCGATGGAAAGCTCGCCGTCATCGCCGAGATCAAGCGGCGATCGCCGTCTGCAGGCGCCATCGCTGCCGGCATCTCCGCGGAAGCGCAGGCTCTCCGCTATCAGGCAGCGGCCGCGAGCGCCCTTTCAATCCTGACCGACGAGAAGTACTTCGGAGGCAATTTGGACGACCTGATTTCCGTCACGAAGCGGTTCCACCTCTCACCGCCGGCGTTGCCCTGCCTACGGAAAGATTTCATGGTCCATCCGATTCAGGTGAGACAGGCTCGCGCGGCGGGGGCCAGCGCGATTCTCATCATCGTCCGCGCGCTCAATGACGAGGAGATCTCGACCCTCTTCGCCGCGGCACAGGCCGCCCAACTCGATGCTCTTTTTGAAATCCACACAGCGGAGGAGCTCACCCGGGCCCTGCGGCACGGCGCGAAAATTATCGGCGTAAACAATCGTGATCTTTCGATCTTCAAAACCGATCTCGGCCTGAGTGAACGACTGATCCCCACCTTTCCAAAACACGTGATCGCGGTGAGCGAAAGCGGGCTCTCGACTCCTCTCGATGCCGCGAGGGTGCAAAAAGCCGGGGCCCACGCCATCCTCTGCGGAGAAGCTCTGATGAAGAGCCCCGATCCCGCCGGCCTGATCACGGCCTTCCAAAGTCACTGATGCCCCTTTCGCCGTCAGAGACCCGAAGCTTGTTGGCCAAGCTCAGCCATTTTCCCAAACGGGCGCTGGGGCAAAATTTTCTTGTCGATGGCAATATTGTACGGAAATCGCTCGAGCTGGCGCAGGTGACCCACGGCGATCAAGTGATCGAGGTCGGCCCGGGTCTCGGCACGCTTACGCTCGCGCTGCTCGAAGCGGGAGCCGAGGTGTGGGCGATCGAGCGGGATGCGACACTCTTTCACTACCTGCAAACCACGCTGGCTCCTCGCTTTCCCGACACGCTGCATCTGTTCGAAGGCGACGCGCTTGAGCAACCGCTCTCCGGGTACACCTCCCCCACGGTTCCCAGCGCCGCCAAAATCGTGGCGAATCTGCCCTACGCCATCTCCACCCCGTGGATGGACGCCGTGCTTTCCAGCACACTTCCGGCACGGTTGGTCCTCATGCTTCAGAAGGAGGCGGCAGAGCGGTACGCGGCTGCGCCAGGTACGAAAAGTTTCGGAGCCATCTCGATTTTTCTGCAATCCGCTTACGAAATCGGCCTGGGGCACGCCGTTTCATCCACCTGTTTCCATCCCAGACCAGACATAGACTCTTTCCTTCTTCACCTCGTCCGAAAGCCGGAGCCATTCCTGTTTCCGAAAGACACCAAGGCATTGATCCGCGGTATTTTTCAGCAGCGACGGAAACAAATTGGATCTTTGCTTCGGGGACGGCTGCCCGACGGCGGACGTCGGTGGCTAGAAACCTTGGCTCAAGCGGGAATCGGAGCGCAGGCACGTCCGGAAGACATACCGGTACCGTGTTGGCGTCATCTTGTGCAACCTGCTGCTTGAATTGCGTTCCCGCACACTCACACTCCTCTTTTTCATCATGCGTTCGAATCGAATTCTCTCTCTGGCCGCACTTGCACTGATGGCGGTCTCCCCTGCCCTTTTGGTGGCGCAAACCAGATTGGCTGGCCGCGTGGAGGGCACCCACTACGTTTCACCGTCCGGCGCCTACAAGATCGCCATACCGGTGCTTCCGGAACTGGGCGGTAAAATTGTCGATACTCCCGACGTCGTCACCTTCGAGGACGATTTTAACGTCCATGCCAGCATCGCCTGTTTCAAAATGGACGCCACGCAACGTTGGGAACAGGAGACGCGGGGACGCCGCGACTACCTCATTTGGTTCTTTGGCAACTTTGTCCAAGCCGATTTCCAATCCCGCTTTGTCGGATCCAAAGTCGAAAGTGCAAAGTTCATTCCGGCGATGGAGGGAGGGGCCCTGCTTTGCTACAACCTCCTGCCCGGCGGGACGATGTTCGCCAACCGTCCGAGCTTTAGCACTACAGAGGAAATCTTTGTCGCCAAACGCGGAAACCTGCTTTTCCTGCGCGACAGCCACGTCTACGTCCTGAGCATTGAGTTGGCCGAGCGTGCGCTCGAACGTCGCACGTACGAAAAAACCGTCGCGGAAGAGGATGAGCTTCTGAGAAAACGACTCCTTGAGTTGCTTGGACGTATGACCTTCGCAACCACCGCGACCCCCTCCAATTGAAGGTCCTCATGTCCTTCCCGCCGGGATGATCTCGATTCAGGAAATCGTCACCATCCTCTTCGTCGGACTGGCTGCAGGCTGGCTCGGAGGATTGCTCACGAAAGGACGTGGCTTCGGCTGGGCGGGAAACCTGATCGTCGGCGTGATTGGCGCCGTGATCGGGAGTGCGCTCTTTCGGATTGTGGGACTGGGTGCGTATAGCTTGGTCGGACGGATCATCTGCGCGCTGGTCGGCTCGCTGCTGTTCCTCTGGCTACTCCGATTCGTGCGCCGCTGAGCGGGGCATCAAGTGAACTGAAGATTGCCTCCTGACCAACGCCCATGACGAGTTCCATCATTTCATTCACTCTGCTCGTTTTGTGCGTGCTCGGATCCGTGACCCGCGGCCAATCGCCCGCCCCCTCTCCAACCATGCAGTCGAAACCGTACGGTCTCGTCATCCACGGAGGCGCCGGCGTCATCTCCCGCGAGACGATGACACCGCAAGTCGAAAACGCGTACCGGACGACACTCGCGGAGGCGCTGGCGGCGGGATATTCGGTGCTTGAGCACGGAGGAGCGTCGGTGGATGCCACGATCGCCGCCGTCCGCGTGCTGGAGGATTCACCTCTTTTCAATGCCGGTCATGGTGCGGTGATGACTGCCGAAGGACTGTGCGAACTCGACGCGGCCGTCATGGACGGAAACGGCCTCCGCGCGGGGGCGATCGCAGGCGTCCGACACATTCGCAACCCGATCCTGCTGGCGCGCGATGTCATGGAAAAATCGAACCATGTGATGCTCACGGGAGAAGGCGCCGAAAAGTTTGCCCAAAGCCTCGGTTATGATCGGGTGGCCAACGAATACTTTCAGACCGAGCGCCGGCGCCTCCAGTTGGAGAAAGCGAAGGAAATCGACCGAAAAGTCGGAACTCCCGAACACGTGCGCAACGAGCAAAAGAGCGGCGACGAATTTACCTTCGATGGCATCGACCCCATGCCCGAGCGCAAGTGGGGCACCGTCGGCGCAGTGGCTCTCGATCAAGCGGGTAATCTGGCGGCCGCCACCTCGACCGGCGGTATGACCAACAAGAAGTTCGGTCGCGTTGGAGATTCGCCGATCATCGGCGCCGGGAATTACGCCGACAACGCCACCTGCGCCGTCAGTGCGACCGGCCATGGTGAATACTTCATCCGCGCGACGGTCGCTTACAGCATTTCAGCCCGGATGGCTTTCGGCCGCGAAACGCTTGGCGCGGCAGCAAAGCAAGCGATTGACACGGTCGGAACACTCGGAGGAACCGGCGGCGTGATCGCGATCGACCGGAAGGGCAACGTCGCAACTCCTTTCAATACACCAGGAATGTATCGAGGCGTCCATCTTTCGTCCGGCAAGCCCCTGATCGAGATCTTCCCATCCGAACCATGATTCGACCGACACGGTCACTGTGGACGATTCAACCTTTACAGGAGGATTGAACCGAGTAGGGTTGCAGGGTCATGATTTCTCTCGCGTCGGTCTTCGCCGTGTTTGGCCTTGGTGGTCCCGAACTCCTGCTCATCCTTGCGGTCGTTCTGCTGCTCTTCGGCGCAAAGAAACTGCCTGAACTCGCCAAGGGTCTTGGCCGCTCCGTCAAGGAATTCAAAAAGGCGACGGTCGAAGAAGAGGAGATCGAGACGCCGAAGCCGACGGTGGTTGCCACGACCGAAACGAAGAAGCCGGATGCGGTGCGCACGCACGGCTCCAACTAAATCCCTGCTCTCTCGATGCAGCCGAAGCGCGCTCTGGGCGCGCTTTTTTATTGAATCGGCTCGCTCATCCTTCGCGCTCGACGACCCTGCCCCCTTTCGGGATCGCTCGAAACATCGCTTGACGCTGTCGGGACCCAGCCTTTACCTCTTTCCCTTTCACCCGTCTCACAAGGTCCCTCCGAGCGGACGGCGTGAACCACAACTCCTTCCGACCATGGCAAATCCGAAACGCAAACAGTCCAAACGCCGCAGCGCCAATCGCCGCGCGGCCAACGCTTTCAAGGCTCCCGAGCTCGCCCGTGATCCGAGCGATGGTTCCGCCTGCCGACCCCACCGGGTCAACCCAAAGAGCGGCACCTACCGCGGTCGCCAGGTTCTCAGCGTCGAAGTTTGATTGAGCCGCACCCTCCCCGACCGCCGATCCAACCACCTCTGCGATGGGTTCCCTATCCGGAGTACCTGCACGGATCGCGGTCGACGCGATGGGAGGGGATTTAGGTCCAACGGAAGTTGTTGAGGCTCTGAGGCTCGCCTTGCGCGAGTTTCCAAAGCTGGCGCCGGTCATTCTGGTTGGGGATCGGGCTATTCTCACGCCGCTGCTCATCAGCAGCGGACTCGATCGACACGCCAACGTTTCCCTCCATCACGCGTCGGAGGTCATTTCATCGGACGAAGAAGTGATGTCCGCCATCAAGCGGAAACGCGACGCGTCCATGCTCCGGGCAATTGAGCTCGTCAAAGATGGAGCCGCCTCCGTCGTTGTGAGCACGGGAAACACCAAGATTCTGGTTGCAGCCGGTACACTCAAATTACGTACCCTCAACGGAATCGAACGTCCGGCACTCGCGCCCGTGATTCCGCGCGATCAAGGCCACTTCATCTTGATTGATGCCGGGGCAAATCCCGATTGTCGCGCGGAGCACTTGGTTCACAACGCCATCCTCGGCAAACACTATTGCCAGATGGAACTTGGGGTGGAGTCGCCGCGAATCGGGCTTTTGACCATCGGGACGGAAGAGGGAAAAGGCAACAGCCTCATTCAGGAGACTCATGACGCCCTGAAGCGTCTGACGGACATGGTCCGCTACGTCGGTCCGATCGAAGGATTTCAAGTCTTCTCGGACCATGTGGATGTCGTTGTTTGTGACGGCTTTACGGGAAATATTTGTCTGAAGAGCTGGGAGTCTCTTTCAAAGTTTTTCCGCAACGAGTTGAAATCCCAACTTTCCGCCAGCCCGGTACGAAAATTGGGAGCCTTTCTCGCCCAGGGGGCCTTCCGAGGACTGAAGAAACGCATTCAACCTGAACGGTATGGCGGGGCGCCCTTGCTGGGGCTGAGGGGCGGCGTGATCAAGGCCCACGGCTCCGCCAACCGTTTCGCGCTGATGAATGCCATCCACGACGCAAGTGAGTTCATCCGAGTAGACCTCAACCACCGCATCGAAGCCGACATCGCTCGCGCCAACGAGGCGATTCGTCCAACGTCCGCTGCCGTCTAGGAGCACGGCACTCGCGGCACCTTTCGCGCACACGCACGCATGGCCACCCAGCCTATCGCCATTCTCGGCACCGGCGCTTACCTACCCGAACGAATCCTCGGCAATCGCGAGATCGCTCAACGCGTCGAAACCTCCGACGAGTGGATTGTCACTCGCACCGGGATTCGCGAACGCCGGATTGCCGAGGCTGCGGAAACAACCGCCGACATGGCCGCAGCTGCCGGTCGATCCGCGTTGGAAAACGCGGGAATTTCGGCAGATCAGATCGATCTCATCATCCTCGCCACGCTCACGCCGGATCTGGCGATGCCGGCCACCGCCTGCCTCGTTCAACAGAAGTTGGGCGTAACGGTCCGGGCGGCTTGTTTCGACGTCAACGCAGCCTGCACCGGGTTCATCTACGCGCTCGATGTCGCATGGGCGATGCTGTCGTCGGGACGCTATCGCCACGCCCTGGTTATCGGGGCCGAGAAACTCTCGAGCGTGCTGGATTGGTCCGATCGATCGACCTGCGTGCTGTTCGGCGACGCCGCCGGAGCCGCGGTGCTGGGGCCCGCACGGACCGCCGGAGCGGGAATCGTTGGGACACGGCTGCACACCCTCCCCAGCCCCGCCGATCTACTCTATATTCCCGGCCCCGAAGTCTCACCGAATCCCGAGGACAAACGGCGATTGCTGAGAATGAAAGGCAAAGAGATCTTCAAGTTCGCGGTGCGCGCGATGGAGGACGTTGCCCGGGAATTGTTGGAACAACATCAAATCGCCAGCCATCAGATTGACTGCGTCATTCCGCATCAGGCCAATCTGCGGATTATCGACGCGATCGCTCATCATCTGAAACTCCCCTTGGACCGTTTTTTCATCAACGTTGACCGCTACGGTAACACGTCAGCGGCCTCCATTCCTCTCGCACTCCACGAAGCCCGCACGCAGGGTCGGATCCGACCCGGCGAATTGACCCTGCTGGTTGCTTTCGGGGCGGGCTTGACCTATGGAGGCGCCTTGGTTCGCTGGTAGCCCATATTTGTCATGCCCAACCTGTTCGACCGCACGTTTCGTGCACTGTGTAGTGTGTTCCTCGTCGGTCTTGCCGTTGCGAGCACCGCCCGAGCCGAGTTAGTCTGGTCCGCCGATGGGGGCTGGAGGATTGAAGGTGGAGCACTATCCGGGCTGGTGGGGGATGACGGTCGCCGGGCGATCGACTTGATGAACAAGGCCCGGACCGCCGAGGAACGCCAGGATTTTGGCTCCGCGGCAAAGAGCTACGAGCGGGTTGGAAAACGTTTCGGCAACTCCGTCTTCGCCCCAGAAGCCTATTACCGGGGAGCCCGCGTGAGGCTCCAACGGAAACAATACTTCAAAGCCTACGAGAACTTTCAACAGGTCGTCGGCCGGTATCCCAGCTATCCTCGTTTCAACGAGATCATCGGAGAACAGTACCGTATTGCCAGCGCCTTGCTCGATGGGGCGCGCAATCGCATTTGGGGCAGGATTCCTGGTTTCACGAACCGAGAAAAGGCGATCGAGTTTTTCGAAATCCTCCTCGCGACGGCTCCCTACAGTGACTACGCGCCATTGTCCCTGATGAACATCGCACGTGCACATCAGAAACTTGGCAATGATCCCGAGGCAATCGATGCCCTCGACCGCATGATCAACATCTATCCACAAAGTCTTCTGGCCCCTGACGCCTACCTCAAACTCGCTCAGACTCATGCCTCGTTGGTGGAGGGGGCTTATTACGACCAAGGCTCCACCCGCGAAGCGATCACCTACTTCGAAGACTTCATGATCCTCTTCCCCAGCGATGGCAGTGTCGGTGCGGCTGAAAAGGGCTTGGGAGACATGAAACGCGTGCTTGCTGAAAGCAAAATGAAGATCGCGGATTTTTACTTTTACAAGCGGGATAACTACATGGCAGCACGTGTTTTCTACAACGAAGCAATCACCGTTTTTCCCGACTCAATTGTCGCAGCCAAGGCGCGTGAACAACTCGTGAAGGTCGAAGCGGCCGCCGCGACCGCAGGTGCCGCGGTCGGCAAACCGAAGAAGCGCTTCTTGTTGTTCTGAAGCGTCGATCCGCTACCGTCGGTCTTCGCTGCATCGTGCCACCTTTCCGGGTCATCTTCCCTGGCACGCTCGTTCTTCTCACGATACTTCTGAGCGTTACGGGCGTGGGGTGCGCGAATTATCGCCTTGGCACCGGAGCAGCCCTGCCCGTGCGCACGCTCTACGTGGAGACCGTGGAAAACAGCTCGGGTGTGCCTCAGGCCGTCGCTCTTTTCACGACCCAACTTCGAGAAGCATTTTTGCGCGACGGACGCGTTCGGTTGGTCGATGCGGCCGTCGACGCGGACGCATCCCTCTTCGTCAAGCTGACGCGCTACGGTCGCGAGGTCGCAACGGTGCTGCCGAACGACACGGGACTGGCCCGCAAGTTTCATCTCACTCTTGATGCCACCGTCAGTCTGCGGAACGATCGCACGGGCAAGGTTTTTTTCACCGATCGCGCGCTAATCGCTCGTAGGCAGGCCTATACCGACGATCCACGCGCCAGCGAACAATTTGGCAACCAGCGGCAGAGCGAGTACCAGGTCCTCCCTTTGCTGGCAGAGTCACTTGCCCTCGCGGCGGCAAAGTCCGTGCTGGATGTATGGTAGACGGCGTTAAGCCGCACCGCTGGTCAGCCTCGTAGCGAGAAGAACCGGATCGACTCCGCTGGCGTTGCCAAAGCAGCCCCTGTCCGTCATCAAGGGGTCGTGTCCTTCTCGCCGATTCTCGCTCCCTCGATCCTCGCCGGCGATCATGCGAACCTCGCCGCAAGCGCCCGCGCCGTCGCCGATGAAGCGCTTGCCTGGATCCATCTCGACATCATGGATGGGCATTTCGTTCCGAATCTGAGTTTTGGTCCTCAAACCGTCGCGGCCTTGCGAAAGGGTTCTGCTCTCTTCTTCGACACCCACTTAATGCTAGATGAACCGCACCGCTATGTGGAGGCGTTCGCCAAAGCCGGTTCGGATTTGATCAGCATTCACATCGAGCCCGCTTACGATCATGCCGCAACCTTGGCCCACATCCGCACCTTGGGTTGTCAGAACGGGATCGTGCTCAACCCGGACACGCCAGCCTCGTCGATTGAACCGTATTTGGCGATGGTCGACTTGGTGCTCGTGATGACGGTGCAGCCGGGATTCGGAGGACAACCATTTCGATCCGACACGCTCAGCAAACTCGAAACCATCGATGACTGGAGGCGTCAACGGAGCCTGAGCTTCCGCCTTGAGGTTGACGGCGGCATCGATCTCGTCACTGGCAGCCAATGCCGTGTTGCCGGTGCAGATACGTTTGTCGCCGGAACCTCGTTCTTCGCTGCAAAAGACCGTCAGGCGTACGTGCGTACGGTTGCGGCGTGGTGAGACCAGCCTTGCCGCACATGAGCCTGCTGAGTGTCCTCGAAGCGTCGAGTTACCTGGTCACGATTGTGGCCCTGCCCTTCGCCATCTGGGTTTTCATCAAGGAGCAGAAAAAAGAACGCGCCAATGACGACGAAGAGGTTTACCTGAAACTCGCCGACGACTATGAATCTTTTCTCAAACTAGTCTTGGCGCATGCGGATCTACGTCTGCTCTCACCGACCCCGGGGCAGCCCCGGTTGACTCCGGAGCAATTGGAGCGTCGCCACGTTCTCTTCGAGATCCTGATCGCCCAGTTCGAGCGCGCGTACATCCTTGTGTACGAAGAGACGATGTCACGGCAGGTCGCCCGTCTCTGGCAGACCTGGGAGGACTATATGCGTTCGTGGTGCCGTCGTCAGGATTTCCGGGAACAGCTTGGTGTGCTGCTCGAAGGTGAGGACCCGGAATTTCAAACCTACATCCGCCGCGTGGCGGCGGAGGAGTCAGGGCGCGTCAGTACGTGAACGGCCAGGCGATCAAGGCGACTCTCCCCGGGCAATTCGTTCGGCTCGCCGGTAGTTGGCCCGGAAGAGTCGGCCTAACTCGTTGGAAAGAGAAATTTCATCGACCTTGTTCCTCGAATTCAGCGCCTGCTTGATTCGCGTGCTGGTTTGCTCGTAGGAAACCGCAGAAAGCTCCTGCAAAACCGCCAAGGCCTCTGTTCTGCGCGGTTCAGGAGCCTCGAGAATCGCTTTCCATGCCTGAGTCAGCTCCACATGCGTGTCCAGGCACATTACCCGGATGACAAAAGCCATTTCGCGAAAAAGTGAGCCGGTCCATTCCAGATGGTACACCAGCTGGTCGGTGGCATCGAAAGGGGCATCGTCGGGATCGCTCCGAAGCGATTTCCATGACTCCTGCCGGTAGAAGTCACGGCGCACCGGCAACCGGCGCAGGGCAAAGCGCTCCGGCCCTCCCTCCGTGCCGGGCTTGAAATTCCAGAGCTTCTGCCCCTCCATGGAGAGGACGAAGTCAATGAACGCCTCAGCCGCAGGCCGGTTTGTCGAACCTCGGAGCAGCGCTATCGGGTCCACCGAGCTCACGGTCCCACCCACCGGGGAAAGATAACCCACACGGTCGCTCCCGTCACGCCGCCGCACCGCTTCCTCTTGCTGACGTCCGTAGAAGTCAATGCACAGGCCGACAGCGCAGTTGCCTGTCGCCACATCGATGGGAGGTTTCTGGGAGGTGTCGGTGAAATAGCGCGCGTTTGCTCCGGTCAGTTGGAGCAGTCGCAAACCATCGCTCCACCCTTCGGAAACAGCCCGTTTCTCCACCTCCGCGGGAGCGTTGGACGGCGCCTGTGTCTGCAACGCCAGCCAGCGCCGCTGCATCTGCTGCTGAATCACATTTTCAAAGGCTTTCGCGATCGAGCCACTCTTGGTCGGGTCTGCCAGCGCGACCTCACCCCGGAGGCGGGGATCCTTCAGATCGTCCCACTGGAGCGGGACGCCCG
>Ga0154020_10007312_pt1 | contig 12906 bp, 18 predicted proteins | sample Klosneuvirus_201_FD_109709 | JGI IMG/M metagenome (GOLD analysis project Ga0154020, IMG submission 109709) | Active sludge microbial communities from wastewater, Klosterneuburg, Austria - Klosneuvirus_20160825_MG | ecosystem: Engineered > WWTP > Aerobic digester > Activated sludge | place... | reverse complement strand
CTCGATGTCAGATTGGGTCGCAGTTGGGGATTGGAGGAACCAGATGACAAAGAGTCGTAGTTGCCGCTTTGGCCGCGGCCGGGACTCAATGGTTGCTGTTGGGCGTCGGGGCGCGTGGTCATCTGACGGCTGAACGTCGGACCGCCCTGTTGAGGGGCTTGTTGGACAGAGGCAAGATTCTGGAAGTTTCCGCTCCTGCTATTCGACAACGAGGACGAGCTATTAGGGCTCGGAGGAGTCTGGTAACCACCACTGGAGCCGAGGCCTCGGGGGGAGAGCGCTTGACCATGAGGCGAGCGCGGTGAGGTGGCGTCCTCGTCCAAGAAAGTGAAGCCTGACGCGTCGACTTCATGGTTCTCCGCGCGTGGCGAGCCAACCGGAGAAGGTGGTGTGGGGTCATCAGGATCATCGTCAGGAGGAGGAGGGTCCTCTGGATCGTCAAAGGGAGGCGGCGGGTCGTCGTCAGCGCCATCAAACGGGGCACCAATAGGGGGACCAGTGGGGGGCACTTGAGGCATGCGAGAAGGCGGCATGGAGCTCGGAGGAGGCGGAGAGGAGATGGGGCGAACCATGGGCGGAGGAGGGGTAGAGGGCACACTCGGGGCAGCACGAGACGCAGGTGAAGCATCGAACAATTGCGGGTAATTCGCGATCAACGACGTGGTGGCCTGCAATAGATAAAATGAGCGTTGCCAATAATATCAAGGCGTGAAAAGGACATGCGGCGTACACTTAAAACCTGGGGGAACTCGGCCAGGCCGTTGGCGTTGTCCTCCTCGTTATTACCTCTTCGGAAGACGTTGGGCCCGATGCAAATGGCAAAGTTGGACGCGTCCATCTTAGAGCGAAAAGACTATCAGTTTTGTCGTCGCGAATTAAGTGAACCGAAATACCTTGGTGATAGCAGTGAACTGGGTCATGTAATTCAAGAAGCCAAAGAGGTATTTGCACAGGTCATAGAAGGGCTTTGGCAGCTGCTGCAACAACCCCTTCATGCCATTAACATCTATGCCAACAAATGTAACGAAAAGCGAACTGGAGCACATTGCAAGGTCGACGCGGACCTTGGGTAAACAAGAAACTTGGGTAAACGCTGAAAGGGATCACAGGCTCCGGCATCTCACGAAGGAACGATTTGAGAAGGCCGGCGATGGCGTTAACATCATTCTGCGAATGGAGTGCGTTAAAAAGAGCTAACGAGCTTCAAGGTCAAAGAAAATCGCCTACCGCAGCTGAAAACTGCACATCGTGGCCCGCGTTGAACTGCTCTTGAAACATGTCAATCTCGCTAGCGCGGCCTGACAAGCGGAAGATTCCAACTTGATCCTTACCTGCATGCAATTCACTTAGCAAACGATAAAAATTCAATGATTCGGTCGCCGATCGTTACCTTGATCTTTGATGTAATTACAGCATTTAGTGACAAGTTTGGGAATCTCAACGCCTTCGCGCTCCAATAGCTTCTGCAATGGGACGCCAAAGACCAACTTGGGCATCGCGTCACGAACCAATTGACCTGTGTGATGACATGACAAGATGATACGCTCGCATATAATAGATCAAATGGACCTTTCGAGACAGCGTGGACTGATTTGACCCACGACTCGCAGCTGCTCTCATCGGGAGTGGTCCAGATCAAAGGCACTGAGCGAGGGGCTTGAATGGCAAAGGAGAGCTTCTTCGCTTGATTCGTGCCAACCTTCACACCCTGGAGAGGGAGCCATCCGTTGGCGGTACGCTCGTTAATGTCCTAAGCAACGATGAGGTTCTCCATCAATTCTCGCCACAATGGGGTCAGAGAATGACAATGGAACGCACTTCGGGAGACATGACCACGTCAAACCACATGAGCTTGTTGTCCTTAGTGATGACAACCCAGCGATCACCAGTGCTGCCGCGGCCGCCAACGAGCCATTGATGCTTTTGCACAGACTACAGAAGAATTAGAGCTCTCGAATAATCGATCGCGATGGCGATCTCATGATCGGAGACCTTTTGGATGGACTCGTTCGCCTGATAGATCACATATTGAACTGAGTTCACCCACTGTTGCGTCTGGAGGGTATCGTCGCACTGCCATGGATAATCACGACCTTGACCTGCTTCAATACATCATAAGATCCTGTTTCGACACGTTAAGAGGGTAATGAATGACCAGTTGCAATGACAAAGGTAGTGGGGTTCATCATCGAAACTTGCGACAAGCCCAAGAAGATCTCGCCCTTGGGAAGCACGCCAGGCTAAGAGAAATATCAAATAAAGGAACTGAGGTTGGTTGGGAATCGATGACTCCATACCGCCATCGAAGGATCACGATCGTAATATTTGAGTTTTTTGTCTTGGAGGACAATATAGCGCTGGTCCTCCTTGCGGGAACCCATGTATTTCTTGACAACCCATCCCTGGGTCATGGTAAGCATATTCGGATCGAGAGCCTACCAAGCAAATGTGAGCGCATGCAATGGAAAGACAAACCGACGAGCGAGAGCAGGATTCTCACCTTTTGGCCTTCGGAGTCGGCCTTGCGCACAGTGCTCAGAAGAGCAGTGACCCAACCAAACGCCTCGCCTTCCTGGAAAAGGAAAAAACCGTTGGACAGGATAGAAATAAAAGAGTGGAGTCATGCAAAGGCATACAGTGGAGCCCTTGAGGACGTAGATTTCGCCAGCCATCGGGCGAATGTGAAATTGGAAGCCACTCTGTGAGATTTGACAACCCTTCAAGTTCAAGCTTCCGTTCATTCGCGTTTCGGGACGCTAATAGACGCAGGTCACCGATGAGAAACAGAGAACCGCGGAGAAGGAGGAGAACGTGGGAAGCAGAACGTGAAAGCGCGGCAGATGGAAGAGGGAAGGAAAAAATATAAAAATGGTTAAGTTGAAGATATTTAATGGAGAGATTATACCTCATAAGGGTTCTGATTATACCAGGCGAGGACACCGTTGGTGAGCTTGAAGTAACGCTTTTTGCCCTTCTTTTCCAGCCAACCGCTCTACCGATGGGATATTAGAAGATGCGACATACTCTCTTACAAAGATCCAAGAACCTTAATGATATCACCGCCGACATTTTTGACAGCAGTGCCTAAGGTCTCCTCTTGTTGCTTTGCCGCCACCTCCAAAGACTCAGCGAGAACTTTGAGCCAAGCGCGGGCTTGGTGGAGTCCTTGCGGACAACTCATACGGTACTCCTTGTTCATGTAGCTAAAGATTGATGTTAATAATAACAATTGAAACAGAGAAAGAGCCGAGGTTATTATTTACCTCGCAGTAATGACAAAAGTGTCGTCGTTGATCACTGGGGAGAGAGTGCAGTTCTTTAAGTCTAATTGTCCTTTAGGTTGCAAATCCTGAAAAACATCAGCTCATCAACTCAGAATAAAAGAGACACAGCAAATTAGAATTATATGCGTACGCCCTGATTGATATACCACGAGAGAACACCGCGTTGCAAGACAAAATAGCGGCGTTGTCCCTTTTTGACGAGCCAGTCGCTCTTCATCAGGCGACCGTTTTGGTTCTTGTTGTAAGCCTCCTTTATGGCGTGCTGCAGGACACTGTACCACATCTTAGCGTCCTTGTCATTTTCACAATGGAGGATATACCTATCATGATAAAAGCTCAGAGCTCACCGAGATAGAGAAGGTCGGGAGAGGTACGCTTCGCCGGAGGAGACGAGGAGCTGGATGGAGTAGAGGCGCTCCGTGTGCATCGACAAAGAGCAGCTCTCCAGGCTCAGACTCCCACGAGCAGTTTGAGAAAAGTCAGAATGATGGTTCTAATAACAATAAAGTGAGCAGGGCGTCGGAAATCCTCTCGCAAAATCAATCATCGGGAACAGAAAGATTCAGAATTGTCGACATATTCAACGCCCGCCTTTCGCGTCCGTCCAGCTTCAATCGCCACAAACAGAAAAAATAATAATAATAACTCTCAAAGATCAATGAAAAATATATTAAAATGAAGTTAAGAGCGTCACGGGCAACGGACCACTTCTTGCAAAAACCAATAGAGGATGGAATCGCGGAGGACGAAGTAGCGTCGCTGGTTCTTCTTCACCATCCATCCTCCGTAAATCGAAGGGAGATTCAAATCCTAGATATTATCGCATCAAATTTTGCATGCGAAATCAGCTGAGAACCGGAAGATCAGCGAGGCCGAGTTCGAGGGGGAGGGGAATGGGGTCCGAAGATCGATGTGGGGTCAGTGAGAACGCACCGACATAAGAGCTGTCGAAATACTGATGATAAATATTGAAAAAGAGAATTATGGAATCCGAATTGCGGGATCGCCCAACGAGATTTGATCGAGGCCCAATTCGAGCAACCAATCAATCGGTAGAACGGCCGGTTTTGGCTTCTCACCGCGATGGCTCCTGGGGATAATGGATAATGAGAGTGTTCGAGACTCCAATTGCTGTTTTTGAGGTGGGAAACGAGGACAGAGGGGAGCAGATAACTGCCGGAGACTGCAGGAGGACGGCGATGTACCGCCAGGAACAGCGCAGACTCGTCGCTCATGTAATGGCTGTCTCATCGCATTCTAAATTCGGATTTTCGGCCACTCTTGTATATGAGCATTCTGACGGCCATCAATCGGACCCGTCACGTGCTCGCCACCCTTGCTCCTAGTCCTCAACGTGCGTTGTCGAAGCGCTCTCGTGTTTTCGTCAGGTCCTCAACCTTCTCTTTCCCAGCGGCCCGCGTCTTCCGCTATTATACAATGAGCTCTTCTGACGTTCAAAAGGCGACTTTTGGCGCTGGTTGCTTCTGGGGAACCGATAAATTATTCAGGAAGCAGTTCGACCTCATCAGCTGCTACACTGGCTACCTCGGCGGCTCTGCCTCGAACCCCGACTACAAGCAGGTTCGAAAACATCGTTGGATATATTTATAATTGTAATTCTTTTCCTTTTTCTCTGTTGGAAAGCCTTGCGTCTTTGCTCTTTTGGAGCAGGCTCACCTCCACAACGTCGAGCTCGACCGCCGATCGATTTCCCACTGACATCACGCGTCACGGCCTCTTTTCAATTTTCTTTGGCAGGTTTGCACTGGGAAGACCGGACACGCTGAGGTCATTCAGGTGGAGTACAAGCCGAAGAGTGTCGATTACCGCGAGTTGGTCAAGTTCTTCTTTCGCATGCACGACCCGACCACTTTGAATCGCCAGGGCAATGACGTCGGTATTGCGATTTCTATCTATTGAATTGTCGAATGTATTCGAACCATCGATTCAAATGCACCCTTCTGATATGGAATTTGTTTCTTCCATTCGATGATGGTTGATTTCTGTTTTCTTTCAGGAACGCAGTACCGCTCGGCCATCTTCTACCACAGCGAAGAGCAGAAGAAGATTGCCCACGAGGTTCTCGATGAGTATCAGAAGACTAAATTCCCCAACGCGAAGATTGTCACTGAGATCTCTCCCGCCAGTACTTCCCGATCCCTCCTCATTGTTGTATTTAAGCTAATGTCTTTCTGTTCCCAGCGGAGTTCTGGAAGGCCGAAGACTACCACCAAGAGTATCTCATCAAGAATCCCGATGGATATTGCAATCACAGGCTTCGTTGGTAACTTGACAATCCTCGTCTGCTCACTGCTCGTAATTATATTCTGTATGCCCGCGAACCCAATAAATAGTTTTCTTTCTGGGTGATACTTCCTTATGATCCTTGCTACATATATCTCCACCCATGACTGACGAGGAAATGCCTGGGTGACGATATGCTGTGACAGCAGCGACTGACGCTCTGACGATAAATTTAGTCGATGGCGCAGCAGGACAGAATTGGTGTCATCGTGGAGAGCGCTCGGCCTGTGAGCCCCTTCTCATTTGATGCCAGATTCAATCCGAACATAATGTTCATTCGGCATTTTTGGATCGATTCTGAGTTGAAACTCCGCTTCCCCCATGATCGATTTGTGGCAGCGTCGGACTGCCCGGTCCTGGCCGTCCACTCACTCCACTGAGGTCATTCATTTTGTGCCCTCGGAAGTGAGGCGTCTCTTCCGCACCGTTTGAAATGGGAAACAAAGGAAGCAAAAAGAAAAATAAGGACGCGCCCAAGAAGGACGCACCCAAGAAGGACGCGGGCAAAGGCGGTGAGAAGAAGGACGATAAAAAGGACGCTGCGGCGCCGACGAAATCGGAACCTAAGGGCGACATGAAGGAAGCCTCCAAGGAGGCCTCCCAGGCCACGCCTGCGAAGAAAGATGACGCCAAAAAAGAAGAAAAGAAAGACGACAAAAAAGAGACGAAGAAAGAAGAAAAGAAGGAAGAGAAGGAAGAGAAGGAGGAAAAGGAGGTGCAGAACGACGTTGTCGACGAGCTGGTAAAGGGAATCGAAGCCGGCGACACCAAGAAGGCACGCACCCTTTTCTTTGTTGATTTGTCGTAGACGTCTTCTGTGCCTCCTTGCCTATTTGGTTTGTGCCTCGATTGATTTTTCTGGGGTCTTTACCATGGCTTCGGAATCGACATTCCGCACGCCTTTCATTGTCGTCTTTCCCCGACTTTCCCTTTTCACCGCCACGCCTCGCTTCTTTTGTCTGATTTGTTCCCTATTTTTATTCTCTTGTTTTTTCTCTTTCCCGATGGTCCGTTGAGGTCGGAGCTTGGGGTTGCCGTTTCTCGTCGTTGCTTCTCTCAACGGCCAAGTCCCTCGTTTCTCCTCAAGTACCTTTCTCTTCAGAAAGTCTCGCAAGAGGACTTCGAGCTCATGGCGGTCATTGGTCGCGGTTCGTTCGGTAAGGTGATGCAGGTCAAACATAGGGAAACTGGTGCGATATTTTGCTTCCCCTCGAAATCGACGAGGTAGGCGCCGACGTCGATCTCTTTTTTGCTGACTAGTCTGATTAAGGTCAAATCTACGCAATGAAGATCATGCGTAAGGAGATGATTGTAGCGAAGAACCAAATCACGCATACTAAAGATGAAAAATCGGTGCGCTGTTCTATTTCAGTCCCATATATAGGAGACTCTTGCCCTTATCTTGGCTCTGTGCTTTAGGTCCTGCAAAAGATCAAGCATCCTTTCATCGTCAACCTCCACTATGCCTTCCAGACCAAGGACAAATTGTATCTTATTCTCGACTATGTCAACGGTGGCGAACTGTTCTTCCACCTAAAAAAGAGCGGCAAGGTCCTCCTGAATTTTGCTGCCTCACTGAAGAGCGTGCTTCGACTGAGATATATCTTCCGACTAGTTCTCCGAGGAGCGCGTCAAGTTTTATGCTGCCGAAATCGCCTCAGCACTCATCCATTTGCATAAGAACGGCATTATCTACCGCGACCTCAAGCCCGAGAACTTGCTTCTCGTACGTTCATTGTTTTCCAATCTAAGTAGAGTTTGTCTCTCAACCGCTTTCCTCGCCCAGACATTCTTCACCTTTTTCTGATGTCCCTTTTGTTACAGGATAGCAAAGGCCACGTTGTCATCACCGACTTTGGCTTGGCCAAGGAGGTCATGGACGACGGCACTCACACTTTCTGCGGCACCCCCGAGTACTTGGCGCCTGAGGGTACCTCTTCTACATCACTTAAGCTCTACAGTGTCTTGGCGCTGAATTGGTGTGAGTGATGCCTTCTGATCTTCTTTCTTTCAATAGTGCTGAAAGGTGAGATTCACTCCTACCCTGTTGACTGGTGGTCGCTCGGTACTCTCATGTATGAGATGATGACCGGCCTGCCGCCATTCTACTCTGAGGTCCTCTCTGGTGCGCAGTTTGTTCTCTTTTCTTCTCGTCCTTGCTCAATTGATGTAAGCTCTTCGGTCGCTGTCATTTGAACAATCATATTGGAGATCTATTGTTCACTTTGCTGTCACTCTAATCTCTTTCCCCCGATAGAGATGTACCAGAACATCGTGGCTGGCGACCTGGTCTTCCCTTCCGACATGAGTGATGAGGTTCGTCTCTATTCTAATATACATCTTCTTTAGCTGGTGGCGTTTTCTCAATATTTTCTGCCGATTTTGACTCTATATTGTCGTCCTTGAGAGGTGATCGCCTATGTCAATATCTTGAAACAAAATTGTGAGCTATAGTCTTCTCCGTATGAAATTACCGTGTTAAATCTGAGTTTTAGATTCTATTTTAACTTTGAAAATGTTTTAATAATCTTATTTGACGATAATACGATTGATTTACGACTCATATGATTCCCCCACTGCTCGAGTTCGACATGCCAGGCTTACCTTTCTCTCCAGGCCTGTGACTTGCTGGCAGGCTTCCTAGATCGCGATCCCAACACTCGCCTCGGTGGCGACGAGGTGAAACAGCATCCTTTCTTCGAGGACATCGACTGGGAGGCGCTCGACCGTCGCGAGAGTGCGACCCTTGTCTCTCGCTTTCAGTGTTGCCTGACTTCCTGTTGCTCCTCGATTTGCCTTCCCTTTCAATTGGTTGCCTTGCCTGCGGTGGACTATGACTGAGAGGAGCTTTGTTTAGTTGAGGCCCCGTGGAAGCCGCCGGTGAAGGGCGTGACCGATACTGGCATGATTGACAACTACTTCCTCCAAGAGATGGCTGCGGACACTCCGAGCAAGGTTCTCTTTCCCTCCGGAGATCTTCTCTTCTTGTCTTGCGACTTTTCCCCTCCTTTCATTCTCCAATCTTCCGTGTATATGACCTGGTCTTTTCCCGTTTCTTCGAATCTTGGAAATATTCGCTCACCTGACTCTTTGTAGAAATCAACGCTCTCTCAATTCAACGATGACGACGTCGACATGTTCGACGGTTTCACTTACGAGGCGAACGGCATGTTATCTCTTCCTCCCTCCACTATCTATTGTCTATTTCTTGGGAATATCGTTGCTTTCAGCCTTTTCCCCCTCGCTATTCTCGTTTTTACGCCTTCCGGTTCGTTGAAGCTCATGTCCTTTCTCGTTAGGTGTCCTTAACACCGTTCACGCTGGCGGCGACGACAGCGAGTAAGATCACTCGCAGCCGCGAAACCTGCATCGGTTTCACTAATTGCCCGAGTTGTATAATAACCTGCACTGTCATCTCGTGTTTTGTGGACAGCCTGCATTAGAAGGTTCTAAGATGTTGAACGACTGAGAGATGTTGATCCTCGCACAGATAATAACCCGAGATTTGACCTCGAATGCGATGGTTCTTGACTGATTACGAAGTAATAAACTGGATCTCATTTTGCGCTCAGAGTGAGAGCCTGCCAAAGGCGGACGACTGTCACCTACTATTGAACTGCCAAGTCTGGAGTGTGAATTCGCTCACAATGAGAGGCTAGGACACCTGCCTTTTATGTGATATGTTTATGTATTAAAATTGTAACGTAATAATCTGGTTCAAGATGAGTAGACAAGTCAACCCGATTCGATCGCGAGTGCATTGAGGTCATCGCATCAATTCGCCTTGCTGTGTCGCCCTCACGTCCTTGCCTCGTCGTGTGAATCACTGAGTTAGAAAGGAACCATGACAAAATGAAAGGCGGATGAAGCGAACATCATCAAGAGGAATAGGAATTTGGTCCCCCTATAAAATCGATGGATCCATAAAAGGGAGCCACCAAAGTCCAGGGCGACGTCCATTTACGCCAGAAAAAACCTCACACAAGCCAATTGAAGTGGCAAGGCAACGGAAGGATATATAAGGCGAGGGTAGAGGGAAGAAGGAAGGTGAAAAAAGGCTCAGCACCAACTGGGAGTCGGGAGTCGAAGCTTGAGCTCACGAAAAGGCAGCGGAGCGATCGAGATCGTCCATAAGGTTCTAAAAAAGAAGAAAAAATAATATTAATATGCTAATATATTAATAAACAAAATGATGGGTTGAGAGAGAAGGAACAAACGGAGATGGGCGGAATGTATTCGACACGAGAAAATCACAAACGGCATGAAGGGCGCTTGCAATGTCCAGTGCGAAGTCCATTTACGCCAGAAAAAACCTCACTCAAGCCAATTGAAGTGGCAAGGCGACGGAAGGATATATAAGGCGAGAACGAGAAAATGAAGGTGGCGCGCGCCGAGCCCGCGCTTCACAGCGACCTTACCAAGACGAGAAATGATGGCAATTGCCTCGTGAATTGTAAAAGCGAACCTTCGGCTGACAGTCAGAACGGCGAGCACCGTCGAGGTCAAGCGGAGTCGTCGTTCGTAGGGCTCGAGGCCGTTTCCTCAAGTTATCATTCCCACCAAATTTGTTTAGAAAGAATGAGGCAAGTCAGGCTCACTCAGGCAAGGCAGGCAAGCCAAAGCGAGGCCACTCAAAAAAAAAGCCGATCAGTCGTGGCCGGAAAAAATCCTCGCTCGCTTTGTCCGAGGAAAAACAACCCTTCTCTTCGCAGCTCTGCTGTGCATCGCCAGTTTGCCACATATCGATTCCTTTTCCTGCCAATTGGATACGATACTATTTTAAAGGCGGGTATTCATATCAAGAGGAGATGGGAGCCGCGAACACGAAGCCTATTAAGAAAGGTCCACGCTTCACTACCATGACAATCACGACCAGATTGCGCAACGCCGAGGAATGACCGCTCGCCCCTTTCCCTCATCCTCGTTCTCTTTTTTAGAAAAACAATCAGCGCGGAGAAAGATACTGGAGATTGTCCAATTTCGTTGAACCTTTCGGCAAGCCTTCTCCTCAACGTTGCTGACCACCTCGACGCCGCCTCGCTTTATTGCTTCGCCTTCTCCTGCTCCTCATTTGCCAAAATCCTCGCCCCTCTAAAAGTCAGATTTTCTGCGGCGTTGTTTTCATCGGCGATTGGGCGCTGCGGTTCCCTCCGAATGTACCGATCGGCCGTCGCTCTCGGCCCGGCCTCCGAGTCTCTCCTCTGCGCGGCGGCTGCGACCAAGTCCGAGTTCTTGAAACCGCTCATCAACGAAATGGGCTTTGCCAACTTTCGATTGATGATTTATAAAATGCAGAGAAACGATATGGTCTTCTTATCGGTTGCCTTGGGCCTTCGAGAGCTCCTTTGCTATTATGCGGGAAATCTGGCGACATTATGACCCTAGATTTATTCGACGAAACGTTCCCCGAAGAGCAGTCCTTCTTCCTCCTCGGCGTTGCCAAGTCCAACTCGCCGTCGTTGTTTCGTCACGTGCTCCGAAAGTTCTCTATCTCACCATTTTATATTGACGAAGTCTTACGAAATCGTCTTGCCAAAAAGACGTATAATCGCTTTTGGAAGGAGTTTACTTGGTTGGCAAAGGCGGCAGACTACTCCGAGCCCCTATTATTCCTCGAGCGTCTCGACATACTTGACGAGGTGAAAGCCTCCGCTGACTCGTCGCTGCTCCCGCCGACAAAATCGCATCATCAATCCACGACATCCTTAGGGTGACTCTTCCTGGATTAGTTGTTGCGAAGGGGACACGTTGTGCTTCTGAAAGAGATTGAGTCGCGATTTGGATTCAGCATCGATCTCAAAATCGACCTCGACCACCAAGTCGAGAACTTCGAGACTTTCAAGTTTCTGGAGGCCAAGTTCCCAAACATCTTACAATCATGTGAACATTGACAGTATCCTTCCATATGTTCAGAGGAATCCAGTCCCTCGAGATGTCTTGATTTACATCTCGAAGCGCTATCCGAGCGCGAAGGCCTTCGAGTCGGTCTTCCTCACCTTGCTCCGCGAATTTCCTTTGTTCTACTCCATCGACATTCTCGACGCCATGTGGGACCACCAGATATCGAAAATAGGCCTTCCTAAAGATGCGTTCGAGCCCTTCTCGGAGTGCTGTAATGCGATTTCTAATTATTATCGCCCTCCGTCCGATTCATCCCTGCTCGACATTTCTAAGTGGCTCGTCGAGAGGAAGGTCACATTGACCTCGAGGACGCATTGCGAGTGACCGGATCCTTCCTCCAATATGATCAACTAATAGAGTATCTGGAACTTCTTGCAGATTACGGCATTCCAAAGGCGAGCGATTTTTATGAAATCGTCTTGTTGGTCGTTATTTTTACCAAGGTCCCTGGATGCTGACCTCTATGGCAAGACTTACACTCGCTACTCCAACGGTGGAGAGTGGTATAATCTCTTCAAGAAAGAAATGGTGACGGTCTGGGAGTGGTTCTGGAGCAAAGGGATCAAGTTCACCAAAGAGAACTGTGACATCTACATCAAACCGCTCTTCGCTCACATGGAGAAGTGGAGGGATTACCACATGTCCACTTTATAGCTCCTGCACACGCATCGTATTGTTTCCTTAGAGTGTACAATGAGAAAATATGGGATTTTGTTGACATCTCGCCGGCAAAGGACGGCGACACGAACTGATATTGTAGTTGCGCTGTGGATTTTGCCCGCTTCCTGCCTACCGCGAGGACCATAACCAACCTATTTTTCGCGGTGCTGGGGAAGGTGGGGGAGAAGGGCACCCGATGCCAATCAATAGGACGAAATCAATCCTCATGAATCACATCCGTCCGGCGATTCGACGGTTAATTATTTAGAGGCCGCTAATAGATTCCTTCATCGGGTGAACTCGGGCTCGTGTTCAACTCGGCATCGACAAGCGTATGGAATACCGTAGTTTCATTCAATTCCGTGAGCACTTCTTGACACCGCGGTGCGAGCAATAAAAATATTCAGTTGAAAAGCCGCCGACACCATCAGTGACTGTGCATCTGTCAGCGGACGGACAGCACCGAACGACATCTGATAGGTGAAAGTTAATCAGAAAAATGCATTAAATCGAGTCGTAGGTCCAGACAACACGACAGACAACATCGAGTCAGAGTCTACCGGTAGTCGGGTCAGTTGAGACGTTCAGGCGTGGCAGTGAAAGTGCCAAAGTGGTGGCATTCTCTTCCCGCCAGCCACATCGCGCCTCTAGCCGCCATCACTGAGCACCAGACACAAATAAATATCTTTTTAGATGACTTTGTGGCGTGTTGCGGCGCTCTTAACGACGCTTGTCGTGGCCTTTTTAGCCGGCCCCG
>Ga0154020_10007311_pt1 | contig 12906 bp, 10 predicted proteins | sample Klosneuvirus_201_FD_109709 | JGI IMG/M metagenome (GOLD analysis project Ga0154020, IMG submission 109709) | Active sludge microbial communities from wastewater, Klosterneuburg, Austria - Klosneuvirus_20160825_MG | ecosystem: Engineered > WWTP > Aerobic digester > Activated sludge | place... | reverse complement strand
GGTACGCACGGAAGAGGATGCAGCAGCGCTTGAAGCAGAGCTTCAAACCAAGACTCGCACCGTCGAGATCCATGGAATTTCGATCGTCTCGATCTCGCTTGCCCTGCCAAATCCTCAGGTCACGTTTCGGGTGCACTGCGGCAAAGGAACCTATATCCGATCCATCGCCCGCGATCTCGGCGAAACGCTCGGAGTGGGGGCGCACTTGACCGCACTACGCAGGCTGCGCGTAGGCCGCTTTGAGGTCGAACAGGCCGTCTCTCTGGATCAACTAGCAGGTGCCACCTTGGCTCCGTTACCGTCGGCGGTTGCCCACCTGCCGTTTCTCTGTGTGAGTCCTGAGCTTGCTCAGCGCGTGCGCCAAGGACACCGTTCCACCGTGGCCGCACTGCCCATTCCTAGCGCTCCGGCTGCCGCCGTCTTTGATGAGCAAAGAAATCTAATTGCCATGATCACTCACACCGAAGGGTACTGGAAAATTGCCCGAGGTTTTTAGCGTGGCTCGTTTGCCAAGGAACGGACCTGCATCGAAGAAAGGAATGCACAGATCGTGGTCAAAAGGTACTCTGGTAGCCAATATTAGGCACATAAAAATACTCTTTTATGGACGCCGGACTTTCTGCGCGAGCGGAATCAGCGATGCCAGCCACAGCACATGGAACACCACCACCACAATGACCAGCCATTGAATCGACGACTTCAGGATGAGGGTCATCGTCAGCACAATGAGGGCCCCTACGCCTGCGCCAATCCGCCCAGCAACCTCGAAGATCGGGCGCTGCTGACCGTAGCTCTCCCCTTGCAAACGAACCAGCAGCCGCTCTGCGGCCGGTTCATACAGTCCACCCGACAGACTGTCTTTGAGCACCCGCATCACCAACATCACCGTCAGTGCTGCGGCCAAAAGCAGGTAGCCACTGCCGAGTAGCAGACAAGCAGGAACCGCCAGCACAGATGCTGCAAGTCCCAGATGTTTGATGATGCGCGAAGATCCCCCAGCCGCCAAAACCAGACTCGCTCCGTTCATCCAGACCGACAAGGAAGCGAGGAGCTGAACAAAGCCGTTTCCACCGCTCGCGTTGAGCGTCAAGATCCAATAAAAGAGGGCTTCCAGACAGATTCCCGAAGCCGCAGCGAGCACAAACGCGGTCGTGATGGAGCGCGCTTGCGAATGACCGGTAAGGACTCGAAACGCCTCGGAAAAGCCACCGCCTTCTGCGCGAACAGCCGCTTGGGGCGTCTCCACTTCCGGAACGCCTTTAGCGACTTCGACTGCACTTGCGGCTTGGCTGGTCTGTGATCGAGCAATCGGAATCAGCAATAGCAGCGTCAGCGCCATCGGAATCATCAGGTGATCACGGGCAACATCCATGGGTAGTAGCAGATGCTCGATCAAGAACCGATTGGCAGCGCTGGTCAGCAGACCTCCCAATAGTCCTCCGCCAAACACGGCCGTCGCAAACACCGTCAGGCCACGGTCCGTCTGCTGTTCATCTCCTTGCAGGAGCCCAAAGAGTTGCGCGCCAATCAGCATGAACGCAACATCCACCCACACGAAGAAGCCGACATAGGACAGCACGGATCCAACGCCCACCGGCCCGGTTTCACTTCGGAGCACGCTGAGCAAACCGCGAAATAGCAGCAGCGAAATCGCTATCAGCAGCGTCGAACGGACTCGCCACGCTTCATTCCCCCAATGACGCTGCATCCGCAACTGAAGTGCGACAAACGGCAGACTCAGCGCCGCCACGATCAGGAATGCGATCGGTGCATGACGATAGCCCACGTGGCATGTCAGCGCGCAGTCGCGCACCACACTTCCAAGCCCTTGCACAAGCCCCAGCACAAACGCCGCCAGTGCCAGGCGTCGCAGCGGAATACCCCGAGTTGATGCTTGACTCATTTTTCTCCCGCCAGATAGTATCACATAGGATTCTCCGTGCGAGATTCCACTTCATGTCATCACCAAACGGTGGCAAGGCGGCACAGATGAAGCAGCTCCTCGGACGAATTCTGGAAGGGTACAAGCTACTGGAACGACTGGGGGCTCTGCCACCACTGCTGGTGCGGCTCGGGGTGGGACTGATGTTCTTGGGAGGAGCACTTCACAAAGCCACGCATGTGGCAGACTTTGTTGCGTACTTCGAATCGCTCCACATTCCTGCTGCTCAGCTTCAGGCACCGTTTGTGATCTCGGTGGAGTTGCTCGGTGGACTCGATCTGATGTTGGGAGTCGCCACCCGGCTCGCATCACTGCTTCTGTCTGGAACCATGGTGGTCGCACTGGCCACCGCAGCGATTCCTGAACATAAGATTCACGCCACGTGGAAGGGACTTCTCGACTTGCTCTACTTGCCGGAGTGGCTCCTGCTGCTGCTCCTGGGATGGCTTGTGATTGCTGGTGCTGGCCGCCTCAGTGTAGACTTCTACCTTCGCCACGCGGTCGAACGACGTCTCGCCACATGATCACGGTGTCTCAGGTATCCAAGCGGTATCCTGATCGCTTGGTACTGTCCGATATCAATCTGACCCTACCCAGTGCCGCAACCCATGTATTTCTGGGATCGAGTGGATGTGGCAAAACCACACTGCTGCGCATCATCGCCGGTACGCTGACAGCGGACTGCGGAACCGTGATGGTTGATGGCATCCGGGTCGTTGTCGCCGATCCGTGTCCGCTTGCAACACGCCTTGGCTACATGACGCAAGAGGGAGGACTCTTTCCACACCTCACCGCAGAACAGAATGTCACGCTGGTCGCCAAAGTACGCGGCATTCCGGCCGCCGAACGAAAGCATCGTCTCGACGAGTTATCAACCCTGGTTGGGCTCGATCAAGGACTCCTTGGCCGCTATCCCAATCAGCTTAGCGGAGGTCAGCGGCAGCGTGTCGCCCTGATTCGCGCCCTGTTCCAAAAGCCGCACTACTTGCTCCTAGATGAACCGATGGGTGCCCTGGACCCGATCATGCGCCGAGATCTGCAAGCGATGCTCAAGCAGGTCTTTTCACAGCTCCAATGTACGGTCATTTTGGTCACCCATGACATCGGAGAAGCGGCCTACTTTGGTGACACCATCACCCTGCTTCACGAAGGAATTGTGCTGCAACACGGGACGTTTTCTGATCTTGTTCATAGGCCGCGTCATCCACACGTTGCCGCCTTTCTGCAAGCACAGCGACCCGTTCCGCAGCTCGGTGAACTCGGCCCATGAACTCGCTCCGCTGCCTGGTCTCGTTGTTGTCTCTGCTGGTGTTCTGGATGGGAACAGCACACTCGAGTGCAGCGCTCACCGATCCAGCCGAAATCCGGGTCGCCTCCAAACCGTTTACCGAGAGCTATATCCTGTCTGAAATGGTCGCGCAGATCATCGATGCCACAGGTGAAGCCAAGGCGGTGCGCAAGTTCGGACTGGGAGGCCCCACCCTGGTAGTCGATGGGATCAAGAGTGGTGAGCTAGACATCGACGTAAACTACACTGGCGCGCTGGCACATCTGATGCTGCCCACCAAGCAGAATCCCACCAGTGATGAACTACATTCCGCACTGCGAGCGCACGGACTCCTCTTGTCCCAGTCGCTCGGATTTAACAACACCTACGCCATCGCCGTTCGCAGTGAGACCGCACGAGCGCTCAAGCTGCACAACATCAGCGACCTGCGCGGACACTCCGACCTGCGCGGTGCCTTTACGCCGGATTTTCTGAACTACGAGGACGGATTCTACAAGCTCCAGCAGGTCTATGGCGTTCCCCTAAACCAGGTGAAGCCGATGCAACACTCACTGGCCTACCAAGCGCTCGCCAGCCAGGAGATCGACCTCACCGATGCCTACACCACCGACGGTTCTCTGTCTCAGTTTGATCTGACCCTACTTTCCGATGATCGTGACTTCTTCCCAAAATACTATGGCGTCATTTTGATCCGCGCCGCCATTGCCCAGCGCTTTCCCAAGACCTGGACTGCGCTGCGCAAACTGGAGGGAACGCTTTCCGACTCTCAGATGACGCAGATCAATGCCAAGGTCGATGTTCACAAACAAGCCATCACAGAGGTCGCCAGACAGTTTTTGCGGGAACAGAAGCTCATCACTGGTTCAGAGCGTGGAACGACCCGACCCGGATCGGTGCTAGAAGACAGTCTGTGGACCAGCACCTACGAACACCTGATGCTGGTGCTAAGCTCACTCTTTCTGTCGTGTCTGATTGGTATTCCGCTGGGTATCTTGGCTGTGCAATATCGACGGACCGGACAGCTTCTGATCGCTCTCACCAGCCTCCTTCAGACCATTCCCTCATTGGCTCTGCTGTGTTTCCTGATTCCGCTCATGGGAATCGGCGCCCGCCCCACCATCTTTGCGCTGTTTCTGTACGGACTACTGCCGGTTTCTCAAAGCACCACTTCAGGAATCCTATCGCTGGATAGCAGACTCATTGAAACCGCACGGATTCTCGGACTCACCAAGTGGCAGCGATTGCGCCTGATCGAACTACCGCTCGCCTCGCGCTACATCCTTGCTGGCATCAAGACTACCGCCGTCATCAATGTGGCAACCGCAACGATTGCTGCGCTGATTGGAGCGGGTGGTTACGGGCGCTACATCACCTCTGGACTGGCCATGAATGATGGCAGACTGATCCTAAAGGGTGCCATTCCAACTGCCGCAATGGCGGTGCTGTTTCACTTCTTGTTTGAGTGCCTCGCCCGTTGGGTGATTCCGAAGGGCCTACAATCAGAACGCCCAAGCGAACCTTGATCGCTACGCCCGCGAAGTGATAGCATTCCGCTCATCATGCTCCAGCGAGCAGCCGTGGTGCCGGACTTCCGTTCTACGCTTCGTACGCTCTATAGCGAACTGCGCAAGGCCCGCACCCTCACCGATGGCTTCTTTTCCAGACTCACGCCTCAAGCGATGTATGCACGCTCGATCGCGGAACGACATCGCATAATCTTCTATCTGGGACACCTCGAAGCCTTCGACTGGAACCTGCTCGGTCATCGTGTCTTTGGTCAACCAGCGATTCAGGCGGAGCTGGAACGACTGTTTGCGTTCGGCATCGATCCCATCGATGGACAACTACCCTGTGATGAACCAAGCGACTGGCCTGCGATATCGGTGGTGCAGTCTTTCTGTCAGCAGGTCCGCAGCCGCCTTGACGCCACGATCGAGAGCTGGATTGACAATTGTACCGAACCCTCGCGTGAAATCACGGATGCGCTGGAGATGGCGCTTGAGCATCGCCTGATGCATCTGGAGACGCTGTCCTACAAGCTTCCGCACTTGCCTTTGACGAGCTTTGTTCCCAATTCCTTTGTTCCACTTTCAGAGCAACCCGGACCCAGTCGACCGGGCTACGATCGCGTCGGTGCACCCCATCAGCCACGGATCGTAAACATCCCCGCCGGACCGGTCACCATCGGACGGAATCGCGATGAGCATTTTGGCTGGGATAACGAGTTCTGCGCGCAGACTCTCCAGGTTCCGGCCTTTGCGATTGCTGCTCGGAACGTTACAAACGGAGAGTTTCTTTCCTTTGTTCTCGATGGTGGTTATCAGGATCGCACCCTGTGGACCGACGCGGACTGGCAGTGGAAGACGTCCCGCAATGTGGCGTGTCCGGCTTTTTGGTCTCTGCGTGGGCAGGACTACGTTTCGCGTGCCTCGTTTGAGGAACTACCGCTACCTTCAGACTGGCCGGCCACCGTCAGCTTGGCCGAAGCCCGCGCTTACGTCCGCTACCTACACGCCAACGATCCAAGTACTACGGCCCGATTGCCGAGCGAATCCGAGCTACATCGCGCCGCCTACGCAGATTCCGAAACCGAGCCCGTGCCGATCCCAGACTCCCTCGCTGAAACCGCGTTACGCCCGTTTCCTTGGCCGGGAACAGAGTCTGTTCCGCTGGTTCACGGAAACTTCGGCGGGGTCCGTCATGATCCCTGTCCGGTTGGCGCATTCCCAGCGGGAGACAGTCCCCTCGGTGTTGCCGATCTGTACGGCAATGGTTGGGAATGGACACAGACTCCGTTTCGACCTCTGCCGGATTTTCAGATCGACCCCCGTTACCCCGGCTATTCGCAGCCCTTTTTCGACGACAAACACTTTGTGCTAAGGGGCGCGTCGGCAACCACCGATCTCAGATTCCTGCGACGTTCCTTCAGGAACTGGTTCCAAGCCCACTATCCCTACGTCTTTGCCACCTTTCGCTGTGTGTACGATCATCGGGCACAGTAACCCTCCTGAGACTTCCCTGGAGTCTAGAAATGCCGGATATGTTTCCCGAGCAACACGCTACGATTGCATTTGCTGATGATCTCCGAACCGGACTTCTGACGAGCGGGCAGCGGGTGCTGCCATCCAAGTATCTCTATGATGAGGTCGGTTCTGCACTATTTGAAGTCATCTGCGTACTGCATGAGTATGGACTAACCCGCGCCGACACTCGCCTTCTACGCAGCCATGCCCCAAGCTGGGTGTCCCGACTTCCCCCCCACACCTGCGTCGCTGAGCTAGGCAGTGGGAGCAGCAAAAAGACCCGTCTTATCTTGGAAGTACTCGCGCAAAGACAAGCGACTGCTTTTTATCCGATTGATATCTCTTCTGCTGCGCTGACGCAGTGTGAGCGAGAGCTGGGTGACATTCCCAACTTGACGGTCAGTGGTCTGCACAAAGAGTATCTACCCGGCCTCCAGGAGGCCACCACCCGCCGTCAAGCCAAGGGTCCGCTGCTGCTGCTGTTCTTGGGCAGCACGATTGGGAACTTCGATCGTGCCTCGGGAGAGAAATTCCTGACCAGCGTACGCGAGCTGCTGAGTCCGGGGGATCTGCTCCTGCTGTCCGCCGATTTGGTCAAGAGCGAAGCCGATCTCATTTTGGCATATGATGACGTCGCTGGCGTCACCGCTGCCTTTAACAAAAATGTCTTGGCCCGCATCAACCGCGAGCTGGGCGGCAACTTCGAGTTGAGCCGCTTTGATCATGAAGCGCGCTGGAACACCGAAGCACGGCGTGTTGAGATGCATCTGCGGGCGCGTGAGAACATGACCATTACGATCCAGAAAGCCCAGCTTCAGATCGAGCTTCGTGCAGGTGAAACCATCAAGACCGAAGACAGCTACAAGTTCGAACGGGAAGAGATCCGTGCTGTCGCGCAACGCAGTGGCTTTTCCTGTCAACAACAGTGGCTCGATGAAGAGTGGGCCTTTTCGCAAAGTCTGTTGATCGCTTGTTAGTGCCATGCACACGCCCGGTCACGTACTCCTAAACCTTGCACTGCTTGGCAACATGGTTGGCCATGAGGGAGCAGTCATGGCCGGTGCCCTTGTGCCGGATCTCCCCATTGTGGTGCTGTATCTGCGCGAACGTCTGCGTGGCACTCCGACCGAAACCATTTGGTCGGTCTGCTATCAGCACAAACACTGGCTCGCGGTGATTCACGGCGCACACTCCGCTCCGCTGGCAGCGCTTGGGATCTGCATCGGCTGGCTCTGTCACTCTCCGGCTCTGTTGTACTTTTTCTGCAGTGTACTTGGACACGCGCTGTGCGACTTCCCACTGCATGCCAAGGACGCCCATCGTCACCTATTCCCTCTCAGCAACTACCGATTCATCAGTCCCTGGTCCTACTGGGACACTCGCCATCACGGACGAGTGGTTGCGCTTATCGAGGCACTCGTGGTGGTTGGGTGCTCCGGGTTCATCTACTTTTCCATGTCTCCACGCTGGACTGAACTACCGCCACCGCTGCTTGGAGCACTCCTTATCACCGTCAATCTGTGGTATGCGCAGAATTACTACCGGAATTTTATTCGCTCATGATCTCGATGATGGCAGCAGCCGTTGGCTTCCTTGAGATCGCGCTCATCCTGGCACTCTCGGTTCGTCTGTTGCGACGGACCAAGTATGAGCACGCTCGCCGCGTCAAGCTCCCTACGCTGGGTGATTACGCACTGGCAGTGGTCACCGCGTTGGTCCTCATTGTGCTGCGTGGCTCGTTCCCTCTGCTGAGCTATGTGGGCTGCGGACTCGTGCTGACCCTCTTATTTATTCTATGGATCGATGTGGCGCTGTACGGGTGTTTCACTTTCGAGCTAGGCCTAGGGGGACTCCAGGATGTCGTGCTCTCAAACCTCATTGTCGAGGTACTGAAGATGCGCTCTGCACGACAGTTCTTTCAGACTCACCGTGCCTTTCTGCTACTCCCGCTGATGCTACCGCTCGGTCTGCTGATCCTCTTTCTATCCCCGGGTTCTCCGCTGCGGCTGACCATCGAAGTCGTCCTGGTGCTCTACTTCTCAATCGGTCTTGGCCGATCGACTGACACGGAATCCACCGCCGACACCGGTTCATCCGCGAGGAGAAACGCCCTCCTGTACGATTTCTTGCGTCCGCGACAGCCTATCATTCCCGCTGACTTCCGGATCCGCCCGGAGCACCTGTGCCTATTCGATTCGCTGGTGCCATCCCCCAAACAGAGTTCTGCCCATGGACTCCTCTGCGGTGCCTCGGTCGTGCTGCTCACCTTTGAATCGCTGGGGAATGCCCATCTCGCGCCCGGTGGTGCCGTGACTCCCTTTTTGTCTGCTCTCTGCAACGATGAGCACAGCATCTCATCCTCTGCTCATTTTTCTCTGGCCCCTCTGACCAACGCCGCTCACATCGCGCTCTATCACAGTCGTCATCGGCTACACCCAGCATTCGGTAGGAGTCCCTCATCTCACAGTCACCTAGACGGACTCGTCCGCGCAGGCTACCTGACCCTCTACCTCACCGCAGCCACGGTAGACCACTACGGGCTTTCCGAGATTCTTCGTCAAGCAGGATTTGCTCACATTGTCGACGGGGTTTCACTCTCTCAGCACGCAGACTCGGGCCGAGTAACCGATGCCACTTTGCTCACCGCTGGCCTCGCCGAGGTTTGTGCGCGGCTGCGCCAGCACCAAGGCCCCTTCTTCTTGCATGTTCACGCTGCCAACGCTCACTTGCCCCATCACGTGGACACTCCGCAGCAATTTTGCCGCCACAATAACGAAGATGATCGCGGCCGATTCCTAAACTCCATCGAGGAAACAGATACTCTGTTCGGTCAGCTCTGGAGCGCTCTATGTACGCTCACACAGCAACGGGGACACGACCAATCGAGTCCACTTCTGATCATTGGCTCGGATCATGGACAGTCGTTCGGGGAACAAGGCTATCGATCCCACGCCAGCGCGGTCAGCACAGAACAGACTCTGGTTCCCTTGGTGTTTCATCATCCCCTCTTGTCGCAAGCCACCATTCCCTGGTCCACCCACTTCCAGATACTGCCAACTGCCTTGGATCTTTTGGGAATTCCGGCAGCAACCGGCCAGAGCAGCTCGCTGTTCGGAGAATCAGGATCGCCCAACCACCTGCTATGGGATGGACAACCTTCGCGTAGTACCAGCGGCTGTCTGGGATTCCTGCTTGGCGATCGCAAGTATTCCCTCGACCTCATTCGCGATACCAACATCGAGTCGGATTGGTTCGATCGCGATCAACGTTCTATCGAAGGTGAGGACCGTGTCTACTTTGAGGGATTGATTGGACTCCTTGCCAAATACCATGGTGTACTGCGATGAGTAAGAGCAAGATCTTGGTGGTGTGTCCGACAGACTGGGAACGCACCGAGATTGCCAAGCCAGAGCTGCGATCACGGTTCGAATTTCTGATCTGTTGTGGAGAACTACAAGACTCGATTGGACTGTGGAATGCGCTGCGCTTCGACGTCCGCTCGTACCTGATGGGTATTGCTGCCAGATATCAAGGCCAAGAAATCGCCGGAGTCCTGGGCACAGGTGACTATCCAGGTTGTATGTTCAGCGCGTTTCTTGCGCAGCAGCTCGATGTGCTCGCACCGAGTCCGCGTGCGGCAGTCCTACTATCCCACAAATACTACAGCCGCCAGCATCAGCAGCGGCTCGTACCGGAAGCCACCCCGCAGTTTGCTCCGATTGATCCCTTTTATCCCCGCAAGCCGGCATCGCTCGATTATCCGTTTTTTGTCAAGCCAGTGAAAGGAACGATGTCGCTCCGTGCCCAGATGGTTCACGATGAGGACTCCCTTCACCGAGCGGTTCGACTTACTCTGCGGGATCAACTGCGCGGTTGGAGCTTGCTCTCACCCTATGCACAGCTACTGCGACTCTACCACCCGAGTCCAATTCCAGTCTATTCTTTCATCGCCGAGGCACCACTGCGCGGAGTCCAAGTCACCGTCGATGGATTCGTTCAAAATCGGATCTCGACTGTGATGGGAATCACCGATTCGATCATGTATCCAGGGACGATGAGTTTTCGGCGGTTTGAGTACCCATCTTCGTTACCGAAGTCCGTTCAGAATCGAATGATCGATATCGCCAACCGACTCATGTCTGGCTGTGATTTTGACCACAGCTGTTACAACATCGAGATGTTCTACGACGATCATGATGACTCGATTTCCATCATCGAGATCAACCCACGGATGTCTTACCAATTTTCCGATCTATTTGCCCAAGTCGATGGTGTAAGTAGCTTCTCTGTACAGCTCGCTCTTGCGACCGGCAGACCGGTCATCTGGCAACGGGGACAGGGGCCCTTTCAAGTAGCGGCAAGCTTCGTCCAGCGGCTGTTTCACGATGCCAAAGTCGTCTCAATTCCCGATGAGAACGCGCTGGCGAGAGTCGAGCATCGCTTCCCCGGAACCCATATCAAGATACTCTGTGCGGCTGGTGAAAGACTGTCGGACCATAATCAAGACGTAGGTAGCTACCGTTACTGCATCATCAATATGGCTGCGCAGTCCCCAAAGGAACTGCACGACCACTATGAACAGGTCACAGCGCTACTTCCGTTTGTCTTTGCGTGATTCCGATCCGTAGCCCTACGACATAGCGCGACGCCAGCCACCGAAGTGACGCTCGATGACCGCCGCAGCGGCCAGGGTCAGATGGTCATTTCCTCGTCGAGCAATGACCTGGACCGCCACCGGTAGTCCTTCCTCATCGAAACCGACCGGAACCACCGTCACCGCATAACCCAGCACGTTGAACAGAGCCGTACACTCTGCATCAAACGGAGTGAGGAGCGCCAGCTTGTGACGCGGCGCAGGTCGGCTGTAGGGAGGATGCAGAATCACCCCATCATCACCGAGCTGGGCATCTAGCTCATCCCGCAGCCGATCCAGACGCGCAAGAAAGGATGAAAATCCGATCGGGAGTCGGCGCACCAACGACTCACTGAGCATGGTGACCAGCGTTGGTAATACGAAGCTTGAACGACCCAGCGGATACAGCAGAAGCTCACGCAGAATCGACATCCCTCCTTCACCCGCCACCACAGACTCATAACCATCGGGATTGGCCGCTTGCAGAGCGCTCATCCACAGCACAAAGCCGTTTTCCAGATCATGCCCGGACAGAGTCCGTTCACGGGCACCTTCACTACGAAGCGCCGCTGCACACAGATCGACCGCTTCCCTCATCACCGGACGCACCTTGAGCGCTCCGCCACCAGGCCACAGGAAGATCCGCAGCGACGGAATCTGAACCGTTCCAGGATCACGCAGCGGCATACTCTGACACGCAGGATCCTGTCCATCAGGACCGGCAATCGCACGCAGAATCGGCATTACATCACCAACGCGTCGACACAGCGGACCAATCACCATGTAACCGTGGGAGTCCTTGGCCGCTGGAAAGTGATCAGTGTTCGGAACAAGTCCAGCCGATGGCTTGTGTCCAACCGTACCGCAGAACGCAGCCGGAATCCGAATCGAGCCGCCAATGTCGGAACCGATGCCAAAGGGAGTCGCCCCTGCGCCGACCAGTGCCCCCTCCCCTCCAGACGAGCCTCCCGAGGTCCGAGACAGATCCCAAGGATTGCTGGTGCGGCCCCAGATCAGGTTGTGTGTTTCCATCCACAACCCACCTTCTGGAACATTGGTCACACCGAGAGGAATCGCGCCCGCTTTGCGAATGCGCGAGACCACCACGGAGTCGTGATCGGCAATGACTCCCTTGCGATGCAGAACCCCACCGGTTTGTGGCATTCCCTTCATCGCCAAAAACTCTTTGATCGAGCAAGGAATCCCGAGCAGGGGTGGCAGTTCCGTGTGATCTGCGCTGTCCAAGATCTCATCAGCACGATCGGCTTCTCGACGTGCTTCAGCAAAGCGATCGACCACCAGCGCGTTGAGGCGGGGATTCACTTCCTCAATGCGAGCGATGTGAGCATCGACAAGCTCCCGCGAGGTCAACGTGCGAGCACGCAGACAACTCACAAGCTCTGTAACGGAGGCATCGAGCAGGGAAGGTGTCTCTGACAAAGGTAGCTTCTGTTTTGCGGTCTGTAGAGCATGCATGGCTTACTTCTCGGCGCTATTTGTCCTCGGCAATCCGGGCCACGGTCTCGATCATCACCTTCGCAATCGCTGCCGCAAAGGGAATATCGATGTGCGCCACTGTATCGCACGAAGTATGGTTGTGGGGATTCTGTTCGCTGGGCTTACCGCTATAGTTGATGCGCTCATTGAACAGTAGGCCCGGAAATCCCAAGTACTCAAAGACCTGAACATCGGTCTGATAAATCGCATTCCGTTCGCTACTGCGCGGCAGATAGAACGGGGTGAGAGCAGGAGCCAGCTTTCGCGAGGCATCCAACGCCAACGCAGCATAGTGAGCCGACGGGGGATGGGCGCTCGGGTTCACTTGAAAGGCCGACGTACCTGCGGGATGCCAACCAATAAAATCGGAGACCACAACCGCCTTCAAGTCGGTCTTGCCCAGCATCATTTTTTCGGCAAAGTGCCAGGCCCCCAAGTCGTCGGATGGAAACTCCTCCCCCGTCAAGTGGACCAGCCATACATCATGTAGCAAAGACAGCTGTTGCAAGGACTCTGCAGCTCG
>Ga0154020_10007310_pt1 | contig 12907 bp, 11 predicted proteins | sample Klosneuvirus_201_FD_109709 | JGI IMG/M metagenome (GOLD analysis project Ga0154020, IMG submission 109709) | Active sludge microbial communities from wastewater, Klosterneuburg, Austria - Klosneuvirus_20160825_MG | ecosystem: Engineered > WWTP > Aerobic digester > Activated sludge | place... | reverse complement strand
TCCCGCCCGTGGTGAGCATCAACGAGGCGGTGGACATCGCAAAGCGGTTCTCCACGCAGGACAGCGGCAAGTTCATCAACGGCATTCTCGACAGTGTGAAGGGTGAACTCATGCGCCCGGCGAGGAATGTGAAATGACACCCTGATGTCCGCCGACCTCCATCTGCACACGAATTTCTCCGACGGCACTTACACGCCGGAGGAACTCGCTGGTCACGCCATTCGCTGCAAGTTCAAGGCGGTGGCGCTGACGGACCATGACACGATGGAAGGTTGTCCCCGCATGGCGGCGGCGTGCCAGGCGGGCGGCGTGGAGTTTATCCCCGCGTCCGAGCTCACGACGGAGCACGCGGGCCATGAGTTGCACATGCTCGGCTACTTCATGGACGCCGAGAACGAGAAGCTGAAGACGGACCTCGCGCGGTTTCAGGAAGTGCGGCGCAATCGCATCTTCGAAATGGTGGAGAAGCTGAACCAGCTCAAGGTGCCGCTCAAAGTCGAAGCCGTCTTCAAGCTCGCGAACTGCCATTCACCTGGACGCCCGCACGTCGCGCGCGCGCTGGTGCAGGAGAAGTTGTGCAGCAGTCTGGATGAAGCGTTTGAGCGCTTCCTCAAGAAGGGCAAGCCGGCGTGGGTGCCGAAGTTCAAGATTTCCTCCGCGGAAGCCATCGCGCTGATTCATCAGGCGGGCGGTCTCGCGGTGCTCGCGCATCCGGGATTGAATCATACGGACGAAGTGATTCCGGATCTCGTCGCGGCGGGCATGGACGGCATCGAATGTTTTCACACGAAGCATTCCACCTCGATGACGCAGCGGTATCTTGAGATCGCCGACCGGCACAAGCTGCTTGTCACGGGCGGATCGGACTGCCACGGCATGAGCAAGGGGCGGCCGCTCATCGGCAGCATCAAGGTGCCCTACAGCTGCGTGGAACGTCTGCGCGAGCGCGTGATGAAACGTGCCGTGGACCGCGGCGTGATGCTCGCGGACGGCGCTGCGCCGTCGGCTCAATCGTAATTCCTAAATCGTAACTCGAAATTTCCGCGCGATGGGTTTGTTCCAAAAGTTCAAGGAGGGCTTGCAGAAGACGCAGGCGAAGCTCGTTCACGAAATCAAACGCATCGTCACGCTTTCACCGAAGCTGACGGGCTCGTCGATTGAGGAGCTGGAAGCGGCGTTGCTCGGGGCGGACCTCGGCACGTCGATGACGCAGCAGATTCTCGCGGAGGTGAAGAAGGCCTACGAAACGCAGGGTCGCTCCGGACTCGCCATCTTTGAGATCGCCCAGCGCGAAGTGGAGAAGAGCCTTTCCTCGACGAACAGCGAACTGCGCAAGCAACCGTCCGGCGTCACCGTGGTGTCCATCGTCGGCGTGAACGGCACGGGCAAGACCACTACTTCCGCGAAGCTCGCGAATCTCATCCAGACGCGCGGGCAATCCGTCGTGCTCGCTGCGTGCGACACGTTCCGCGCTGCGGCCATCGAGCAGATCAAGCTTTGGGGCGAACGACTCAAGGTCGAGGTTGTCGCCGGCGCTTACAACGCGGACCCGGCTGCGGTCGCGCATGACGCCGTCGCTGCCGCGCAGGCGCGCAACGCGGATTACCTGCTCGTGGATACGGCGGGCCGATTGCACACGAAGCAGAACCTCATGGCCGAGTTGCAGAAGGTGCATCGCGTGATGGACAAGAAACTCGCCGGCGCGCCGCACGAAACGTTGCTGGTGCTCGACGCGACGACGGGCATGAACGCGCTCAACCAGGCGCGCGAGTTTCACAAGGCGGTGAAGCTGACCGGACTGGTCATCACCAAGCTCGACGGCACGAGCAAGGGCGGCATGGTTGTCGCCATCCAGCGCGAGTTGGGACTGCCGATCAAATTCATCGGTCTCGGCGAAAAGGCGGACGACCTTCAGGCGTTCGATCCGAAGCAATTCGCGGAAGCGTTGTTTTCGGACAAGGGCTGAGTCAGGCATGAAGCGAGCGGCTGGCAACGACGAGTCGTTCATGCGCCGCGCGCTGGCGCTGGCGAAGCGCGGTTACGGCGCGACGTCGCCGAATCCGATGGTGGGTGCGGTGTTGGTGAAGAGTGGCAAGATCATCGGGCAAGGCTGGCATCATCGCGCGGGTGAACCGCACGCGGAGATTGAGGCGTTACGCGATGCGGAGCGGAGGAAGAATTCCACCGAGGGAGCGACGCTCTACGTCACGCTGGAGCCGTGCTGCACGCACGGGCGCACGCCGCCTTGCACGGAGGCGATCAAGACTGCGGGCATCAAGCGCGTGGTGATCGCGGCGACGGATCCGAATCCGAAACATGCAGGCGAGGGACTGACCATTCTCACGAAGGCGGGTATCGAGGTCGTGTCGTTCGACGGTAGGGCGCGTCGCTCCGCGCGCGCCGCTTCGGCTGTGGCGACGTCCAACCGGCGCGCGCGGAGCGACGCGCCCTACCGTCAGCTGGCGAACGAAGCGACGAAGCTCAACGAGGCGTTCAACCATTGGATTGTTCAGCGCACGCCGTTCGTCACCGTGAAGGCGGCGATGACGTTGGACGGAAAGATCGCGACGGCCTCGGGCGAATCGAAGTGGATCACGGGCGAGGCAGCGCGTGCGGAGGGAATGCGATTGCGCGCGGGCGCAGATGCAATTCTCGTCGGCGTGAACACGGTGCTCGCCGATGACCCGAGCCTGACGGTGAGAACTGGAGCGCCGAACTCCGGTTCGGCACGCGCCGATTTGGAAATCGGCGCTCCAAAGTTGCGGCGCATCATTCTGGATTCGCAAGGGTGGACGCCGTTGACGTCGAAGGTTGTGAGTGATCAGTTCGCGGCGTTGACGACGATCGTGGTTGGCAAGGAAGCACCGGCGAAGCGCGTGGCGGCGTTGGCGAAGCGGGTCCGGGTTTGGACGGCGCCGTTGCGCGGCGGGCGAATCGATCTGCGCTGGGTGTTGAAGAAGCTTGGTGGAGAAAACGTGACAAGCCTGCTCGTGGAAGGTGGCGGGGAAGTGAACGCGTCGTTCCTGATGAGCGGTCATGCGCAGCGCGTCGCGTTCTTTTATGCACCGAAGATTCTGGGCGGGCGCGATTCGCGCAAGGCGGTCGCGGGTGAAGGTGCGCGGAGCTTGAACGAGATTCTCAATCTGCGAGAGGTCGAGTGGCGCAAGGTTGGTGCGGACTTGATGATGACGGCGCTCGTGGAGCGACCTCGGCGCGCTTCACGGCGGTGAAGTTGCGGCGGAGTGATTGCCAACCCACGCGAGGATTTGTTCCGCGGATTTTTCCGGTGAGCTGAGGAGGATATTGTGATCACCGCTCCAGATGATGCGTGATTCGCAATAGCCCGGGCAGTGTTTGCGGAGCCAGGGGCGCACGTGCCACCACGGAACGATTGGATCCCATCCGCCTGTGAGGTGATAGACGGGAAGGCGTGTGGCGCGGGCGATGGTGGCGGGATGGTTTCCAGCGATGAGCAGGTAACGACCTGTGATGGTGTGACGGTCCGGATCGCAGGCGCGGTTCTCGACGAACTCCGCAAATTCTTCGGCGGCACCGGGACAGTGGCCGAAGCGTTTGCTCATGGTGCGGGCGTAGAACGTGCAGGCGCGGCGAATGAAGCCTACGGAAGCGCGTTTGCTGGCGGCGTGGGCGAGTCGCACGCCCCACGGCCAGGGATGCCGAACGAAACCGCCGACGAGAATCAGTCCTTCAATTCGGAAACGCGCCGCGTTGCCGGCGAGTTGCTGACGTTCGAGGAAAGCCCACGCGACTTGTGAAGAGAATGATTCGCCGAGAATCCAGCCGGAAGTAATGCCGCGTTCCAATAATGCGGTTTCGACCGCGGCGGCGTAGTCGCGCAGTTGCCAGTCGGGCTGATGCGGGTAGGCGGTCTCGATGAAACGCGCGCGGTTTCCGAGAGCCTGGCGGAAGGGCGCGAGCAGGGTCCAATCGCCGTGCAGGCCGGGGAGGTGAATGAGCGTGGGCGCGGCAGCCGGGCCGTGGATGCGGAGCTGGAGGTCTTTGCCGAAAGGGATTGGTGATCCGTGACGCGTGATTCCGGACGGCGGGTTTGAATCGTCGTCACGCATCACGCATTCCGCATCACGCTCTACTTCTTCGCGAAGATGCGGTTGGCTTCCTCGAGCGTTTCCTTCGACCCGATGTCGTACCAGAGGCCGGGCACGTTCCAGACGTAGACTGGCGTGCGCGGGTAAAGCCATTGCACGAGGCGGCCGGGTTGATCCGGGTTGTTGCCTTCGGCGATGTATTGCTTGATGAGGGGAATCGTTTTGCGCGGATAGAAGTAGAGCGCGATGCCGGTGACGGTGCTGGTCGGCTGCTTCGGCTTTTCTTCGAAGAAGGTAATCTTGCCGGTCGCGTCGAAGGTGATGGAGTTGTATTTCTTGATGTCTTCGAGGCTGCCAACGTCGTAGACGGCGAGCACGGGTTCGTTCTTTTCGCGACAGAACTTGCCGAAGTTCGGCAGGGGTTCGCTGAAGAGATTGTCGCCGGCCACGACGATTACGTCGTCGTCGATCTTCTCGCGGTCGATGACGAGGTTCAGGTCACCGATTGCGCCGAGCTTGTTGGTATCGTCGGTCGAGCCGTCGTTGACGATGGTGAAGTCGAGCTTGGCCTTGTTTGCGCGGTAATCGTCGGCCCATTTTTGAAAGTGATCGGCGAACTTGGCGTTGGTGACGATGATGACGCGGTCGATGTCGCCGATGGGCGCGAGGTTATCGAGAACGTAGTCGATCATGGGCTTGCCGGCGACGGGCAGGAGCGGCTTGGGCTTGGTGAGCGTAAGCGGATAAAGGCGCGTGGCGTATCCGGCGGCGAGAATGATCACTTTCATGCGGGGAATTGATTAGTCGGAACGACGAGTGGCGGAAAGGAAAAAGAGGTCGGCTCCTGGGTGCGGGCGCAGCGCAAATTCTTGTCAATGCACGCCGGGGCGGTAATTTCGCGCGTGGGTTGGCCCCGTAGCTCAAATGGATAGAGCAGCGGTTTCCTAAACCGTTGATCCCGGTTCAATTCCGGGCGGGGCTACCAGCTTTTGCACTCCCTATGGATTCTGCTCCCGGGTCTGTCGTGACCACTTTGATTTATCGTCCCGCTTCGTGGGTCGAGCGTTTGCGCCTGGAAGAGTTGTTTCCAGTGTCGCGTCCTCTGGAGGTGGAGTTGGGCAGCGGGGATGGATCGTTCATGGCGAAGTGGGCGGCGCTCCGACCGGAGCGGAACTTCCTCGGCGTGGAGCGCTTGCTCGGGCGATTGCGGAAGCTGGACCGGAAAGGGCAGCGGGCGGGATTGGGAAACTTGCGTTTGATGCGGATCGAGGCGGCTTACTTCCTGGAGTTTCTGCTACCGCTGAAATCGATCACGGCCATGCATTTGTATTTTCCTGATCCGTGGCCGAAGCGGAAGCATCGTAAGAACCGGCTGGTGAACGAACGTTTTCCCGAACTGGCGGCGCGAGTGTTGGTGCCGGGGGGCGTGATGTATTTGCGGACTGATGACTTGGATTACTTCGCGCAGATGCGTGAGGTGTTCGCGGCGGACCGGCGGTTCGTGGCCGTGGATACGCCGGCGGAGTTGAGCGAGGTGGTGACGGATTTCGAGCGGGGATTTTCGGCGCGCGGTGTGGCGACGAATCGGGCAGCGTATCGGCTGGCGTCCGCGTAGGCGCGGATCAGATGTCGATAACGGGACCGTTCCCGCCGTTTGAGCCGGATGGACCGGATCCGCTAGAGGGAGGGCCGGGTTTTCCGCGTTGCATCTGGATGCGGGCGTTACCGGTGCCGGTGAAGCTGTTCAGCAGGAGGGAAATGACGCTGATGATCAGGCCGCCCTTGAAGGCGGTCCAGAATTGGTCGGCGTGAAAGGAGGGAACGAGTTGTCCCACGAACAGCAGCAGCAGGGCGTTGAGCGCGAGGAGAAAGAACCCGAACGAGATGATCTGGAGCGGCAGGGTGACGATGGCAAAGCGCAGGCCGAGAGCGAAGTTAAACGCGCCGAGCAAACCAACGGTGGCAATCAGGATAAGCGGTCGAAGGAAGGCATTTAGCAATCCGAGCAGCAAGGTGGCGACGAGTAATCCGTGCCAGTGGTCGTAATGGATCTTCTCCACCATGTGGGCCGCTGCAAGGACCGCCACTGTGGTGATGGCCCAGCGCTGCAGGAAATCTTTGAGCTTCGGCGGCATGATGTAACTACCGAACATCATGGGGCAATCCGCGGTGGGGCACAAGCGGACGATACGCGGAGCAGAAGAATTCTCAGCGTTTCAGGTGACGCTGGGCTGGATGTGCAGAAATTCGGTCTGCGTTCCGGCAGTGAGTGCGGTGCGCCCGAGGCACGCGGGCAGGAGGCAGAAGTCTCCGGGCTTCAGCGTCAGGCTGGTGTCACCATAGCTGGCCGTGAGCGTGCCGCGGACAATGCCGACGATTTGGACGGAATCGCTGGAAAGGTAAAAGCGTTTGCCGCGCTTGACCTGGCAGGCATCGACACGGAAGAGCGGATGGTCGACGAGGTAACGAACGGAGAAGACTTCGTTGCGAGAGTATTTGTTGGGGATGAGTTCCGGTTCGAAGTCGTCGAAGTTGATGCTGGCGAGCGATTGTGGGAGGTGAAGCTCGCGCGGCTTGCCGTCGAGGCCGACACGATTCCAGTCGAACACCCGGTAGGTGGTGTCGGAGTTCTGCTGAATCTCGAAAAGGACATTACCGGCGCCAATGGCATGGAGACGTCCGCTGGGCAGGAACATGCAGTCGCCGGCTTTGGTGGGAATTTGGTGCAGGGCCTCGGCGACGGTGCCGGTGACGAGCCGTTGCTCGAAATCAGCCCGCGTAGCATCACCCTTCAACCCGGCGAAGAGCGAAGCGGTAGGCGTAGCGTCCGTGATGAACCACATCTCCGTCTTCGGCTCGCCTCCCAATTGTTTGGCAACCGCCGCCGGGGGATGAACTTGGACGGAAAGCGTCTCTTGTGCATCGAGAATCTTGATGAGAACTGGAAATGGCCCGGCCACGGCGGCTTCCTTCCCAAGGACGGCCTGCCGATGGTCCTCCATCAGCCAGCGGAGAGTTTTGCCTGCGAGAGGGCCATTGGCGATAACACTAACGCCCTCGGTGCGGTCGGTCATTTCCCATGATTCGCCGATGGGATGGCCGGTGGGGAGCGCCTTGCCGTAGAGGCGTTCAATGTTCCTCCCTCCCCAGACCCGTTCCTTGAAGATCGGATGGAAGATGAACGGGTAAAGCACGGGAGACGGATGTTCGCTCAGGCAGCGGCGGGCTGCTTCTCAATGAAGTGTCCGTGGGCGCGGAATTTCGCGTAACGGGCCTTCAGCCGGTCCGCGGTCGACATCTTCTTCAGGGTATCGAGATTTCCCAGAAGCATTTGCTTGAGGCTGTTTGCCGTGGTTTGGAGATCGTTTTGGGCGCCGCCCAAGGGTTCTGGAACAACTTCGTCGGCCAGACCCAGTTCCAACAAGTCCTTGGCTGTAATCTTGAGGGCAGCGGCGGCCTTCGAGGCGGCCGCCCGGTCTTTCCATAGAATGGCGGCGCATCCTTCCGGACTGATGACAGAATAGTAGGCGTTCTCCAGAATCAACACTCGGTCAGCTACTCCAATTCCCAAGGCTCCTCCGGATCCGCCTTCACCGATGACGACAGCGATGATGGGAACCTCCAAAAGCATCATCTCCCGCAGATTGACCGCGATCGCTTCGGCGATATGACGTTCCTCAGCCCCAATGCCCGGGTACGCGCCCGCCGTATCAATCAGGGTGACGATCGGCAGGCCGAATTTGTCGGCCATCTTCATCAATCGCAACGCCTTCCGATATCCTTCCGGATGAGCCGAACCGAAGTTCCGCTTGATATTCTCCTTGGTATCCCGGCCCTTCTGCGTGCCGATGACCACAACCCGGTGATCGTCCAGACGAGCGAAGCCGCCCACCACGGCGCGGTCTTCAGCGAACAGGCGGTCACCATGCAATTCCTGAAACTCAGTAAAAGTACTGGTCAGGTAATCGAGAGTGAAGGGGCGTTTGGGATGACGCGCCAGCTGAACACGCTGCCAAGCCGTCAGGTTGGTGAAGATTTGTTTCCGCGTTTCCGCGATCTTCTTTTCCATCCGGGCGATTTCCTCATCGAAATTGATGCCAATGGCGTGCGTTTCGCGATGTTTGGTCAGTTCATCGAGTTTGCGCTGCAATTCAGCGATGGGCTTTTCGAAGTCCAGCTGGTGTTTCATTTGGGCTGGAGATTAGGGGCTTCAAAAGGTGTCGGCAACGATGAATTTGAGGCCGCAAACAGGGCATGTCCGGGAAAATCATGGTTGCAATAAAACACCCCTTGTGGTTACCTACCTCCATTCTCAGGAACAATCTTTGGACGGACGAACTATCGCGCCGTGTGTGCGTCGCGAGGTGTAGTTTCGCCGCCAAAGGTACAACTTGAAATACTATGCGTGCATTAAAGATGTTGGTTGCAGCGCTCGCTCTGCAAGGAGCAGTAGCGGCGATTGCTCAGCCAGTTCAACTCCTCCACCCAACTACCACTTCCTGGCGTTACCTTGCCGATGGCAGTGACCCGGGAACTACTTGGAAAGACACTGCATTTGATGCCAGTGCTTGGCTGCAGGGCACCGGTCTCTTCGGTAACGAATCGAATTATCCTTATCCAATGGGAACCACCATCCCAGGTGCTACGCCCATCGCTGTTTTCTACCGCAGCCAGTTCACTTGGAGTGGCAGTACTGCCGGTGTAGTGCTGACGGGTACCAACTACGTGGATGACGGAAGCATCATTTACCTCAATGGTGTAGAAATCGCACGATTCAACATGCCTGCCGGCGATGCGAACTTCCAAACGCTGGCTCCGGCGGCCAACCCTGGTGGCTTCCCGAACGTCAACAATGGCGAACCTGTTCTGGTTCGCTTGGAAATCCCGGTGGGTGCGTTGACCAACGGCAATGCCAATCCGCTGGTGGCCGGAAACAACGTCATCGCGGTCCAGGTTCACCAAAATTCCGCAACGAGCTCGGACCGCCTGTTCGGTCTGGCGCTCTACGGCTCACAGGCCCTGCCTCCATGCACGGACGGCATCCAGCCGACGAACCGCACGATTCTGATCGGCCGTTCCACGACTTTCCGCGTCGTTGAGCAATGTGCCGTTCCGGCTGCCACGATTCAGTGGTACCGCGATGTGGGCTTTGGTGAACAGCTGATCGATGGCGCTACTGCAGCCTCCTACACCATTACCAATGCCGCTGCGAGTGACGCTGGCACCTATTATGCGCGTTTGACCAATCTGAGCGGCACCACGGACAGTCGCCAGGCGACACTTGTTGTGAACATCGATGACCAAGGTCCTCGCTTCGTTTCGGCCCGTGTCGGAACGACGACATCCCAGCTCGTTGTAGACGTGGACGAGCCGTTGTGCGACGACACGGCAACTTGCGGTTTCCAATCCAGTTTCGCCTTCAACTGGCAGATCTCCAGCGGTTCCGACACCAACGACCAGCCTGGCATTCTCGGCATCACCATCAACAACGGCACGAACTTGGTGTTCGACCTCGACCGTGCGCTCGATACTTCGATTAGCTATTTTGTCACGGCGATCGACGCTGGCGGCACCACGGGTGTGGCAGACTTGTTCGGTAACACGATGGCGATTAACGCTTCCATCGGCACCTTCCCGTCGGTCAGCTTCCAGCAGGGCGTCAATAACTACGCTGGCACTCAAGACGCCGGTATCCACTCCGGAACGGCTGACACGGCCGACGGCTCGAATGCGATTATCAACGTTGACGGCGACGATGGCGGTATTCGTCAGGCGCTGCTTCGTTTCGACAACATCTTCGGCGGCGCCCCTGGCCAGATTCCTTCCGGTGCAATCATCAAGGAAGCTCGTCTGACGATCAACCAGACCGACAACGGCAACGTGGTGAACGTTCATCGCATGCTGGTGGGCTGGGATCAAAACTCGGTGACGTGGAACATTCTCGGTGGCGGTGTGAACCTTGACGGTGTTGATGCAAATGCTGCGGTCGACGCCTCTACTCCCGGCCTGAACGGAATCGTTGGTCCCATCTCAATTGACGTGACAGCCACCGTCAATGCTTGGGCTTCTGGTCAGCCGAACTACGGCTGGGCCTTCATTCCGACTGGCGGCGACGGTTGGCGCTGGAACAGCTCTGAGAGCGGCGTTAATCCGATCCTCACCGTCAGCTTCGAAATCACTCCTTGCAGTGGCACTCCTACGATTACTGCCCAGCCTCCGACGGCTGCGTCAGCTGGCGAGCGCGGAAACCTCAGCATTGCTGTGGGCGTTGGCAACACCTGCGTTTCAACCACCTTCGAGTGGATCAAGGGCAACCTCCCCGGCACTGTCGTTCCTGGCCAGAATAGCTCCACGTTGTCTATCGTGGGTGCAGTTCCGGGTGACGCAGGCATCTATCGCCTGCGCGCTACGAATCCTGATGGCTCCGTCACCAGCGATCCAGTTAACGTGTCAGTGACTGCAGACACTACCCGCCCGACGCTGACTCGCGCGGTTGGTCCGGATAACACCCAGATCGTCCTGACCTTCAGCGAAACCCTCGGTGCTGGTGCTGATTCCACGTCCCGCTACTCCGTATCCGGGGCGACTGTGACGGCTGCCTCGGTGGCCAACAACGTCGTGACCCTCACCACCTCGGCTCGCGCCGCAGGCAGCAGCACGGTGACCATCACCGGCCTCACGGACACGGCTGCAACGCCGAACCTGATCAACCCGAATCCGACCACGGTGGGCATCACCACGGTGACGGTCCTGGCTGGAGCGGATGCGGCCTCCACTTGGTCCTATAACACCAACAACCTTGACGCGAACGCGGACTGGACCACGACAGGTGGCGAAGGCTGGCTTGACGGCAACGGTCTTTTCGGTACGGAGACTTCCGCTGCCGCGACGAATGCCTTCCCGGCTCCGATCGCCACGGTCATTCCTCCCCCGAACGCGAACAACGAGTTCCTGACCTCCTACTTCCGCAAGACCGTGACGCTTCCGGCCCTGACTGCTGGAATGTCCTACGCTCTGAGCTACATCGTCGATGACGGTGCCGTCTTCTACGTGGATGGCGTTGAAGTCAGCCGCTACAACATGCCCGCTGGTGCAGTGACCTACTCTACGCTGGCGCCCGCGGCCGGTGCGGAAGGTGCGCTCTTCGCGCTGCCTCTCTCGATTACTTCGGGAACGCACACCATCGCGGTGAGCGTCCACCAGAGCGCCAACACCAGCTCCGATACCGTGTTCGGTGCTGAGATCATCGTCATCCCGTCGGTTTCGCCGGCGCTGACGGTCTCGCACACCGGTACCAATGCGGTCATCACCTGGAACGCTGACGCGAGCTGGGAACTGGTGAGCTCGGCGAACGCCAATGGTCCGTGGGCTGCCGTTGCCGGCGCTCCGTTCCGTTCGTTCACTGCTCCTGCTACTCAAGCGGCTCAGTTCTACCAACTGCGCTATCGTCCGCAGCCGTAATCACGGCCTGACGGTTTGAATTCACAGAGACCGGGCGAAAGCCCGGTCTCTTTTTTTGTACCGACCGACCTGGAATGCTTGAATGGCCGACTGCGGGAACCCAAGAAGCAGAACCGTCAAAACTTCAGGATGTGGAAGGTGGTATCAAACCACAGTCCGTTGAACTCGAACTGCATCGTGGGCGGGTCAAACTCGCCGCTGAACCAAGTCAGCTGATTGCGGGGCGCCACCATCTCACACATCTCATCGAACATCGCGTCATCGAGCCCGATGATTCCGTAGCGATCGCGGCGGAGTTCGTCCTTCTCCATTCCGCGATAAAGGCTCTCCGCTTCCGGCAGCGACCGTTTAACGATCCAAATTTCCGCGTCAGGAATCTTCACCGCCAGTTTGTGCAGTTTGCTGACACTGCATTCGCCGCATTCCACCCATAGCGCGGGTCGCAGCGAATAATCCAACTGGATGACGTCCGGCTCGAATGGAATGTTGTCATCCGTCAGTCGAGGTTCAATCTGCAACCGCTCTCGGTGGAAAAGGACGTAGGCCAGGAACTTCAGCATGACGTGCTTGGTGCTTTCGTTGTCCTTTTGGCCGACAATGATCTTCGACGGCAACGCTCGACGGCGTTCCTCGCTCTTCAGATCAAAACTGTATTTCCCGGTCATGCCAGACCGGTTGTAGCAGCAGGGAGGCTATTCCACAAACGCCGAGTGCCCGATCGGGCTGCTCAGGGTTCCACGAAGACCGGTGTGCCGAGGCTCACCAGCCGCAGCAGATGCTCGGCGTTCCAGTTGGCAAGGCGAAAGCATCCGTGGGATTCGGTGCGACCCACGTCTTCCGGCTTCGGCGTGCCGTGGATGCCGTAGCCGGGCTTGTCGAGGCTGAGCCACACCGTGCCGACCGGATTGTTGGGACCCGGCTGAAGAATGAGCTTCCGCCCCAGCTGTTGCGCTTCTGAGGACTCCGGAAATACGGCCGGGTCAAAAGTGTAGTTCGGATTCGGCGCCACCGCGGCGATGTGCAACTCCTCGCCCAGCGGCCGTTTGTCGACGCGCGCCGCGATGCTGCACGGGAAATGAGCGATCAAGTTCGTCGCGCTGTCGTAGGCATGCAGCTTCCGTTCGCCCAGATGAATGCGGAGAAACGCCGCCTTGGTGTCGACTGCGACTGGACCGGCGTTGACGAGTTTCAGAACGGTGCCGGCGCTGATCTTGTTCCAGTCCACTTGCGGATTCAACCAGCGCACCAGCTTGGGATTCGAATGCGTGCGCTCGGAAATCAGTTCGAGAATCGTTTCGTAAGCCAGGGTTGATTGCTGGGATTTCGCCAGCCAGGAAGTTCCCAGCGGCTGCAAGCTCGCGACATCCTCTGCGGTAACC
>Ga0154020_10007309_pt1 | contig 12909 bp, 11 predicted proteins | sample Klosneuvirus_201_FD_109709 | JGI IMG/M metagenome (GOLD analysis project Ga0154020, IMG submission 109709) | Active sludge microbial communities from wastewater, Klosterneuburg, Austria - Klosneuvirus_20160825_MG | ecosystem: Engineered > WWTP > Aerobic digester > Activated sludge | place... | reverse complement strand
CTAGTAATTATTTTATTGAAGTGGAGCGAATCGGTGTAAATACATTGCCGGAAACGCTACAGAAAGGTCATGACCTGGTGGTGAAGAGTACATCCAATGGAGCGAATTGGGCTACCTATCAAAGTAGTGAAGGTATCAAGAAGGTCATTGACCTATACTTTCAAAAGCTGAATGACTTCGCTTCTACTTTAAAACCCAGGGAACCTCAGTCACCTAAAGCTAAGACTACCCCGGAACCCAAAAAGAAGTCTGCCAAAGAAAAAATCAAGGTCGAACGTAAGACTGCTACCAAAAAGGTAAAGGAGAAGAAAGAGCCCAAGCACGTAAAGCATGTTGAGCATATCCGAGAGGAGGTAAAATACATCAAAAGGTACGTTGGATTGCATAACAAGGTGAAATCTCCTAATGCGATCCTTTCATTCATCAAGGCCTTGCAACGGTCCATCGTTCAAAAGCTCATCCGTAAAACCTCACCCTTGGCAGAGGAAATTGAAATGATTCAGAATAAGCTTGTTCAGGCGTACAACAAGATGAAGGGAGAAGAATCATTCGCCATCAATGACAAGGACCTGAATCACCTGGTTGCTATTGCTGGAGGGGAAAAGGTTTATCCTTCCATTATGGTGATCAAGCGCTTTATCGGATTGCAGGGGCAAGACGATGAGAAAAAAATAAATGGCTTTCTTAAACAACTGGAGAATCTGGTGGCAAAAAAGGAAATCTTAAAAGATGATCCCTACTCGGATAAGGTCAATGCCATCTACAAGAGCCTTAAGCAAAGAACAAGTAGCAAGATTTCAATTTCCAAAGCGGAGTTGAACGGCCTGGAAGGAATTGTAAAAGCATGTGGATGCAAGGATGGTGTTGGAAGGATTTACGATACAGGAGGAAAGAAACTTAGGTCATGCAAAAGGAAGACATATTCGGATGCAAGCCGTGGAGCTTGCTCACATAACAAGGGATTGAGCGGGGTGCTTACTGCCGAGGAAATGGCCAATCGAAAACTTGACCTGCTTAGCTTCTTTTCATTCTGGCAATCCCTATTCGGAAATCCGGCCAAGAACTTTACAATGATGTTTCATGGAGAGCCTCATAACGGAAAAACCATTTTCCTATTGAAGCTCGCACAATACCTGGCTGAGAATTTTGGAGATGTTCTTTATGTGTCATCGGAAGAGTTTGCGTCACCTACGATGACCAAGAAGGTAAATGAGTTTTTGAATCCTTTACCTGCGCGATTACATTTTGCTGAAAACTTGCAAGACCCTAATCTTTCGGATTATCAGTTCATCATCCTTGATTCAGTGAATGATTTGGGGTTAAAGATCAATCAGTACAAGGAGATGCGAAAAGAGCATCCAGATACGGCTTTCATTTTCATACTTCAACACACAAAAGCGGGAGACTTCAAAGGTGGAAAAGATTGGGAGCACATCGCAGAGATAGCAGGAGAAGTTTATAAAGGGGTGGTGACGGTAACTAAAAACCGATATGCGCCCAAAAGCACACTGGATTTCTTCAGACAATTTGGAATCCAATGGCAGGAACCACAAAGCAAGAGCTAAAACAAATCAAAAGAATTATTAACAATTTAAACAGACAGACATGGAGGCAAGTGAAGTTGGTACCAAGGCAGGCATAGGAGGATTTTTATCTAAAGTTCTCGGAGCCGGTGTAAAAGAGACAGTCGATTCCATAGGAAACGCAATCGACAAAATAGACAAGTCGGATGAGAAGCTCGAACTTCAATTGAAGTACAAAGAACTTCTGCTGAATATGGAAGGAGCTTGTATTGATTATGAAACCAAACTCCTGGAGAACAAGACAAAAATCATTGAATCAGAAACAAAGGGGGAAAGTTGGCTTCAGAGAAACTGGCGACCTGTACTTATGTGCATCTGCATGTTTATTGTCTTCAACAATTATGTGCTGGTGCCGTACTTCAACTTACCAGTAACCACACTCGATGATCACATCTGGACGATGATGGATTTGGGCGTTGGAGGTTATGTGGCAGGTCGATCCCTTGAGAAGATCAGTGAGAACCTGGGGCCAGTGCTTTATAATGTCAGAAAAAAGAAAAAATAGTTTTAGAAGAGTTTGTAAGTATATATTTAAGGAGCGTAGGGATGGTTAGATTGGTCAGTTATTTTGGCACATATTATGATAAGTAGAAACCGACCAATCAGCCAAACTATGTTCCCATTAACCTTATTGAAGAATGGTGTCGTTGGAGAGGTGCAGGGAACTAGCCAAAAAGCATGGCTATAATTATACGGATGATGAGTTACTAAAGATTAGAGATTTTCTTTACCAACTAGCAGAGATTGAGTGCAACATTTATCAAAGAGAAAAGGATGAAAGAGAGAAGAGCGATAATCTATACGAGGGTGTCATCAGACGAGCAAGCTGAGAAGGGTTATAGTTTACAATATCAAGAGGAACAATTGCGCAAATATTGTGCGAACCGGGATATCAGTATCGTTGCACATTACAAAGAAGATTATTCTGCTAAGACTTTTGATCGGCCTGAGTTTAACAAGTTGATGAACTTCTGTAAGAAAAATCCAGGGGAAGTTGATTTACTTTTATTTATAAACTGGAGTCGTTTCGGTCGCAATGCTGGTGATTCCTATGGTATCATAAAGCAACTCAATAAACTGGAAATAGAACCACAGGCCATTGAGCAGCCTTTGGATTTAAAGGTGCCAGAGAACAAAATGATGCTGGCGTTTTACTTGGCTTCGCCAGAGGTTGAAAATGATAGAAGGTCAATTAATGTTAAGTCAGGAATTTATCGGGCTAAAAAAGAAGGTCGATGGACAACTCTTGCTCCAATTGGATACAAGAATATTCGAACTGAAGATGGTAGGGCAATGATTATACCAAGCAAGCAAGCTGATATTGTACGAGACGCATTTAAGAAGTTTGCAAGCGGTGCCTTTGGAATGGAAGAGCTTAGACATAAGCTTTTCGAAAAGGGCTTAAACATTGAACGCTCCCGATTTCCTAAAATGCTTCGGAATAGAGCATACATCGGAAAGATTTTTGTCGCGGCTTACAAGGATGAACCATCATATTATGCCAAGGCACTACATGAACCATTAATTAGCGATGAGCTATTCTTTCAAGTTCAAGATATATTGGACGGAAGAACTCCTAGTAGGCCAACCAAGAACACGATGAAAGAACAGCTTCCTTTGCGAGGCTTCCTCGAATGTCGTTTGTGCGGAAAAAATATTTCTGGCAGTGCCTCTCGTGGTAATGGTGGTAAGTATTTTTACTATCACTGTACATGTGGTTGCAACGAAAGATTTCGGGCTGAGGAAGCTAATAAGAGTTTTTTGGAATACCTTAAAATGATTAAGCCCAATGCAATGACGCTTGATATGAACTACGATGTTCTTTTGGATAATTTCAACACCAAGTCGAAGAATGACCGAAATGAACTTATGAAGATTGACGAGGAAATTGGACGGAATAATCAAAGGCTACAGAATGCTCAACATTTGATGTTGGATGCAGAGATTACCGCAAATGATTACAAGGAGATAAAGGCGAAAATTATAGAAGCTAACGATGACCTAATGCGAAAGAAGGCTAATCTTTCATCCGGCCATGAAGATTACAGAGAGTATTTAAAGTTAAGCGCGGTTTTCATTAAGGATATGGACTTGATATATCAAAAGGCTTCATTAAATGAAAAGCAGTTAATTATTGGTTCGGTGTTTCCTGAAAAATTGATTTTTGAAAAAAATCATTTTCGAACCAAAAGGCTTAATGAAGCGGTGGTTTTAATGAGCCTGAATCACAATGATTTAAGTCAAAAAAAAAGCGGTAACAGTAAAAAAAATTTACTTGCTACCGCTCAGGTCGAGATGAGAGGATTCGAACCTCCGGCCTCCACGTCCCTAACGTGATGCGCTAACCGGGCTGCGCTACATCTCGATTCTTTTTTCAACTTTTATCTGATGCGCTAATCCCGCCATTTGCGGGACGCTACATCTCGATTCTTTTTTCAACTTTTATCTGATGCGATAATCCCGCCATTTGCGGGACGCTACATCTCGATTCTTTTTTCAACTTTTATCTGATGCGCTAATCCCGCCATTTGCGGGACGCTACATCTCGATTCTTTTTCAACTTTTATCTGATGCGCTAATCCCGCCATTTGCGGGACGCTACATCTCGATTCTTTTTTCAACTTTTATCTGATGCGCTAATCCCGCCATTAGCGGGACGCTACATCTCGATTTTTGAGACGGCAAGTATAACAAATATTTGAAGGGATAAAAAGCAACTTTAGTTGTTACTAATTTTTCTTGTTCTGCTTTAAGTCGCGAACAAAACGTGCCCAGTTAAAAGGATTTAAAAAGGGATTAGTTCGCGGCTGAAATTTATCTACGGCTGACGTTGACCATTGATCCATGTAATATTTATAGTTGGCTGCCCCATCCATAGGCGTAGTTTTGATCATCAAGGCTATGAGTTCCGCATTCAAATTCCGTTGATCAATGCCGTTATCCATGGGCATATTGAGTGCCAATATCGCTTCCTTAAAAACTTCCTCCGTTGGGAAGGGCATAATCTCAACTTCCCTCAAATACGTGATATCAGAAACCATTTCTACAATGATAGTTAGATTATCGTTAGCCCCTGGTGGCACAATATAATGCTGACGATTGTAGCCAACAGCGCTTATTACAATGCTGTCCCCTTCCAACACAGGCATTGAAAAAAAACCGGCTGGGCTTGTACTCGTACCTCGGCCTGCTTTCGGAACGTAAACGTGAACCCCTGGTAAAACATTTACACTGTCGCTTACAAACCCAGAAAGTTGAATGATGCGCCTTTTTTGTGCCCAGGTTGTTGTTACCGAACCCACCACAAAAATCACCGAACAAAGAAAAAAGCCAATCAATTTCTTCACGTCACACCCATTAATTTTCAAAGATAAAGATTCAGATCATTTATGCCTAATCATTCAAGTTTTCCCCTCATCCACGGTTTTGCTATCTTCGCAACTTAATAAATCGGTACCATTCAAATACCTGATGCGATTAAAACATTTTAATATCGATTTAGGTGCTCAAATATTTCTAGCCTGCTCCGACACTTCCCGGCTGCGTATTCTAAACCTCATTTTGACAAACGGTGAAATGTGTATTACTGATCTGGAACATATTCTTGAATTTACTCAAACCAAGACTTCGCGTCACCTACTCTATTTAAAAAATTCTGGGATTCTTACTTCTCGAAAAATAAATCAATGGGTTTTTTATCAACTAAAAGACGAAGTGTTTGACATCACGCGCCAGATCTTTCTGTTTTTGAGTCGGGATGCTATTCTTCTAAAAGATCAGCAGGTATTTCAAACCCTTTATAGTAATCGAGAGTTATCCCTAAACAAACTTCACATCAGGCCAATTAGTCAGTCTTCATGAAATCTTATCGCTGTATTCTTTTCGATCTCGACCACACGCTTTGGGACTACGAAACAAACTCCACGGAAACGCTCGAAGAGCTTTTTCATCATCATAAACTTAGCGAAACGGGTATGCCCTCACTCCCCGATTTTCTAAAAACTTTTGAAACGGTTAATACACGCTTGTGGACGCTTTATGATATTGGGCAGATACATCGCGATGTAATTCGGTATGACCGATTTCATAAAATCATGCTCGAAATGGGGGTTGATAACTATGAGCTTTCCCTAACGCTATCCAATGACTATGTAGATCGTTCGCCAAAAAAAGGCGCGTTGATGCCTAATGCTATTGAGGTGCTTGATTATCTACAATCCAAATACCCCATGACCATTGTAACCAATGGTTTTGATGAAATTCAATCAGTAAAAATGGCCTCGTCAGGAATTACTTCCTACTTTAAAAGTGTCGTTACTTCTGCCCGCGCAGGCCATAAAAAACCTTCTAAAGAAATTTTTGAATTCGCTTTGGCGGAAAGTGGTTTTACTGCTGCTGAAACAATAATGATTGGTGATAACTTACTTACCGATATTGGTGGCGCACGAAATGCTTCGCTTGATACTGTTTACTTTAATCCCAATAAAATACCGCACCAGGAAAAAACCGAATTTGAAATAAGTGACTTGAAAGAGTTACTGAACATTCTTTAAAAACCTGCATTATCTGTATCTTTGTGACCTTCACTCAGATTTTCTATTTCATCAATTAATTTCAACACTTATGTCAACCGGATTCTTCAAAATTCCAACACCAATAAACGAACCCATTCTATCCTACGCCCCCGGAAGCAAAGAGCGGTCGGCCATAAAAAAAGCATTAGCAGAAGCGAGAGCTACTGTTTTGGATATTCCCATGTACATTGGCGCTGAAGAAGTACGTACAGAAAATAAAAAGACATTATCGCCACCCCACGACCACAAACATATTTTAGCGCACTATCACCAGGGCGATAAGAGTCATGTTGAACAAGCAATCAACGCGGCTCTTGCTGCTAAAGAACTTTGGACAAACCTGAGTTGGGAAAACAGAGCTAGTATTTTTCTAAAAGCCGCAGATCTTTTAGCAGGCCCATACCGCAGCAAAATAAATGCGGCTACCATGTTGGGTCAATCGAAAAATGCTTTTCAGGCCGAGATTGATTCAGCCTGCGAACTCATCGATTTTATCCGTTTCAATGTTCATTTCATGGGTGAGATTTATAGTGAACAACCAGTTTCCTCTCCAGGCGTTTGGAACCGAATGGAATACAGGCCCTTGGAAGGATTTGTATTCGCGCTCACGCCTTTCAACTTTACAGCTATAGCCGGCAATCTTCCAACCAGCGCAGCTATGATGGGCAACACGGTTGTCTGGAAACCAGCCAACACGCAAGTCTATGCAGCGAATGTAATTATGCAAGTGTTAAAAGAAGCAGGTTTGCCGGATGGTGTTATCAATCTGGTCTACGTAAGTGGCCCGGATGCAGGTGATGTGATTTTCAATCATCGAGATTTTGCTGGCATTCACTTTACTGGAAGTACCGGTGTGTTTCAAAATATCTGGAAGACGATTGGAAACAACATCCATAAGTTTAGAACCTATCCGCGCATTGTAGGCGAAACGGGTGGTAAGGATTTTATTATGGTGCATAAGAGCGCCAATGCAAAAGAAGTTTCAACTGCCATTGCCCGGGGTGCCTTTGAATATCAGGGACAAAAATGTTCGGCTGCATCGCGTTGCTATATTCCTTCCAATCTTTGGGAGGATGTAAAAAAATACCTCATTGAAGATTTGAAAAGTTTCAAGATGGGCCCAACTGAAGATTTTGGAAACTTTATCAATGCCGTAATAGATGAAAAAGCATTTGACTCTATCAGCGGATACATTGATAAAGCCAAGGCAAACCCCATGAATGAAATTATTGCAGGCGGAAAATACGATAAGTCGAAAGGGTATTTTATCGAACCAACTGTTATTCTTACCAAAGATGCTTCATCGCTCACTATGTGCGAAGAAATTTTTGGCCCGGTACTTACAGTGTACGTTTATCATTCCGAGAATTTTGAACAAACTCTTGAGTTGGTAGATAGCACTTCTCCTTACGCGCTTACAGGTTCCATCATTTCTAAAGACAGATATGCGGTTGAACTGGCTACGAAAAAATTAGTGAATGCCGCGGGTAATTTCTACATCAACGATAAGCCAACTGGAGCAGTTGTGGGGCAACAGCCGTTCGGTGGTGCACGCGGATCAGGTACCAATGATAAAGCGGGAGCAAAAGTTAACTTGATGCGTTGGGTTTCTATGCGAACAATTAAAGAAACGTTTGTTACGCCAACTGATTACAGATATCCGTTTTTGGATAAGGAGTAACTGAAGAAGTTATTTGTTATTGAATTGAAATTTTATTCTCACCTGATTTCAGTTCAATTACTTTTCCATTCCACTCTAACCGACCTGTGATAGTCTCGGGTAATGTAACCGTTCCCGTTAATTGATTCCCCTCTTTTCTAAAATCAACAGCAAGGTCGCCTGCCCAATGTGGAATATTTCCCGTTACCGATTCAAGCTTTTGTAATTGAGGTCGGATTAAAACTTTTTTAAAACCCGGAGTCTGCGGTTGTATTCCGGCAAAAGTAGCCAGCATTTCAAAATCCGGACTCGCACTCCAGGCATGGCATTCACTTCGATCAACACCTTCTGGAAATGTGGTAAGGCCAAGAGACAATAAATCTTTCCATTTGTCGAGCAACGTCATATAGAGATCACCGGCTTGCGCCTGATTCATTGCACGCCCTAAATAGAAATCAAAGTAGAGTGTGGTGGGTGTAAGGTTTTTCGTGTCAACAATTCGCTTTACAAATTCAACTTGTTCTTCTTTCGGAACTATTCCACAAAGCACCGCCATAATGTTGCTGTGCATACTAAAATGTTTTTTATCAGGTGTGTCGGCATACAGTTGCCGATTGGCATCCCAACATTGCTTCTTTACGCCTGCTTTCAATTGCTGACTACGGAGAGAATATTTTTGCGCTAATTCTGGTTGCTTATAGTATCCATACATTTCTGCGGCAAGACTTAAGGTATACGCATAGAAAAGTGAATTGGTAGTGAGTCGCTTAAAGAAACTTTCCTCCACAATTTTATGCGTTGGGAATGAGTGATCGAAAAAATCCCAATACGGTTGTTCTCCCATCATGTTATCAGGGGTCATATATCTTTCAAAATGATCTAACACCCGCTGCATTCCCGGAAGGAAAGTTTTTACAAACTCAGGATCGTTTCGATACATAAAATAGTCGTGTACCATGGTGACCCAAACCAATGAGTAATTTGGAATAAACTGCGGCAACTCCGATGGATAGCGACTGTAAGTAAGTCCGTCATAAGTAATCGATTGATGAAATTGTTCAATCGCATTTTTTGCGAGGCGATCATCACCCGAAACGTAATAAGAAACCAACGCTTGAATACGCGTGTCACCCACATATTGCAACCGCTCCCAATACGGACAGTCCATATAGGTTTCATAAGCACACAGTCTTGCCGTATGCCACCCGATGTCAAAAACTTTTTCTAAACTTTTATCACTTGATGTGAAGGTGGCCTTCTTCTCAAAGGGATAGGCTGTAAACCAACTCTCAAACTTTTCAATGGTTAGTGGTTCTGCACCTGTTGTAATATCAAACTGTACGTAGCGAAAGTTTCGATAGGTGAGTGAAGTGAAAAGTCTTCTTTTGTTTCCATCTGGTATAAAAATATCATACACACCGTGAATTGATTTGCCCTGAATAGAATCTCGATTGCCTTTCTTTTTAATGTCTTCATAAAGCGCTTCGGCATATATCACTTTGACTTGACCACCTTTTCCACCCGAGACAATTAATTCCGGGAATGCTGACGTTAAACTTTGTTGATCAATTAATATGGAACATGTAGTATTGGCTGGAATGGAAATTGGAAAACCAATTGGCTGTTTTACCAATCCTGAACTTCGCCTGATAACCCCACTTTTTTGAAGGGTGTGTTCCATTAAGGGAATTGATCGGGGTATTAACTCCCGCAAGGCATCGCCATAACCCACTACCCCAAAGGGTGCACCCGTTGAAAATGCACTTGATGATTGCCAGGCTGAATCATCATAGTTTTGGGTTTGCCATCCCCAAGGGTAATTAACTCCATCTACCTTCTCTAGTGGTCCTGCCGCATAGTATTGATAGAACAGATTTGGATCACCCGGCTTGAAAACCAATGGCGTGATTGCTTTGTTCGCTATATATTTCCATTCCTCGTCCGTAGTAACAACAGACGAAATGGAATCATTGCCTTGTACGATCAGGCCGGTTTGTTTTCCCATTAGATACACGGGTGCTTCTTCTGCAAAATTGACAACCTGAACAGCCAGTACATTTTTTCCATCATTAAGAAAAGAGGCAATATCGACCGATTCAAATTTCCAATGCCGCGCATCGCTTATCTGTGGACCATCGGTTATGTAATTTCCATTTACATAAAGTCGGTATCGATTGTCTGCCGAAATATTAATTACAAACTGATAGGGCTTCTTTTTTAATTCGAATGATTTTCTAAAATGATAAACACCGTATTGGTTTACATTTTCTTTAGGACCGATCCAGTGCGCTTGCCAACGGTCATTCACAATATGATCGGATGGAGCTACTAAACGTTGAGCTACACATAGAAAGGGCAGACATAAGAGAAATATTACTTTCATCACTTAAGAAAGATAATAAAAAAGAGGCTTTTGACCTCACCCCCCTCCCCTCTTCCAGAGGAGAGGGTGAGGGCAAATTCAATTACCGATCGTTATACCACTTGATATTGCGCGAGAAATACATTAAAAATCCAATGATCAGGAATAAGCCCACGCTTCCGATCAGTAAAGAATAATCCTCAGCCTGAATGATCACATATATGAAAACATAAAAGCCACTCATCAATGCAGTAAATAATAAGATAATCGGTTTCCGTTTCAAAAAACTGGTTGCATATAAACTAACAAGCAATACGGTAGCGATGGAAGATATAGCATAGGCTGCATTATATCCAACCTGCTCTGATACCGACAGTAAAAGTGTATAATAAATAATCAAGGCGACACCTATCAAAATATATTGGAATGGATGAATTCGCAGTTTGGTCGTAATCTCTACGAGAAACAAAGCGGTGAACGCTAAAATAATAATGAGCACACCATACTTAGCCGTACGAATACTCTTTTGATATTGATCTGCTGGAATTAAAAGCCGCAACCCAAATTCAGAACCACTCAGCGATTGTTCGGTATCTATCCACTTTTGAGAAAATGGTCGATTGAAAGAAAGTACTTTCCACGAGGCCGAAAACCCCTCATCAGTCACAGTTCTATCTTCTGGCAAAAGCTTACCTTCAAAACTTGGCGAAGGCCAGGCGCCTTCAGCTTTTACTTCCGTAGATTTTCCTGTAGGTACAAAATAAAGACTTTGACTTCCCTTCAAACTTAAATGAATTGAAAAATCAGAAGCAAAACTAGCCCGCTCTGTCCAACCTAACGGTGTTACGATTCCACTAACGAGCCTACTGCGGTTTGGTGATGCTGCATCATTGAATTCTTCGTGAGATAGCGGGGCATCAATTACTAATCCAATGTCACTTGCGGGCTCCGACAAAAGTTTCTTACCTCCATTTTGGATTATTGGATTTTCACTGATCCCTCTCAAATCTGTTATACCATTAATCAATACAGCTTCCTTCCAATGTACTTGTTCATCCGGAATATTCCAGGCTGAAAAATCAGGCGTAACAAAACTTGCGTCCATGGCGATTGTTGATTCGTAAACAGCTACATCAAAAATACCGCGATGCAGCACTTCTGGTTTCACCTTGCTGGATGCCGTATACGTTTCCGGTAGAAAAAAAGCCTTGTGCGTTGTCTCTCTAAGCTCTTCTGTTTGCTTACTGTCATTCCAACGTTTTATGGTTTCAATTCTAGTAAACGGAATCATCAGCACGGGCCCTGATAAAGTCTGGTCGCCCGACCATTTTTCAGATACCTCACGGATAACTTCCTCCGCTCGGCCTTGTCGCTCTCGAATCAGGCTTTCAATCCACGAAGTGGGGATTAATAAAATGAGAATTAAGAAACCGATAGAGAAAAGCTTTACCATAATGGATTCGGTAATCCATTGGTTGAATCGTTCAAAGAGATTGGGGGTTGTTTCCATGATTGTTTTTTTAATTAAAAGTACTTTGTGTTTAAAAGTTAATGGTGAAATTTTTTACTTTCGCTGTTGCTTGATTAATTCTTCAAGAGCATCTATGTGTTTTTTAAAGGCAGTCCGCCCCCGTTCGGTGACTTTGTATCGGGTGTTGGGCTTGCGGTCTACAAAAGATTTACTGATAGAAATGTATTTTTCTCTTTCCAGAGCTTTTAAATGTGTGGCGAGATTGCCATCTGTTATGTCAAGTAATTCTTTCAAAGCGTTGAAGTCGTAAGAGTCGTTAGCCACCAACACAGAAATAATCTGCAGCCGCACCCGATGCTCCATCACCTTGTCTAAGTTTTCGAAAGGGTTCTTCATCGATCGTATTTCTTAAACATCAGCGCTCCATAAATGATATGTAGCACACCAAACCCGATCGACCAAAAAATTAATCCAAAACCCGGCAACGCAGCACAAATAATTCCAAGAATAATTTCTAGATATCCCAAATACCGAATTTCATCATACAAATTAGGGCTTGCCTGAATTAAGGCAAGTCCGTAGAAAATCAGAAATGCAGGCGCAACAAGAGCAAAGTATCCGTAGAGGGCCAGAAAGATCAAGAAGATTCCTCCTGCTAACAAGGGCACCAGTAAATTAATCACAAGTCTCTTGCTGGTCGTATTCCAAACTTTTACACCCATCTTATTCGCCTTACGGGAAGCCAGCACATAGCCCGTAATTATTGATGCTACCAGTACAGCCAAAGCAATTGCTAACAATCTGATTATAATCGTGACCTCCTTAACAGATTGGTTTGCATAGTCAAAGGGTGTTTGGGGGAGATATACTATGTAATAGGCAAACCCTGCTCCGATCAGCGCATACACGCCAGCCAAAATTCCAGAAAGTCCGCTGAGGGACAAAAACTTGACAGACTTCTCCATCATATGACGGATCGATTCGATGTCCTTCTGATAATCTGAATTCTGCTCCATATTAAAAGTACTTTGTAATTCAAAGTTAATGAACGGATTCATATCGACAAGAGTTTTTGCGTATTCAAGATATTTTTGGGTTGATTTTGGATATTTCCGGCTCAATGCCTTAATATTGCACTCCCAATTCAGTTAGGAAAGCAGAATTCTCCCTTAGCTCAGCTGGTTAGAGCATCTGACTGTTAATCAGAGGGTCCTTGGTTCAAGTCCAAGAGGGAGAGCAAAAAGGCCGCCTTAGCGGCT
>Ga0154020_10007308_pt1 | contig 12909 bp, 10 predicted proteins | sample Klosneuvirus_201_FD_109709 | JGI IMG/M metagenome (GOLD analysis project Ga0154020, IMG submission 109709) | Active sludge microbial communities from wastewater, Klosterneuburg, Austria - Klosneuvirus_20160825_MG | ecosystem: Engineered > WWTP > Aerobic digester > Activated sludge | place... | reverse complement strand
TGGACGTCTGGCCGTGATCTGCTTCCATTCGCTGGAGGATCGCATCGTCAAGCGCTTCCTGCGCGATGCGGCGCATCCGCCGCAACCGCCGAAGAATGTACCGGTGCGCGCGGTCGATCTGCCGCAACCGGTAATGAAACTTGTCGGCAAGGCGATGTTTCCATCGGATGCTGAAATCGCCGCCAATCCGCGCTGCCGCAGCGCGGTGCTGCGCGTGGCGGAGAAGGTCGGAGATATCTCGTGAAAAATTCAAAATCCACCGCAGAGGCGCAGAGGCGCGGAGGTAACGCAGAGAAAACCTGCCCCTTGCTTCTCTTGAACTCCTCCGCGCCTTCTCTGCGCCTCTGCGCCTCTGCGGTAGGTTCTCACGGTTTCTTTGGTGGCTCGTGAGCATGGCACGCTTCAATCTTTTCCTGGTTCTGATTGCTCTGGCCTGCGCCCTGTCGGCCGTAAGCGCCAACCATCGCGCCCGAAAACTGTTCACCGAACTTGAAGCCACGCAGAAACGCATGCGTGATCTGGAGGTCGAATGGGGGCAGCTGCAGCTTGAACAAAGCACGCTGGCCGCCCATGTCCGCGTCGAGAAGGTCGCGCGCGAAAAGCTGGGCATGAAACCGCCAGTGCCGGGACGGATCATTTCCGTCGAGCCGGTTCCTGAAAAATGACGTCGCCATGAGGTCGATCAAGTTCTCCAAAAGTCCATTGCTTTCCGAGCGCCTGCCGCCGTGGCGGCAACGCCTGGTGCTGGTGGTGTTGCTCGGCGCCTTCGTCACGCTGATCGGGCGCTCGCTGTACTTGCAGGGTTTCAACAGCGAGTTCCTCGGCGACAAGGGGCGCGCGCGCTTCGAGCGCGTGATCGACATTTCCGCCACGCGCGGCCGCATCACCGATCGCCACGGCGACGTGCTGGCGGTGTCCACTCCGGTGCGCTCGATCTGGGCGATCCCCGAAGACGCGCAACTGGCGCCGGCGCAGTCGCGCAACCTGGCCACGCTGCTTGACATGGACGTGCGCGAGATCAACCGCAAGCTGGCCTCCGAACGCGAGTTCGTCTATGTCAAACGCCAGTTGCCGCCCGAGCTGGCCGACCGGGTTTCGGCGCTGCAATTGCCCGGCATCCACCAGAAGAATGAATACCGGCGCTACTACCCGGCGGGCGAGGTGATGGCGCACATGCTGGGGTTTACCGGGGTCGAGGATGCCGGTCAGGAAGGCATCGAACTGGCGTTCAACAGCCAGTTGTCGGGCAAGGCGGGCAGCCGCCGCGTGATCAAGGATAGGCGCGGCAACGTGGTGGAAGACGTCGAAAGCATCCATCCGCCGCTGGAAGGCAAGGACATCGTGCTGGCGATGGATTCGAAGGTGCAGTACCTCGCCTACAGCCACCTCAAGCAGGCGCTGGAGGAAAATCGCGCCAAGGCCGGCGGCGTGGTGGTGCTCGATGCCCGCAGCGGCGAAATCCTCGCCCTGGCGAATCTGCCGACCTACAACCCGAACAATCGCGTCAAGCTGGTCGGCGCGCAGTTGCGCAACCGTGCGCTGACCGACACCTTCGAGCCCGGTTCGACGCTGAAGCCGTTCACCGCGGCGCTGGCGCTGGAGAAGGGCAAGGTGCGTTTCAACACGCCGATCCAGACCGCGCCGGGGAAAATGACCATCGGCACGGCGACCATCTCGGATGCGCACGTGCATGGTGTGCTGACCGTTGCGCAGGTGATCCAGAAGTCATCCAACATCGGCGCTGCCAAGCTGGCGCTGTCGATGACGCCTGACGAAATGTGGACCATGTTCGACAGCCTCGGCTTCGGCGCGCCGCTGAAGCTCGGCTTCCCCGGCGAGGTCGGCGGCCGCCTGCGTCCGGCCAAGACCTGGAAGCCGATCGAACAGGCCACCATGTCCTATGGTCATGGCATTTCGGTGACGCTGATCCAGCTGGCGCGCGCCTATCAGGCCTTTGCCCGCGACGGCGACCTGGTGCCGATCTCGCTGGCGCGACTGGATACGCCGCCGCTGGGCGGCAAGCAGGTGTTCTCGGCGCAGACCGCGCGCGAAGTGCGCGCCATGCTGGAGATGGCGGTGCAGCCGGGCGGTACCGCGCCCAAGGCACAGATCGCCGGCTATCGCGTGGCGGGCAAGACCGGCACCGCGCACAAGATCGAAGGCGGCGCCTATGCCAACAAATATGTCGCGTCCTTCGTCGGTTTCGCGCCGGTTTCCGAGCCGCGCCTGATTGTCGCGGTGATGGTCGACGAGCCGTCGAACGGCCGGCATTTCGGCGGCGACGTGGCGGCGCCGGTGTTCGCCCAGGTGATGGCCGGCAGCCTGCGCACGCTGGGCGTTGCACCGGATGCGCCCTTGAAACCGCTGATCACGGCGAGCGCCGAGCCGGTCCGGGAAGAGATGTGAACGCGATGGCCATCCTTGAACAGCTCGAACGCAAGGGCGTTATGGCGAAGCGCCTCACCGCCGACTCGCGCCGCGTGCAGCCCGGCGATGTTTTTGTCGCCTTTGCCGGCGCGCACGTCGATGGCCGCGACTTTATCGCGCAGGCCGTGGCGAAGGGGGCGGCGGCGGTGATCGCGGAGGCGGGACGGAAAGTCGGCGTTGGCGATACGCCGTTGGTCGAAGTGGAAGGGCTCGCCGCGCTCTCCGGCGAGATCGCGCACCTGGTGTACGGTCGTCCATCGGAGCTTCTCTGGCTCTGCGGCGTCACCGGCACCAACGGCAAGACCTCGGTCTCGCAGTGGATCGCACAGGCGATGAACGCCATGCAGCATCGGTGCGCCGTGATCGGCACGCTGGGCAACGGCTTCCTCGAGGCGCTGAACGAAAGCCCCAACACCACGCCGGATGCGATCACCCTGCATGCCGAACTCGCCGCCTTCGTCGCGCAGGGCGCAAAGGCTTGCGCGATGGAGGTGTCCTCCATCGGGCTCGATCAGGGCCGTGCAAACGGCGCGGCCTTCGACGTGGCGATATTCACCAACTTGACGCGCGACCACCTCGAGTATCACGGCAGCATGTCGGCTTACGCGGCGGCCAAGGAAAAGCTGTTCTTCGTCCCCGGTCTCTCCGCGGCGGTGCTGAATCTGGATGATCCCTTTGGCGCCGAACTGGCGGCCAGGCTCAGGGGCCGCCTGCGCCTCATCGGCTACACGCTCGGCCCGGACGCTGGCAGTAAGGATGTCCTTCGCGCGGAAAACCTGGACATGAGTGCCACCGGCGTCGAGTTCGATCTGCGCGGCGTGCATTTCACCGCGCCCGTGGTGGGCCGCTTCAATGTCTCCAATCTGCTCGCGGCGATCGGCGCATTGCTGGCGCGCAACGAACGTCTTGAGGACATTGCTGTCGCGCTGCGCCGCATCCAGCCGCCGCCGGGACGCATGCAGGCGCTGGGCGGTGTGCAGGAACCGCTGATCGTGGTGGACTACGCGCATACGCCGGACGCCCTGGAAAAGGCGCTCGGCGTGCTGCGCGAAACCGCGGCTGCGCGGGGCGGTCGGCTGGTCTGCGTATTCGGTTGCGGCGGCGATCGCGATCCCGGCAAGCGGCCGCAAATGGGCGCGATTGCCGAGCGTCTGGCCGACCAGGCGGTGCTGACCAGCGATAACCCGCGCCATGAAAACCCGCAAGCCATCATCGACGGCGTGCTCGCCGGCATGAAAAGGCCGCCGAGCGTCCAGATCGACCGCGGCCGGGCCATCGCCGACGCGGTGGCGGGCGCCGATCAGCGCGACGTGATCCTGATCGCCGGCAAGGGCCACGAGCCGTATCAGGAAATCGCCGGTGTGCGGCATCCCTTCTCCGACCTCGACGCCGCAAAGTCGGCGTTGGCGACACGGCGAGGATCGCGGCAATCATGATGATGACTCTGCACGAGGCCGCCCACGCCATTGCTGCCGGCGCACAGGGTGCCGATGCCGGCTTCAGTGGCGTTTCCACCGATTCGCGGACCATTGCCGCCGGCGAGCTGTTCGTCGCGCTCAAGGGTGAGAACTTCGATGGCCACGCGTATGTCAGCGAGGTCCTGGCGCGTGGTGCGGCAGGCGCGCTGGTCAGTCAGGAATTTGCCGCCGGCCATCCTGATCTGCCGCTGATCTCCGTCACCGACACGCGACTGGCGCTAGGCGCGCTGGCGGCGCAGTGGCGTGGGCGCTTTGCGATCCCGCTGATCGGCATCACCGGCAGCAACGGCAAGACCACGGTCAAGGAAATGTGCGCGGCGATCCTGCGCGCGCAGCACGGAAGCGCCGATGCCGTGCTGGCCACGGTCGGCAACCTCAACAACGACATCGGCCTGCCGCTGACCCTGCTCAAGCTGCGCGCATCGCATCGCGCGGCGGTGATCGAGATGGGCATGAACCACGCGGGCGAGATCGACTACCTGACGCTGCTCGCACAGCCGTCGGTGGCGCTGGTAAACAACGCGCAGCGCGCGCATCTCGAGGGCCTCGGTTCGGTGCAGGATGTGGCGCTGGCCAAGAGCGAGATATTCGCCGGGCTGCCCGCCGACGGCGTTGCCGTGTTCAATGCCGACGATGCACAAGTCGAAATCTGGTGCGAGCTGGCGCGCGATCGTCGCCGGCTGACGTTTGGCATTGATCAGGCGGCCGACGTACGCGGGCAGTTTGCCGGCCATGGTTTGGGCAGCGATCTGGCGCTGACCACTCCCTGGGGCGCGTTCAAGGTAACGCTTGCCGTACCGGGGCTCCACAATGCCCGCAACGCCTGCGCCGCGGCGGCAGCGACACTGGCAGCCGGTGCGTCGGTTGCTGCCGTCCGCGAAGGGCTGGCGGGATTTGCCGGCGTCAAGGGCCGCCTGCAGCGTCGCGCCGGGCGCAAGGGTGCGCTGGTGGTGGATGACAGCTACAACGCCAATCCGGACTCGATGCGCGCGGCGATCGACGTGCTGGCCGCCGTGCCCGGCAAGCGCATTTTCGTCATGGGCGACATGGGCGAGGCGGGCGCTGCCGCCGGTCAGTTTCACGACGAGGTCGGCGGTTATGCCAAGAGCCACGGCATCGATCGTTTGTTCTGTCTGGGTGAAATGTCGGTAGCGGCAGCGCGCAATTTTGGCGAGGGCGGACAGCACTTTCCTCGCCTTGACGAGCTGCTTAGAACGCTGCAGAGCGAACTTGGTCCGCAGACCACGGTGCTGGTCAAGGGCTCGCGCTTCATGCGCATGGAGCGCGTCGTCGACGCGATAGTGGATGAAGGAGCAATGCATGCTGCTTGAACTCGCCCAATGGCTGGCCAGGGACCTCCGCGGCTTCAACGTCTTCGGCTACATCACCTTGCGCGCGGTACTGGCGACCATGACCGCGCTGACCATTTCCTTCGTCTTCGGCCCGGCGGTGATCCGCTGGCTCGCGGCCAAGAAGATCGGCCAGTCGGTGCGCACCGACGGCCCGCAGACGCATCTGGTCAAGGCCGGTACGCCGACCATGGGCGGCGCGCTGATCCTGATCTCGCTGGGCATATCCACGCTGCTGTGGGCGGATCTGTCCAATCGCTTCATCTGGATCGTGCTGATCGTCACCTTCGGCTTCGGCGCGGTGGGCTGGGTCGATGACTGGCGCAAGGTGGTCTACCGCAATCCCGATGGCCTGTCGGCGCGGGCGAAGTTCTTCTGGCAGTCGGTGATCGGCCTGGTTGCCGCAATCTATCTGGCGTTCTCGATTTCGGCGCCCAACAACGAAAAGGTCGTCCAGCTGTTCTTCCAGTGGGTGTCGTCCGGCTTCACCCTGGAGCTGCCGCAGCAGACCGCACTGATCGTGCCCTTCTTCAAGAGCGTGACCTATCCGCTGGGCATGTTCGGCTTCATCCTGCTGACCTACCTGGTGATCGTCGGCACCAGCAATGCGGTGAACCTGACCGACGGCCTCGATGGCCTCGCGATCATGCCGACGGTGCTGGTCGGCGCGGCGCTGGGCATTTTTACTTACGTCGCCGGCAATTCCGTGTTCTCCAAATACCTGCTGATGCCCTACATCCCCGGCGCCGGCGAACTGACGGTGTTCTGCGGTGCGCTGGCCGGCGCAGGTCTGGGCTTCCTGTGGTTCAACGCCTACCCGGCCGAGGTGTTCATGGGCGACGTTGGCGCCCTGGCGCTGGGCGCGGCGCTGGGCGCGGTGGCGGTGGTGGCGCGGCAGGAGATCGTGTTGTTCATCATGGGCGGCGTTTTCGTCGCCGAAACCATCTCGGTGATGCTGCAGGTCGGCTATTTCAAATACACCAAGAAGCGCTACGGCGAAGGCCGACGAATCCTGCGCATGGCGCCGCTGCACCATCACTTCGAACAAACCGGATGGAAGGAGACGCAGGTGGTGGTGCGCTTCTGGATCATCACCATCCTGCTGGTGCTGTTCGGATTGTCGACGCTGAAAATACGATGAACGAAATGGCATTTACCGCAGAGGCGCAGAGGCGCAGAGTAAGGCGACGCAGAGAAAAGCAATCCTGTGCAGTGGTCTTTGCCGTCCTCTGCGATTCCTCTGCGCCTCTGCGCCTCTGCGGTGAGAACTTGCCGTGGAACTGAACGGCAAACACGTCCTCATCCTCGGCCTCGGTGAATCGGGGCTGGCCAGTGCGCTCTGGTGCGCGCGGCAGGGGGCGCGGGTGCGCGTGGCGGACACCCGGGCGGCACCGCCCTATCTTGAGGAGTTGCATCGCCGTGTCTCCAGCGCCGACTTTTGCAGCGGCGAGTTCGACAAGGCGCTGCTCGATGGCATCGATTTGCTGGTGCTGTCGCCTGGACTCTCGGGCGGGCTGATGGTGGTGATCCACGCCCGCGCCGCCGGTATTCCGGTGGTCGGCGAGATCGAATTGTTCGCCCAGGCGCTGCGCAGTCTGGGCCGGAATGTTCCGGTGCTGGCCATCACCGGAACCAACGGCAAGACCACCACGACGGCGCTGACCGGGCATCTGCTGCGCGCCACGGGCAAGACCGTCGGCGTCGCGGGAAACATTTCGCCGGCGGCGCTGACGGCCCTGATGGACGCGCAGGATGCCGATGCCCTGCCGCAGATCTGGGTGCTGGAGCTTTCGAGTTTCCAGCTGGAGACTACCGAGACCTTGTATCCGGCTGCGGCGACGGTGCTGAACATTTCCGACGACCATCTCGATCGCTACATCGATCTCGACGAGTATGCGTCGGCCAAGGCGAGGATCTTTCAAAGCGCCGAGGGCGCACCGGGCGTGCAGGTGCTCAATCGCGCTGACGCACGGGTGCGCCGGATGGCGCTGGCCGATCGTCACATCATCAGCTTCGGCCTCGATGCACCCGTAGCCGGTGAGGACTTCGGTCTGCGCATGAATCGGGGCGAGGCGTGGATCGTGCAGGGCGAACGCTTCCTGCTGCCGGTCTCCGGATTGCCGTTGGCCGGCTTGCACAATGCCGCCAACGCGATGGCGGCGCTGGCCTTGTGCACCAGTCTCGGCTTCGACGCGAATGCATTGCTGCCCGCCTTGCGCAGCTTCCGCGGCTTGCCGCATCGTGTCGAAAAGGTTGCCGAGATCGATGGCGTGAGCTGGTACGACGATTCCAAGGGCACCAATGTCGGCGCCACGGTAGCGGCTCTGACCGGCCTCGGCGGATTGGGGCGCAAGATCGTTCTCATCGCGGGTGGCGATGGCAAGGGACAGGACTTTTCCCCGCTCGTGAAAGCCGTGGCGAAGCACGCACGCGCCGCGGTGCTGATCGGCCGTGACGGACCGCTGATCGAAAAGGCCATCCTCGCCTCCGGAGTGGCAATCGAAAGCGCAACGGACATGGGCGATGCCGTGCGTCGCGCCCATTCGCTGGCGCAGGACGGCGATGCCGTGCTGCTGTCGCCGGCCTGCGCCAGCTTCGACATGTTCCGCAACTACGAGCACCGAGCGCAGGTCTTCGTTGCCGCCGTCCATGCACTGGAGGGCGCCGGCCGCCGGGCCGCCCCAAGGCAGGCGCAGTCAGCCACGCGGAATTCCGCCGGCGGCGGAATGAACCAGGATCGCCCCCTTCCCCGGGAAGGGGGAGGGGGGGAAGGCAAATCGTGAGTCGCACCTACGCCGCACCAGCGCAGCACGCGCCCGCCGAGCTGGACGGCCTCCTGCTGTGGCCGGCGATCGGCCTGCTGCTGCTGGGATTGGTGATGGTGTATTCGTCGTCGATCGCGATGGCCGAGGGCAGCCGTTTCACGGGCGGCCAGTCGGCCTATTTCCTGTTTCGTCATGCGGTCTTTCTTTCCGTCGGACTGGTCGCCGGCGTGATGGCCTTTCAGATTCCCTTGCGCTTGTGGCAGCAGGCGGCGCCCTGGCTGTTCCTGGCTGGGGTCGTGCTGCTGCTGCTGGTGCTGATTCCGCATGTCGGCCGTTCGGTCAATGGCGCCCAGCGCTGGATCGGCCTCGGCCCGATCAACCTGCAACCTTCCGAGTTGATGAAGCTCTTCGTCGTGCTCTACGCCGCCGACTACACCACGCGCAAGCTCGATGACATGGGCAGCTTCCTGCGCGGCTTCGGGCCGATGGCGCTGGTCATGGTGCTGGTCGGCTTCCTGCTGCTGAAGGAGCCGGACTTCGGCGCGCTGGTGGTGATCCTTTGCATCGCCACCGGCATCCTGTTTCTGGGCGGCATCAACGTGCGGGTGTTCAGCGTGCTGGTGGTGGTGCTGGCGGTCAGTTTCGTGATCATGATCTGGGTTTCACCCTACCGGCGCGAGCGCATCTTCGGCTTCATGGATCCGTGGCAGGACGCTTTCGGCAAGGGCTACCAGCTTTCGCATGCGCTGATCGCCTTCGGTCGCGGCGAATGGTTCGGCGTCGGCCTCGGCGCCAGCGTCGAGAAATTGTTCTATCTGCCCGAGGCGCATACCGATTTCCTGCTGGCGGTGATCGCCGAGGAGCTCGGCTTCGTCGGCGTCTGCGTCGTGGTCGGCCTGTTCGCCCTGCTGGTGCAGCGCTCATTCGTCATCGGCCGCCAGGCGCTGGTGCTCGGCCGCGTGCATTCGGGGCTGGTGGCGCAAGGCATCGGCATCTGGCTCGGCGTGCAGGGCTTCATCAACATGGGCGTGAACATGGGCCTCTTGCCGACCAAGGGCCTGACCCTGCCGCTGATGAGCTTCGGCGGCTCGGGCATCGTCGCCAATTGTCTGGCGCTCGGCATATTGCTGAGGGTCGACTGGGAGAATCGACAGTTGATGCGGGGGCAACAGGTATGAAATTCAATCTCACCGCAGAGGCGCAGAGGCGCAGAGGCAACGCAGAGAAAGGCAATAGCTCCTTCTCGTTCCTGATTTTCTCTGCGCCTCTGCGTCTCTGCGGTAAAAGCCTTTTCCCATGAAAACCCTCCTCGTCATGGCCGGCGGCACGGGCGGGCACATCATGCCGGGGCTGGCCGTGGCCGAACACCTCAAGGCCCAGGGCTGGAAGGTCGCCTGGATGGGCCATCCGGACGGCATGGAAGCGAAGCTGACGGTGGGTCGCGGCTACGAGATGGCCTGGGTGCATTTCTCCGCGCTGCGCGGCAAGGGCCTGCTGAGGAAACTCCTGCTGCCCTTCAACCTGCTGCGTGGTTTCATCGGGGCATGGAAGCAGCTCAAGCGCATCCGGCCCGACGTGGTGTTGGGTATGGGCGGCTACATCAGTTTTCCGGGCGGCATGATGGCGTCCTTGCAGGGCATTCCGCTGGTGCTGCACGAACAGAATTCCGTGGCCGGCCTGGCCAACAAGGTGCTGGCGGGTGTCGCCGACCGTGTCCTCAGCGGCTTCCCCGATGTAATGAAGAATGCACGCTGGGTCGGCAATCCGGTACGCCCGGAAATCGCCGTATCGCCAGCGCCGACTTTTCGTTATGCGCAGCACAGCGGCCCGCTGCGCGTGCTGGTGGTGGGCGGCAGCCTCGGCGCGCAAGCCTTGAACGAGGCGCTGCCGAAAGCGCTGGCGCTGATACCGGAAGGCGAGCGACCGCTGGTGGTGCACCAGGCCGGCGAGAAACATCTGCCGATGCTGAAAAGTTTCTACATTTCGGCAGGTGTCAATGCCGACTGTGTGGCCTTCATCAACGACATGGCCGGCGCCTACGACTGGGCTGATCTGGTGATCTGCCGCGCCGGCGCCCTGACCGTGGCGGAACTGGCGGCGGCCGGCGTCGCCAGTTTGCTGGTGCCCTTCCCGCATGCAGTGGACGACCACCAGACGTCGAATGCGCGCTTTTTGAGCAATGCCGGCGCGGCGATCCTGCTGCCGCAGGGCGAGCTGACGCCGGCGCGTCTGGCCGAGATCGGAAACCTGTCGCGCCAGCAGCTTTGCCAGATGGCCGAAAAAGCCCGCGAACTGGCGCGGCCGGAGGCAACGGCAGAGGTTGCCAGAATTTGCCAGGAGGTGGCCAGGTGACCACTTTTCCCCCATCCCCCTTCCCAAGGAAGGGGGTGTCCACGGTTCGCGGGCAAGGCCCGCTCCGTCATCATGACTCGCTGCCCCCTTGGGGCGGCCCGGCGGAGGCAGCATGAAACACAAAGTCAAACGCATCCACTTCGTCGGCATAGGTGGTTCGGGCATGTCGGGCATCGCCGAAGTGCTGGCGAACCAGGGCTTCGAGGTCAGCGGCTCGGATCTCGCCGAAAGCGCGACGACGCGGCGCCTCGCGGCGCAAGGCATCCGCATCGCCATCGGCCACAGCGCACAGAACGCCGCGACCGCGGATGCCGTGGTGGTGTCGACCGCGGTGCGTGAAGACAACCCGGAAGTGCTCATGGCGCGCGAGCGCCAGGTGCCGGTGGTGCCGCGGGCGCAGATGCTGGCCGAGCTGATGCGCATCAAGCAGGGCATCGCGATTGCCGGCACGCACGGCAAGACCACCACCACCAGCCTCGTCGCCAGTTGCCTGGCCGAGGGCGGCCTCGATCCGACCTTTGTCATCGGCGGGCGACTGAATTCGGCCGGGGCGAACGCCAAGCTCGGCAGCGGCGAATTCCTCGTGGCCGAGGCCGACGAATCGGATGCCTCCTTCCTCTTCCTGTCGCCGGTGGTTTCGGTGGTCACCAACATCGACGCCGACCACATGGAAACCTACGGCCACGATTTCGGCCGGCTCAAGCAGGCCTTCGTCGACTTCCTCCATCGCCTGCCCTTTTATGGCGTCGCCGTGGTCTGCGGCGACGACGCCAACGTGCGCGAGATCATGCCGCGCGTGGCCAAGCAGATCGTCACCTACGGCATCGACAGCGAGGTCAACTTTCGCGCCGAAGATGTGGTGGCCGACGGCGGCACCATGCGCTTTACCTGCGTGCGCACCAACGGTGGCATCAGCCGTTTGCCGATCGTGCTCAACTTGCCGGGACGGCACAACGTGCTGAACGCGCTGGCCGCCATCGCGGTGGCGACAGAAGTCGGCGTTGGCGACACGGCGATCATCAAGGCACTGGCCGAGTTTCGCGGCGTCGGCCGCCGCTTTCAGCGCTATGGCGAGATTGCCTGTCCGGGTGGCGGGAAGTTCACGCTGGTCGACGACTACGGCCATCATCCGGCGGAGATGGCGGCCACGATTGCGGCGTCTCGCGGCGCCTTCCCCGGCCGCCGGCTGGTGCTGGCCTTCCAGCCGCATCGCTACACGCGCACGCGGGACTGTTTCGAGGATTTCGTCAAGGTGCTGTGCGAGGTCGATGCGCTGCTGCTGGGCGAGGTCTATGCCGCCGGCGAGGCGCCGATCGTTGCTGCCGACAGCCGCGCGCTGCTGCGCGCGCTGCGCATCGCGGGCAGGATCGAACCCGTCTTTGTCGAAGACATCGCGGCGATGCCGGCGGCCATTCTCGCCGCCGTGCGCGATGGTGATGTGGTGATCACCATGGGCGCCGGTTCGATCGGCGGCGTGCCGGGGAAACTGGCCGATGGCTGAAGCCCTGCGCGGTCGGTTGAGCAGCAACGAACCCATGGCCGGCCATGTGTCGTGGCGTGCCGGCGGGGCCGTGGCACGCGCCTTCTTTCCGGCCGACCTGGCGGATCTTGCCGCATTCCTGCATGGCTTGCGCCACGACGAGCCCCTGCTGATGGTCGGCCTGGGCAGCAACCTGCTGATACGCGATGGCGGCTTCGACGGCACCGCCATCTTCACCCATGGCGTGCTGGATACCCTGCGCCGCGAGGCGGACGGCAGCTTCTACGCCGAGGCCGGCGTCGCCTCGCCCAAGCTGGCGCGTTTCGTCGGCAATCAGGGCTGTGCCGAGGCGGAGTTCCTGGCCGGCATTCCCGGCACCGTGGGCGGAGCGCTGGCGATGAACGCCGGCTGCCACGGCGGTGAGACCTGGCGCTATGTGGAGCGCGTGCTGATGCTGAATCGCGACGGCGAGCAGGTCATCCGCACGCCGGAGGATTTCGCCGTCGGCTACCGCCATGTCGGGCTTAAAAAGGCCAGTGATGAAATCTTCGCCGGTGCCTGGTTCCGCTTTCCCGCGGGGGACGCCGCAACGGCTCGCGCGCATTTGCGCGAACTGCTGGAACGGCGCATCGCGACCCAGCCGCTACACCTGCCCAACGCCGGTTCGGTGTTCCGGAATCCTCCCGGCGACCATGCCGCGCGCCTGATCGAAGCGGCCGGGCTCAAGGGCACACAGATCGACGGTGCGCAGGTTTCCGAAAAGCATGCGAATTTCATCGTTAATCCCAAGGGTGCGGCTACCGCGAGTGCGATAGAAATGCTAATCGGCCGAGTTCAGGCTGAAGTGGCGGAAAAGTTTGGCGTCTCGCTGGTGCGCGAGGTGCGCATTCTGGGCGCACGGAGCGGTCAATCCGGGATGTACGGAGAAGGAGCTTGATGGATTTCGGCAAGGTGGCGGTGATGATGGGTGGCAAGTCGGCCGAGCGCGAGGTTTCGCTGAAAAGCGGGGCTGCGGTGCTGGCCGCGCTGCGCTCGTCCGGCGTCGATGCCCACAGTTT
>Ga0154020_10007306_pt1 | contig 12910 bp, 9 predicted proteins | sample Klosneuvirus_201_FD_109709 | JGI IMG/M metagenome (GOLD analysis project Ga0154020, IMG submission 109709) | Active sludge microbial communities from wastewater, Klosterneuburg, Austria - Klosneuvirus_20160825_MG | ecosystem: Engineered > WWTP > Aerobic digester > Activated sludge | place... | reverse complement strand
TGTACTCGGAAATGTAAAGGCGGCTCCAGGAGTGGATGCTTGGGGAAAAGGCGCACCTGTAACTCAGTTGGGACGACAACTTCAACTCAATGATATGGCAGCAACGATTGCCTATCTTCTTAGGACTCCAAACCCCATCACTTCGGCAAATTCACTGGTGACAATTAATTCTTCTTCCAATCAATTAGAAGGAACCATTGAAAATGCAAAACGGGTTTAGTTAAATAGAGCTAATTCAAAAAAAATAATTATAAATACTTGATCATTCGGGTTGGTCATTTACAAAAAAATAATTTTAGAGCGTTTTTAAAAACTCAATAAGATCTATTTTATCTGCGGGAGTGAACTTTTCATTTCCGTTTGCATCTAAAAGCATTTTCGTGTGTCCTGAATTACTCAAACCAGGTTTTCTTGTATCCATTTTAGCTTCTTGATCAAAAATCCATTTATTTGGGATTTTATCACCCACCGGATAACCGACACAGTCTCCATCGAAATCAGTTTTTTTATCGAGTGCTGGCCCCATAATAAAACTTTTGGGACGTTGGGCCTCCAAGGACAAAAGAGCACAAAGTGTCGGGATAGAGCCGTTATGAAAATAGGGGTAACGAGCCCATATTCCAACAAGGGGTGGTGGTACATACCCAATCTGTGGTTCAATAAACGTTTTCATCCATTTTGAAATGGCTAAATTATTAAAGGTATTGGCAAAATATTTTGTTGCTTGATAACGCTGGGAGTCCGTTCCAACATTTTTAATTGGTGTTTTTGCATGATAAATAACTTTTGTAGTTTCAAGAACTTCAACCTCAGTTAATTCTGAAGAATTGTCTTGAGACCATGCCTTCTCATAAACACCATGACATTGAGAACAGGATTGATTAAAAAGCTTTTCTCCTTTTTTAGCCCGGTTGAAATTAATAGCACTTGCTGGAAAAAAATCTGTCAATCGAGGAGCTTCCGTAGCAAAAACAGCAGCCGTTAGTTTTTCTACAATCTCTCCATTTTTCTTCATCCATTCTTCTAGTTCTTGTAAATCTGTACCGCGTCCAATTTCATTCCATAAAAAATTGGTAAATATAGGATTCCCGCTAATCACCGACCCATCAGAGAGCCAACGGGTTTTGTACTTTAAATTCCACCAAGGCATGGGTTTAGAATCCGCAGTAAAATGTTTTAGTTCATTATAACGAGGATGATTTTCAAAAAAAGAATTTTTTGTAGCATACTCATCACTATTTCTACGCGCTAAGCTAAGTGTTACATGCGCTAAAGATGTATCCAGTCCATGAACCTGAGGTACCACGCCATCAACTGAAGCAATATTTCTTTTGGTTCTCGAATACATCCTCATTTCACCATCACTTGCATGGGTGCTCTCTTTGTAAAGTGACTCAGGTAAATTAGGAATTACAATTCGTCCCAACTGAAAAAACAAATTCGCATGTGGTCTTTTGTTCGTTAATCCCATAACAGTGGTGCCAAAAAGATTTGTTGCATGACAGGCAAAACAACTAAATGTGAGTCCTTCACCATCAGCTGTTTTGATTATACCCGCTCCTGCATAAAACTGATCGGGTACACCATTTGGATAAGGCATTTTATAAATACCTTTTGCCTCTGGACCATTGACTTTACTAAGCCCTAACCATTTATAAAGCTCAGTTTCTGCTTTCATTTCGCCAAACGGACTATTCCATTGAATTAACAACTGCTTTAAAGGGCTTTCAATTGGTAAGTTAAAAAATTCCTTAATGGGGCGGTAGGGAATTAAAAGTCCCGTCACAGTGATCGGATACGTCATGGCATGAGTATAACCAATCATTTTATCTTTCTCTAGCTCATCTGAATCTACCTGATAAATATTTCTTCTGTTTTCACCTGGAATAATACTGGCCTCTTTCGTCCAGTCGGGCCTAACTTTAGCGTTTGAAATGATCGTATAATAAATGATTATAAAAATAGAGATAAATCGCATTACTTAATCCTCCAAAAACAATTGAAAATAAATCCAATTGTAAGATCGAGTATCATTATAAATTAAATCTATTTATTAATTATTAGGCAAGCTTCTGAAAGTCTAACAAATCAATTCCAGGTAAAAACTAGACAGAGAGCTAATCTTAAAGATTAAAGTTTGGGTAACTGGTAATAAGTGAAACTCATTTAAAAATTGCATTTAAAAAATGTTAGTTAAACCCTAGATCACATAAAAAAATCGCCACCTTAGATAATTGGGTGGCGATTTTTTAAGTGGTCGGTGCACTAGAGTTGGTTCATTGCAAATATTATAACTTAATGTTTTTTATTAATTTTATATATTTCCCAACCTTCTGGTGTTTGCTTTTCAAAAAGCATTTCCAATTCTGGAATTACAGAAAAACCAGCTAGCCACGGAATATCTCGTTCTACGCGAGGTCGTAATCGTAACCAAAACCGACGAAAAAAATAGGCATCATCGGAACTATGATCTCCAACTAAGCTCATTTCCGTTGGCTCCCCTTGCAAAATGGTGTCAACGGCAAGTACTTCTTCTTCAAAAAACTGAGCTAATGTTTGTTTTGGTTCTTTTGACTGTTCCGATTCATTTGACTTTTTGGAGGCAAATCCACTCACCGAAAATATGCTAGCAATACATACCAATATTATGATGTGAAACTGTTTTTTAACTAAATTATATTTCATATTATTTTTTCCTTTAAAAGAGTCATTTAAAAATTTAATCCAAGCGAACAAATATTATGTTTCTTAAAAATTACTATCAAAAATTTTCATTGAACATGGAGATTTGAGCTGTTGCCGAACCAACAATAGTAACTAAATCCAGTCCACCTGAAATTGAGGCATCAAAACCCGTTCTTAGTTCATAAATTTTCCAAGATTTCACTTTAGCGAGTGAAGCTCGTTTAGCAAAATAAGCTCCAATTTTTGCTGCCTTTTGCAATCCTTTACGGAATTTTTTTCTCTCAAGACGATAAACAGCCTCTTCTAAACCGTTTTCATTTTCATCTGAAGTATTATTTTCAAGCATCAATTTATTTTGTGTTGCATATTTTAAATGTTCTTGTGAAGGATTTCGCTCGATAATCAGAATTGGCGATTCCTCACTCATTGCCAAGTTCATTGTTTTTTCTGGTAGAGGATAAACCTTTGGTTTTTCAATATGACGTGTGAAATAAATTTGACCAACCACTCCGGCAGATCCCTTCACAACTCCGATATTACCTTTCACAGAAACTCCAACACCCATTCGCACCTGGTGTGCTTTGAAGCCAAACTTATGGTGGTTTTCAAATGCATCATTGATATCGATCACAGTTGCTGTAATAAATTCCTTTAAACTTTTTCGTAATTTTTGTTCACGTTCCGAAAGAATCATCAGTGATTTATTAGAATCTGGTGTCACTTTTTTGATACGATGCCACTCAAATCGGAAACGAACTTCTCCGCCCACCATTCCTACAGGCTCAACTCGTCCCGCGGCATCAACCATAAAATCTAAGCGAAAACGAGAGACCCACCAAGGCAGTTCGTCTGTTGTTGTCGGAATACTTGTGGCGATCACTTGAAATTCTTTTGCCGTTTGCAAAAGATTTTTTCTAAGAACAGGAGTATCGTTAATTTTCCCTGTAGCAACGGCTGCATGAATTGCTGGCTCCAATTGTTTTACCATCTCTTCTGGAGAGCTTTGCTCAGTAACAAGTACAACTGGCTCCGAATTTGTGGTTTCTTCCTGCGCTACAATAGGTTCATCATCTTGATTCATCAATGAAGGCTTGGGACCTTGTTTGCGCCAAAAAGCTCTTACCGTTGATGTTCCTTTAAAGGTTAATGCACCAATAAGTCCGCTGGCCGTCAGAGATAGATCAGTCATAAAATATTCTGCTCGCCACGGAACCCAATCTTTTGGCTTTCCATCTTTTGGATCTTTTGGTTTGGAAGCAAAAGGAGAAAGTTCTTGTTGATGCAATTCAGACGTTAAAAGAGACTGTGCTTGTAAATCTCCCTCTTCAAGTGCGTCAGAATCAGCACCTAAAAGATCAGTAATGCTATTATTTAACTCTGTGCTTCCTTCAAAATTTTCGGGTTCCTGTATTTGATTGGTTTCTTTAGATACTTGAGCATCACCTTGAGGTTCACTATTATACCAGCTCTCTGGAACAGCCCGAGGGTTTGCTTTATGTTGCACTTTTGAACATGAAGTGATAAATAAAATAGATATCATTAATGCTGTGAATTTTATTCTATATTTTTTCATTGAAATCTCCGATTGATAAAAATTGAATTATAAATCAATAAACGATTATTATTTTTTACAATTATGGAACTGAAGGATCTTTAGCATTCGAAAATCCAACTCGAAAACGAGGAAGAATTCCAAATTTAAGTTCTCCCAATCCCACTTCCAGATTGACTCCAATACCAAGTACAGCAGTACGAAGCATCCAACCTTTAGACGTCTCCGATTTCTTTTGCAAAGTCGGGAGAGCACTCATTTGCACTCCAACAATTGCTTTTTTTAAATTTTCTTTATATTTTTCTTCAGGAACTTCAACCTCGACGGACTTTCCATTATCGTCGACTCCTACCATCAAAATATTTCCGGCCATTGAGATAGTGCCATAAAGACTCGATAAATAGATCAGTGATAAAATACCTTTTCTAAAACCCATGTTACCTCCTTGTTGCAGTTGCACAAATAGGATTGACAGGTAATTAAATAAAATTCACGTAAAGATTGTGTTAAGAATTAATAGAAAATGTACAAACAGAAATTAAGAAGCAATGCATGAAAGTTAAATATGCATATATTTAAAACTGTGGAACTCCATTATCTGCAGAAAATAGATCTTCTAGTGGAGGTGGATCTATGGCAACAGAAGCCATTCCAGTAGTATTATTGTGATACTCATTGCCTTTATACCAAACAACCATTGAGATATCCAAATACCCTTGAGCTAACTTATATAATATAGCCGTTGGAACATTTATCACTGTGGACCACTGTCCGTTGCTAGAACAATAAATACTCGAAGGTTTCAATTGGGTTGTTCCGGGATAATAATCAATGTTGGAACTATAGAGCATTCCATCTGGTGCCATCGACGAGCCTGAGGCATCTACTGCGTTAAAATAAATGCTATGAAATTGAAAGCCTGGGTTAAAACACGAACCTTGCACCGATATTTGGCTCAATGTCTGTGTTAAGTTGTAAGACACTTGTTTAACAGAAATAGAAACAAATTGGTATTGATTTGCTTGATAGTCAGTTGTATCAGGTTGAGCCAAAGAATTAGCATCTAATTCTTCTTGAGAAACATAATGACCATTTCCATAGATATTATCTTGATTAAAAGATCCACAACCACTTAATACCGTAGCGAGAAAAATCAAAACTAAAATTTTAAATAAAATAGATTTCGTTTCAAAATAAGATTTATTGATTGGATAAACATGCTTCGTTATATAATTCATAATACCTCTCTTATTTTTAAGATATGTTCCCCATATAAAGAACTTATCTCAAATTTTAAGGCTTTAATTCACAATTTAATATTTGGTCTATTCGAAAAAGCCTCTACTTATAATGTGTGCAAGAACGGCGCCTATCTCATTATGAGCCAGTTAGGATATTCATTCTACCCATTTAATTATAAAATTAAATTAATTAGTGCTCTAAATCCGCTCTAAAATTAGTGTTTTAAGAATTGGATTTTTTGCTTCGATAAAATCGAGTGGATATTTAGGAGGAATTACTTCTAAATAAGATTTCTTGAGTTGCTGGATAACATTTTTTTTAAACTCTGCAAGTGTCCATTTTTCAAAATTAGAACTTATCAGTAATTGTCCTTTTGGCTCTAGCAACTCAAAAATAATCGCAGACATGGAAGATAAATTCTTTTCAATATTAAAAACACCATTCTTCGATCGACCAAAAGAAGGAGGGTCACAAATAATAAGATCAAATTTTCTCTTCAGTTTTAAAGTTCGTTTTAAAAATTCGAGACTATCAGCAGCCCAAAATTCATATTGAGCTGAATCAAGAGAATTAAGTTGAAAGTTACGCTTTCCCCATTCAAGAAAAGCAGAACTAACATCAACACTCACCACTTCTTTGGCTCCACCCATTGCCGCATTAAGGCTAAATCCACAGGTATAAGAAAAGAGATTGAGAACCTTTTTATCCCTACTATTCATTTTTATCCATAATCGGTTCTCTCTTTGATCGAGAAATAATCCAGGTGATAGTCCTTGATCAGCTCTTAATTCATAATTTATATTGTTCTCACTCGCAATCCATCGCACTTGTGGTTCATGGAAAGATTTTAATAAAGATAGATTAGGCTGTTGACCTCTATTTTTCATTTCTCGAACCCAAGCTTTTAATTTTGGATAATAACGAAAGAATTCATGTAAAAGATTCTCTGAACCTATTGTATCGTAAGCATAAACCCAAATCTGCTCACCAAATTGATCCATTTTTAGTGTTGGGCATTCATTATGTACAAGTCGATAGGTGTCCCCTTTTAAATAATGACGTTGAGTTAATTGATCTCGTAAATCAAGGGCACCGATGAGTGCGCAGAGTTTAGGATTACTAAGGAACTCCAGATTATTAAAAAAAGGCGGAGCTTCTGCTCGCCATGCATTGTGTTCATCTTTAATTTGAATCTCCAGAGCATGTAAACAGAGGCGGTAAAAAGGTGCACCTCCATAGAGTTCATCACCTAAAATGGGAAGTCTTAAAGACTTCGCATGCAATCGAATTTGATGAGTCTTACCTGTAATAGGCTCCGCACTCCACAATTGAAATTGATCCTTGGATTTGAGAAGTGTGAAAACTGTTTCACTATTTGGTTCCAAAGTCTGCTCAGAACACCAAACTCCATTTTTTTTACTGATAAATGAAGTGACTCTCACCTTTTGATCTCTTTGAAAACTTGAAACTTCATTAACTTTTGTTATAAATAAATATTTTTTCGAAAGTTTCTTTAATTTTAGTAGTTCACTCCAATAAGTAGCCGCCGCCTCTGTTGTTGCTATTAACAATAACCCAGAGGTCCCTGCATCTAATCTTTGAAAAAGATATAAAGGAGTTTTTAATTTATCTTCAAGCCATTCAACAAAACCAAACTCAGAAGATTGTTCTGATGTTCTATGTGTATTCATGCCAGAGGGTTTATAGGTCGAGAGAATATCCATTTAAAGTACCTACTCCAAAAGAGTTTAAATCTCAATATGAAGTTTAGTGAATTGCAATAAGTTCTTTCATCAGTAGATCTCCTGCTATTTTCAGTATCAGCAATTTAGCACGATTACAGATCACTGCTTTGCTGGTAAAGGTTTCGATTCCTCAGGTTTTATAATTGTCATTCTCTTCCTCATAACAGGAATTGTCTTTTCTTCGGGGGGTAGTGGAATGACTACGGCTGATGTTATTACTTTGGGCGTCAATGCTGACTTAATAGATTCTGCTGCGTCAGTCATTGCTGATTTTGCAATTGTTACTGCTTCGGCCACTTTAGTCTTAACAGATGTTACGTTTTCGGCCGCTGTTGACTTAACAGATGTTTCTGCAATCGAAGGGTTCTTGGATTTAGTTTCCTCATCAGATTTTTTAGAAGATTGAGGTTGTACTTTTTGGGGTGGCAAAGTTTCTTTTGACAACTCAGGCTCTTTAGAGGACTCAGGTTCAGTTAGCACCTGTTTAAGAAACTCCTTATAAGCAGAAATAAACTTAGTTTGAATTGGTGTAAGACTTTCAGTTGAATCAATAGAATTAAGATTTCTTAATGAAAAGCTTAAACCATTAATAATTGAAGAGTCAGCATTTATAGCCTCTAATGTTTTTTTCGTTTTAATTATTGCCTGAAAAAGTGTGATGAGTTTTTCAGCCACTTCAGGAGGCATCGCATTGAATTGGATATCTCTTGGTACAAACTTACTAACACGACTTAATTTATCTGTCAGTTCATTTATATTATCAGTGCTTGTAACTTTTGACAATACAGTCATCAATTTGTTTTTCTCATCAAAATGGACTTTAGTGGGGATGATATCGATAGACATTTTAACTAATGTGTTCAATCGAACTTTCAAAAGCCAAACAGCTAAATCACGATTCTCAATAACCACTTTTTCATAGCTTTTAGATTCTTCACTTATATTTGTTTTGTTTTTCTGATTTAAAAGTGATTCTGAAATGATTGAGTACATTGAAAGCATAGGAATTTTTGAATGATTTTTTTTAATAAAATCAGTTTGTACCTCATTCATTCGATGCATCGCTACAGAAAGCGCCTCTACATTAAGATTAGTCAATGAAATATCATTAAATATTTTTTGATTAGGTTTACCATTGGGGAGCAAATCTTTTAATTGAAGAAAAAATTCATTTGCAGCAGAACCAGCAAGCTCTTCTCTTTTTATCATTTCCTCTTCATTTGTAGGTAAATAAACTTGATATTCAAATGACATAAAATACTTAGCTGCTTCTGCGAGTTTGCCAGCCAGCTCTTCAGCTTCCTTCAACTGACTCCAAGACGTCTCACGTAGCATCAGAGACATACCAGGCCGCGCAATTTCAAAAATTTCAATCATTTTACCGAGTAAGTCACCCATTTTTGCCGACATTCCATCGAGTTTTCCTGACATGGATTTCATATCATACCCCAGTGCAGTAATGACTCGATTCATATCTGTCAACTGAGCAACAAGATTCCCCATTTTTCCATCCATTGCATCAATTTTAATAACAAGGTCTTTCATAGAAACTTTTACTTCTTTTAACACCTTATTCATATCAACAATTTCAGTATGAACATCCGTAAGAGTATCATTCATATCACCAATTTTTGAATCAACTTTTTCGATCGTCGTCGTCAAATCAGAAAATTTACTATCAACATTAACTAATGTTTTATCCATATTTCCGATTTGCCCATTCACATTGACTAGAGTTCTATCCATATTTCCGATTTGCCCGTCAACACGTTGTAATGTTCCACCCATATTTCGAATTTCACCATTTGTTTCATTGAGTGAACCATCCATATGATTCATAACAGCTGAAACTTTTCCAAAGGTTTGGTTCATATTATTCATTGTACCAGCCATGGCTTTCATTGTATTATTCATCTCGGTCATGGTGTTATTCATCCCTTTTGTCGTTCCATTCATTTCACCAGTTGAATCATGCATATCACTCAGTTGTTTTTTTTCTTGGCAACCTATAACAAATAAAATGGCCATCACACTCATTTTTAGTTTTTTTTGTATCTGATTCATAATTAACTCCTATGATTTAATTTTTAATAAATCATTTATCTATTCATTTTATTTACTTCAACTCCAATGGAACAACTTCCCAGTGTAATAAAGTTATTTTCATAAATTTATTTGAATGATTTAACCATTCGAGAATAATGTTAAACCGATAAACAAATTTACACATACTACCAAAATAGTCACTTTTTTGTACTAACTGTCTTCACGACGAATAAACTTGATTTCTAATTCATCGAAAAACAAAAAAAATGGCTTTTCACAGGCTCATCAAAATAGCTTTCAAAAATGAAGCCAAGAACACGAGTTTTCATGAATAATTCCTACATTTTTGATAAGCGATCTTTGGTATAATTTTTGCAACTTAACAAAATATGAAAATTAATATGTTTTTCAATTCATTATCCCTAATAGCTAAATTTTTTATTTTTAATTGTTATTTAGTTGCACATGCGAATATCTCAAATGAAGAATTTGATAGAAAAAATGAAGAGATAGCAAAACCATTTATTAGTTCACTTAATACTATAAGAGTCTATGTCGGCAGTAGTCCAGGAATGGGACATCAACAAAACACTTTTGCCATTATGAATTATCTCAGAACAATTGGATTTAGTGGTGTATTTGAAATTGTCTATGATGATTCCAAATATACAGAACTTCAAACTGGGACTGCAGATATTTCCACTGCCGAAAAAATGACTAAGTTTGTTAATAAGTTTAATCCTCAATTACAAGATGTTCAAAAATTTGAGAGCCAAGGCATAGTGACAATTCCAAAAACCATGATTTACAAGCATCCGGAGCAATGGCCCATCGTAGAACTAGCGATTACGGGAGGACAAGACTTTTCATCCATCACAGCTACTTTTATGAGATCTCAAGCTTTTTTAGATCTATATCCGACAGGATTTATTGGACCGCATCGCGAGAGTATTTCATTAGCTTCACCAGATGGGATATATAATCTTCATGATTATCCCGGTGATGCCTTTACAAATTACTCTGTGCCAATAATAATTGAGAAGGATTTGAATAAAATTTCAAAAAAATTAATTGGGAGTTCCACGGCTGTCGACAGTGTTCTTCGCATGCTTGAAAGTAATAAATTTGATTTTATGCCCATCTATGGACTTAAGGGTTATAAAAATCTTGGTGATGGCTTTGCAGTTAAGCAGACTGTTAATTTAATAGAATCCGTTAACTCTGCTTATTCTGATATTGATCGAAATCATGTTCGATCTAATGTTGCATTACTTATTCTAAATCAACTCAATGAAACTGAACTTCAGGATTTTAAAAAACAGCTAAAAGAGAGCAACAGCAATGTTAAAATCGTAGATTTAAGACGTCAGTCACTATTAATGAAACCCAAAACTACTAACTCATCCCCTGAAGTTGTGGTATATATTACCGGTGGACTCCCCTCCGAACTTTTTAATTATATTCTCGCTACGAGTCGCATTCCGCCCTTAGGTGGAGGTGCTAATTTTTACAGTATAATGAAAACACTTGGTCGACCTTATTTAAGTACGCAAGAAGTTTTTTCAATTATGAATAACTTCAGACCTGAGTGGGTTAAAGATAATCTCTATGGCATTAAATTTTTGGATGAAATAGAGAATGAGGTAAAGAAAATCAATGAATCCTATTCGGAACTCGTTGGAGGAAAAAAATCGTTATCGCTGACCTCATTTATTAAATCTTGTTTGAGACAAGAAAAAATGACTTTAGATCTATTCAATCCAAATCCTCACAAACACTTACAACCCAACAAAGTTTTAGTTGCAATAAGAACAGCTTATAATTTATTAATACATTATAATACAATTCCACCAATTCAAGTACTCCAACAAACTGAAACAGAAATTAGTACTCTAAATCAACCAAAATCTTGCATGACTATATTTTAGTTTATTAGAATTTGCAGCCATTCTTTTTTATCATGAGGAATCATCTCTGGAGACATAAAAAGCCCATTTTTCAATCCACCTTCTGGCACTATTGAATTAAGCCAAAAACTCTCTTGTGATAAGATTTGCTTCAAAAGCTGAAATGCTTTTACATTGTTGCCTCTCATAACTTTAATTACTTCTTCAACTGTCACATGAGGAATCGCATCATCCCAACAATCATAATCCGTCACAAAACAACAGGGTAAGTAAGGTAATCCTGCTTCCCTTGCTAAAGCATATTCTGGGAAATTGCTCATTCCCACCACATCGGCCCCTAGTTGACGATAACTCAAACTTTCGGCCTTCGTTGAAAAGTAAGGGCCCTCAATACAAACATAGGTTTTTGAAAAATGCACCTTTAAGTTTGTTTGTGTAAGATTTATTTTTTTAAGATTCGTTTCCATCACTGAACAGATGGGGTGAGCAAGAGAAACATGTCCAATTAAACCTTTTCCTAAAAAAGTATGATTCCTAATTCCTTTAGTACGATCAATATATTGATTGGGTACCACCAAGTCACCTGGAGCTAATTCCTTTGCTAGTGATCCGATGGCACTAAAAGAAATAATTCCCTTGGCTCCATATTTTTTGAGTGCAAAAATATTGGCCCGATAATTAATTTCAGATGGAAGAAATTCATGATGTTCACCATGTCTCGAAAGAAATAAAAATTCTTTACCATCAAGCATCACTCGTTTTAACCCACTTGAGGCTTCACCAAACGGAGTGTTTAAATCTAAAACTTCTAAGACCTCAAAGCCTTCAAATTTCTCAAAACCAGAACCACCAATCACGCCATACATTGTTTAACTCTCCCTTGTTCAAAATCACTATTAGTAAAAACACCGTAGTTTAATATCCATCCTGAGACTAAATGCGCAGGAGTCACGTCAAAAGCAGGATTATAAACAGAACTTCCAGCAGCTGCCCACTGCACCTGACCAAATGAACCTTGCAATCCTAAAACCTCTTCCGGATTTCGTTGTTCTATAGGAATTTTCTCACCCGATTCACAATCCCAATCAATAGTTGTGTAGGGACCTACGACATAAAAAGGAATTTTGTGAAAATGAGCCAGTACCGATAAGCTATAGGTTCCTATTTTATTAGCAAAATCCCCATTGGCCGCAATCCGATCACAACCCACAAACACTTTCTGAATTTTCTGTAAAGACATTAAGTGACCTGCCATACTATCCGTGATGAGTGTGTAGGGAATTTCTAACTTCTTAAGTTCCCAAGTGGTCAATCGTCCGCCTTGAAGTAAGGGGCGAGTTTCATCAACATAAACATGAATTATCTTACCTTGATCTCTGGCCTTTCTAATCACTCCCAATGCAGTTCCAATACCCGTTGTTGCCAAACCACCTGTATTACAATGAGTTAAAATTGAATCACCAGATTCTATAAACATTGAACCACGATGAGCCATCTCTTCACAGAGCCGCTGGTCTTCTTCAAATAACTCTTTTGCTAAAAATAATATTTGTTCAGCGCTGGCGTTTTCCATTAAGGCTTTTTGCATTCGACTCATACAAATCATAAGATTAACGGCGGTAGGCCTCGCCTCATACAAAGATTTAGCTTCGAGTGCTAATTGTTTTGGAGACGTGCCTCTCATCGCAGATTGTGCTAAACTTAAGGCCGCCACAACTCCTATAAGAGGAGCT